>MDSW01146458.1_pt1 | contig 20987 bp, 18 predicted proteins | sample 811171 | NCBI WGS metagenome assembly MDSW01 (sample SAMN05326641, study PRJNA326480) | marine metagenome | isolation source: seawater | place: Atlantic Ocean: North West | collected 2012 | reverse complement strand
ATGAAGGTGGAGATAAGGGTAAACAGATCCGGAATACGTTTAAATATGATGACAAGGGTAAAACTAAGGGAACTGATAAAATCCAACAGACAGAGTCTTCCACCACAGTAGTTAATAATTCATCTGGCGAAGCAAAACAAAAAATTGAATCTACAACAATAACCACCGCCTATGTAGATGCTGAAGGAAATATAAAAAAAGAAGTATATAAATCTACATATAGCCATATTTATTCAAAGGAGTCAGATGGCACCTGGAGTAGGTCTGATCCAATTGATGAACATATAACAACAACTTTGGAAAAGACAGGATCAGATTTTCAATCGTATGTCAGTGGAGTTGCCGATTTTAAATCATCAGAAAAGATTAGCCCTGTACAAAGTTATGCTAACCAAATAGATAGTGCAAAAAATGGCGCTGGATATTTGAGCTTAATAGCAGGGGTAGCAGGATTTGTTTCCCCTGACCCTACTGTATCAAAAGGATTAGGAGTCACATCTATAATAGCGGGCTCGTCTGTATTTCTAAGCTCAAATCCCGAGAATTTAAAATTAGTAAAAAATTTTTAATGAAAATTATGTTCTCAACAAAAAATAATTCACAGGTTCTTTACTTATTTTGCCTGATTTTTTTTCTAATTGGAATAGGAATAAAAGCCTTTGCTAATAATATTTCTATGCATAAGATTTCACTAGTATTATTTTTTATAAATATATTTTTACTATCGTGGGTTTTTATTAAAAAAAATCTAAATAATAATATAAAAAACATACAATATTTAAAAATAAATATAGGTTCTAAGCTGCTTCCATTGATAGGTATGATTATTGGTTTTTTTATTTTAAAAAAAAGTCTTTTAGACGGAACTTTTTCAATGTATTTCCTCCTCATAAATTTTATACTAATTATCTTGATTTTTTGTGGGAAAACAAATACCTCACATCTATCGGATTAATCATAAAAAATATTACTTTCATATACCAATGTAAATCTATTCTGAAAGATATTATAAAAAGTTTCGGTGGGAAAATACAATGACAAAGATGATATGCAATGGCAAAATGCAGCAACTGCGATTCAAGCTGATATTGATAGTAGTAATAGCGGTGGAAGTGGGGGGCTGGACCTTCATTAACAGGGAAAAGAAATATGGGGGGTATACCTGGACTTTCTATGGGAGCGGATGGGGTTGGAGAGGTTAATAGTAGAAACACTAATCAATCCAATACATTTTTGCCTTGGAAAACAGGTCTTGGCATAGGTTTAATTTTATCGGGGACAAGATTTGAATTCTTAAAACCCTCTGGGTATCTTGGTTCCTCTAAAGGCTCAACCTTATTGTCCAAATATGGGAGTAAGTATTTTCCTCAGAATATATTTGAGACTTATGGCAGAAATGCGACAACTGAATATTTAGTTAGAAAAACTTCAACAACTACGCTCGGTAGAATTGGAGGCAGAATCGGTAGTAGATTTCTTCCCATTGTAGGTTGGGGCTTAACAGGTTATGATTTATATAATTATTTTGACAGTGCAATAGAGGATATGGAATTTTATGTTAAATATCCTAATTTACATTATTTTAAACATAAAGAAGCCACTGAATGGGCATTACGGTATGGAGAAAGAGAACAGCCATAATGAATCCTCTATAAATGATGATTTATTTGAAGAAATTAAAAAATTCATAATTAAAGAAAGATGGAATTATGATTTTGATATTGATTTGAACACAACTGTCCAAGGAGATTTAAAGATATACGGGGCTGATGCTGCTGAAATCTTAACTAAGTTTTGTAACAAATTTGACGTTTCATATAGCAACTTTAATTTTGATAAATACTTCCGTCCTGAACCAAGTTGGTCAGATTTTTTAAAAAAGAAAAAAGAATATGAAGATATAACTGTCGGTGATTTAGTTAAAGCTGTAAAAAGAGGATTTCTTTAAACCCATTTGGCGGATAAAGGGCTAAACTGGTACTTTTAAAAAAGTAGAATTTTAGGATTGATTATCCCAGATGCCACGGGCGTTAAATTAAAAAAGAAAACCCCCGCTCCCGCGCGATTGCATCGCGTGGTCTCCCAAGCTTTAATGTAGTGACAGGCTAACTTTTCTTGTTTCGATATGATTTAGGAGCCTTTATTTTCCTGATATTAAGAAATAACAATATCTTTAGAATATGAGTCGCAATTATAAATTCCATAATCCTGAAGGTCTTTATTTTGTAAGTTTTGCAGTTGTGGGATGGCTTGATGTTCTCACCCGCAATGAGTACAAAGACATCTTGTTGCAAAGTCTTTCTTATTGCCAAAAAGTAAAGGGAATGGAAATAATTGCGTGGTGTGTTATGACCAATCATGTACACTTGGTATTTATAAGCGTAAAGGGGCAGCATCCATCACTTCTGTTAGGAGATTTTAAACGGTTCACGAGCAAGGCAGTAGTAAAAGCCATACAGGAGAATCCACGAGAGAGTAGAAGGGAATTTCTATTGGAGCAATTCAAAAAAGCTGCTGCAAAATCATCTAATGTGAAAGAGTATCAGGTTTGGAGACACGATAATAAACCTATCGAATTGTGGAGCAACAGGGTTATTTGGGAGAAGATTAATTATGTCCACAATAATCCTGTTGAGGCTGGATTGGTTTATAGGGCTCAGGATTATGTTTATAGCAGTGCTTCGGATTATTCAGATGAAAAAGGATTGTTGGACGGTATTGTGGTATTTCAGTATTACGGTTGAATATGGAACTTGGAAAAGCTATTTAAAACTGTGTAAGGAACGCGATGCAATCGCGCACCAGCGGGGGTATTGTGCGTATGCTCTTTAGTTTAGTAAATTAGAAATGGATACTGTAGAAAGTTGCTTCTTGATTTTTTTCTTAATAGGAGAGTATAAAAAAACCTCCCAATGGGAGGTTTTAATTATTTTATGAAATGTGGTTTTACAGTCCAAGAATGGTAAGTAAGATCACCTGGATGGTTACTTCGGTGTTTGCCGAAACCATAACGTCCATAAGATCTAGGCCCAAATTGCCCTCTGCCTCAATCATTCCGGTAAACTCGTATTCGCCGTCGCTATTGGTGTCTTCGTAAGACGCAAAGTGAATTTCATAGGTTCCTTCCGTTAGGTAATGCAAGCTAAACTCGTTACTGCCACCTGTGGCCATACTACTTGTTACTGCATTGGCAAAACGTACGCCGGCTGCGTTCTCGTTTTCTTCGCTTTCGCTATAGCTGCCTTTGGTATATGCGTATGCAACTGTTTTTATCTCGTTGTTTCCGGTGTTGTTAGTAGCTGTTCCGTTAATGGTACCCGCATCCAATACGTTTACTACCCTAATGCTGTTTTCCAATTGGGCTTGACCAGCAAAATTATAGCCTGAGTTACCAGCATCAGCTACGATAGACTTACGTAAATCAAAGTCAATTATTATTTGGTTGGAAGATGAGGCTTCAATATCATAACTACTGTTCACATTAATGGTGCTGTTTTCTGCGGTTAGCTCAACCTTATTGTTGCCAGTAGTAAGTACGTAGTTAGCGGGAGCATTGCCCGAGGCGTCGCTTTCTGTGTCCAACACCAAGGTTACTTGGTTGTAGGTGTTTGCGGCCAGGTCAATGTCTCCCAACAATTGGGTGTTGCCATTTTGTAGGGCGTGCAGGTTCACGGTGTTTTTTGTAAAGCCATCTAAGCTAGTACCGTTTAGCTTCACATCGGCAATAGTAACGAAAACCCCTTCTACTTCAGCGTTGTCTATTGGTCCATCGGTAATATAGACTTGGGCATTATACGCCAATTGATCTGTTTCATTAGCATCGTCTTCACTACATGAGGCAAAGCCTACAATTAGTAAAAGCGCAAGCATCGATTTGTAAATCACATTTGTTTTCATAGATTGTTTTTTGTTATTGTTAATACTATTTTAGGTTTGTTTGTTATGGATGACACGCATTGCCACACCGCAATATTAGCGTAGTATCTCCGCAATTATTGTAAGTATTAACGTACGTTAACGTTTTTAGGGAAATGGACGGAGCACTACGATTTTAGCAGATATGTCTCTAAAAAAACACCCTAAACCTTTTGAGGAACAAATGATTATTGGGATATAATTAGATAGTATTACAATTGCTTTTTAGGCAAAAGCAATAACGTTTAATTAACACTCAGCGGGTGCCTGATTTTAACAATGGTTTGTAATTGAAGAGGGTTTTTCGAGGGTTTAAATCATCTGCTTTCAAAAAATATTCTGGCTATTTAATAGTCGCTTATACTTTTAAAATGTCCAGATTGCCCATTCACTCACAAATTTTTCTCCATACATTTACGACAAAGTTTACAATAAATGGCAGCGCACTCGCTAAAATCATTTTTCATTCTTTTAAAGGAGGCCATAGCGGGCAAGGAGATTGACCTTACCCAAGCCAGTATCAAGAAAGCCATTTTCTTACTAGCCGTGCCCATGATTTTGGAAATGAGCATGGAATCCATTTTTGCTTTGGTAGACATTTTTTATGTGTCCCAAGTAAGCACAAATGCTGTGGCTACAATTGGATTAACCGAATCTGTAATCACCCTTGTATATGCCCTGGCGGTTGGTTTAAGCATGGCTGCCACGGCTATTGTTGCAAGGCGAATAGGCGAAAAAGACCCTGAAGGCGCCAAGCGAGTGACGGTGCAAGTTATTTTTTTGGGAATATTGGTTTCTTCAATAGTTAGTGTGATAGGAATTCTTTTCCCGAAAGAAATTTTAGGATTGATGGGGGGAGAGCAATCCTTAATTGATGAAGGATATCGCTATACACAAATCCTTATAGGTGGAAATTTCACTATTGTATTATTGTTTCTTATCAATGCTGTTTATAGAGGTGCCGGTAACGCCTCCATGGCAATGTGGACGCTCATTCTCTCTAACGGTATTAATATCGTACTAGATCCAATTTTCATTTTTGGATGGGGCCCAATTCCGGAATATGGAGTTGCGGGTGCTGCAATTGCAACAACAATTGGTCGTGGAACTGCAGTGCTTTTCCAACTTTATATTTTATTCTATGGAAGTACTCGCATCAGGCTGGCATTAAAGGATTTTGTGGTAAACATAGGGGTGATGATCAACTTAATTCGTGTTTCCCTTGGCGGAATTGGCCAGTTTATTATTGGCACTAGCAGTTGGATTTTCTTAATGCGCATTATTAGTGAATTTGGCAGCGAAGTGCTAGCAGGCTATACTATTGCAATTAGGGTTATTATGTTCACAATGATGCCTGCTTGGGGGTTGAGCAATGCGGCGGCCACATTGGTTGGGCAAAATTTAGGTGCCAACCAACCTGAACGCGCTGAAACTTCCGTCTGGAAAACCGCCAAATTCAACGCCTTTTTTATGGTTGCTGTTTCTGTAATATACCTTTTGTTTGCTAAAAGCATTATTGGCTGGTTCAGTGTGGATCCCGAAGTTTTAAAATATGGAGCGCTTAGTTTGCAAATTGTAACTATAGCATATTTTCTTTTTGCCTATGGAATGACGGTAACCATGGCTTTTAATGGTGCGGGCGATACCAAAACCCCGACCATTATAAACTTTTTCTGTTTTTGGGTGTTTCAGCTACCGTTTGCATATTTTACTTCCCTGGTTTTGGATTGGGGTCCCATTGGGGTGTTTGTTGCAATTGCTTTGGCAGAATCCTTAATTGCAGTTATAGCAATTGTTTGGTTTAAAAAAGGAAAGTGGAAAATGATAAAGGTTTAGTTTTATAAGGCTTTATCGGCTTAATGGATTATTTTTGCATCCTTTAAATAATTCAAAATAATGAAAAAGACATTTGACGTACTGATAGAAATTCCCAAAGGAAGCCGCAACAAATACGAATACGATTTTGAGCTGAAGAAAATTCGTTTTGACCGTATGCTTTTCAGTAGTATGATGTACCCTGCCGATTATGGTTTTATACCAGAAACCTTGGCGTTGGACGGCGACCCGCTAGATGTATTGGTATTGGGTGGCGAACCCACCTTCCCCATGTGCGTAATGGAGGTGAAGCCTATCGGTGTGTTTCACATGGCCGATGAAAAGGGCCCAGATGAAAAGGTAATCTGCGTTCCCGTTTCCGATCCTATATGGAGCAGCTTGAATGACCTTTCTGATATGAATCCACATTTAGTTCGCGAGATAGAACATTTCTTTCAGGTATATAAAGATCTTGAAAAGAAAAAAGTTGACGTGGACGGCTGGGGAAATGCGAGTGAGGCTATCGAAATTTACAACCAATGTGTAAAACGCTACAGGGAAACTCCCGAGGTTCAAGGACATTTCAGTATTTAATATAATTAGGGATGAAATTTACTGTTTCGTATCCCAAACCATTTCCCTATTTTTGCAGTCGCAAATTTGAAACCAATCTAAATTAATTAAATAATGGAACAGAACATTATATTTATTCCTATTGCTCTTGCCGTATTGGGCCTTTTGTTTATGCTCGTTAAAATGAGCTGGGTAAAAAAGCAGCCCGCAGGTAGCGATCGCATGCAGTTTATTTCAAAAAGTATCAAAGAGGGCGCCTTGGCGTTCCTAAATGCAGAATACCGTTTGTTGGTAGTTTTTGCCGTTATTGCCGCAGTACTTTTGTTTGTGGTTTCACAAATGGTTCCGTCCACCAGTTGGATGATTGTGCCCGCCTTTATCTGTGGGGCAATCTTTTCAGCATTGGCCGGAAATATAGGGATGCGTATTGCCACCGATGCCAATGCCCGTACTGCCGAAGCTGCCAAAACCAGCCTTCCGCAGGCACTTAAAGTTTCCTTTGGCGGCGGTACCGTTATGGGTCTTGGCGTTGCAGGCCTTGCAGTATTAGGATTGAGCTTGTTCTTCCTGTTCTTCATTGGCCAATTTATTGGAGCCGATCCTTTGAATTTTTATGATGAAATGACCATCGTACTTGAAGCCCTTGCAGGTTTCTCCCTAGGTGCGGAGAGTATTGCGCTTTTTGCCCGTGTGGGTGGTGGTATCTATACAAAAGCTGCCGACGTAGGTGCTGACCTTGTAGGTAAGGTGGAAGCGGGTATTCCTGAGGATGATCCTCGTAACCCTGCAACCATAGCCGATAACGTGGGTGATAACGTAGGCGATGTAGCGGGAATGGGTGCTGACCTTTTCGGAAGTTATGTGGCCACCGTACTTGCCGCAATGGTATTGGGTAATTACGTAATCCGCGATATGTCCCTTGACATTCCATTTACCGATAATTTCAACAATATGGGGCCTATCCTCTTGCCTGTGGTAATTGCAGGTGTGGGTATTCTTGCTTCTATTATTGGAACCTTCTTTGTAAAAATCAAGAATAATGACGCAAAAGAGGCCCAAGTTCAAAAGGCGTTGGATACCGGAAACTGGGCAGCGATTATCCTAACGCTTATCGCCAGTTGGTTCTTGATAGACTGGATGCTTCCGGACACTATGAATATGAAGTTTTTCGGCGAAGGTTATAAAACCATCCCTTCAATAAACGTGTTCTGGGCGGCCTGTATCGGTCTTGCCGTAGGGGCGCTTATTTCCTTCGTAACCGCTTATTATACAAGTCTTGGTAAAAAGCCGGTTCTTGATATTGTGAAAAACTCTTCAACCGGTGCCGCTACCAATATTATTGCAGGTCTAGCCGTAGGTATGAAATCTACCTTTGCTTCTGTAATTCTTTTTGCGGCTGCTATCTATGGATCATACGAACTTGCAGGTTTTTATGGGGTTGCCTTGGCCGCTTCAGCAATGATGGCTACTACAGCTATGCAGCTTGCTATTGATGCTTTCGGCCCTATTGCCGATAATGCAGGTGGTGTTGCTGAAATGAGCGAACTGGATCCACAGGTGCGTGAGCGTACCGATGTATTGGATTCCGTTGGAAATACTACGGCTGCCGTTGGTAAAGGTTTCGCGATCGCTTCTGCTGCATTGACAGCTTTGGCTCTGTTTGCTGCATATGTAACCTTTACGGGTATTGACGGTATAAACATCTTCCGTGCAGATGTACTTGCAATGTTGTTCGTTGGTGGAATGATTCCGGTGGTATTCTCTGCAATGGCAATGAAATCTGTTGGAAAAGCCGCTATGGAAATGGTACAGGAGGTACGTCGACAGTTCCGTGAAATTCCAGGAATTATGGAAGGTACCGGAACTCCGGAATATGCAAAGTGTGTTGATATTTCTACCAAAGCTGCTTTGAAAGAAATGCTCCTTCCAGGTTTACTTACTATTATCACTCCTGTTATTATCGGTCTTGTATTTGGTGCGGAGCCGCTTGGTGGCTATATGGCCGGAGTTTGTGTGAGCGGTGTGATGTGGGCTATTTTCCAAAATAACGCGGGTGGTGCTTGGGACAACGCTAAAAAGTCTTTTGAAGCTGGTGTAATGATTAATGGTGAAATGACCTATAAAGGAAGTGATGCGCACAAAGCTGCTGTAACGGGTGATACCGTGGGTGATCCATTTAAGGATACTTCGGGCCCTTCAATGAATATCTTGATTAAACTTACCTGCTTGGTCGGGTTGGTTATCGCTCCAATCCTTGGAAACCACGGCGATGTGGCAATGGCTACTGAAACCTCTTCCGAAGAAGTTTACTTTATTGATGCCGAGGGCAACAAAACCATCCTTACCGAGAAGCAAGTGGAATACCTTGAAAATGGGGAAAGTAGCGCTATTGAAGGAGGGGAAAACCTTAAAAACAAAACTGAAACTGTTGTTGAAATGTTGAAAAACGAAAACAACGATCAAGTAACTGCAAACGTAACTATCATAAGAACCGTTGACGGTGTTGAAACTACCGAAACCAAAACCTTTACAGGCAACGAAGAAGAAGTTCGCGCTCAGTTGAAGGATGTGGAAGGGGTAAAAATAAAAATAAAGGATAAGGAATAAAGGGAAATTCCAAATTCCAAATTCGTTATACTAACCTACAAAGTTTTCAAAACTTTGTAGGTTTTTTATTTTTCCGAAATACCAACCCTTTATCCCCAATTAACAAATTCATCCAACTTAGCGTAGATATTTTAGAATTTACTATCTTGGTGCTGCTATGAATTATCACGACATTGTTACTTTGGCTATTGCCTTTGGGTTGGGAATGCTTGTAGGGCTCCAAAGGCAGAAAAGCGACCACGAGATGGCGGGTGTACGTACCTTTACCCTTATCTCGGTTATGGGGGTTATTTCGGCTTTTTTGGCTCGCGACTTTGATAATCCCTTTCTACTTCCCGTATTGGGATTGTGTATAACTGCCCTGTTAGTTACTGCGAATGTCATAAAACTTAAAAAGCTAAACGATACCGATGTTGGGCAAACCACCGAGGTAGCCGCACTACTTATGTTTGCCGTAGGTGCTTATTTGGTTATGGGCGATAGGATGGTGGCAGTTATAGTAGGGGGAGCTATGGCGATTCTGCTCTATGTAAAGGAACATCTCCACAATTTTATTGAAAACCTAAAGGAAAAAGACCTAGCTGCCATTATGACTTTTGCGGGGATTTCCTTGGTAATTCTTCCCCTGTTACCCGATAAAACCTATGGTCCACTGGATGTGCTGAACCCACGGAATATTTGGTTTATGGTAACCTTGATTGTAGGTATAAGTGTTGTGGGTTATTTCATCTATAAATTTGTGGGTAAGAAGGTAGGGATCATTTCCAATGGAATTTTGGGCGGTCTCATTAGTAGTACCGCTACCACCGTTAGCTACGCACGAAAGACGAAAGATGCTGAATCAATTAATAAAATGGCGGCATTTGTAATTACAGCTGCATCGGCCATAGCTTTGGTGAGAGTTTTGGTGGAGGTGGGTGTGGTAATTCCCGAAAAATTGCCGGAAATAGTATTGCCACTTTTAACGGTCTTTATTCTTATGGCGCTGCTTTGCGTTGGTTTGTTTTACATTATCAGTAAAAATGGCGGGGATGAAGAAATGCCCGAACCCAAAAATCCGGCGCAATTTAAAAGTGCGTTGATATTCGGCTTGCTTTACGGCGGAATTTTATTGGCAGTAGCCTTTACCAAACAGGAATTTGGAAACGAGGCACTGTATGTAGTCGCAATTATCAGCGGGCTTACCGATGTGGATGCCATTACACTCTCCCTTTCACAACTTATGAAAGGTGGTGGCCTTAATACTTCCACTGGATGGCGGCTTATTTTATTGGCTACGCTTTCCAATCTACTCTTTAAAGGAATTATGGCAGCCGTTCTTGGCACGCGTCAATTAGCCAAGTGGATTGGTATTTCTTTCGGCATAACCATCGCGTTTGGATTATTGTTAATGTGGCTTTGGCCAGAAGCTTGGCACCTATAATTGCGTATGTTCAAAAAAGACCCGGTTCAAATTGTTACATTTCACAGTTACGGCACTGCCAACCATCTATATATAAAAGGCAGGACAATACAGGATGAAGGTATCGACCTTACCAAAACAGGTTTTCTCAATCTGCTTTGGAACAGTTGGAAACGTTTTGAAACCGATAAGGTTAAGAATGCCAAGCTCATTCTTAAACTTGCAGATGGAAGAACGCTGGAAACAGTATCAGATTCCCAAGGCTATTTTTTAATAGATGCCATGATAGAAAACTTACTTCCTTTGACGGATGCCGAAGGTTGGCTTCATTACTCTATTTCTTTCGCAGAAGAAATTAAGGGAAGAAAAATTCAACAAAACAACAATTTTAAAGGCGAAATATTAATCCCTTCGGAAGAAGCAAAGTTTGGCGTAGTCAGCGATATTGACGATACCATTCTCCACACGGGACTGACGTCTTTTTTTAAATGGGCAGTAATTAAAAACACCTTTTTCAAAAGAGCTGAAAAGCGTATTCCCTTGGAAGGCGCAGCAGGTTTTTATCATCAATTGCACGATGGGAAGTCAGGCAGCGACTGCAATCCAGTTTTTTACGTAAGCCACAGCCCTTGGAATCTGTACCGTTATTTGGAAGTATTCCTTCAAAAGAACAACTTTCCGAAAGGCCCCATTCTGCTTCGCGATTTCATAAATCCATTCGGCAAAAAACCGCCAAGGGGCGAAAAGCCGCAAAAACAGAAAGAGATTTTGAATATTATGAAAACCTATCCGAAGTTGCCATTTATCTTAATTGGCGACAGCGGTGAGCACGACCCCGATATTTACATCGAAATTGCCGAGGCGCATCCCGAACGTATTCTGGCCCTCTATTTGCGAAACGTAAACCACAAAAGGAAAATGATACGGGTGAAAGGACTCTTTAAGGATTATGAGACCGTGCCCGTACTTTTGGTCGAAAACAGTAAAGCCGCAGTGGCACACGCCCGAGAGATGGGTTTTATTCAGTAAGATTTTTGAAATATTCATAAATCGCAAGTTGCGACTGTACTTTCTTTGCCGAATTTTTTACGTATTCATTCTTTTGTTCGGCATCGATAATTCGGGCTTTTACATTGTCGTTCAACTCTATATTGATAATGTCGCGAATGGTTTTTTTATGGTCTTCATCCAAAATGGGCGTTACCACTTCAATGCGGTGGGTCAAGTTGCGCGTCATCCAGTCTGCCGAGCCTATAAAAAGATGCTCGTCGCCATCATTTCCGAAAATATAAATTCTTCCGTGCTCCAAAAAGCGGTCCACTATACTGGTAATGGAAATATTTTCACTCTGGCCTTCTATTCCGGGAACAAGGGAGCACATTCCGCGAATCAATAACCGTACTTCAACCCCTGCATTGCTGGCTTTGTAAAGTTCCTTTATCATGCCCTCGTCCTGCAGGCTGTTCATTTTTAGAATAATCAAACCCTTTTTGCCTTCATTGGCAAGGGCGATTTCCCGTTCCACCAAAGCCGTAAAACGCTCGCGGGTGGTAAATGGCGACACCAATAATTGTTTCGTTTTGGGAACAATCATATCGCGCTCTAAGACCATAAATACTTTCTTAAGGTCTTTGGTTATTTTTTTGTGGGCGGTCATCAATCCAAAATCTGTATAAAGGGTGGCCGTATTTTCGTTGAAATTGCCCGTGGCAATGTAGGCATAGCGCTTCATTTTTCCTTCAGCTTCCCTTTCAATATAAAGTATTTTGGAATGCACCTTAATATCGGGATAACTATAAATGACCCGCGCCCCATTTTTTCTGAAAATGGCGCCCCATTTTAAATTGTTTTGTTCGTCAAAACGGGCCTTCACCTCAATAAAAACCGTTACGTCCTTTCCGTTTTTGGCGGCTAGGGCAATGGCATCGTTCAAATCAGATTCGTCCGCAGCGCGGTAAATAGTGATTTTTATGGTTTTGACCAGTGGGTCATTTGCCGCTTCCTGCATCAGTCTGATTACAGGTTTAAAACTTTGGTAGGGATAGTGCAGCAATTGGTCTTTTTTGTCGATAGCTTCGAAAATCGAATTGCAATTTTCCAATACCGGATGGGGAAGTGGCGGCAGCTTTTCATTGGACAGCTTTTTCTGCGTGGGGTTGGGGAACTGCATAAAATCCTTAAAATTATGATAGCGTCCGCCCAGGACCACATCGGTATGGGTTACGTCCAGTGCCTTTTTCAGAATTTCCCTGAAATCCTCCGGCATTTCGGGGTCTATTAAAACCCGCGTGGCCTGCCCCGTATCGCGATTGGGAAGGGCGGCTTTTATCTTTTCCATCAAATTACCGGAGAATTCATCCTCGATATACAGTTCGGCATCGCGCGAAATTTTAAGGGAATGAAAGGCCGTATCCCTTTTTTCTGAAAATTCCTTCTGAAGGTTGTATTTTAAAATATCGTCAATAAAAGTAATGTGAAATATTTTGTCGTCTTCCGAAGGGAAAACAAAAAACCGTGGCTCCGTCTCGGGAATTTCCACCATTAAAAATTCATCTTCCGCGGTTTGGGCGGCCAAGTAAAGCCTTTCGTTTTTTACGAATACCGAATGTTGCTCGGTGCAGGGATTGCAGCTTATTTCGGTAATCTGCTTTAGGCTTTCCTCATAATATTTGGTCGCGATTTCCCGCTGTTCTTCCGTAAAATTCTCGTGGCGTATCAAATGTATTCCTTCCGAAGCCAACTGCGGAATTATTTCTTCATTGAAAATTTTTCCGAATTCATTTTGCTGGATATCGACCTGTTTTTTGATTTCCTTTAAAACCTTGTTTGGTTTGGTAATCAGCTTTTTCCGAAGCGGTTTTTCAATGGTTTTTATCTGTCGGATATCGGAAACCCGAACGCGAAAAAATTCATCGAGATTTGATGAAAAAATTGCCAAAAACTTGATGCGCTCGTAAAGCGGATTGCGCGCGTCTGCCGCTTCTTGTAAAACACGGTGATTAAAGCGAAGCCACGAAAGGTCGCGGTGGTAAAATTTATTATTGTAGAGTGATGCCATAGTATAATGGCAAAATAATGGTTTTACAGATAGAATACTGTAAGGGAAACGTTAAGGTTTAAATATTAAAATTTTTAAAAAAAATAACCCCTTTTCATTTGAAAAGGGGTTGAAAGCTTTAGCCGAAAGAATTTACTGTTTTGTAAAAGTCAAAATGATATTTGTGGTAGAAGTTACAGTAAATCCACCTTGAGACATCGTTTGAACTTCTTGACCTTTTAATACCATAGTATCATCAGTTAATTGTACAATTGTTATTTCATCAGTTTCATTATCAACTGTTACATTGAGCGTGTTTCCATTCATGCTCCACTCGCCACTTGAAAGAAATTCTAAATTCTCAATGTTTTGGGTAGTTGACTGACCATTAGCAGTTGTTGTCAGTTCAATACTATAACTGCCGTCAGAAACTACTTTGTTGGGATTTTCAGTAAAAGTAAGCGTGTAGTCTACATCATAGCCTTCTCCATTAAAAGTAGCTGAAATATTTTGACCTTGTCCAGAAGTTTCTGTTGCTCCAGAATAATCTACTGTTGTTCCTTTCCATACGCCAATAATATTGCCATTATTTTCAAGTGCAGGATTATCATCATCTTTGGAACAAGAAATGGTTAATGAAATAAATGCTGTAAAAAGGATTAATTTAAAAATTTTCATAAGTAATATTTTACGTGTTAATAAAAAATTAAAGCGCGCAATATATAACTTTTATCAAACGTAAAAAAAGAGTTTTTTGTTTTTTTAAAATTGCTTAAAACAGCCCGTGAAGTTCCGCGTCTATCTTATTGATTACTTGGCCCAAATGCTCGGGATCGTCCACAAAATTTATGTTGTCCACGTCAAAAATAATGAGGTTTCCTTTGTCATAATTATGAATCCACGCTTCGTAACGCTCGTTCAAACGACTTAAATAATCAATACTAATAGAGTTTTCATAATCGCGACCGCGTTTGTGGATTTGATTTACCAAATTCGGAATACTGCTTCGCAAATAAATCAATAAATCAGGACCTTCTGTAACGCTCTCCATAAGATCAAAAAGCGAGCGGTAGTTTTCAAAATCGCGGTTGGTCATCAAGCCCATGGCGTGCAGGTTTGGCGCAAAAATGTAGGCATCTTCGTAAATGGTCCTGTCCTGGATTACGTTCTTTCCCTTTTCGCGAATTTCGAGAATTTGGCGAAAGCGGCTGTTCAAAAAGTAGATTTGAAGGTTGAAGGACCAACGTTCCATTTGATTGTAAAAGTCATCCAAATACGGGTTGTCTTCCACATCTTCATAATGGGCCTGCCATTTGTAATGTTTTGCCAATAAACGGGTAAGGGTGGTTTTTCCGGAACCTATGTTTCCTGCAATTGCAACGTGCATAGTTATTCTTTAGTTGGGATGGTTAGTTTAAAAGTGTGCAAATTTTCGCCGTCATAAATATACAGGAAATCATTGGTAAGCTGCAAGTCCTTAATTGTTATTTCGGGTAATTTCAGCATCACGGTTGTGTGATTTACTGTTTCGTTGCGTCTAGCAAAATCTGGAAGGTAATAAAGTGCGTTTTCCTTTAAAGCGACCAAATTTTCATTTTGTTGAACAATTTTTTCATAGTCTTCAGAAGGTACTTCGTTCAGAATACTTCCGTAGATATTGAAGGCGCGCAGTTTTTTTTCAGTCAGTGTAAAGCAGTAATTAAAATTACTTGCCTGCGAAAGCAATTTCCCCGGAAACGGTTGCGATACTACTGTTTGCAGTTTTGAGCCGTAATTATAAAGTTCCAATTGCTGGGTGTCCACATTAAAAAGCCAAAGACTGCTATTGCCTGCATTTGTGGCAGTGCTCACGTTTAAGAATTGCGGCAGGTTGTTGAAATTGATGCGCTCAATCTCGTTGAGTTTGTTATCAAGCATCACCACCGTGTTTGTATCCTGAAAAAAAGCGATTACTTTCAGCGGATTAATTATATCAACCGAAGTAATCCGCCCCAATTGCAAATCGTTAAATAGAAAGTTGCCATCTGGCCCCTGTTTTTTTAAAACCCTATCTTTTATAAAATATGTGTTTTTGTAATTGTCCAGGCCAATGAATTTCTCTGCTGCCAACGGAATTTTATCCAACGGTGAAATGCTTTGAGCAATACAAAGTTGACAACTGAATATAAAAAGAAAGAAAAAATGTTTCATATTTTCGGCAAGTTATAAAATGGAGGTTTTATTTAAACGAAAAATAATGTAACAGATTATAACTTGAAACGTCTTAGTGTTAAGAAACACTATTTGTTCAAACAAATTAAACTATTTTTAAACATTTATGTCAAAGTGTTTTACTTTTGACTTGAACCATCAATAAATTCCCATGAAATGCCCATTAACAAATTTTAAACCCGCCGAAGATGAATAATGTGGGCATTCCATCTTCCGCTTTATTAAATATTTTATACAGATGAAAAGATATATTCTAATTTTACTGCTACTTTTTTCTTTCGGAATAAATGCCCAAAACATTAGCGGTCAAGCATATTATGAATCCAAAACCACTGTAGATATGGACGCTTTTGGAGGTAACCGCGAAATGACTGAGGAAATGAAAAAGATGATTGCCGAGCGAATGAAAAGTATGCTTGAAAAAACATACATCCTTACTTTCAATAAAGACGAATCTATTTATAAAGAACAAGAAAAACTGGACGCAACGCCAATGAACCCCGGGTTTAAAATGATGATGAGCAGCTATACGCCGGGTGCCCAGTATAAAAATTTAAAAACGGGACAGATTGTTGAAGAGAACGAATTTTTCGGAAAACAATTTTTGGTTACAGATTCAATCCAAGATTTAGATTGGCAAATAACGAAAGAATCAAAAACCATTGGGCAATACATTGCTTTCAAAGCCACGGCAATCAAAAAGGTTGATCCCAATGATTACAGTATGGCGCGTCCAAAAAAGAAAGACGAAAAAGAAAACGCAGAAGTAAAAAAAGATACGGCCCAACCCCAAGACCCGATGGATATGATTGAAATCCCTGAGGAAATTGAGGTTACGGCTTGGTTTACGCCACAAATTCCCGTAAGCAACGGCCCGGGCGAATATGCTGGACTTCCTGGACTTATTTTAGAATTGAACATGTACCGAACTACGCTTTTATGTTCCAAAATAGTAATGAACCCAAAAGAAGCTGAAAAAATTGAACCGCCTAAAAAAGGAAAGGAAGTTACCCGTGCCGAATATGTAAAAATCGTAAAGGAAAAAACAGACGAGCTTCGTGAGAATTTTCAGAATAGGGGCGGCAATGGCCGTCGCGGTGGATTTGGAGGGTAATATTAAAACTTCTTCGCGTCCTCTGCGCCTCTGCGGTGTAAATTTTACCGCAAAGACGCAGAGAGCGCAGAGTTTGAAAATAGCTTAAAACATTAAATGAATAGAACACTAATCATCATCTTCTGCATTTTTGGCTGTTCCTTGTCCGCCCAAAGCATAAAGGTAAAAGGAACCATTAAGGATAGTATTGGCAATCCGCTGGAGTTTGCAAATGTTATTGCATCCATAAAATCTTCGGGTGCAACGGAATCCTACGGAATTACGAATTACCAAGGGCGTTACCAATTAGATCTTCCAAAAGGAAACACTTACATTTTGCGTGCAAGTTTTCTGGGCTATGAAACCAAGGAGCAAACCATTAATGTGCCCGCTGATGCGGAAAATATTGATGTGGACTTCATTTTAAAGCCGCAGGAAAACCAGTTGGACGATGTGGAAATTGTTTATGAAATGCCAGTTACCGTTAAGGGTGATACTATTGTTTATAATGCTGATAGTTTCACAAATGGCGATGAGAGAAAATTGGGCGATGTCATGAAAAAACTCCCTGGCGTTGAGGTAAACGAAGATGGAGAAATACAAGTGGAAGGCAAAACGGTCACTAAAGTAATGGTGGAAGGAAAGGATTTTTTTGATGGCGATAGCAAGTTAGCCACAAAAAATATTCCCGCAGATGCTGTTGATAAGGTTGAAGTACTTCGAAATTACAACGAAGTGGACCAAATGCGCGGCCTTGGAAACGATCGCGACAATGTGGCGATAAATATAAAATTAAAGGAAGGAAAGAAAAATTTTTGGTTTGGGGAAATTACTGCTGGCGCAGGAATTGCCGATGAATACGGCGATGATAACGGACGCTATTTAGTGCATCCAAAACTGTTTTATTACAGCCCGAAATACAGCATCAACGTAATTACCGATTTCAACAATATTGGGGAGGTGCCTTTTACGTTTCGGGATTATTTCAACTTTACAGGTGGTTTTAAAAACTTTAATAAAGGTGGCGGCACCAATTTTAGGATAAGCGATAGCGACCTCGGCTTTGCGGTTTCACAAAACGACCGTGCAAAAAGCATCGACGCGAAATTTGTTGCCGGAAATTTCAGTTATGCAGTGAACGACAAACTGGATATTAGCGGTTTTGGAATTTTAAGCGACAACAAAACGAACATCGTAAACAATAGTATTCGTCAATACATTTTAACGGGAATCACGGAGAATACAAATACTGAAAACGATCAGCGCAACCAATTGGCAATGCTAAAATTAAGCAGTACCTATAAGCCAAATTCCAGGTTTCAATTGGATTACGACGCTTTGCTCAAAACTTCAAAGCAAACTGAGGACGACGCTACCCTTTCAATTGTGGGCGGAAATCAAAACGACATTTCCGAAGTGAAGGAAAACAAGCCGTTTTCAATCAATCAAACGGCGAACGCCTATTATACTTTAAACGATAAAAACATTTTTGCAGCGGAAGTACAGCATCTTTATCAAAACGAAGATCCGTTTTACCAAGCCGTGCAGGATTCCATCCCATTTCGTGGTGTTTTTACGCAGATAAATCCGTTGGATCCTTTTAATAGTGATGCCGATACTTTTGATCCTTTGGAGCAATCTGACCGTTACAACGTCAATCAAAACAAAACGGTAAAAAGCAATAAACTGGATGCAAAGGTAGATTATTACTATGTTCTCAACAATGTGAGCAATTTGAATTTTACGGTTGGAACTACCTACAGCAACCAAAAATTCAACTCTGGGATTTTCCAGATTTTGGATAATGGCAGCCAAAATGATTTCACCGAAAATGATTTCAACAATGATGTAAATTACACATTTACCGATGCTTTTTTCGGGATTCACTATAAACTGAAAAGAGGGAAATTCATCTTTAATCCGGGCGTTACACTTCACAATTATAATCTGAAAAACGAACAATTGGGAACTACTTCCACTCAAAACGATTGGATGGTACTGCCCGATGTAAACGTGGTTTTGGAACTGAAAAAAAGTGAAAACCTGCGTTTCAATTATGCAATCACTTCAGAATACAGCGATGTGAACAATTATGCCGAAGCCTATGTTTTCAATAATTACAACCGTCTTTTCCGTGGAAATAGGGAGCTGGAAAATTCGCTTTCGCACAGTTATAATTTAACGTATTTCAGTTTTAATCTTTTCAACTACACCAACATTGGTGGCAATTTGAGCTACACCCGACGGATTGACGCCATCAAAACAAACACAGATTTGGTAGGTATAAACCAAGTGAGCAGCCCCGTTAATTTTGACAGTAACTTTCCAGACGAAACATTTTCGGCAGTGGGAAGATTTAGTAAAACGGTAAAAAAAGTTCAGTTTAAACTGGATGCTGCGGTATTTTTGAGTAAAACCAACAATACCATCAATGATGAAATACAGGAAAGTCAAAGTTTAACTCAGAACTACAATGGCAGTGTTTTGAGTAATTTCAAAAGCTTCCCAAATTTTGAAGTGGGTTACCGTTATATGAAAAATGACTATGACAATGGCGGGATTGAGCAAACATTCTACACAAACCGCCCATACGCCAATGTAAACCTTCGTTTTTTAAAGAATTTCAATCTGTTTGCCGAATGGGATTATTATAATTACACCAATGATGCCAAAACAATTGAAAATAGTTATTCCTTTTTCAACGCCAATTTATATTATAGGCACGGCGAAAGTCCTTGGGAATTTTCGGTACAGGCCACGAATATTTTGGATACAAAATCAATAAATAATGATAGTTTTAACGATCAATTCAATACAACCTCGCAGTATTTTGTATTGCCGCGTATTGTTATGTTTGTGATAAAATATGATTTGTAACCGTCATTGCGAGCGCAGCGACGCAATCTCATGATTTTTCCTTAATTTCCCTTTTAAAAATTGCTCCCATGCGAAATATCCTTCTCGGAATTGTAATTGCCTTTGTAATCGTCTTCGGCCTGCGGTATTGTGAAAACAAAAAGGAAAATCGTGAAATACTTGAAGCGAATACAGCCCTCATTCAAAAAGAACTGAAAAACGTGGGCAAATTGATTGTTACCGAGGGTAGTTATGCACAGGTTTTTACATATAACGACAGCAAAGATTTAATGTACGGATTATTCGATGCGCGAAAGAAAGCCTTGATTGTTGTCAATGCAAAGGCAACAATCGCTTATGATCTAAGCGAAGTGAAAACTGATATTGATGAGACTACAAAGACGGTAACCATTACAAATATTCCCGAACCGGAGCTTTCCATAAACCCAAACATACAGTATTATGATGTTACCCAAGATTATCTCAACCAGTTCACCGCATCAGATTACAACAAAATAAAAAGCCGGGTTGAAAAATCACTCAAAAAGAAAATTGAAGCTTCGGAATTGCGCACGAATGCCGAAAACCGATTGATTTCCGAACTTCAGAAAATTTATATTCTCACCAACTCTATGGGGTGGACGCTGAAATATAATTCCACCGTAGTTGAAAATGAAGCGGAACTGCAAAAGCTAAAACTATAGCATATATTCTTTCGCGTGCCCGTTTTGCACTAACCATTTGTTCAAATCTATATCGTCAATGATTATGTTTGCAAGGTAACGACCGTATTTTTCCTGTTTGTCTTTATATGAATTGATGATAACTTCCTTATCCAGAATCATCGCCCGCACAATATCGCGAACCACCAATCCCTTTTCCCGTTCCTCACCACGAATTTCCGGAGTGTCTATTCCGTAAAGACGAAATTTCATTTGCTGAAAATGGTAAAACCCCAAATCTACCATTGCTGTAATGGTATCTCCGTCATAAACGTCTATAACTTTTGCTTTGTATTGATACATAATTTCAAATTTTTGTTAGTCATTATAAAACTACAAAAAACTGAAATTCAACACTTTAAAAAATATAGAAATTTTCCCCATCCTTCGGCGAGGAGTTAGGGATAGGCTTATAATTTTTGGCTCAAATTAAACCAGCCGCCGCCATTCATCGCCTCTATGCCGTTGCTTTTTAAAATTCCGGCCGCGCTGGCGCTGCGCATTCCACTGGCACAACAGGCAATTACCGGTTTGTTCCATTTTTTTATTTCGTCTATTTTAGAAGAAATATTCTGAAGCGGAATATTTTTAGAGCCCGGAATCGCCCCGCTTTCATATTCGCCTTTGCTCCGAACATCCACGATTATGGCACCGCGGCTTTTAAAATCCTGTATTTTCTTAGTCTTATTTCCGAATAAAAAATCAAATAGTCCCATATAATTTTTTTTGCCACCCTGAGCGCAGTCGAAGGGTCTT
>MDSW01102826.1_pt1 | contig 20987 bp, 19 predicted proteins | sample 811171 | NCBI WGS metagenome assembly MDSW01 (sample SAMN05326641, study PRJNA326480) | marine metagenome | isolation source: seawater | place: Atlantic Ocean: North West | collected 2012 | reverse complement strand
TTAGGTTGGACCATTTTTCTAAGTCCATTTCTTAATTTAGTAGATAGTGAAAATTTTATTGATTATGCCAATATGGCTAGAGTAGTTTCAGTGGGAGTATCGATTGTAAGTATATTTATGATGTATGTTCTTGCAAGAAAATTTTTCCCAGAAAAATATTCTCTTGTAGCTGCATGTCTTTTTGCATTTGAACCTCATCTAAATTATAATTCAGGACAAGCATTGTCAGAACCTTTGTATATTCTTGTGTTTATGACGTCATTTTATTTTATTTTAACATATAAAACAAGATTTTATTCATTATCATTTCTATTTGCAGGCTTATTGTGGTGGATAAGATGGCCAGGAATAATAATGTTAATTGTGATTTCAATTATTCTATTTTATAATTCAAAAATTAATCCCAAAACATTTGGGAAATTTATTTTATGTTTAGTAATATTTTTCTTAGTCGCATCACCTATGTTAGTAAATAGATATGATGCGTATGACGATCCATTTTATTTTGATTATGGAGATAGGATTTTTACGGGCGAATTTGGTACACTTCAATCTGTAAATACTAGTGATCTTGAATATTCAGCATTTGATTATATTAGCGACAATGGAATAATTCAATTTACTGATAGATTTTTAGTTACAGGAATTTTTAATATGATACAACAATTAATACAGATTTCTTATCCATATTTAGTAATTTTATTACCATTCGGTATTTTCTTTTCGTTCAGAGCATTTGATCAAAATCAGAGATTGATAAATGGAAATTGGATTTTGATTATTACCACATTATCTGCAATGGTAATCTCTTTTTCAGTGATACCAGAACGACGATTTCTATTTTATTTATTCCCATTTTTAATAATTATTGCAACACTTCCCATTCAGAGGTTAATAGAATATGGTTTGAGCACATTTTCATTTACTGATAGACAAAAGATGATTTCATTAACAATAATTTTAATTATCATCATAATTTTATCATCATGGTTTTTGACAAGATATGAAATTGTAAACAAAATAGAACAAGATGAACAGATAAGATTTGTAGAGATTGTTGAAAATAAATTATCTGGAAAAATTCTAGATACTGGAAACACATTAAGAGCAATGAATTATCTTCAATTATCTAATTCAGATACAAAATTTCGTTTGATAGGTACTCCAGAGATTACATCAGAAACAATTCGTGATAGTAAAAATATCAAAATTGTTAACATATTTGGTTCCAATCTAAATGAATTTATGACAAATTGTAAGCAAGAGAATGTAAAATATCTTGTAATTGAAAAGGATAATGTGACTGAAATTACATATCCCTTCTTAGTTAATATTTTTAATAATGAGAATGAATATGTGTATCTAAAAAATATCATAGATACTAAAAAACTGCAATTCAAAGAAATCCATGTCAAAGTATTTGAAATAGATTATGAAAAATTTGAACAGATTATTAATGAAAAAGAACGTAAGGAATGATGTTCTAATTAAGTAGTAATAAGAGATATAGATGATTTCGAACTTGGAAATTTGACAGATTTTGGTAATAAGGATTTTAGTTATTGGTGATGTAGCAAATTATTTTAAAACAGTAAGCAAATATGTTAAAAATTCTAAAATTCATATTATAAATTTTCCAAAAGATGGTCCAGGTGTTTTTACATATGATGAGGATTACGAATTATTTGAAAATGAAAAAGTGATGGAACAAGTTAAAAAAATTAATAAAATAAAAAATGATTATGATTTAGCCATAGTAATGGGAACTGGAGAAAGGATTGCATATTTAGCAGATTTAAATTATGTTTCATTTTATGTTGGCAGAGATATTGATGCTCCAAGATTTATTAAAAATTCTAGAGAATCATGGTATAATGAACCATTACATAAATTAAATTTTTTTGAGAGAAAATTCTATAGAAAAACATTCGAATTTGCTATTGCACATGTAGCACCAACATGGGTTTTTGAGCATTTGAAAAGATACTCAGGGAGAAATATTAAGATGGATTTGAAACCTATTGATTTAACATTATTTGGAAGAAAAAATGAACCACTACAAATAGACAAAAACAAATTTACTTTTTTTTGTCCACAAAGAATGGGAATTCCAAAAGGTACAGACGTCTTGTGGAAAGCATTAGAATTATGCAAATCTGATTTCAATATTTTACAAGTTGATTGGAGAGACATAGGAACAGATGAAGAAAATAGAACATCATTAAATCTAAGAGAGAATCTTCCATCTCAAGTAAAATTAATTCCAATGATTAAACGAAAAGATATGCCAAAATATTATCAATGGTGTGATGCAGTAATAGGAAATCTCAGGATTGGGAGTTTTGAATACGTAGAACTTGAAGCAGTCATGTGTAAAAAACCAGTCATTAGTTTTACAGATAAAGATATTAAAATAATTTTTAATGGAAAAGAAATTGAAGCCCCATTCATTCCAGAAAATAATGATCCAAAAATCATAGCAGAATCAATTGATAAGATAGTGTTATCACAACAATTTAGAGAAAAAGTATTAGAGAGAGAATTTGAATTTGTGAAAAAAATTTCAGACCCAAATATAGCTGGACAGTGGTGGGATTCATTTTTTGAGAAGATGAATAATGAAAATAGGATAATAAATAGAAATTCTTCTAAACTTAAGATAAAATTGCGCATAATGTATTTTCTAATTTCTAATAGACTTTATTTAAGAAAAATTAAGAATGTTATAAAATAAAATTATAATAAAAAAATAAAATTTTTTGATTCTTAACTTAATCTATACTCAAGAAGAGAAACTGAGTTGGAGCTTAGGAATAGATTAATACTGAAAAATTATATTTTTCTAATAATTGAAGGTTTTAATTCTTGGTACAGGATATATAGGAAGTGAAATAGCATATTTATTATCAAAAAATCATGATGTGGTTTGCATAGATCATGGAAATAATTTTTCTTCATTAAATTCAATTCAGAATAAAATTAAATTAATTAAAGATGAATATCAAAATGTAAATCTAATTCAAGATGTTACAAAAGATATAGATCTAATTTGTTATTGTATAAACACAGGAGGAGTTGTAGATTGTATTCAAAATTCAGAGTTGTATAAAAAAATCAATATTGATGATTTTAAACAATTGTTAGAATCTATTCATAACAAAAAATGTCACTTTTTACTTTTGTCTACAGCATTTGTATATGCAGATTCAAAGATGAATTTAGAAGATTCTATTCCAGAACCTGAAACACTTTATGGGAAATTTCGTTTAGAGCAAGAGAAAATACTTGTAAATAGTAAATTGCCTTATACGATTTTAAGATTATCAAATATTTATGGTCATCATAATTTATTTCAAAAACAACTTAGTAATGTAATTGACAAATTTATTCTAAATATTTTCCAAAATCAAGAAATAACAATATTTGGGGATGGTACACATCTAGTGGATTTTGTACATATTAGAGATTTCTTAACACTTTTTGAGAAAATTATTAACAAGAGATCTAAAAATGAAATTTATAATATAGCAAATGAAAATAGAATTTCTATCAACGATATAGCAAAAATTATGATTAACATAGCTAGAGATAAACATAATATTTCAGTGATATTAAAAAAACAATTATCTGATAATAAACTACCAAACATTCCTAAAATATCAACAGTGAAAATTCAAGAAAAATTCTCATGGGAAAATAAGGATAATATTGATTCAATATTTGAAACAATATTTGAAAAATTGAAAAAATAGATAAAATTACAGCATGTAAGGAATGTTATCTATGAGATATGTTTTATCTTTATAGTATTCTATGGTCCTTTTTACACCAGCTTCAAAAGATACAATCGGTTTCCATTTGGTTAATTTTTTTGAAGAAGAGGAATTACAGAGGAGCCTTGGTGTTTCTCCACTTCTCAGATTATTTGAAAACTTCAATTTTGAATTTGAATTACATAGTTCGATAATCAATTTTGCTAGTTTTCTAATCTCGATTTCTTTTCCTGTTCCAAAATTCATTACTTTCCCCTCAAGATTTGGTATTAGACCTAATTTTGAATACGCATCTACTGCATCGCTTACATAAGTATAATCTCTAGTTTGTTTACCGTTACCATATATTGTAATATTTTTTCCATTTAATGCTTGCAAAATGAATTTGGGTATTGCTTGATCTAATCCTTGACGTGGCCCAAAAATATTAAAAAATCTAGACATAACAATTGGTAAGCCATATGTATGAAAATATGACTCAAGAATGTTTTCTGCAGACGCTTTTGCTGCCGCGTAAGGACTTCTAGGTTGTAATGGATGTTTTGTATCTATTGGGACATATTTTGGATCACCATAGATCTCCGAACTACCAGCATGAATGATTCTTTTTACATCATTTTTTCTTGCTGCCTCTACAACATTTAATGTGGATAATACATCATTCACCACTGTCTCATATGGATTATAGAGAGAGTGACCAACATGACTCTGTGCTGCCAAATGGTAAACAATATCTACTTTTTTTGTTGTTTCAACAAGGAGTGACAGGTCTTGTGTATCACCCCATTTGATTTCAACAGATTTTTTTATTTCATTTAGATTTTTAAAAACTCCACCAGAATTTCTTCGTAGAAGTGCTATAACTTTTGCATTTTTAGATACAAGATGTTCACATAAATGACTAGCAACAAATCCATCTGCACCAGTTACAAGAATTGTTTTCCCAGAAAAAGTTTTCATATATTTTCTTCAATTATTCAGTATATGTCTTTGTCTATATAGTAAATCTGTGAATGTAGTATGCTTCACAATATTTTCGACCAACTTCCTTTCCTCTATATTCAGCATGATTAGTAATCGTAGTCTGATCTCTTCCACCAATTTTTATTTGTGATTTGTATTTATTGAATCCTTGAATTTTTTTTGTCAGATACTTAGAAATATCAATATAAAAATTTGGTTCAAAAACACCACTAGTTGACCATCGGCTATGTTCTGGTGCTTCGTATGATAAAACAATATTTGCAATGGGTTTACTTAATGGTCTTAGAGCAGCAATGCAGGCTTTGTGGACATGTAAATGATCCTGATGGTGAGACTTTATTGTAGGGATAGCAACTATTGATGGTTTAATTTTATTCAAAGATACTTTAGTTTCTGTTTCAATTTTACTAATCAAGGAATGAAGAGGTTTTGCATCCAAATACCTATTGTCTTCAGGTGAATCAAAAACAGTTGCATAGTCATCAACTTTTAGATATTTCATAGCATTTTTTGTTTCAATTTTTCTTTGTTCAGTGAATTTTTTATTATCATGTTTTTCAATTGAGCCAACATTAAAGATTAAAACATAAACCTTACCACCGTCATCTTTTATTTTTGAAATCAATCCACCACACCCAAGAACCTCATCATCCGCATGGGGTGCAATAATCAATAATTTCTCATTACTGAAATTTTTCATAGATTTTTTTAGAGAACCAGGTTATTTAATATTTGGAGAAAATGATCACTCATTTTTTTGTAGAATTACAAGCATATGATCCATAAAATAACTACTAAGATTAACTTCTTGTATAAGTGAAAAATTTTTTTGTTTTATTTCTCTGATTAAGAAATTAGTATGATTCTTAAATTTTTTGGGTTTTAAGGATAAAGATACTGAAAAGAATAGAAATCCATCAACCCTCAATAGATTAGCTAATTCATCTATTGAATCTAGAATCAATTTGTCATCATTTTTGTCAATGAATATTATGTCTAAAGAGTGGGATTTTAGATTTAATTTATCATTTTTGGTATAGATTTTTTCATTTGATTTTATGATATTAGAAAAGTGTAAACTTGTTTCATCTGAAGGGTTATCAGTTAGATAGAAAATTTTTGTATTTTCATTAAATGGAAATATTTCCAAGCCATTAAAAATTGCAGCTGCTATTTTACTTGTATAAGGATTCCAGAAATCCAAAGTGGAATTATTTTTATTTTTTGTAAAAATTTTCCGTCTACCAGAAAAATTCTTCCAGATTATTTGTGTATCATCTATTTTCATATTCATTTATTCCAGTGAAATTGAGTTCCGAGTAAGTCATTAAGTTTCTCATTAAAAGGAGAGAAAAAATCTATTAACTTGCGTCTAGTCAATGCATCCATTTTAGAATATTTTCCTACATTGACCTTTGATAAATCGGGAATAGTTTCAGGTTGAATTTCAAGAAATTTGAAGATGTTATCGAGTGTTTCTTGAGTATTTTCATGAAGATCTTTGGAATCTACAATATAGAGTTGTTTTTTTGGAAAAATATCTAACCATTTTTTTAAGTATGTATAATACATTCCATGACGCAAGATATTTGGAACAGCGATACTTTCAAAATCCTCGTTGAAAGTTTTCAGATAAGGTTTATTTTCAGTAATTTTAATTCTTTTTAATTCTGATTCTATATACTCTTCAAAATTCGAAGTGAATTCTTGGAATTGGAGTTGTTGTGAAAATGCAGAATATACTTTATCTACAGGATTTCTAAGTATAACTATTAATTTTATGTTTGGAATTAAATCAAAAATTCTTTTTGGGACATATGGATGATACATGTATGTTGACGTAAATTCTCCTGAAATTACAGGGGATTTTGTTCGCAATTCAAGAAATTTTTTTGATAACTTTGTTGGAAAATGAGATCTATACCAATTTGTGCTACTACTAATCATGTGTTCAAAAAAATGTAGATCAGAAGCTTTTTCATCACGATGAGAAAAAGACCCCATGATATTTGGGTGCTGGATTAGATAACTGTAAAGTGAAGTTGTTCCTGCACGTCCACTCCCAATAATTATGAAATTAGGGTAGAGACGAAGATTACCTGTTATTCTTCGAAAGAAAAATTTGAATGAGAATTTATACGGATTAAATTGAGGATTAAGCAATAACCAAAGTCTAATTTTATTTTTGATATTTGAAATATTCAATTTGACAAAGTGTTAATCATGGGTTTTTGTAATATTTTGTTTTAAAAAGTCTAAATCAATATTATTTCCAAAGTTTCTTTTTAGAGTAAAATCAGATATCTCCTCGTAAATTTTTTCTACTTCTTCAATATCTTTATCACTTATAGATTGATTTTTTGATAGTTTTAAAATCATCGATAATATTTTGAGATTTAATTTGAGATTGAGTTCACCATTAACTGTATTACGTCTTTGATATGGATTACTTTCAATAAGTACATCAACTTCTGACTTAAATGCTTGTGTCCTTTTGAAGTGGATATAACCAATCAAAATAAGCATTGGAATTCCAATAAGGGAAATTATTAGGATGTAAATTTCAAATGATGGAAAAACTATTTTCAGTGATGGATAATTATCAATAGCTAGAAAGTATGTTACGGTAAGTGTGTTAATTGCAGCTAAAATGAAAGCAAAATATGTGGACCATCCCATTCGGAAATAATACCATCCACGAAAAATCATATTATTCTTATACATGAAGAAGTTTTCGCTTTGAACTATATCAATTTCACTATTTAGGATTCATTGGTTAGAATTTTTTTAGAAATTTGATTCATAAAATATGATATAACTTCTTCAATATGTTTAAAATAATGTAAAAATTTTGATAAATATTGAAGCCTAACATAATATTATTAGTAATCGATGGTTTAAGAAGTGACCAAGTGTATGGAAATGAGAAACAGACAAACACACCAAATATTGATTCATTAGTTAAGAAAGGAGTGTTTTTTAAAAATGCATTTTCGTCTACGGATGGCACAAATTTGACATTGAATTGTATTTTTAATTCATTATTTCCATTTAAAGTTGATACTTGTGCAAAAAGAATTATTTTGAAAAAGAATAATATTTTTGAATATTTGAAAAAGAATAATTATGCAACTTATGGTTTAGTTCCAGAAATCAGAAATTTTCGATCAATAATAGAGTTGTTTGAAAATGAAGATAATGTTTACAGTTATACAAATAATACTAAATCTCTTAATAACGGATTAACAGAACAAATAATATCAATTTTAGAGTCAAGTCATAGAGAAAAACCGGGTTTATTTTATTTTCATTTGATGGATATTCATCCAGACAAAGATGGAAAATATCTGGATGAAGAGGATAATCTATCACAAGATGAATTAGAAGATATAGGTTATCTTAAAAAAATTTCAAGTATTGATGTTAATTTAGGAAAAATTTTTTCTAAAATTGATTTTTCTCAAACCTTACTTGTATTATGTTCAGATCATGGAGATAGAATTCCATATGGAGGTATAAAAAATGTAGATTTTGAACCGGAATTAAATAAGATAAAGAAAATTGGTGGAAAGATTCTTCCAAAGAACTTACACAATATTGGCGGTAAAACTCTATATAAGATTAGAAAAATTTCTGCAGAAAAAAAAGTCAAAGAGAACGAAAAAAAATTAACAGACTATCAGAGTAGATCTAGAGAATCATATTTTATACAATCATTATATGATGAAATATTACATGTTCCCATTCTATTTGTTGGTGATAAAATTAAACCAAATATTATTTCAGATTTAGTTACACATGTAGATATTTTTCCAACGGTTTGTGAATATATTGGGATTAATAAAAAAGATGAGAGTGATGGAAGAAGTCTAATGCCCTTAATGAACAATGAAGGGATTGATGAAATTCCAATTTATCTACATACAATGCCATATCAAAAACCAAGCCCAACGGATTCAGTGGGTATAAGAACATCAAAATTCAAATATTTCAGATCAGAAGTTAATAGTAAAAAAAATATACATTTGTATGATTTAGAAAAGGATCCATTTGAAAATCATAATATTTTTGCAAAAAATCCAGAATTAGTTTCAAAATTTGAAGATATTATTACAAAATTTGAAGAATATGAAATAAAAGATATGATAAGTGATAAAGATGAAGAAGAATTAGTTAAAGAAGAATTAAAAAAATTAGGATATATCTAGTTTCAATTAGATTGGACAGGAAATACAATACTTGTTGTGTAGATTTTGGTAGAAATAATCAGTATAATATTAATATGAAAAATGATTTGTCTTAAACATGCTATTAGTATCACAAAATATTGATAAATATGATATAAGATTACCAAAGAATACAGTTTTTCGAATAAATTTGGCGTGGTGCAACAGCATCAAAGAATTAGAAGAGAAACTAAAAGAGAATAAAGAGTCAGATTTTTTCATCGATTTGCCAGTTGGCCGAATAAAACCTCCAAACAATCGATATAGTTTAGAGGATATAATTCCAGTTCTAGAAAAAAATGATAATGTAAAATACTTTGCAGTATCAAATGTAGAAACTAAAGATGATTTGAAAGAGTTTTTGCAAAAATTACCATCCAATATCAATATTGTACCAAAAATTGAAAGCCCTAAGGCAGTAGTGAATTTAGATGAAATATGTAATTCACTAAAAACAGAGAAAAAAATTATAATGCTAGATCATGATGACTTATTTTCATCAATACTACGAAATAAAGAAAATAAAGAGAATTTTCAAAACTATATTAAGAAATTAATCGATTATTGTGAAGAAAATGGGATTTCTCTTTTACGTACAGTAGGCGTTGTATTTAGTGAGGACGAGAAAAGAACTACACAATATGAAAAGTGATAAAATAACTGAAAAATCATTTAAGATTATTATAGTTGGGAATAAAAATAGATTTTTTCATCTCAATCAATTTGCTGAAGAATTGGAAAAAAGAGGGATTCATGTAAAAATAGTTCATGATATTGATTTTTTGCAAAAAAAAATGGATCTAGATTTTGTAAAAAGAATTAAAAAAAATAATAATTTTATGAAAATATTAGATGAATTTTCTCCAAATGTAGTATTACTAGATAGAATTTCAGATATTGGAAAGAAAGTTATTAAAAAAAATATTCCATTATGGATTTTATTGAGAGGTAATATATGGGAAGAGACAATTTGGGCAAAAAGAACTAACAATAATTCTATTAAACAGAGATTATCTTTACAAAAAAATGAAAAATTAATAGAGTATTGTTTCAATAATTCAGATTTGATTTTACCAATTTCACATTATTTGGAAAATATTGCAAGAGACAAGTATCCAGAGAAAAAAATAGCATATTTTCCAGGTGATGGAAGAATCCCGAACGAATGGAATTTCATTAAAACATGTGAATTAAAACACCCGTGTGTGGGATTAATTCAAGGTTTAAACATTTGGGGTAAGACACGAGAGCTCATCACTTTAAAAAAAATTTTAGAAGGATTACCAAATGTGACGTTTTATTTAGCTGGAGATGGAATATACAGTAAAAATATCATACCAGAATTAACAAAATTTTCGAATTTTGTTTGGTTAAAGAATTTAGATTATCCTCAAGAAATAAAAAAAATTTTTTCTGAAATAGATGTTTTTTTATCATTATCAGGTTTGGAGGGATTAGGACAAACAATCATTGAAGCATTATTGATGAAAAAACCAGTCATTGCATCAAACGTTGGAGGAATTCCAGAATTAATTACGCACAACGAAACAGGATTATTAGTAAAACTAGGAGATAGTGAAAAAATTATTGAAAGTATTTTGAAATTGTTACGGGATAAAGAATTATCTAGAAAGATTGCAGAAAATGGACATAACATAATACAAAAAAAATATGCATGGAAAAATTTAGCTGCAGAATTTGAATTAATTCTAAAAAATCAATAAAATATTTTGTTACTAAAAATAGAGAAATTCTTAATAAGGTTTATTTTTGAGGATTATTTCGATTGAATGTGAGAATACAGAGATATTTTATAGTATTAGCAGTTTTAATGCTCTTTGGACATTTTTCAATATCAAATGCGTTTGCGTATGTTGATCCAGGAAGTGGTAGTGCAATTATTTACGTTATAATTAGTACATTAGTCGGAGTTGGTATGACTCTAAAAGTTTATTGGAGTAGAATAAGACATAAACTCTCATTCAAAAATTAAATAATGAAGAATTATAAATAATTAAATTTTTAGAATGTTGAATAATTTTGAAACCTAATATTTTATTTATAACAATAGACGCATTAAGAGCAGATAAAACGTTAGGAGACAATAAAACATCCTATACACCAAATATGGATTCTTTGATCAGTGATGGGACATTTTTTGATAAAACGATTGCTGCTGCAGATCAAACAGGAAGTAGTCTTGCAAGTATTTTTACAAGTAAATTTCCAATTACATCAGGAATTAACCAATTTAATTTTACATCAGAAACCGAAATTTTATTAAAATATTTTAAAAATTCAGGATATAATTTATTTAGCATTGTTCCAGAACATGAATTCTTCAAAAATTTGAATAAAAATTTTGACGATTCAGAAATTTTTGAGATGAAAAAAAAGGCATCATGGAAACGATTGAGTGACGGTCTTGGGGTGGAAATTATTGAGAAGATTATATCTATGAAAGATAAACAACCATGGTTTTTCTATGTGCATATAATGGATATTAGACCACCGTTTGATATTTCAAAAGAATTTGAAGAAGAAAAATTTGGGGATAATAATTATGAAAAATTAGTTTCAGAAATAGATGTATGGTTAGGAAAAATATTTGAAGTTATTGACTTTAAGAAAACTTTAGTAGTTTTAAGTGCAGATCATGGAGAATATATTCCATTTACAGGTGAGTATCTTGGTGGTAGTTCAAAAACGCAAAGAGCGGTTAGAAATACTACAAAATCAGTTCCATTGTTAGATAAAATAGGATTAAAAGCTGTTATGAATTTACGATATGCATCACAGACTTATAAAAAAGAAATTCTAAAAAGGAAACTAACACCATTTCAGATGAGATCATTCAATACAAGAGGTGCAAATGCACTTTATGATGAAACAGTTCATGTACCATTAATTTTTTCGGGTTATGATGTAATCTCTAAAAGAATTATTGGGGATTTGACTAGACAAGTCGATATTTTTCCAACACTACTAGATATAGCAGGAATAGAGTTTGAGAAAGAAAAGATTGATGGACGAAGTTTATTGCCATTACTAAAGAATGAAAAATTAGATGAAATCCCAGCATATATCGAAACAGGAATAAATCTAGGATTATTATTAGATAAAAAACCTAAGACATTAGGAAAAATCATTGGTGTTAGAACAAAATCCTACAAATATTGGAGAGAAAGAAATGATCCATCAGATGAATGTTGTTTATTCAATCTAGAAAACGATCCAAATGAGGAAGAAAACATTGCAAGTGATAATCCAAAGATTGTTACCGAAATGGAAAATTACTTATCAAATTGGAAAAATAGATCAGATAAAACTGATTCAAATAAAGAATTAACCAAAGATGAGATTGAAGAAGCAAAAGAAACACTACTAAAATTAGGTTATATTTAAGAATCTATTTTTTTTCTAAAATAATAAAGATTCTTTCAGAGACATTTGCAGGATATTCAGATTGAACATTTCGTTTTTCTTTTATCGTAAAATATTTTTGTAAAATTTCAAGTTTTGGTTGAAAAACTTTTGGAAGTAAAACATCAAAAGCTTGACTTTCAAAAATTAGTAATCCATGAGGAGATAATAATGATAATATTTTTTCAATGTATTCTTCAAAATTGAACGTTGTATTATCATCAATTGTTGAATCATTTGCAAATGAGTAAATTATATTAAATTTATGATCTGGATTATAATCTTCAAACTTTGAACATATGAATTCGACATTGTCAATATTCAAAAATGATTTTACTTCATTGCCAATTTTTACTAGATAAGGATTAATTTCTACTCCCGTAACGTTTTGAACAAATTCAGATGAATATAAACAAACAAATCCACAATTACACCCTATATCAAGAATCTTTTTATCTTTAGAAAAATAATTTGAAATATTATATTCACGGAATCTTTTTTCGGTTGAACGTGATCCAGGAAGACTAATTTTATCAAATCCTTGGTAGAAACCTTGTTCTTTTGAATAAATAAAATGAGGCCATTTTTCAGATTGTTCTTTTAAGTATTGGTTTAGTTTAACATGCAATTCATTTAGATTCATGATGATTCATGAATAGTGCTTATATTATTACATATCGCTAGATTATCATAATTGAAATATAGATATTCAGATCAGAATCTATTTGAAAAAAATGAACGATATCAAATGTCTACATTTGAAGGTAGTGAGTTTTTATCATCATATGAAATTTCAAGATTGAATGTAATAAAAAAAATTGAAACTAATATTGAATGTTCTAGAATAATTAAAAAACTTTCTGAACAGGAAATAGATTCAGTTGAAGAAATTATCACGGAATCTAGACTTTTATCTGTAATTTTAGAATTAAATTCCAATAGTTCTAATGAAACGGATAAGTTTATTCAGAAATTAATTAAAAAATTTGAAATTTCTAAGAAATTATTTATTTCATATGATTTGAATCTTAAAGAAAATACAAATAACTATAAAACTTCTCGAAATTATATTCTTCTTGCAATAATTTGCATTAAAAAATATGAAAAAACAGATAATTTGAAATTTATTAATACATTGTTGAAACTTAACGATATTATTTGTTCAGTTTTTACTGAAATAAATAATGAAAATGACTTATGCATGATGAAATATATTCTAGAAAAAGAACTAGAACTGATTAGTTCATTAAAAAAGGGAGCTCTAAATTGAAGCTTGGAATAATTCTAACGCCAGATGTTAGATCAAAAGCTTATCTTCAAAAATGTATAAAAAATAATTTACAATTTGAAACAGTCATTTTTATGAATGATCGTAGAATAGAAAAAGAATTTGATCAGGATGTAATTGAACTTTCAAAGGAGTTTAATTTTGATATAACGGAATCAGTCTGTAATACTTTAAAACAGTATTCTATCGATTACATTGAGTTCCCATTTGTTGATATTAATGATCAAAGGTTAATTGATTATCTCAAAAATTTAAAAATTGACTATATAGTATTCACAGGTGGAGGAATTTTAAGAGAAGAAATTTTATCTTTGGAGATGAAATTTATTCATCTTCATCCAGGAATTGTACCAGATTATCGTGGCAGTACATGTTTCTATTACAGTATTTTGAATGAAAGTTATGCAGGCGTAACTAGTTTCATAATGGATAAAACATTAGATACCGGAAATATAATTTTTCAAAAGAGATTTGAAATGCCTAATCACAAGTATCTAGATGAAATTTATGATCCCCATATACGTTCTGAAACATTAGTTGAAATTTTGAAAAATAAATCTATGATAGAAGAGACAATTAGACAGGATAAGGATAGAGGGGAAACATATTTCATCATTCATCCTGTTTTAAAACACATTGCAATTCTGAAATGCATTAATGGTTGATCCAGTCTAATAGTTTATTTTTTAGATCAGTCTCTTCAATAAGTTCTTGCCCATGTAGATTTTTTATTTCGTTTGGATCTTTAATGAGATCATAAAATTTCCATTCATTGGCATCTTTAAGATACATCAATTTGTATTTTGGAGTTTTTATACAAAAAACATTAGACACTTCTGGAGAAGGAAAAGGACCATGAAGTGCACCAGTTTCAGAAAAAGTAAATTCTCTATTTTTTAATTCAACAATTTCATTTTCCAGGTATGTTGCAAAACTTTTTCCTGGCAAATCTTTCTCAGGTTTTATTTTACAAAATTCAAGAAGTGTGGGGTATATATCGATAGTAGATAATAATGAATTTGAACATGCATTTTTTTTAATTTTATTTCCAATAAAATGATAAAATGTTCTGATGGTTTCTTCATATGTAAATGAACCATAATTTCTTTCACCAAATCTTTCACCTACACCAGTACCATGATCAGTAAAGAAAATTATGATTGTATTATCAGAGATTTTTAATTCATCAACAGTGTCTTTAATTTTTTGAGCATAAATTCCGGCTTCATTGAAAACTTTATCATAAGTTTCCAGATTTTGTTCTATATTATTATAAAAATTTTTATCGTCCCAATCATATTTCTTTAAAACTTCAGTTACAGTAACTGTATGTATTCGAGTGAATTGAAGTAAGAGAAAAAATGGTTTTCCATTGGAATTTGAAAATGTCTCTTTAATTAATTCGGGATGTTCTACATTAAGATCTGTTTCATATTCATTGAATTCTTTTCTTAAATCAAATCCTCTTTTTGATAAAATTTTATCACTGATTAGTCCTCTTGAAGTAAAGTATCCATTATTTTTTAATAACTCAGGAAGAAAATTAATTGATTCTTTTAATCTAAGCATTTTATAATATCCATTTACACCATTATCTTTACCATATCTACCAGTAAGTATTACATTGAGAGAACCAAAAGTGTAGGGTATTGCAGTACTGACATTATTCAATAATGTACCATGTGTTAAAATGTCAGAAAATTCTTTTGATGTTTTAATCCTGTCATATCTAGAACCGTCTAGTAAAACGAGGATAATATTTGGTTTCATTTTAGTTTTCTAAATTTATTAATTCTTTTAATCTATCTTCTTCATAGAGTTTTTTATATAAATTATAATCTTCAATCGAGTCTAATTCTAACCAACCTCCATTTATAAAAACAGGATTAAGATCGAATGATTTTCTGATTAATCCTTGTAGTAAATCGGTCATATATGATTTTTCAAATGGAATTTTAGGGTTAAGAGGATTTGTTCCATTTTTAGATTGCAGAAAACATTCTTCGTAAAAATTTTTTAAAATTTCTGTGCCTTTTGAAGTAAATTTCATCAATCCAATATATTGACCTTCTATTTCAACAATATTGTTTGTTTTTTGACCTATTTCACTGATAGAACCTTTTGAATTAATTTTTAGTGTTTCAGCATCGCTTAATGGATTTGTAAATCTTTTTCTCCAGTAATCTTGCCAATTTCTATCAATAGTTACAGAGATATCATTTGGTGAGTCAATTAATTTTTCTAAAATATTTTTTTCATAGATTATATCAGCGTATGAGATAATTATTTCACCGTCAAGATGCTTTTTTGCACAAAATAATGTTTCAAGCATGTTTGTATTTTGATAATTTGTATTTTTTTCAAAAATAATCTCAGGAATGTTTATCATGTTTGATTTGTATCCAGTGACAACAACAATATCATTTATTCCACATGATTTCATGATATCAATTTGTCTTTGTAAAAGTGTTTTTCCAAAAAAATCAATCATGGATTTAGGAGTATGATTTGTTAGCGGTCTAAGTCGTTTTCCTTCACCAGCTGCAAGAATTATTGATTTCAATTATCGCTCCAAATTGTTTTATTGATTAAAATATCAATAAGTAATTGTTGGGAGAAACCATTTAAGGTTCTTTCAGGATGCCACATTACACCCATTATAGGATATTTATTATGAAAATAACCTTCTACAGTTTTATCACTTTCAGATAATGCAAAAATTTGTAAATTTTTTCCAATATCATCTTTTTTAATTAAATTATTATGGAATGAGTTTACAGTTAATTTTGAATTTTTTAATGCGTCAACTATCGAATTGTTTGTAATATCTATAGAATGTGGCTGACCAACATGTTGTGATGACAAATTTTTTTGTACTGAACCATCAAAATAATGATTTATAATTTGCATTCCTCGACATACACCTAAAATAGAAATGGAGTTTTTAATTGCAAATTCTATTATGGAATTTTCAGTTTTATCACGTTCAGGAAAATCACCAATATTGTCACCACCTGACAAAATTATTACATCTAAATTAAGATTGGCAATATAATCTTCAATATTATTTAGATTATTAGGAATTAGGATTGGAGAACAATTAATTTTTTGAAGAAAATTTATCCAATCATGACTAATACAATCTCTTTTTTCATTATATTTATCAATTAATTCAACTCTGAGAGAGATTCCAATTTTTTTCATTTTATTGATTTAATGATGATTGTTTTTATAATATTCTATTTAATGTAGCCTAATGATTTCAATATCGTCTTTTCTTCAGAAAAATCATTCTTTTGTTTATATTCTAAAATTACAATATTGTTATTTTTACAGTCTAAGTTAATCTTTGAGCTAATTTTTAATTTATCAAATAGTAACTCACCACATCCAATCGCGGCAGGCAATCCAAGTTCTGCACATCTTATTGCCATATGCGATGCAATACCACCAAATTTTGTAATTAGAGCACTTGGTTTTTTGGAAAAAATCCAATCGAATCCAGGATCTGCATTTTCAATCAATACTATTTTGGATTCAATATTTGATATATTTTTTAAATTATCAACGAATAAAGTGTTAGAAATAATTTTTTTGTTAGTTATATAATTTGGTTTTGCATCATAATGTTCAATAATTTGAAAATCATCTTTTGAAAAAATTATTGGTGGTAATTGAATTTGTTCAGAAATTTCTTGGTAATATTGATTTTTTTGGATTTTATTTTTCCATGATTTCTTTAATTCGTTTTTGGTCATGGTGTTGTATTTAAAAATATCACATATTGATAAATATGATAAATCTTGACGAGAGAATCCAAGAATGTTTCCTGCATCCGCAATTAATTCAATTAAATCGCTTAGACTTTTTGTAAATTCAAATTTTATTATTTCCCTAAGACTAATTGTTTTTTTTACAAATTCGAAGAATTCAAGTTGGTGAAAATTTAGGTTATTTGTTTTAATTATGTTCTCAATTTTTGAATAATTCATTGATTCAGAAGTTTTGATTGGAAGTTTAGTATCCATCAACATTAAATCCTCTAAAAATTCAGGCATATGATCATATCGTGAGACGGTAATATCGTACGTTCCAGGCCTTAAATGACCATATTTTTTTAAAAAAAATGCTTTTGTGATTTTTTTATTTTTTAAGTTGTAAAGATCAGTTTGAAATTCACTCAATGGAGAATAAATTGAATTCAGAAAATTATCAATTTTTTCTTTTTTAATATCATGAGTTTCATGTAGCCCTCTTAGTAAAGTGGCAGAAATAAAAGCTAATCTAGCTATTGCAGAAAATTGTATAGCTCCAAAGTTTCTACAATATTTTAATAAAAGTTCTGCATTTTTAAGTTTGTCATCATAACTTTTTACATTTGTTTTACAAACCAATCTTTTTTTATTTAATTTTGATATTGAATTTTCTATTTCGGATAAAATATCAGGTGTATTTTTTAAAATTTCATTTGTAAATTCAATCAATATTTTTTTAATATAATTAATTTCACTATTTATAAATCCAAAATTTTTTAATTCTTTAGATCTTTCATCAAATGAAAAATCATAACAAGTGAACAATATATCAAATTCTACTTTATCATGTAAATGTGGATTATCTTCTAATTTTTTTAAGTAATAATCCATAAGTTTTTTCCGAATTTTTTTATTCATTTTGATTGGAAAGAAAGAATCAAAACTTGTTTTTACATTGACAAAAGGATGACCAGAGAAGTTTATCATTAATGGATAGTTTTCAGGAGTATCATAACCTAATAATTTTCGTCCTTGGCACCATGCTTTTTTCATTATCAATTCATCATATAATGAATATTCAAAAATTTTTGGTTTATTGCCAATTATTTCTGCAGGATTCCAATCAACCATATTTGAAAAAATTATTTTATTGTTAATTTTTGATTTTTTTTGTTTTATTTTTTGAAATTTTCTTTGATTCTTTTTAATTTCAGAGTGTATAGATGTATTTCCATTTAGTTTTGTTTTATTTTTTGTAGTTGTTAGAGGTCTTATCTGGAAAATTTTTATTCCATTTTTTGTTATTGCGAATTCTATATCAAGATTTTGAGAATTTGTGATTTGTTCAATTTCTTGTATTGCTAAGATTAGTTTTTTCCATTTATACGGAATGCAATTATTTTTAACTTTATTATATATTTTAATTGTGTTTGAGACTATTCCTTTTGTAACAGAATCAGTTGAAGTTCCATCTTCATAATTTATAACATAATATGGGGCTCCACTTTCAAGTGTTTTAGTAAAAATTACACCACTAACAAGAACATTTTGAGTTTGTGTCTGAACTAAAATTTGATTATTTAAAAAATTATGATTTTTTAAATAAGATTTTATAACATTCTCTATACCATTTTTGACTGAAATTTTTGAATTTGAATTAACATTTAGAACCGATAGATATTTGCCAGCATCAGATTTTTCAATACTATCTTCTCCAATGGCTGAACTACGAATTATTATTTTAGAAGAAAATATTTTTTCAATTTCAAAGAGAATCTTTTTTTTATCTTTTTTCCAATCTGAAACTTTGAAATCATAAATGTTCTCAATTTCAGATTTTGTTATAATTTTCTTAATAGATTTTAGAACATTAGCCTTTGAATCAAAAATGAAATTATTTGAAAATTGTTTTGTTTGCCTTATGTTATTTTTCATATGTGTCACTCATTTTTTATGTTATTATTTTGTTCTATCAAGTCTATACTTGAAATTCGATATTTATTAATTAAATTTGAATAATTTTGGAATCGGACATGTATAACTATAATATGCTTTTATTTGACATATCTAATTGTTGACCAAAATAAGTAAAGAGAATATGATCATTCATCCATTTTTAATAGGAATATTTTTTGTTATGTTTGTTTTTTCACACAATATTTTTGTTCTTCCACCACAAGAAATAATTTTCCCACTATCCATTATTTTGATATCTACTACGGGATTGTTTTTTTGTTTGAGAGCATGTCTGAAAAACTCAAAAAAATCTGGGATTTTAATAACTCTGTATTTATTTTTGTTTTTTTCATTTGGACATATCTACAATATATTACAAGGAATTACAATTAGTGAATTTGAAATAGGAAGATATCGTTATCTTATAATTCCATACATCGGAATATTTCTTCTAGGAACTGTATTTATCCTAAGAACAAAAAAGACCTTTGTCGATATTACAAAAATTGTCAATATCATTTCTATTGTATTAATAATTTCAGTTTTTGGATCAATCCTCTCTGATTCATTAACTGAATCTTCTCAAATTTTGAATCTTTCAGAACAGGAGGATATTGTTGAAAGTTATAATATATCACAATTAGAAACAAAACAGGGTAATTTCCCTAATGTATATTACATCATACTAGATGAATATGGAAGTGAAGAAAGTCTAAATAGGTTTTTTGATTATGACAATCAAGAATTTCTTTCTTACTTAAAACAAAAAGGATTTTTTGTTGTTGAAAATAGTTTTTCAAATTATCCCAGTACAAAATTATCTTTAGGTTCAACATTAAACATGAAATATTTAGAACATATACCAGATAAAATTGGAAAGGAATCAAAAAATCATCATATGATTGATCAGATTCTAATGGACAATTTTGTCATGCAGAATTTTAAGTCAAATGGATATGAAATAATTAACATGGGTGCACTTTGGGGTCCACACAATGAGTTTAAATCTGCGGACAATAATCTGTGTGAGAATAAAGAAATGAATAGAGATTCTTTAACAAGAGAATTAATTGGAACGAGTATTGTTTTTTATTTTTTTGAACGTATGGTAGAACAAGAGAGACGAGATGTTATTCTTTGTACATTTGAAAAGATGTCAAAAATTGAATCTGAAAAACCTATTTTTGCATTTATACACATACTTTTACCTCATGGACCATACATTTTTGGCCCAAATGGTGAAAATTTAGTTTCTGGAACTAGTGTTACTTCTGAAACTTTTTCTCCAAAACAAGCATATATTGATCAACTAAAATTTGCAAATAAAAAAATAAAAAATTCAATTGAAGAAATTCTTCATAATGAAAATAAAGATGTGATAATCATTTTACAATCAGATACAGGTAGTGGTTTTAATATTAATTGGAATGAACCTACAAATGAATCGATTTTTGAAAGACATTCAAATCTTAATGCGATTTATATTCCAAATAATGATTATCAACTATTTGAAAATAAAGTGACTCCCGTGAATACATTTCCATTGATATTTAATTCAGTTTTCAAACAAAATTTTGAGTTT
>MDSW01213612.1_pt1 | contig 20991 bp, 15 predicted proteins | sample 811171 | NCBI WGS metagenome assembly MDSW01 (sample SAMN05326641, study PRJNA326480) | marine metagenome | isolation source: seawater | place: Atlantic Ocean: North West | collected 2012 | reverse complement strand
TGCCTGGGTTGACACTTTGCCCGGTGACAAAGATCAGTCTGCCGATGAAAGTCTGATCGCGAAAGCGACAGAATTGGGGGACGCCCTGCAGCAGCAGCTTGAATCTAAACTGGCGGATCGTGAGAAACTATTTAAGCTCTTTGGTGAAAATGTGGCATTTGTAAAGCAAGAAGATGTCGCCAAAGTTCGGCCAGGTGTTATTCCGTTAGGCAATTTGTTTGATGATGGAAAAACAGTTCCCCTGGATGGAGCACTGGCATCAGACGCCTTGGGTGCAGTGGCTGAACCCACCGACTTGGGGATTCTAAAGACAGCCTTTGGCTGGGGTGAACGGATTCATATCGGTCCTGAAATTGACTTTGACTTTGTGCATTTGGGGGCTGATACGAATGCGTATGGAAAAGTTACCAATGATGCCTGGCTGGACCGAAATGGCATCTCTACTCGGGGCCAGGGATATACCTCCGCCGGTAAGCGAGATGAGCAGGGTATCGGTATGCACTCCAATGCTTTGGTGACCTTTGATCTGGATGAAATTCGTAAGGCCGGATTACTTCCTCAGGATCAGGCATTTCGATTCAAAGTTGACCGTGCGGGATTGAATGATGATGTTCGCAACTCGAATGCCAGTGCTCATCTGGCCGTGATTATGTCCCGACCTCATAAAGATAAAAAGGTGATGGATGCGATTTTGGCCGGTTATGTGAATGGGCAAAAAATGCAGATAACCTACAGCGATTTCACCTATTACTTTACCGGAGTCATTCCACCAGAGGTGAAGGGTGACGGTCAGTTTTTCGAGATTGATCTTGAAGTGCCAGCTGAGGCCAGGTTTATAACACTAGTGACTACAGGTGCTGGTAATCCGAATGACAATACGATTAGTTCTGATCATGCCGTCTGGTCAGGTGTGCGATTGGAATTGGACCCATTACCAAACGAAGAAACGGCAGATGTAGAAATTAGCAAAGCGGATTTGATGAACGAAACGCTTCGCCAGGATGCAACGTTGCTGTCGCTAATGCTTTATGAGGAAGGACTGCTTGCTCTGCCACCCAACGAAGTGGAAGGGCGATTGGAAGGAACGCCTAAAGAGAGGATTGTTACTCTTAGAGAAGACCACTCCCAGTTAAAAAAAGAAGCAGAAGCTATTCAGATTCTAAATGCTCACTCATTAACAGAGGGCAATGCACAGGATTTACCAATCTATCTGGCAGGCGATCCGGGTAAAAAAGGTGATATTGCAAAACGAGCAAACCTAGCCATTTTTACCGATGGAGAGAAAGTTCCCTATGAACCTCAAGGTAGCGGTCGTCTGGAATTTGCGAATTCCATTGCTTCCGACGACAACCCACTGACTGCCCGTGTGATGGTGAACCGTATTTGGGCCGGCCACTTTGGTAAAGGGTTAGTAGGGACACTGAGTAATTTCGGTACGCTAGGTGAACGGCCCACGCATCCACACTTACTGGACTATCTGGCAGTGGAATTTATGAAAAATGAGTGGTCGATGAAGCACATCCATCGCCTGATTATGAATTCGGCAGTGTATCAGCAGAGTAGTACTTTCAATGCGCAGAAATTTGAGGCGGATCCCGAAAATAATTTGTTATGGCGAATGAATCGTCGTCGTCTTGAAGTGGAACCATGGCGGGATGGCTTATTAGCTGTTTCCGGTGAACTTCAGTTAGACATGGGAGGGCCATCTGCGGAGTTGGATAATGCAGGCAATAAGCGTCGAACTTTGTATGGTTTTATCAGCCGTCACCGCCTAAATGAGTTGCTTCGATTATTTGACTTCCCGGATCCCAATATTACGGCTGCAGCCAGACCTGTTACCACAGTTCCTCTGCAGCAGTTGTTCGTATTGAATAGTGATTTTATGATGAATCGAGCCCGTGCTCTTAGCGTCCGCGTTCGTAGTGAAATGGAAGGATCCATCGAAGAAAAGATAAAGCAGGTTTTTGAGTTGTTGTATGGCAGAGTGCCAGAGGATGCCGATATTCTTCTCGGCAAGCAGTTTCTCGAAGCCGTTGGTAGTGAATCCGGTATGGAAACCGCTTGGGATCAGTATTCATTAGCGTTGTTAAGTGCCAATGAATTTATGTTTGTAGATTAATCAGAGCTCGTGAAAATTTTTACGAGTTGAATAAAACGATAGCAGAAGAATTATGTACGATCGTCAAATTGTCGATAACCCACTGGTAAAAAACAGTCTTGTTTCTCGTCGTCAACTTCTGAAGTCCAGTGGAGTTGGTTTCGGGATGCTGGGCCTATCCGCTTTGCTGGCTGAAGAGCAAAAGCTGGATGCGGTAGTTAAATCCACCAGTCCCTTGATTCCTAAGCAAACTCACCATGCCCCTCGTGCCAAGCATGTCATTTTTCTGTTTATGAATGGTGGCCCGTCCCATGTCGATACATTTGATCCCAAGCCTGAATTGAAAGCACAGGAAGGCAAAACCGGCCGTGGCGGCAAGTACATGCCATCTCCGTTCAGCTTTGGAAAGTACGGCGACGCGGGTATCGATATGAGTGAGTTATATCCTCACTTGGGTAAAGTAGCGGATGATCTTTGTATTCTTCGAGGAATGCATACTACGACGCCGAATCATGAGCCTGGATTGCTGATGATGAATAGCGGGAATCAACAGCCCATTCGGCCTTGTCTGGGCTCCTGGGTTACCTATGGTCTGGGTACCGAGAATCAGAATCTCCCGGGTTTTGTGGTGCTGTGTCCCGGAAAACCGGTGGTTGGCCCGGCTTTATGGGGCAATAGTTTTCTGCCCGGGATCTATCAGGGAACTCATATCAATAATTCCAAGGTCGATCCTAAAAATGTAATTGGTCATATCAATAACAAGAATTTGACTCCGGATGCACAGCGTCGGTTGCTCGACTTGTTGCAACAAAGCAATAAACGTCACCTCGAAAAGCGAACAGCGGATCTCAATCTAGAAGCTCGGATTCAGTCACTCGAAGTCGCCTATGGAATGCAGTTCGAAGCCCAGCAAGCCTTTGACATCACACGGGAAACGCAGGAAACAATCGATGCCTATGGCGAAGGACAGTTTGCTAACGGTTGTCTGGTCGCACGGCGGCTGGTAGAACGCGGCGTTCGCATGGTTCAAATCTATTACGGTTCCGGACAGCCTTGGGATGCACACGGAAATATCATGGATCATAAACGCGATGCCGGTAAAAGCGATCAGCCGATTGCGGCATTGATTCAGGATCTGAAACAACGAGGCTTACTTGATGACACCCTAATCATATGGGGAGGTGAATTCGGTCGTACACCAACGGCGCAAGGCAAAACCGGTCGTAATCACCATAACACCGGTTTTACAACCTGGCTTTGTGGTGGTGGAGTCAAAGGTGGCACGATTTATGGTGCCACTGATGAACTGGGGGTTGATGCGGTTGAGGGACGAATGGACGTTCATGATTTGCATGCTACGATCCTTCATCTGCTGGGCATCAATCACGAAGAATTAACGTTTCGTTATAGTGGTCGCGATTTCCGACTTACCGATGTATTCGGCAATGTGAATCACGATATTCTTAGCTAGTGCCAGGACACGATTGACCGGCGGTTTATGGGAAAATTCGAGTGCTCGGATTGGTAGGAATCGGCTGGCGAATGACCAGTTGTTTAATTATCTAACTCCTCCACTTCCGTACTTGTCGATTTGCTGGCTGCGAATTAAATTGAAACACTCAGCGGTGGCTGTAGCTCAGTTGGTTAGAGCACTGGATTGTGGTTCCAGGGGTCGGGGGTTCGAATCCCCTCAGCCACCCTCGGGCTGCTCAGGCAGCAGATAAGCACGTTAGTAGATTCTATCGTGCTTTTTTATGCGCCGTTAGTACGTAATCCAAAGGAAGACTTTTCCAGCTTCGTCGGTGCGTAATTCACTGCGTAATCCACCCTGAGATAATGCCCGATCAATAATCTTTTTGTAAAACGTTTTACCGGCGGGGATATCGACTCGTTTTTCCAGACTTAAACCACGGCGTTGGATTTCACCGTAATCGATAAGCATCGGAGTTTTAAGTCTGGGAGCAATGGCATTCAGGGTTTTGGAGATTTCGGTCGCCTTAATCTCAACATCTAATTCGTTGAAGAGATCTGGAGCGGCCTTTCCAGCATTGACTTCCAATGCCCAACCCGTTGGCCAGAATTCTTTATCTTTTTGATGTTGTGAAATCATGACTTGCACTTCCCCTCCAACAGGTTTCTCGGGGTACATTACCAAGCCCACAGATTTTAATACCATCGCCATCGCCGACCCACTCGTTAGGCCTTTGAGTTCTCCAGGGAATGGAGCTTCACTAAACAAAAATCGACGAGCATGGGTATCGACGCCAACACGGACCTTCCAAACCTGTGAAATACCACGAATGACATCCTTGGTGGCTCGGTCTTTGGTCGACAGGGTAACCGGTTTCGAAAGTTCGTCATAGACCATCACGATTTGGTCTTTGGTGAGACCATAGGCTCCTTTTTCCGCAGTTAGATTTGTGGGGCCATCGCCACTAAGCCGGGCAATCCAAGCTTTCGCCGCGTCAAGATCTCCGTACTTTATCGTTCCGTTGGGAAGATGTATTTTTGATCCGGAAAGAATTCCAGTTGCGATATAAAGTTGGTTCGCTCCTTTACCAACGGATTTTACTTCAGGTTGATCGGTCGGCTTGATGCTACGAGCGCGGACATTTTTGAATCCAGCCTTCTGTAACAGATCAATCCATTTTCGAACGAGGGCGAAATCAGGGACGCCATCCATCGCTAGCTCGAGGTCTACTACGGGAGCTGCTTTGGCGGTTGCTGTAGACATACAAGGACAAAGGAGGATGCCGAATAATATAGGAAGAAGCAGACGAGATTTCACCAGAGTGAGTCTTTCATTTTTGCAAGCTTAAGAATGGATCGTGCTGAAGAATTTTACCTCCATACATAGATCAAAGACAAGTAAGAAACTGGCTTGGCAGACTAGTGCCATCCTGATAGCAGAAGTTTTGATGATTGTTGGCTAGAATGTAGGTATGTATTCGATATGGCGACAACATGTTCTGCTGATTCTTTGCTTCGCAACATGGGCGTTCTTTACTACGTCCGGTAGCGTTTCCGCTCAGGATGAAGCCAATGGATTCTCTCAACAACTGGAAGCTCTGGCTCTCAAATGTGATGAATTACGTCTCAAACATCAGGCAGAAATTACCAGACAATGGATCGTACCGGCTCGGCCTGATCAGCAAATCTACTATCCGTTTCAAAATGTCGATCATTTTCGGCCAGCCGCGACTGCGACTCAATTGGAAAAATTCTGGTACGAAAGGTTTATAGAAATTCGAAATGCGGAGGCCGAGCGTCTTTACCAGCAGGCATTGCAATTGGAAGATACATCGCAGGCATATCGCTTATTGCATCGTGTGCTGCATGAAAATCATCGCCATCGTCAGGCCCGGAAGCTGCTTGGGTACTCAGACTCCACGGTGCTGCAGTTAAGACCAAATGCTGTTCGGGGGAAAAAAATTGCACCGCTTACCGGCTGGCAAGCCGGTGAATATTACACGGTGAAATCTGCGCATTTTGAAATCACTACGAATGCGACAGCAGCAGAAGGAGTTGCACTGGCACGGGAATTGGAAACAATGTACACCGTCTGGCAACAGGCATTTGTGGAGTTTTGGTGTAATAAGGCGGCATGGAAGAAGAAGCTTTCTGGTGAAAATGCCCTGCTGTACAATAAACGAGTCCATCGAATTATCTTGTTTGCCGAACAGGATGAGTACATTCAATTTTTCAGACAGCGATCATTTCAAAACCTTAATTCCTCCGGTTTTTACAGTTCGTCATCTAAAACAGCCTTTCTGCATCTTGGCAAAACGATTGCTAATCCATGGCTACATGAAGTGGCACATCAACTTTTTTTTGAGTTGGGACCGGCCTTGCAGAATATTGCTGAAGAACAAAATGTTTGGGCGATTGAAGGAGTGGCAACCTATATGGAGTCATTACAGGACTTTGGCCGCTTTGTAACCCTTGGTGGCTTTGAATCAAAAAGATTGCAGTATGCTCGCTTTCACACTTTGGTAAATCAATCCTACGAGCCTTTGGAGCAACTGACTACACTGGGCAATCGACAGCTCACGGTTCATCCGAGAATTGTAACGCTATACTCGCAGTGCAGTGGTTTGGCGCACTTTTTACTTGACGGCAAGAACGGGCTCTACCGTCAGGCATTTCTTGACTTGTTACGCAAGATCTATACCCGTACAGATACAGGTGGTTCACTTGCGCAGCTTGCCAGAATTTCTTATCAGCAATTGGATGAAGAATACCATCAGTTTTTGGTGATAGATGATGAAGATTTAAGCCGATTACGACCCAACACGGAATTGGCTGCATTTTGCGCAGCTCATAGTCATGTGACAGACACCGGTCTTGCGAAACTGAAAGGCCAGCAAAATTTAACCTGGCTAGATTTGACAGGTTGTTCTGTCAGCGATAACAGCATCCCGCTGTTTCAATCGCTGCCAGGTTTACGAGAAGTTATGTTGGATGGGACCAACGTGAGTGATGATTCGGTGAGGGTTCTGGCGAATCTGCAAAATTTGGAATTATTGGATTTGGCCAATACCAAAGTGACTGACAAAGCACCGCAAATGCTTGCCGGGAAACCAACCCTGACCGTTTTGTATCTCACCGGAACTCAGGTTACTGATCGAGCAGCGCCTAATCTGGAGACGATCGTGAACCTGGAGATTTTGGAACTAAGTGGTACGAAGATGAGTGTCGAGGTTAGGGATAAGTTAAAATCCAATCTCCTAAAACTGCAACCCTGAATAACAGAAGATTTATTGGCAAAGTGACCTACAATGAGACCGTGGATATTATCCGAGACAAATTACGGCTATATCAAAGAGAATCCTTATGATGTGGCGGTGCTTCCCATGGGAGCAACGGAACCACACAACTTACATCTGCCCTATGGAACGGACCATTACGAGGCAGAAGATATTGGCTCGCGCGTCTGTGAAGCAGCTTATCAACAGGGTGCCAAAGTTGTCCTTTTACCAACGGTTCCCTATGGAACGGAGACAAACATGCGTCACTTTCCACTGGCCATGAATTTGTATCCCACAACGCTTTTCAAAGTAATCGAAGATTTGGTGGAGTCACTGGTTCGCAGCGGAATTCGTAAAATTGTCCTTCTTAACAGTCATGGAGGTAATGAATTCAAACCATTGTTACGGGAATTATCAGGTCAGACGGAAGCTCATCTGTTTTTGACAAACTGGTTTCGAATGCTAGAGGACGTGTATCACGATATTTTTGAGCACAAAGAAGATCATGCCGGGGAAATGGAAACGTCGTTAATTCTGGCCTATCGAAATCATTTGGTGGCTAAAAATGAAGACGGCTCCTTAAATGCTGACGACGGTATCACTCAGCCAACTCGTTTTGAAGCAGTTAATAAAGGTTGGGTCGGGCTAACCAGACAATGGGACTTACTAACCTCTAATAGCGGTTCCGGTTATCCTCATGAAGCGACAGCCGAGAAAGGCGAAAAGCTGATGGAAATTCTAGTGCAACGACTCGGCGGGTTTTTGGTCGAGCTCGCTAATTCACCGATCGATGAGAAGTTCCCATTTTAGTTTTCTCCGCGAAGTATGTTTTTTGAGATTGTCGTTGGACTTCATTCGCAAAAAAAGGCAGGTGCTGATTGTAGCACCTGCCTTTTGTAATGATGACGTTAGGGGGATAGCTTAGTTATCAAAAGCGTCGTCAAATTGGACATCTGACGGAGAGATATCGACAGCTTTCGTGAACGCACAAGCTTCCGTTGCTCCCTGGTCTCGCTGCATACCGCAGTCTTCCCATTCGATGGAGAGAGGGCCTGTGTAATTAATATCGTTGAGTGCTCGTACGATTTCTTCGAAATTAACTTCACCACGACCCGGGCTACGGAAATCCCAGCCACGACGTGAATCACCAAAATTCAGATGGCTACAGTTGATCCCTGAACGCCCGTTGAGGGTGCGAATCGCGTCCTTAATGTGGACATGATAGATTCGATCGGGAAAATAGCGAATGAATTCGACCGGATCGACACCTTGCCAGATTAAGTGGCTGGGGTCAAAGTTGAAGCCAAATTCTTCACGATGGTCGACAGCTTCAAGTGCTCGCTCTGCCGTGTAAATGTCGAATGCTATTTCCGTAGGGTGTACTTCCAAGGCAAATTTAACGCCACATTCCCCGAATACATCGAAGATCGGATTCCACCTTTCAGCGAACAGATCAAACCCAGCCTGGATCATGGATTCGGGTACAGGCGGGAAGGAGTACAGCAGATGCCAGATGCTGGAGCCAGTAAATCCGTTGACGATATCGACACCAAATTTCTGTGCAGCACGAGCAGTGTTTTTCATTTCTTCGATGGCTCGTTCGTTCACGCCTGCAGGATCGCCATCACCCCAAACGTGTTCAGGAAGGATGGCCTGATGACGTTCGTCGATATGATCGAGAACTGCCTGACCAGCCAGATGCGCGCTGATCGCTTTACAGATCAGACCGTTGCGTTCGAGCTGCTCGTGCTTTTCACTACAGTAGTTTTCGTTTTCCAATGCTTCGACCACATTGAAATGGTCACCCCAGCACGCAAGTTCAATTCCGTCATAACCAAATTCCTTGGTTTTTTGACACATTGTTTCTGCCGGGAGATCTGCCCATTGGCCGGTGAATAGTGTTACCGGACGTGCCATGGTGTACTCCTTAGGTATTTAAAAGGGTTTGAATGATTTCGGATGGAGATAACGTAAACGTTATGCTTCTTATTTTGATGCTGTCAGCGGCGACATACAAGTCCCGAAACCAAAGGTGATAAGATGTGGTGATTAGCTTAATAGCGTTTCGAGTTGCTCGACCAGCGATGCAAACTGTTGTAGCGCGGTGTTAACCGGATCCGGTTGTTCCATATCCACTCCGGCATCACGCAGTAAATCCAGTGGGTCTTTACTACAGCCACCTTGTAGGAATTGTAGATAGTCTTCCAATTCCTGCTGGCCACCATGGAGTACTCGTTTGCTTAAAGCAATAGCAGCAGAAAGGCCAGTGGCATATTTATAGACATAAAAAGCACGATAGAAATGGGGAATTCTGAAGCATTCCAGCGACAGACAGTCGTCCACGACGAAGTCTGGCCCGAAGTAGTCCTGTAATAACTGAGCGTAGACGTCACGGAAGGACTGAACGGTAAGTGGTTTCCCGCTTTCTGCCATTTCATGCGTAATTTTCTCGAATTCAGCAAACATTGTTTGACGAATGATTGTGCCTCGAATTGCATCGATATCACGGTTAATCAGATACGCTCGTTCCCGATCATCCTCTGCGTGCTTCATCATGTAATCACTAAGTAGCTGTTCGTTGAATGTGCTGGCTACTTCGGCGACGAAGATGGTGTAATTGTAGTATTCGAAACTCTGATGCTTCGAACTGTAATAAGAGTGCATTGAATGTCCGGCTTCGTGGGTTAGCGTAAAGACATCGTTGAGAACCTCAGGCTTGTAGTTCATAAGAATGTAGGGGTCACCGATGTAACTGCCTGCGCTAAAGGCTCCGCTTTGTTTTCCGGCATTTGGATACCGATCACACCAACGTCCTCGCAGCCCTGCTTCCAGCACATCACAGTAGGAACTTCCAAGCGGTTGCAGTGACTGCATGACTAAATCGGTGGCCTGATCCCAGCTGCGATTCACCTGCAAATCACTAATAATAGGTACGTAGGTATCGTAATGATGGATTTCCTCAAGCTCCATCAACTTGCGTCGAAGTTCGTAGTATTTGTAGAGTGGCTCGAAGTTATTACGGACAGATTCGATCAGATTGTCATATACACTTTGAGGAACATTGTCGGGGAAAAGTGCTCCGGAAAGAGCGCTGTCGTAGCCCCGTGCCCGAGCATAGTAAACATCTTTCTGGATAGATCCTCCCAGAGTTGCAGCCAGAGTATTCTCGTGGGCTTCGAACTGGCTGTAATACTGATGAAAAGCGGTCTTTCGAACATTTCGGTCAGGTGAGATTAGGAATTGACTAAAAGTCGCGTTTCCTAGCTCTACTAACTCACCATGCTCATTTTCCACTTCGCCGAATTTGAGATCGGCATCATGTAGCTGGCGAAACGTCTTGGCCGCAGATTGAGCCATTTCCGCCTGCATCGCCAGAAGTTGCTCTTCTTTTTCACCCAGTGTGTGTGGGCGATAACGCAGGACGCGTTCAAGTTGTAACCGGTAGTGCTGCAGACATTCAGATTGCATGTAAGATTCGATCGTGGCAGCGTCAATTGCCAGCAATTCAGGACGAATCCAGCTGGCAGCCTGTGCTGCCCGTGCTCCTAGATTTTGCATTCTGGCCTCAAGAGCCTGGCTTTCACTATCCGCTTGATCTTCCGTCAATCTTAAGAAAGCAAAGTATCCGAGTCGCTCCAACAGTAGTTCCATTTCACTGTCGAAGGCGAGAAGTTCGGCTAGTGTTTCAGCATTTTCCCTCAGTCGCCCCTGAAACGCAGAGTACTTTTCAAGTTTTTCCTCCGCCAGAGTGTAATCGGCTTCCCAGCCAGCTTTATCTGAGTACAGACTAGAAAGATCCCATGTATCAGATTCGGCGACGCTGCTGCGTGGTGGAAGTGATTTTACTTGTGCTTCACTCATGATTGTGATTACCTAAAAACGAAGTCTATACTTGTGTGTTGTGGCAGAAAGGCTGGCAGAAATTACCATCGCCAGACGCCGGCGCCCCATGCCAGGCCGGCGCCAAATCCGCTAATTAAAATATGTTGACCGGCGGCCACTCGTTGTTGTTCAACGGCTTCGGCGAGAGCTAATGGGATACTGGCAGCGGATGTGTTTCCATATTTATCCAGATTGACAAAAACCTTTTCCATCGGCAGGCCAAGATCGTTGGCGGCTGCATCGATGATGCGGATATTCGCCTGATGGAACAATGTCAGATCAATTTCGTCTGCTGTCAAGCTAGCGGCATCAAGGACCTGATTGACTGAATCAGAAAGAGTGCGAATAGCCCATTTGAAGACACTGCGGCCATCCATTTTGAGGAACTGTAGGTTTTGCGCGAGCGATTCCGGTGTGGCTGGACAGCGGGTTCCGCCTGCTGGTTGCTCAAGTAATTCCGCGCCATGACCGTCGGCGCCTAAAGTATAGGAAATGAATCCCTGTTGCTCCGATCCCGGCCCTATTACAACAGCACCCGCGCCATCGCCAAACAGCGGGAAGGTTTTCATATCCTTCGGGTTGACCGTGCGACTCATTAGATCTGCCCCAATTACCAGCACGCGTTGATACGTTCCCGTCTTTATGAACTGCATACCGGTTACCAGGGCATACATAAAGCCTGAGCAGGCAGCACTAAGATCCATGGCCGGCGCATTCGAACCCAACATACGTTGCACATGGCAGGCTGTGGAGGGAGTCGGTTGGTCGGGAGTAATGGTTGCCAGTAGAATCAGATCGATGTCCGAAGCGTCAATATTTCCATTTTCCAGGCATCGTCGGGCGGCCTCGTAGGCGATATCGCTGCAGGCCTGATGATCGCTTGCCCGGCAGCGTGATTGGATCCCTGTACGCTGAATGATCCAGTCCGCGTCGTATCCTAATTCGGCTAGTGCCTCGTTGGCGATCACATGCTCAGGAGTATAACAGCCTGAAGCCAGAATCTGGACACCCGTCAGTGAATTAACCTGTCGGCTCTTGGATGCCACGACAATTCTGTCGTTGTCGGATTCGGATGGGGCCTGATTGTCGCTCATGCAAATATTTGGTTAGAGAGAATAATCTAATTGGAAGTTAGTTAGCGCGCTTCTTAGTTATACGAGGCGATCCGCCACGTCGACCCAACTTGCATTTTCATTGGATTCCAGAACTGCATCGGCAATGATTTGTGCGTTCAGTCCGTGGTCAAAGCTTGGCATTGCATCGCGTCCTTCAGTGATGGCAGAACAGAATTCCCATACCAGATCGTAACGGAAGACATCCGCAGGTTTGCCTTCAGCAGGATCACGCGGGCTGTCTGCCGGCTTTAAAAACTCCTGAGGAACGTCAACAGGTGATACGTCTTCACCAGTTCGTCCAAGCCAGATCTTATTAGGTTCATGCAGACGATAGCGAACGGTGGCTTCTGAGCCATTGATTTCAGCCAATTCATGACCAAACCCGTTAAAACCGTATCCCTTGGCGACAGTTGTGCCTTCCCAGACTCCCACACCTCCGTTTTCAAAAACCCCGATTAAAGCAGACCAGTCATCGACATCCGATGGTGGACACTGCTGACCATCGACAGTGACATCCCGAGGGCAGAATTGAGCAACTCCACCACAAAGCCGGTCAATTTTTCCCATGAGATCCATGGCAAAGTCAATTCGGTGGATGGTCATGTCAAACAGGTCGCCGGCCCCTGCTGTTTCTTTATATTGTCGCCAGCCCCAGCTGGTTTCAGGCCAGTCTAGAAAACGTTGACTGCGGAAATGGCGAGGCTGACCAATAGCTCCGGACTGGACTAAATGACGTATATATCGCATCGATGGAGCAAAGCGGTAGGTGAACGCAGTCATATGGACTACTCCAGCTTTGACAGCAGCATCTCGCATTTCACGGACTTGCTGAGCGTTGAGAGCAAGTGGTTTTTCGCACATGATGTGCTTACCGCCTTTGGCTGCAGCAATCGCCTGTTCGTGATGAGTAAAATTCGGAGTTGCAATAATGACCGCGTCGATTTCGGGATCCGAACAGATTTGGTTGAAATCCGTCGTCACTTTATCAATACCCCAATCACTTTTGCGTTGTTCAAGCAATGCCTCACTCATGTCGCAAGCCGCAACCAGTTCGGCTCGGGGGTCGATGCGAATACCTGGCACATGGTGATAATCACTGACAGCGCCAGCACCAATAATAGCAATGCGAATAGGGTTTGATGTTGTCGACATAGTGGCGTGTTCCGGGTGTTGTTTAGGTGTAAACGTAAAGATGTTATGTAATTGCCATCCCTTAGGCGGGAGCTCTGAATAAGAGACGTATAAAGCAGTTTAATGCGTTGGGAAAGACACCAAAACACCCTAGAGGTGGTATTTAATTGCTGGGAACTAATTAATTTCTAGCAAACCCCCCGAAGTAGGGTGTTTGACTTCAGGGGGTGGAATTAGATTGAGTTCTTTAGCCGAATGCGAATGTGCCCTTTGTGAGGAAGACATCAGGGTGTCTCGCTGTTAAAGCTTATTAAAATCAAGACGATATATGTGCATTCTTGCCATTCAATATAAATCGGTGCCGGACGCACCAATTCTGGTTGCTGCAAACCGAGACGAATTCTACGACCGCCCAAGTACAACGCCCTCGATTCAGTCTGGGAAGCCCCGCATTTTAAGCGGAGTGGATCAGCAAGCTGGGGGAACGTGGCTTGGGGTTAATCAGCATGGACTGTTTGTAGCTGCTTGTAACCGTCGGAAGCTGATTCCGCCCGTAGTCCCTCGTTCCCGAGGTGTTTTGTGTCGCGAATTATTACGTAGTTCGTCGGCTCAGGAAGCAGTCGGGCTGGCGATGGACGAGTTACTGAGTAAACGATACGAAGGCGTGAATTATATCATTGCCGATGGAGAGACCGGTTGGGCTGTTCATGGTACGGATGAGCCTGAAGTTGTGCCGCTTAAAGAAGGCCTTAATGTTATTGGCAATCGCAATCTGAATGATCCACGTGATGAACGCTGCCAACTGGCAAGCCGTTTATTGACACTGCAGACATTGGATTCGTCGGTTAAATTTCTGGCGGTTGCCAGCAAGGTATTTGCTCGTAGCCCCGTTTCCCCAATGCGACCAAGTATGGTGCTTCGTAGTAACGATCGCGGAACAGTAAGCTCCACCTTGCTGGCATTGGGTTTGAAGCCTCGCGATGCGATCTATCAATTTGCTGCCGGAGCTCCCGACGAAAATCGCTATGAAGATTATTCTCCAATGTTGCGAGATATCCTCAGCCGTGGCCTGCGGGAAGCTCGAGCCAAAGCTAAGGCGTAATCTCATTTCGATTACCAGTTTGCACTATTTCAAACTGTGCTGTTTCAGATCTGCCCTGGCTGCTGTTAAGCTGCTGCTTTACGCATTAAACTGTAAGAATTCTACCGTTTGACAGAATTTACCCAGAGCATGGAGGTTTGGAGATTCATGTATTCCAAAGAAGCACTAAAAGAGGTTGTCCGGGAGAAGGCACTTGAATTCGGAGACTTTACTTTGGCCTCAGGTAAGAAAGCAAGTTTCTATCTGGACTGTCGTAAGGTAACGTTAGATTCCCGAGGTACTCGGTTGGTTGCTCAGGGCATACTGGAATTGATAGGGGACGAGCTACCGGATGCTGTCGGAGGAATGGCCATTGGAGCGGATCCGATTACGGCCTCGATTCTGACAGAGGCAGACGCTCAGGGTAAATCAATACGAGGGTTTATTGTCCGCAAAGAAGCCAAAGAGCACGGAAAAGGCAATCAGGTGGAAGGTCCGGTTGCAGCTGGCGACCGTGTGATCATCGTGGAGGATGTGGTAACCACCGGTGGCAGTAGTCTGAAGGCAATCGAACACGTGGAAGCAGCCGGGCTAAAGGTGGAAAGGGTTATTGCCATCATCGATCGCCTCTCAGGAGGCCGTGAAGCCTTTGCAGCCAAGGGCTATGAATTGCAAACGCTGCTCACGATAGAAGATTTTGGTATTTCTGCCGAGTAATTTAGGTAACGGTATCTTCTGATAGGTGATATTGCAGTCGTCTTAGTGATGTTGCTGAACCAAATAATGAAATCAGCGGTGACTCTAACGATTGGTCGGACGCCGTATGATTCTGAAATTCTCCAGTCATAGTGCATCCTGCCAGAATCAGTTTATTTGTATCTTTGGCTGAATCGGTATTTTCACAAGAGGTCGTTTTCTCTTACTATTTCGGGTGAATGTTAGTGAACCGAGTAAGGAGTTCCTGAATTTACCATGTCGGCTTAAAACAGCAGTTGTAGCGAGAGCAAAAAACCTACGACTCCAAGGACCGCAAGTACCACCCACCAAAATGGGCGGCCATGCCAGGGGTTATAAGCAGCTGCTGATGGGGTTACGAACATCCCACAAGAAGGACACATATCAGCGAATTCATAAACGTCTTCACCACATTCAGGACATGACAGTACTTCGGTGGGCTCATCGTCCCAGACATCGGGTTCTGACCATTGGTCGTAGTCATGATCAAAGTCGTCTTCGTATTGCATCGGCAGGAGATGATTTAACAGGACAAGGATTATTATCGGGTCAGGAAGGCTCGAAATTATACATTCGTTTTACTCACATTAGATACATTCTAACGAACACTGGTTTTCGTCAGGGAGGACGAAAATGCAAAAGATTAAAACACTCTTTATCTTTACCTTCATGGTTGTCATTTTATTTGGTGCTTACCACGTTATTTATCAGCGACCAGATACACCTCCGCCGGAAGTGGCAAAAGAACTGGACAACCTGCCTGACGCTTTGGAATTAGATCTGGGGACGGAAGTTTCAGCTCAGGATTTGCTGGATGAGTTAAACGAAGATTCAGGCTTAGCCGAGGAAGACTCGCTTGCGACCGCTGCTGATAATGGCCAGTTTGAGTCTCCGGCAGCAGGCCAATTAGCTGAAGGTACATTGGCCGAATCGACAGAAAATTCGATCGAACCCGCTGCAGAAGCTCCGTCAACAGAACAAGCAGCATCGAATCTGGAAATGGATAATCCGCTGACTGACACGTTCAATACAGACGTTCAGTCCGGGGCCGCCACAGAGAGTTCTCAGTTTGTTTTTAATTCTGAACCATCGAGCAACGAATTGCCGCTGGCCGAGTCGAACGACGGTGGTGATTTTCAGCCGGTCGGTGACGATGCATTTCCGCTTGCCGAGAATCTAACGGGAGGTGATGTCTTCCAGGTCGGTGATACGGTGCCAGCGAACAATGCTTCTGACCTGGACGATGAGACACCTCAGAGCCAACTGGCGCCACCGTCTTTTAGTGATGACAATGTCTCACCGGCGAATAATGTCGCGGAGCCGAGCCCACTTTCAATACCTTCTGCATTTGCAACGACTTGGGCAGCTGCAGAACAACAAATCGAAACCGGCCATTTGCGGGAAGCTTTACAGGCACTGTCGACCTACTACGGTAGCAGAGAGTTAACAGCAGATCAGCACAAGCAGTTATTACCGGTACTAGACTATCTTGCTGGAGAAGTGGTGTACTCCCGTAAGCACTATCTGTTTGAAGCGTACACGGTAGGCCCCAACGATTCCTTAGATTCCATTGCGTTTCAATTACGAGTTCCGATGCAGCTTTTGGCAAACATTAACGGTATTCGTGATACATCAACGTTGAAGGCCGGCGATGAGTTGAAGATTGTTCAGGGACCGTTTCGAGGTGAGGTTAATGTCACCCATAAAGAACTGACCTTGTTTGTCGGAGCACTATACGCCGGACGATTTCAGGTGGAGCTTGGCAGTGAATTCAAAAGTCATGCGGGTCAGTATTCCATACTAGATAAACAGCAGGACCGTAGTTACTACGCTGCGGACGGATCCATTATTCAGGGTGGAGCCGTGAATAATCCATACGGAAAATACTGGATGGATCTAGGGGGGAATATCAGCATCCATACTCAGGCTCAGGATGTGGGTATCCGCAATGCGGGACTAGGCAGCATCAAGCTTAATCCAGTTGACGCCCGAGATGTTTTCCATATTTTAAGCGCCGGTAGTCAGGTCACGATTCGTTAGGGCCCACAGACCGGCTGCGTTGGCAACCGGGCGCGATCGAGTCTGATTTCAGCATGACTGTTGGTGGAGTGATTAGGAGTCGTCTCGCAGCTTTCTGCGTATTTCTTCGAGACGTCGTCCCAATTCGGCTTCAAATCCCCGATTCACTGGATTGTAGTACTGTTTATCAACTCCCAGATAATCAAAGGCGGCAATTCCATCTTCATGGTTATGGGCATATTTGTATCCATCACCGTGACCAAATTGTTTAGCACCGGAGTAGTGTTTGTCACGCAAGGCACGAGGGACAGGCACGGTGCGACCATTGCGGATATCACTGCGCGCCTCATTAATCGCGACGGTCGCAGCGTTTGATTTGGGAGCACATGCCAAATAAGCGACGGTTTGAGATAGTGTGAGCTGGCATTCGGGGAGTCCGATAAATTCACAAGCCTGCATACAGGCGACAGCGACGCTGAGAGCATGGGGGTCGGCATTCCCAATGTCTTCACTCGCGAGAATGACCAATCGTCGACAGATGAAACGGATGTCTTCGCCTCCTTCAAGCATCCGAGCCAACCAGTAAATTCCAGCATCAACATCACTTCCGCGAATGCTTTTTATCAAGGCGCTTGCCACATCGTAATGTTCATCCCCGCCAGCATCATATTGCATTGCTTTGCGTTGAATCGATTCTTCGGCTAGTGCGCGGTCGAAATTAAGAGGGAAGGTATCACTGGATAAAACTCCAATTTCCAAAATAGACAATGCTCGTCGGGCATCGCCATCCGATACTTCCGCGATAAACATTCGGGCTTCGTCAGTTAAAGTTACATCGAAACGGCCCAATCCCTTGAACTGGTCACTTAAAGCCCGCTGTAGTAGCAGTTCAATATCTTCTACGGCTAGGGGCTCAAATTGAAAGATTGTGCTACGACTTGTTAAAGCATTGTTGACCGCAAAAAAAGGATTGGCAGTCGTGGCGCCTACTAACGTAATAACTCCGTTTTCCACATCTGGCAACAAAGCGTCCTGTTGAGCTTTGTTGAAGCGATGAATTTCGTCAATAAATAACAACGTTCGTAAACCGCCTGCCCGCAACTCATTCTGAGCAGTCTCGAGAACTTCTCGCAAATCCTTGACCCCGCTGGTCACAGCACTCAACTGACGAAATGTACTTTTTGTTTCGGTAGCCAAGAGTTGAGCTAATGTCGTTTTCCCGCAGCCTGGTGGCCCATAAAAAATGACTGAGCCGAGTCTGTCGGCTTGTAAAAGTCGTCGTAAAAGTTTGCCCTCACCCAGAAAATGTTGCTGTCCTACAAATTCAGTAAGCTTGGTCGGGCGCATTCGGGCTGCCAGCGGTTTAGCACGCTCCAGATTAGATTTCTCGGATGCTTCAAAAAGGGAACTCACAGGGACCTCAATACATGTGACGAATTAACTGGTTTAAAAAAGGTTTCTTTGCAGAAAATTGTACGGATTTAGGAATAAGTTACCACTAATACTATAGAGCCTCTTGTGCATGAGCGGAAAACCACTCAAGGCCAGACCCATATTAAATTCAGCAGAAAAACAGGTTTAGCAATGCGATTAACATTACGGACAATGTTAGCCTATCTCGATAATATTCTTGAGCCACAGGATGCAGAGGCATTAGGCGCCAAGATCAGTGATAGTGAGTTTGCTAGTGAATTGGTGTACCGCACCCTTAGCTCGACGCGAAAAGCCAATTTGAATGCCCCGCCACTGGACGGTAAAGGAATTGGTCCGGATCCTAATTCGGTTGCAGAATATCTGGATAACACCTTGGAAGAGAATAGGATTCCCGGATTTGAAAAAGTCTGTCTGGAATCTGATATGTATTTGAGTGAAGTGGCCAGCTGCCACAGTATCCTTTCAATATGTATTGACCAGCCGATCACAATTGAAAATGAAATGCGAGACCGTGTGTTAGGACTGGTCAGTGCATCACTCGAAAAAACTGACGAACTAATAGAGAGACAGGAGCAATTGAAGAGGCAGGAGCAATCTCGCCCTACGTTGGATCACTTGATCGAGCCGAAAGCGGCAGGGGCTCCGGAGTATATCAGAAAAAAGCCCCATCCGCTTTGGCAAGCTACTGTCATCATGACGTTTATCGGACTGATGTCTATTATTGGGCTTAGGGCTGTCGGACCATTTGATCAATCTCATCCGTGGATTGGGGCCTTGTTTGCGAATCCTTTAGAGGAGCAGAATGCTGATGATCGAGAAGCTGATGAGTCGTTCACTGAAACCTCTCAGGACAGCCGGTCTTTAAATGTCACATCCGAGACATCTGTGCAACCGGTGGCGGTACCAGAAGGGTTGCATATCACTCAACAGGAAGCAGGATCACCGGTAGCGAAAGTTACTGAACTCAATAGGTTGGTTTTTAACGAAGGGGAAGCATTTGCAGAGTTGCTTTCAGACAGCCAGCCTTTGTTGAAATCTTCAAATGACTCATTTACCAGATTCGTGGCGGGTGCTCCGGTTAACCTCGGTGATGAGATTGTGAGCATCGCAGGATTTCGTCCGGAGTTGCTCTTTGGAACTGGAGCCAAGATGACACTGGTAGGAGCAACAGGGGTGAAGACGTCACTGATTGATGGCTCACGGTTGGGATTATCTATCGATCATGGCAAAGTGGTTTTGCAGGGTAGTGAAAAGAGTAAATTCAATGTGTGGCTGTCTGCAGGGGATACTGAGTTTAATCTGGCTTTCGAGAGCGACTCGGCTGTGGCCGCGATTGAGTCCGTGCCTTACCAACTGGCCAGTGGCGAACTCAGTCGGGCAATTCGTCTTTTCTACAGTAGTTCGGTGAAGGTTGCTGGAATTGGAGCTGTCGACAAATTGCTCGAATCGAATACAGAAGAATATACAGTGTTTACATACTACCCTGGAAACACGTCAGTGGATCGCATTTCTGGTTTACCTTTGTGGGTCAAGGGATTTGAGTCAGATTCGATTATGGAAGAAGCACGCGCAGCATTCATCGACGGACTCGCAGACAGTGATGAGCTGACTCAGTCGTTGCAACAGATTTATGAAACACATCGATTGATAAACGTTCGGCGGCTTGCTGCCTATGGCTTAATGGAAATGGGAGTCATCAATGCTCTGGTTGGTCTGTTAGATGATGGTCAATACCGTGCACTCTGGCACGAGGATGTTAGGCTGTTGCAGCAATATTATCATCGCGATTCGAAAAGTCGTGAATTAGTGGAAACGATCGTAAGTTCCTATTCCGGTGATAATACACCTCAGGTGCTGTCATTCCTGTCGGAATACGATGATCAGCAGTTAGCTACAGGAGTGGCGGATGGTATGGTACAGCAATTGAAATCTCAAGTTACGGTGTCGAGAGTGATTGCCTTTGAGCGGCTTAGGCGTATCACCGGTAAGACGTTATTGTATAAGCCTGAATCGAGTCCACAGCGTCAGACACTTTCAATACGAGAATGGGAGGCATTACTTGCTGAAGGTCAGCTTACTAACGTAAATCCCACACTCATCTCTACCGTGTTATCTCCGTAGTATCAATCAGGTGACGTTAGTTACCAACCAATCTCGCCACTGCTAGAGCCTGCCGTTCGTCAAAAGAGATGCCAATGTGACGTTAGACTAGCAGCAAAGTAGAAAAGCGAGTCTGAGCCTCTATTTCGCATGATTCAGACTGCAAAAGCCGTAATTTACTAGCATCTTATGTAAATACTAAGAGTCCAGAGTCCTGGTAATCCATTAAATTGAGTGGAGTGTTGTAGTGATTAGGCTAAATGCTTAGCGAAAAACGAGGAATCATGAAAAGGGGGAAAAAGCGACCCTTTTCTCAGTGCTTGGATGGGGGTAAACTAAATTGGTCGAACTGTCAGAGTTTGACGGCCGGTGGTTTCCAAGCCAACGTGTTCGTTCTCTGGTGATTTGGCCACAATTGCACAATCTAAGAAGCAATGCCGAACGGCTGAGGTCCTGACAATGGGCCAGGGCTAGAAGCCATGACGGCTTTTTCTTCTCCGACTGGTATACCTTATTTGGTTATTCTATTCATAAGGAGGATGGGCATGCTAATTGGTATCTCTGCAAGGCACGGTCATATAGGTCACCGCACTCAAGAGCGGATTCAGGGAAAGATCGGCAAATTACTTCGATTTTATAACCGTTTGA
>MDSW01102066.1_pt1 | contig 20991 bp, 23 predicted proteins | sample 811171 | NCBI WGS metagenome assembly MDSW01 (sample SAMN05326641, study PRJNA326480) | marine metagenome | isolation source: seawater | place: Atlantic Ocean: North West | collected 2012 | reverse complement strand
TGGTTTCGATCTCCGACATTTCAGTCAGGATCAGGTCGTCAACGCTTGATCGGCTGGACTTCAGCGTGTTCATTTCTTCAAGAACAGTTGAATACTGCCGGGTCGTACTGGCGGTGTTGAGATCATTTCGGAGTTTTTCGAGTCGTTCATCGATGCTCTTCGCATCGGTTTCGTGCCCGTGGATCGAGACCTGTCTTTGCTTGCGACGCGTCTGAAGTTCCTCGGACCGCTGTTCCAGCTCGGTCATCTGTCGAGTCTGCGCACGGTGGTAGGCTTCTGCGGAATGGACCCGGGATTGCAGTCCTCGGAGCTGACGCTCGACAAGATTCAGTTCCAGAAGATCATCGATGAGACTCATTGGAGTTCACTGTCCTTTTCGTTCAGAGCCGGCTTGCAGCTGCGGTTTCATGAACTTTCAGTCTACACGCGCAATGGCACAAGGTGGGCAAAGAGATCCTCAATGTGCCGCATTCGGTCAGCAAGCATCCGCAGATCAGGCTTCGGAGCACAGCGAAAGTCGCAGCATCCACCAGGCCACAGGGGCTGCCAGAAGCAACGAATCGATGACATCCATCACGCCCCCCAGGCCCGGAAGCAGGGTGGAGGAATCCTTCACCCCTGCACCGCGTTTGAAGAGGCTCATGGTGAGATCGCCGGCCTGACCGACAATGGCGAGCACGCCACCCATGATCAAGACCCACCACCAGGCCAGCGGGCTGCCCAGTGCCAGGTTCAGAATGAGTGCTGCCAGCATGGAGCCCACGATGCCACCGAACAGGCCTTCGATGGTCTTGCCCGGGCTCAACCAGGGAATGAGCTTGTGCCGACCGATGGCCCGTCCGGTGAAGTAGGCACCGATGTCGCAGGACTTCACCACCAATGCCACGCCGCCGATCATCCAGATGGAGATGTCGGCTCCAATCAGAAGCAGGAATCCGCTCAGGACCCCCAGGTAGATCGCCGAGAGCATCACCACCGCCGTTGACGCGAAAGCGTGTTCGACACATCGCCCGCGACTGAACTGGAGCAGTGACGCCACGAAGGCGATGACGATGATGGTCAGTGGGATGGTCGCATCGAACATCTCCGGCAGTGACGACGACAGCCAGGTCGCCAGCATCACGCAGACGGTCGTGCCAATGGTCAGCGTCGCATTCGTCTTGATGCCGGTAGTTGCGGCGATCCGGATCAGTTCCAGGCTGCCAAGTCCGACGAGGATCGATCCCGCTCCTGCCAGCAGCAGTCCGGGTGGGAGCGACCAGCTGCCGATTGGAACGGCACCCATCGTGGCGTCCAGCCAGAGCAGGCCCACGACAAAGATGATGAAACAGCTGCCGGTGGCAAGGCGATGGGCGAGCACGTCAATGTCCGCTCTTCGAGGAGGAGTGCTCAAGCCAGGCTTCGATGCCTCCGGCCATCGAGCGGACATGCAAAAACCCCGACATGTGCAGGTACTTGGTCACGATTGCGGAACGCCGACCCGTCCGACAATACGTGACGATGGGTCTGGTGCGATGTGCTTCGAGCTCATGCATGCGAGTCGAGCATTGCTGGAGCGGAAGATTGAGGGCGTCCTGGAGCCCGTCCGCTTCCCACTCCTCCTTCGTACGGCAGTCGACAAGCAGGAACTCCTCGCCTCGATCGATGAGCCTGGCGACACAGCTGGTCGTCACTTCCCATGCGGAGTTGTTCAAGGGTTCGAATTGATGAGGCAATGGACTGTTTCGCTGAACGCTCATGCGACTTCCATCCTAACGGATTCCCTCTTTGGATCCTATTCCGGAAGATCGAGTTCAAGTCTGCGCAGGGCTGCCTCGATCACATCCAGTTCGAAACCCCGCCTCGCCAGGCGTCCATGCAGCCTGCGAACTTGTGTCTCCGGGGTGCAGGTGTGGAGGCTTCGCAACGCTTTTCTGGCGATTTCGGTCGCGATCTCCACCGGATCGCCGGCTGCATCACGTGCTGCGTCACGCGCCTGGGCCGGCTGGATGCCATGCCGCAGCAGTCTGGATTCGATATAGGAAGCCGATCCGGGAGTCCGACGGGCGATGGACTCCGCTGCCGAAGCTGCGAATCGCGCATCATCCAGGAGACCATTGGAAACCAGCGTCGTGATGACCTGTTCCGCGACCTCCTGTTCATGTCCTCTCTCAAGAAGGTGATCAAGGACATCCTGTTGTGATCGTGACGAACGTTCCAGACGTTTCAGGGTCGCACGCCAGGCCAGTCGGTACTCGTGGTGATAGGCGATTCGCTCAGCGAGATCAGGCGACAATGGTGTATCGAGGCCAAGATTCAGGCGGACGACATCGGCTTCCAGAAGAGTTGCTGCCCGTGTTCCATCGATCGCGATGTGTCTGGCATCGGCATCTCCTGACGTGATGTCCATGGAGGTGATGCAGCCATGCACGGGTACCGATGGCCGGTGCCGTCCTCTTTGATCGCCGCCTTCATCCGACAGTCGCGTCATGCTGAAACGGATGCCAGCAGAGATTCGATTTCACCCTCGGCGTGGATGTCGCCACTGGAACGTGCATGGGACAGACCCTCTTCCAGTGTGGATCTCGCCTCTTCGGTTCGATCCAGTTCCATCAGACACCGGGCCTTGTGATAGTAGGCATAGCAGTAGTCGGGATCGACTTCGATGGTTCTGTCGAAGTGTGCCAGTGCACGCTCCGATTGGCCGGTCTTGGCATACTCCATCGCGATTCCGTACAGGCAAAACGTGTCATTCGGCTCGGATTCGAGCATGTTCCTGAGTTGGTTGATGCGATCGCTCATGGGCTGTCCTCGTGCCTGAAGGAAGTGGACAAGAGTATGCTGTGGGGATGTTCAAGACGTCTGCATCTTCATCCGTTCGTTTCATGGTACACCGCCAGGCGGGTTGTCTTCTCGCGGCCGCTTGCATGGGGACTTCGGGTTGCATCGAATACAAGGTCGAGAAGACGCCTCGGCCAGACACCGTTCATCTCGAGGTCCGGCACGAGGTTCATGGGACCTCGCATTCCACAGTCGTCGATGGAGACCTCTGGTATGTCACCCAGGGAAATCATCTGGTTGTTCTCGACCAGGAGACCGGTCGCAAGATCAGCGAGCTCGACCTGATGCCAGCTGGTCGATCAGGTCCAGCCGTCGACATGCTCGTGGAACCGACGATGATGTATGTCGTCCTGCAGGACAGTGGCGTTGTGGCACTCGATCGAACCGATGCCAGAAGGCCCTGGATCGAATCGACCTGGGATGCGGAGACGCTCGGCATCGAACCACGGCATGTGGATCCGGGTCGTTTCGGGCCGATCGTGAGTGGTATCGGTGGGGCGATTCAGCTGCCTGACTTGAAACGACTGATCGATCATGATGGAGAGGTCACATCGGTCGTCGAACTGGAGAATGACGGCCTCTACACCATGGGTCGCCGTGTCTATCGCCTGAATGACGACGCCTACGTCGGCTCCGCAAGCAGTCTTGCCTGTTTTCCGTCCTCGCCCAACGGCGAGAGCAGTACTGCACTCGGCAGTGTTCTGCCTCGGGAGACGCTGCTGTTCATTCGCAATGAACGCAGCGGTGGTCTTGGTGGCTTCGCCCACATGGAAGAGGGCATTCTGCGTGAAGTGGATTCCAGTCGAAGTACAGAGGCGCTTCCTGGTGGTGTGAACTGCATCCGTGTCGAGAATGACCGTGTGCTGATTGCCGGTCCTCGAAGTGTCCACCTGTTCAGGATCGAATCCGATGGTGCGCTCAAGGAACTCTGGTCCACCGAACTCATGGGAATCCGTGAAGTGGATTTCATGGGTGAAGATGACATCGTGGTCGTTGGCGAGTTCGGCCAGGCCTGTTTTCGGACGGACAAACAGGTGAATTCGGAGCGTTTCCGTCGCGCTTCACCGGGCGGTCTTCTTCAGGCGGTCTCGGACGGGCGGACCATCCGCGCAACCAGTCATGACGGTATCTGGGAGTATCGAATCGGAGACGAGGCGAACCTCTCCAGTGCACGATTCACCACGTATCCGGAACCACCTCGGAGCGTCGCGTTGCTTGGGTGGGAGGTGACGATTGCCGCAGATGGCAGTCATGCGGTCGTTCGCAATGAAATCGGGCAGGACATCATGCCGGCGCCCGTGGGGTCGCACTTCACGACGGTTGCAGCAGGCGACGGGGCATTCTGGCTTGGGCACGTGGAGGGCATCATGATGCTGAGGCCGCCCTCGAGCATGCCGATGCTTCCAGTCGGTTGGGATGAGATGACGGTTGATGAGCAGCGTGCTGCGGGCTACTCGCCGCTTCAGGGCATCCAGAAGCTGAGCGTGCAGGTCGATGGTCCTGTGATCTTCATCGAGCCACTCGAGTTGGGTGGAGGGATCGGCTATGCGGCTGCCAATGGTGGTTTCGGGGTTGTCCGCGAGAGCTGGTGAGTCCGCCGTCGTGTTCAGCATTCGCTGCTGACGCACCATTCGCACTGTCCATAGCGCTTGCAGATCGCATTGTCACGACCAATCGCATGTCTTGCCTTGCAGGCGGCTCGGCCGTGCGCAATCAGGAGATGACTGAGTTGCGTCCACTTGGGTCGTGGAAACAGCGCCATCAGATCACGTTCGATCTTTGCGACGGCGGTTTCCCGGGTCAATGAAAGCCGTTGCGCCAGTCGCATGACATGGGTATCCACGACCACACCGACATTGATGTTGAACGCGTTGCCGAGGACGACATTGGCGGTCTTGCGTGCCACGCCACGAAGCGTGAGAAGATCCTCCATCGTCGCAGGAATGACGCCTTCATAGTCCTCGACGACTCGAGTCATGGCTTCATGAACTGCCTTGGATTTGTTGCGATACAGACCGATCGAGCTGATCCATGGCTGGATGGCCTCCGGTGTGGATCGGGCATAGTCGATCGGCTGTGGGAACTGAGCGAACAGGGCGGGTGTCGCCTTGTTCACGCCGACATCCGTTGATTGGGCAGACAGAATCGTGGCGATGAGCAGTTCATGGGGTGATGAATAGTTCAATGCACAGGTCGCATCGGGATAGGCCTTGTCGAGTGCCGAGTAGAGTCGAGCGGCGCGTCGCCGTTCCGCGACCGTCTTCTCAGGCAGATTGAAGCTGGCTTTGCTGGTCTGACTCATGAGGAGGGCTTCGATCGAGGCGCGAGAGAGACTCCAGTGGCTGCAATCGAAACGATCAGGCAGAGGCCGGTCAGGCCCCAGAGCCGTTCGGCGGTGTGGTGCCACTCGTTGAAACTGGTCTGCTTCGAGCGAGCTGATTCCAGATCGCCGGCCCTTGCAGCATCGCGATACCCATCCAGATGAGCATGCATCGGTGGGTTCACGAATACGAAGCGTGCCACCAGGAACGTGCCGGCGAGTCCGATGCAGATGATCCGGATCCACTGCGACGCGCTGTGACGGTCCAGGAGTCCGGAGATCCTCTGAGCGATGATGATCACGATTGCCAGCGGGAACAGGATGAGCTGGACGATGTCCGCCAGTTCGAAGAGTGGTTGTGTGACGAGTCCGGCGGCAAGTCGTCCTCGCATCTCCACGTCATCGATCTCGTAGCCGATGATCTGGGGCTCCAAGGGAGGCAGTGTGGTGAATACCGTGGCAGCGGAAAGACCGCCTGCGACAACCACGGCCAACCAGAGTGACTGGCAGAGAAGGTCAAGGCCTGTGAGACAGCGGCTTCGAGTCATCGTTCGTCACCTGTCTGACCGGTCGTGAGGGGTGTTCCCTCGGACCAGCTGGTGCCAGTGTTCCAGCATTCGCGTTTCCAGATCGGAACCTGGCGTTTGAGTTCATCAATGAGCCAGCGACAGGCTTCGAAGGATTCGGGCCGATGGCCTGACACCACCTGGATCACGACGCTGGCCTGGCCGGTCGGGACCCGTCCGAGTGCATGATGCATTCGGACCGCGAGAAGCGTCCATTGCTGGACAGCCTGGTCGGCAAGTCGCTTCATCTCATCGACCGCCATCGATTCATGAGCTTCGTAGTCGAGGGCCTGGAGCTCGCCGTGATGTTCATGCTGCTCGGGCCTCGTCACACCCAGAAACGTACATTCAGCACCACCAGGAGGGAATGGCGACCAGGTCGCAATCTCGACGGGCTGGTGGACCAGTTGAATGTCCAGGATGGCGGCTGGTCTGCACACGTCAACATCCTATCGCTGGATCGCCTCGATGATCCAGTTGTTTCCACCCTCCTGCTAAGCTCTGTTCATGCACGCGCACCTGGCGCCTACTGTCGCATCGCTTGGTACGGACCTTCGGTCGATCCTCGATCGACTGCATCGTGAAGGATGGCAGGCTGTTCAATTGTCAGCAGCCATGCCCGGCACGCGACCACGTGATCTGGGCACATCAGCACGGCGTGATCTGCTGGCCACCCTGCGAAGAAACGAGTTGGTTGCGAGTGGCATGGATCTCTGGATTCCAAGGGAACACTACATCGATCCAGCCACTGTGGATCGAGTTGTGACGACGATCGATGCCGCCTGTGGACTGGCTTCCGATCTTGGTGTGCCTTCATTGAGTGTTCAGCTGCCTGAACGTGATCTCATGGATCCGGATGCGATGGAGGCGATTGAGTCATCCGCCATCCGCAGTGGCGTCGTTCTTGCAGATCATCGTCTGGAGGCTGATCTCACAGGTTCGATCGCATCGGGGCTGGATCCAGCCGCCTGTCTCGCCGTGGATCGGGATCCCATCGAGGAAGTCCTTCGAATCGGGAGTCGCCTGGTCGCGCCTCGATTGTCGGACCTTCTGAGTACGGGACTGAGAGGTCCAATCGGTCTGTCCGAGGGTCGATTGAATGTCGCGAATTATCGTGCAGCTGTCGTGACGGTTGTCCCCGATACCTGTATCGCCCTGGACCTCCGTCAATTGACATCGCCCTGGGAGGCTCTGGAAGCGGGGCGTCAGGCCTGGCGATCCGCCGGTCTGGATGGCTGACAGAACCGGGTTCATGACGGTGGAATAGACTGCCACCATGACGGCTCTGGCACATGGTGTGGATATCGTTCCGGTCTCTCGAATCGAGCGCATGCTTGAAGACCATGGCAATCGATTCGTGGAACGCATCTTCACGGATGGCGAACGGTCCTATGCCGAGCAGGTGGTGCGAGGTCGGGCAGAACGTTATGCAGCACGCTTCGCAGCCAAGGAGGCTGTGCTGAAAGCACTGGGCACCGGTCTCAGTGGCGGCATTACCTGGCACGACATCGATGTTGGCCGAGCCGCTTCCGGTGGGCCGATTGTCCGGGTATCCGGACTTGCCGCCAGGCGTGCGGATGAACTGGGTCTCAGTGAGTGGCGACTCAGTCTGAGTCATGCCGGTGGGCTTGCCATCGCCAGCGTGGTCGCCAGCTGAGATCGAGCTCTGCAAGCGAAGGGAAGGGGTGCCAGTATGCCGCGACGAAACAACAAGCCAGCGCTCTACGAGTTGACGAAGTCGAAGCAGGATCGTGACCTTTCAGCCGAGCCGCCTTCCATTGAGAACACCAATGGCAGTGGTGAAGCGACCACGTGGTTGACGCCTGGTGCAGGTGTTCGCATACCCGGTGGCTTCCTGTTTCTGGCAGCCGTGTTGCTGGTGATTCTGGTCGGTTTCGCCTGGTGGCTTGGGTTCACCCAGGGGGTTGCTCAGACGGAGTCCCTCATGGCCGCCAGACCGGGTGGTCAGCTGGTCGATCCACTCCTCATCGAGCCTGTGACTCGATCCGAAGCGTCTGTCGCCGAGGCCGTGGTCGAGCCCTCCACACCACCCAGATCTCCGCTGGACAGTCGAAAACCCTGGCATTTCGTGCTTGCTGAGACCAATAAAGAAGGGGCTGAGCGATTAGCGGGGTTCTGCAGGGGGCAGGGGCTTGAAGTGCTGGTCGTTCCTCGTCACAATACGGGACTCGCACGGGTCATCGCCTTGCCTGGCATGGCCACCTCGTCTCGACAGACCGAGGAAGCGAGGGCTCAGGATTCGCGGATTGCGGCCCTGGGCAGACAATGGAAGCGTAATGGTGGTCGAACCGATTTCTCCGACCGCTATGTTGACAGGATCGTGGCCGTCGTCGAGTAGCACTCGAGCCAAGCGTTCACGAGGAGAACAGTGATGAGTCTTCACCCAAGCCTTCGAACAAAACCATCAGGTTTGAACCAGTTCCGTACCGTGCTGAAGCGCAGCGAGCGGATTGCCATGCTGGCTGACCGAGGTGACTTCAGTGAGGACGATTCTCCTCTTGGACTCGTGAAGGTCGGTCAACGACGACTCGTGACCAAGAAGAAGAAGAAGGTCGAAGAAGCTGGCGACGAGGCCGCAGCATCTTCCGACGATTCCTGACCCGCTCATTGTGTTGAATCGAATTGGATACGCTGGCTTCCAGGCCAGGATGACTGCCCATGCTCGATGAGGGACAACTACTCAGCCATCGAACCGGGCAGATCGATGCATCTGGAATTCGCCGCGCCTTCCAGCTTGGTGCCCAGCTGGAAAATCCGATCAATCTCTCGATCGGCCAGCCGCACTTCCCTGTTCCTGATCCACTCAAGACCGCTGCCATCGAGGCGATCCAGTCGGACTCGAACGGCTATACCTTGACTGGAGGGCATCCACCCCTTCGATCTTCCATCGAGTCGATGCTTCAGGAAGACATTGGCTGGGACTTCACATCCGATGATGTCGACTTCATGGTGACCTCGGGAACCAGTGGAGCCCTTGTGCTGGCAGCCTGGGCAATGCTCGATCCCGGTGATGAATTCATCATCCCTGACCCGTTTTTCGTGATCTATCCGGCACTGGGCCCGATGACGGGGGCCACTCCGGTCTACTGCGATCTCTACCCGGATTTCAGAATGACGGCGGATCGTGTCGAACCGCTTCTGACTCCGAAGACCAAGATCGTCATGGTGAATTCGCCTGCCAATCCGACGGGCATCGTTCTGACCGACGAAGAGATGCGTGATCTTGCGGAACTCTGCCGATCCCGTGGCGTTCTTCTTCTTTCCGATGAGATCTACGATCTCTTCACCTACTCGGCGGCACGTGATGCACGAGACCGTGCTCCATCTCCCGCCTTGCATGGCCAGGACATGCTCATTGTCCGCGGATTCGGAAAGAACTACGGGTGCACTGGATGGCGACTTGGTTTCGCGGCCGGACCAACCTGGTTGATCCAGCAGATGATCAAGTTCCAGCAGTACTCCTTTGTCTGTGCGCCAAGCATGGCTCAGCATGCGGTGATGGCGGCTCATCAGGTCGACATGTCACCATGGGTCGAGGCGTATGAACACAAGCGGGATCTCGTCCTGAAGCACCTCGCTCCAGTCACGAACGTGGCGGCCCCAGAGGGTGCGTTCTATGCGTTCCCCGAAGTCCCCGCTTCGCTGGGTATGACCGGGACGCAGTTCACAGAGTCGCTGCTTGATCACAACGTGATCGCGATCCCGGGAGGGGTCTTCAGCAATCGCGATTCCCACATGCGCATCAGCTATGCCACAGAGGATGAGGCCCTGGAGGCGGGGCTCAAGGCCATCGCACAGGCCATGAAAGGCTGACGCCGGGCACCCTCACAAGAAAATCCCCGTCGAAACACGAGGTCTCGACGGGGAGGAGGGGAGAAAGAGCAGGTTGAGGACGGCCCGAGGGTCGTCATGAAGGAGGCCAGGACCAGTTGGGTGGCCGGTTGAGCACCTTTTGGGGTGCTTTATTGGCCCCTTCACCGCACGCTGATCGACCGCATGGTCCCATCTTGTCCAGAAAACTTCACAATCTTTGCCATTTAGCAGACTCTTTTCAGACTTGTGGGCACCCTCAAGGCCCGCTTGTTCCTGTATTGGCAAAGGGATAGGTGACATCCTTGCTGGCCTCATGAATCAGCTGGGTCCAGGTGCTGATGACCACATCCGGGTTGTTTCTTCGGGCGACGTGTTCGCGGGAGGCCTTTCCGAGCCGAGATCTTCTTTCAGGATCGTTGAGCAGATCCAGGATGCTCTTCGCCCACTGCTCCGCAGTCGCTTCCAGCAGGATGCACTGTTGTTCCCGTTCCGCTTCTGAGAGGAACGCATGGTCGGCCTGAATGACCACGCTTCCTCGAGCCATGGCCAGATCCACGACGGATCGGGCGGTCTGCTGGCATGATGCGAGTGCCGTCAGGGTGCACTGGCTGACCAGGGGACCGAGGTTGGAGGCGTTGCTGATCGAGGAGATTCGATCCAGGAGCCCGATCGACTCGGCGTACTTCCATGTGGGATCACCGGTGCGGGTGCCGAGTTCCAGGCAGATCTGGAGGTCGGGGATGGTCTCGACAACGGTTCGAATGCCATCAAGCAGGCATCGAGCGGAATCATGATCCAGTTCTGAACCCAGCACAGCGATCGAGGGAATCACGTCAGCTGCTTCATGATTGAGATCCGGCAGCTTCACGGGAAATGGAACGGTCACGACCAGATCACCGACCTGTCTTCCACGAAGTGCGGATGCCAGGCCGGCGGAAGCCGTCACATAGCCAGCCACCTGGGAAGCTCTGAGGGCTGGCCGCTTGAGGTGGGACGCCAGCCAGCACTCCGCGATGACTGGGCAGTCGACGGCATTGGCGATTTCCAAGGCGACGTTCGCCGAGAGGCTGCCGAGGCACAGCACCACGTCCGGCAGGGGACGTCCGACGTCTCGGACCAGGTTGCTGACGATCTTGGATCGCTGCAACCATGGAAGCGGCATGGGGGCCACCAACGGTGAATCCGTATCCAGTCCGACGACCTCATTGTCCTGTCCAGGCGTTGCCGCGACCACTTCGGTGACCTGGATGCCCGTTTGCTTGATCCCAGCAAGGACCTCAGCGTAGGCCGGCCCTTCTTCCTGGACTCGGGCGTCGTCGATGGTCACGAGCAGGTGCATCAGGTCCGGGTTCTCCAAGGGGGGTCTTCGTGCTGAAGAGGTTCGAGTGTTCTGGACATATCGTCGGGAATCCTGCTTGGTCTTCGAGTTTCCAGATCGACATGAACCCAGAGCGTCGATGCCGTACACACGACGACGGGCTTGTCATCCTCGATCCGCCAGAGAATCGTGTCCCTCCACGACTTCACTTTCCGGATATCGCGGACCCACGTCGCCATGTACACCAGATCATCCCGGTGAACTTCCATCCTGTAGTCGATTTCATGTCGTGCCACGAAGAACATGGCCTGTTTCTCGAGGAGATCCTGATAGGACCAGCCTGCCGATGTCAACGCCCGTTCTGCCGCATGATCGATCCAGCCGAGATACGACACGTTGGAGACATGGGCGATGACGGCGCTGGCATCCTCCTGGAGTGGTTTCAGGCGAAGCCAGACAGGCGAGGGATGAACAACCCATTCAGGCACATGGATCGGCACTTCATCGAGCATCACCATGTCGGGCGTTCTTCGCGGTGCAAGCGGCTGGGTCATGATGACGGTCTTTCGTTCTCAGGATCCAGCGATCGCAGATAGGCCCAGGTGTAGAGGCCCGTGTGATGGCCGTCCGAAAAGAGGATTCTCAGGGCGTAGGATCCGACCAGTTCGATGTCATCGGCCTGGACGGGTTTGCCATCTCCTGCAGGGAGCACGGTCAGGGGATTGTCGGCCATCTCCGTCCGAAGAGCCCTGGCTTCGGCCGATGGTGACATCTTGCGCAGGTGGTCAATGGGGAGAAATGAGGTCGTCCCATCCTGCCACGTGACCGTCAGTCCACGTGTTCTGTCCAGATCAAGATGTTTGGGGGCGGGTTCCATGGGTACGCTGATCACGTCGAATCCAACGATGAGCGGTATCCTACATCCGGTCAGCGATGGTTCGTACCATTGCCCATGAAGCAGGCAAGGAGCCCTGGACAGTGATGCCATCCTCTCAAGAAGCACCTTCTGGGCTTGCGGGACATGCAGGCGACCGGTTGTGCGCCGCGATCGACCGTGTCTCTTCGCCGACCTGTGTCGGCCTGGATCCTGTTCTCGAAAAGCTGCCTGCCGATCTGGGGGCCGTGGATGGCTCGGATGAATCGGTCATCAACGCGATGGAATCCTTCAGTCTCGGCATCCTGGATGCCATCGCAGGCCATGTCGGTGTGGTGAAGTTCCAGTCCGCCTGCTACGAACGGCATGGTGCGGCTGGGGTGGCCTTGCTCGGGCGTCTGGTCAAGGCCGCTGGCGAACGTGATCTGGCATCGATTCTGGATGCCAAACGAGGCGATATCGGCATCTCCGCATCACACTATGCGGCCACAGGCAGGTTGATGGGTTCAGACTGGATGACCATCAACGGTTGGCTTGGTGAGGACGGCATCAGTCCATTCCTTCAGGATGGTGCCGGGGCCTTCGTTCTTGTCAGAACATCCAATCCATCCAGTGCACAGTTGCAGAGTCTGCAGTTGAAGGATGGGCGAAGCGTGGCGGAAGGCATGGCGGATCTCGTGACGGAGCTGGGCGCACGACATGTCGGTGAACGTGGCTACAGCACGCTTGGTGCGGTGGTTGGCGCAACGCATCCAGAGGAACTGGCGGGTTTTCGTGATCGCATGCCAGGCGTCTTCATGCTGTTGCCCGGCTACGGTGCTCAGGGTGGCACGGCGGAGTCGTTGTCGCCGGCATTCGATGCCAATGGCATGGGAGCGATCGTGACGGCCAGTCGCAGCGTCATCTACGCCTTCCATGACCAGGCCGGAGACTGGAAGACATCCGTCACAACAGCTGCCATTGAATTCTCGGAAGCCATCGGAACAGTCGCAGGATTTCGATCATGAGTGGCCAGACGCTTTCACGAGGAGGTCTTTCCTTGCCGGGATGGCGGATCATTGTGGTGTTCGGATGTTTCGGAATCGTTCTGGCGTTGCCTTTCATCTTCCGTGTATCTGCGGAGGAATCCAATGAGGCTGCCCGTCGTGTCATCATCATCAGTCCACATAACGAACAGATTCGGTACGAATTCGGTCGTGGATTCGCAGACTGGCACGAGGCCAGGTTCGGCGAGCCTGCACGCGTCGACTGGAGCGTTCCAGGTGGAACCTCTGAGATTCGAAAGATGCTCCAGTCGGAATGGATCTCAGCGCTGAAACGTGGCGAAATGCCCGGAGGCAATGCGGACCTGGTGTTCGGAGGTGGCTCCTGGGAACACACTCAGCTCAAGCGCGGTATCGAGGTCACGCTTGAAGGTCTGGATGCACAGACGACACGAGACTGGATCAGGAAGATCATCGGCAGGGCCGACCAGTCGCCGTCCTCGATTCCACTGGGCACGTTGCAGACAACCGGTATCACCGCCGAGATCACCCAGGACGAATCGTCCGGGCTCTACACGATCAAGGCGACGGCTACGATCAGCATTCCCGCTGGCTTTCCGTCCGACATGTTCCACGCCCTGTATGGTCGAACGGAAGTGGCGGGGACACCGCTCTGGGATCCAGATCAATACTGGCTTGGTACCGCGCTGTCCGCTTTTGGAATCATCTACAACAACGATCTTCTGAAGTCGCTGGATGTTCCCCAGCCGACAGCCTGGTCCGATCTGGCCGATCCGCGTCTTCAGCAGGAAGTGGCCTTGGTGAATCCTGCACAGTCCGGCTCCGTGACCACCGCGTTCGAGACGATTCTCAAGCGACGTGGCTGGGAGCCGGGATGGCGAATCCTGCGAAGAGCGGCGGCCAATGCCCGGTATTTCTCGGCGTCCTCACTGCGAGCGCCGACGGATGTCGCCCAGGGCGATGCCGCGATGGGTGTCTGCATCGACTTCTTCGGTCGATTCGAGTCCCAGTCTCTCAGGGATCACGGCGCAGGCGATCGGATCGGCTACATCGATCCACCCGGTGAAACGATGCTCGATCCGGATCCCATCTCACTGCTTCTGAATCCCCCCGATGAGGAGATGGCTCGTCGGTTCATCGAGTTCACACTGTCTCCTGCAGGCCAATCGTTGTGGCAGTTCGCGCCGGGCAAGCATGAGGATGGACTGGGGCCGTACCAATTCTCCTTGAGACGCATGCCGATCTGCGATGAGCTGTACAGGGATCATTTCGATCGTTTCACCGATCAGGTCGACCCATTCCTGAACGCCGAACCGCCACCATTCAATGATCGCAACATGCGGTCATTCATACCGGTCCTCTTCCAGGCGGCAGCCATGGACAACGCCGTCGAACTGGAAGCGGCCTGGCATGCCATCGTGACCCATCCCGGGTACCCCCCAGTGGAAGCCGGGGCGATCGTCACATCGGATGATGTCGAGGATTCCACGCTCTCCGAGATGATTCGTCTGTTCGATGCGATCCCGACGGTTCCGGGGCCCAGTGGTGAAAACATCTCGCTGGCAACCGCCCAAGGGCGTGCGGCCATCAAGAGCGGGTGGCTGAAGAAGGTCTGGGAGGGCAAGGGTCTGTGGGATGACGAGGCGGATGCACGTCATGTCCTCCGCCGCACCCTGGGTGACGAGATCGCCTCGAATTACCGCAGGATCGTGACACTCGCCGAAGAGTCGGGTGGGAAGCAGTCCCACTGATGCCCGCACCACCGCTTGATGATCGAATTCGAAGCCGCACCGGCATCATTGCAACGCTCGGGCCGGCCACCATCATGCCGGGTGTGCTCAAGCAGGTTGTCGAAGCCGGTTGTCGAATCTTCCGTCTGAACTTCAGTCATGGTGATCTGGAAGATCATCGTCGCAACATCCGGGATGTCCGGGCACTGGAAGCCGAGATGGACATTCCGCTTGCCTTGATGTGTGATCTGCCCGGTCCGAAGATCCGAGTCATCGAGGTTGCCGGTGACGGTATCGATGTCGAAGTCGGCGAAGAGGTGTTCTTCGATCGCGATCAGTCATCTCCGTGCGTTCGCATCGAGCAAGAACCACCTGTGCTGGGATGTACCTGGACCGGGATCGTCGATTGCGTGAAGCCTGGTGACCGAGTGCTGATCAACGATGGCGCTGTTCGCCTGCTTGCCACGGAAGTCTCGGACGGTCGTCTCCAGTGTCGAGTCACGACCGGTGGCCTGATCACCTCTCACAAGGGTGTGAATCTTCCCGACAGTGAACTGGACATCGTGGTGCCGACTCCTCGCGACATGGAGCTTGTTGCCTGGGCCATCAAGAATGATGTGGATCTCGTGGCCATGAGTTTCGTGAGATCTCCGGAAGAGATCGAACGCATCCGATCAATCATGCAGGACAACATCGATGGCACAGGACATGAACGCCCGTTGCCGATCATTGCCAAGATCGAGGTGCCGCCTGCAGTCGCTTCTGCTGAAGAAATCATTGCTGCTGCGGATGGTGTTATGGTCGCCAGGGGAGATCTCGGTGTCGAGATGGATCTGGCCCAGGTTCCGATCATCCAGAAACGACTGATCTCCATTGCCCGGAAACTGGATCGCCCCTGCATCGTGGCGACTCAGATGCTTCAATCGATGGTCGATGCACCGGTTCCGACACGAGCGGAGGCCAGTGACGTCGCCAATGCGATCTTCGATGGAGCGGATGCCGTCATGCTCTCGGGTGAGACCGCGATCGGTCGGTATCCGGTTCTTGCAGTGGAGACGATGCAGCGGATCGCCCATGAATCCGAAGCGTGGCTGGACTCCTCGGACATGGTCTGCTGCGATCCAGTTGATGATTCGGACGATCAGGCGGTCGACGATACGCACGCGCTGGTCGCCGGAATCCATTCGGCCGCCAGATCCGTTCGGGCCAAGTGCATCGTCGTGTTTTCGGAGTGGGGGACCTGGTCACGTCTGATCAGCCGAGGCATCGACACGCTTCCGATCGTCGCCTACACGCCAAGGCAGTCCGTGGTCCGCCAGATGCTGCTGTGTCGCGGTGTCATTCCGGAGCTCATGGAAGTCGTGCCCGATGAGGCGATCCTGAGCCGTGATGCCCAGCATCGATTGGCCGATGTCGGTTGGATTGACGAAGGCGATGCGATCATCGTTGTCCTGGGTCGACCGTTGAAGCATGACAATCACTCCGTTCGCATCACCGTGCATCGTTTCGGGGATGGGGGTCGGGCCTGATGGACGCAGCGATCCTCGCCGTTGGTGATGAGTTGCTCGGTGGGCGATGTCAGGACACCAATTCGACCTGGCTCTGCGGCCGTTGTGCCGGCCTCGGTATCCGTGTGATTGAAACACGCACAGTCGGTGATGATCTCGGGAAGATCGTGGACTCGCTGCAGTCGCTGTCGAGGGATGTCGATCTCGTCATTCTGACCGGTGGTCTCGGGCCCACTCAGGATGATCTCACCAGAGAAGCGGTGGCGAACTTCCTCAGCAGCGATCTCATCGAAGATTCCCAGGCCATGGGATGGCTGACGGAGTTCTTTGCATCCCGAAGTCTCGAAATGGGCGAATCGCAGAGACGCTTGGCAATGAGGCCTTCGAACGCCACTTGTCATCGAAATCATGCCGGGACCGCTCCCGGGATTCATGTGCGTGGTGACCAGGCGGACTACTGGTTGCTGCCGGGCCCGCCATTTGAGATGCATGACCTCTGGGATCGACATGTCGAACTCTGGTTGCGTGATGAACTGGGCGGTGTCCCTGTTTCCGAATCAGTCGATCTGAAGGCGTTCGGACTCATCGAGGCGCGTTTCGAGGAACTGCTTGGCGATCTGACCAAGCGCGATCAAAGACCTCTGCTTGGGACTCGAGTCAGTCAGGACGAGTTCCTGCTGCATGTTGATTCGGTTGGTGTGGATGCTGCCGACATGGATGCCTGCATCGACATCTGTCTGGAACGATTGCATCCGTGGATCTACGGGCGACGGAGCGGAACGTTGGCCTCGATCGTCGGTTCACTGCTTCTTGACCGCGGGGAGCGACTGGCGACAGCGGAATCCTGTACCGGTGGTTGGATCGGTCGTGAGGTCGTTGATGTTCCTGGTTCCAGTTCATGGTTCGAGGGTGGTTGGGTCGTCTATTCCAACGAGATGAAATCGAAACAGCTGGATGTCGATCGAGCGTTGATCGAGCACCATGGCGCCGTCTCGGAGCCTGTGGTTCAGGCCTTGGCTCAGCGAGCGGCCGAGAAGGCCGAGGCCCAGTGGAGTCTGTCCGTGTCGGGGATTGCCGGCCCGCAGGGTGGGACCGTGGACAAACCCGTCGGAACGGTCTGGATCGGTTGTCATGGACCCGATGGCACGATCTCGCGCTGTTTCAATCTCGGAAAGGATCGAACACGTATTCGAAGAAGGACGGTCAGCATGGCTTTGCAGCTGCTGCGATGGCGTCTTCTGGGAGAGGATCCGATGACCCCGACTTCATGGGATATCACATGAGCAGGACCGGATTCATCGGACTCGGCAGCAATCTGGGTGATCGTGTCGCCGTGATTCTCGATGCGGTTGATCGGATCGATGAGACTCCGGGCATGTCTGTCTGGCGGGTGAGTACGTTTCTCGAGACGGATCCAGTGGGTCGGCAGGATCAGCCGGATTTTCTGAACGCCGTTGCTGAAGTCCGATCGTCTCTTGCGCCGGTCGAGGCGATGGCGCATCTTCTCTCGATCGAACAGCAACTTGGTCGCGTCCGGTCGGAGGCAGACCCTGGCGGCCCTCGTACGATCGACCTCGATCTGTTGCTGTGGGGTGACTGCACCAGTGACGAGCCGGGTCTTCATCTTCCACATCCAAGACTGCATGAACGCGCCTTTGTCCTTCTGCCGATGGTCGAGTTGGCGCCGGATCTGATTCATCCCACTCTGGGCAGGACCATGCAGGAACTGCTGGCCGAGGAAATCGATCGGCACGGGGATCTGGCTGGTCGATGCAGACCAGCTGGCCGCGGGCCGCTCAGGACCCCGGATCTCGAGTGATTCCTGCCTGAAAGTGGCCTGCAAGGTGATTGCACGGTTATCCTGAGGGGATGACACAATCGACTTACCAACGCGTTCTGCTCGTCCTCGGGCTCCTTCTGGCGGTCTTCTCCAGTTCTCATGCGCTTGCTCAGGGAGATCCCTCCAGGTTTTCACCCGGGCAGCCACCAGAGATGCCGAAGATCGATCCTGCTGAAAAGCTCGTTGCCGAAGGCATTCTTCGGCAAGCCATGGAGGCTTTTCAGAAGACTCCGGCGATCATCTGCGAGACAACCGTCAATACGGAGTCGGGCCCGAACACGAACGAGCTCATCATTGAAGCGGAATTCGGTCCAGCCAACACGATGCGCATCGAGAACGCGGACGCCTTGATCGTCTGCAAGGATGGTTATCTCAATGTCGTTCTCTACAAGATTCCCGACCGGTATCTCAAGGTCCCAGTGAGTGGTTCGGTGACCGATACCATCGAAGCGATCTTCAAGGATCGCTTCGTCGCGGGCTTCGAGATCATGATGCGTGAGGGTGAACCCATGCAGTCCTGGCTGGACGCGTTGACGATGCGTTCGGTGGTCAATCCAACAGTCACCGGATTGACAGAGGTCACGACAGCGGATGGAGCGGTCCTGTCACGTGTGTCCGTTGCCGGGCGCATGGGTTCTGGCTGGATCGACTACAACCCCCAGTCGAAGCAGATCATTGCCGTTCATACCGAGATGTATCCGATCCAAGACGCACCTGGGTTCTTCTTCACAATGGATCTGAAGACGAAGACGTCTTTCATGGAGACGCTTCCCAAGCCGATCACCTTTGATCCGGGCAAGCGGGTGCCGGTCGCGAACATGGATGATCTCAGCATGATCAAGAGAAATCGTGTTGAAGCGGGCAAAGCTGCTCCGGCCTTGCAGCTGCCCATGCTTGATGGCACGGTCGTCGATCTGGCGAACTTGAAAGGGAAGACGGTTGTGCTTGATTTCTGGGCAACCTGGTGCACCCCCTGCAAGCAGGGACTTCCAAAGCTCGATGAGCTCTATCTCGACTACGGCAAGAATGAAGGTGATGTGCATGTGTATGCGGTCGACGTGATGGAGCGCATGCGGAAGCCCGAAGATCGAATCCAGGCGGTCACGGAATTCTGGGAGAAGATGGAATACCAGGTGCCGACCTTGATCGCGCTCGATGACAAGGTCGTGACGGCGTGGGGTATCACATCGATTCCAAAGATGGTCGTCGTCGGTCCGGACGGTCAGATCGTTTCGGTCGTCAACGGCTTGTACAGTGACATGAAGCTCCGCATCCAGGATGCCATCAAACAAGCCCAAGCCGACGAGAAAGCGGAGGCCAGTTGAGTGTTGCTCTGGTTCGTGCTTTCGAGTCTGTGCATCGGAGGCGTATCCGCGATCACGGCTGAATCCGAAACATCGGAATCTCCTGACGTCCTGTTGGAGATCGCCGAAGCGATTCATGGTGATGGTCCGGTTCGAATTTCCACCCAGCTCGTGCTTGAGATCACACCTCCGGAGGAGGATGTCGCTTCGAAGGTGTCCAGTCCGCTCGGATCGGTGATCGACTGGTCAGCACCTGGCCAGGGCGTGTTTCGTCTGGGCGAGTATGCCGCGTATATTCAAGACGACAAAGTCGTCTTCACCCGAGATGGAGTCGACGATGCATACGTGCGACCAGCCGCGTCGTCATCAGCCATTCAGTCCATCCGTTCAGCCTTCACGTTCTGCCCGTATCCCATGCTTCCAATGGTCTTTCCCGGACAGGTGAAGAACGGCATTCCGGGATTTCTCGTTCCCGGCCGCTCGGGCGAATTCGACATGCAGGTGGCCCGTGATGAGCGAGGGCGGCTCTCTGGCGTGAACTGGACAGGCCCGGATCTCTCCCTCGAGATCTCATTGGATCAGGAGAGTGGACGTCCGATCAGTGGGCAGCTTCATCAAGAGTCTGTCGATTCGCTGCCAAAGGGGGCCAAGCTCACGACACGATGGTCCTGGGCCTACGAGAACATTCCGCCCTCAGAGCAGCTTGCATTCGAACGAGGCAATCGTTTCAGACTTGATCGTCTCTCGTCCCTGACCAGTGCCGGTGGGCCATCTGATCAGGCGCCATCGCTGCGTCTGCGTACGCTTGATGGTGGCATGATCGACTTGCAGGACCTTCGAGGACGAGTCGTCGTCGTTGATTTCTGGGCAACCTGGTGCGGTCCCTGCATCAAGGCGTTGCCGAGCCTTCAGCAGCTTTCAGAGGAGATGGCCGAAAGCGCGGTCACGGTCCTTGGTGTCGATTGTTTCGAACAGGGTACGCCTGATGACATCCGCCGCAAGGTTGAGGCCAGGGTCGAGGAGTTGTCGCTCACCTTCCCGATTCTCATGGACTCGGCCGGTGAGGTCGCCACTCGTTGGGGGGTCGATGGGATACCGGCGACCTTCGTCATTGATCCTGCAGGCCGCATCGTCTCCAGGCACAGTGGGGCGGGTGCTGACTATCTCGACCGCCTGCGTGAAGAGGTGCAGCAGGCCTTGTCACGATGACCTTCAGGGCGTGGCCTTGGCGCGTCTTGTCCGGCCTGTGATGTCTTCGGCGATGGCCTCGACGATGGTTTCCTGAAGCTGCTTGCAGCGTCTGATGTTCTTCAGATCATTGCCCATCACGCTGAAGGCGTAGCTTCTGCCATCCGGTGCGATGACGAGTCCGCTCAGGGCGCTGACGCCATTGATGTAACCGGTCTTGGCCAGAACCCGGCAGCCATGCAGTGACCGATTGGCAAATCTGGTTTCGAGTGTTCCGCTTCCGGGTGATGGCAGCGAAGTCCGGAATGCCCTGCTTGTCGGGGAATCGTCGGAGAACGTCGCAAGCCATCGTGTCATCAGCTCGGGGGAGATCCGGTTGTTTCGACTCATCCCGGATCCGTCGGCGATGACCAGTCCATCCAGACGGCTCCCTGTTCGCTCTTCAATGATGGTCTTCAGCGCATCACCACCATTCTTCCAGGAGCCGGGTTGTCGTGTCCGGCGGTTGCCCATGTGTTTGAGCAGTGCTTCCGCATACAGATTCTTTGATTCATGATTGCACTCGCCCGCGACGGTCTGCATGGGCGTCACGACATCGAAGAGGACATGGTCCTCGTCAAACCGTTCAGAGGCGGTTGCCCTTCGGGTCTGTCCGACCCGGATGCCTTGCTGAGCCAGGCGGTGG
>MDSW01040647.1_pt1 | contig 21002 bp, 18 predicted proteins | sample 811171 | NCBI WGS metagenome assembly MDSW01 (sample SAMN05326641, study PRJNA326480) | marine metagenome | isolation source: seawater | place: Atlantic Ocean: North West | collected 2012 | reverse complement strand
CATAACTTAAATATTCAGTTTTTTTGATCATTTCTTCACTTAAATATTTTTTAAGAAGTGGTTTAAAATTATCAAAAAACCAAATTGAGTGTGGCATTTCTAATCCAAAATTATCCCTTTGTAAAATTTCTTTTGGAACTGAATTTTTCATAGCAAGTTTTTCAATATACCTTCTTTTTGTAATACCTTTCATTCTCATACTAGGTGGGATTTTTGCCATATACTCAAATAAGATCCTGTCCATAAAAGGAAATCTAGACTCTACAGCATTTGCTAAAAACATTCTGTCATTTTTTACTAAAAGGTCATCTATGAAAAAATGTTCAACATCCAAAAAATTAATCTTATTAAAATCGTCTGAGTAATCTAAATTCTCAAAAAGATCTATCATTACTTTTTCAGTTTTTTCATAACCTTGTCTGTTAAGAATTGTGTCTTCTTTTTCTTCATCAGTTAAAACGTGTCTCCAATAGATATGAGCTGCTGCAGGATGTAACTCAGCTCCTTCAGTAAATCTTTTAAGTTGAAAATCCAGACTTAATTTTTTATAGGAAGTAGGTAATTTATGGACCAAATTATACATCAATTTTCGAAGGGTTTTAGGTAGAAATTTTGTGTATAAATTCTTTGCTCTGTAAGCTCCATAAATGGAGTAAGCACTGAATGTTTCATCTCCACCTTCGCCGTTTAATAAAACAGATACTTCTTTTTTAGCTTCTTTTGCTAAAATAAAACTTGGAATTGCTGCGCCATTTCCATTCGGCTCATCTATATGTGCCATGTGTGTATAGATAGAATTTATGACATCCTCCTGTTTTACGAAAATTTCGTGATGATTAGTTTGGCAAAAATCAGCAATCAATCTTTGATATTTAGATTCATCAAAACTTTTTTCACCCATTCTTAGTGAATAAGTATGAAAATTTTTACTTTTCCCTAAATCTTTAATTAAGCATGTTATGGAGCTTGTATCTATTCCCCCAGAAAGAGTTGTACCTATCGGTGCATCACTTTGTATATTTCTTCTTACCGAGTCTAACATTAATTCATAGGCATTTTTTGAAGCTTCTTTTTCAGTAATTGAGTGATCAATAGGATATTGAACATTATAATATTTTTTTATCTGATAAGAATTTTTTTCATTATCAATTTCTATTAATTGGCCACCCCTCATTTCTTGAATCTCTTTAAATGGAGTGTTTTTACCGGGTATATAGGCAAGAGTGAAAAAGTGATATATAGAATGATAATCTAAAGATTTATTAAGTGAATTTATTTCGTAAAAAGCTTTAATTTCTGAAGCAAAATAAATCTTATCTTCTTTTATTCTGTAGAATAGAGGAATGATACCAAAAAAATCTCTTACCAACCATGTTTTCTTTTTTTTTAAGTCAACTAAGCAAAATGCAAACATACCTGATAATTTGTTAATGAATGATATACCTAGTTCTTTATATAAATAAATAATCACTTCAGTATCTGAGGTGCCTTTAAAATTATATTTTTCTGATAGTTTATATTTTTTTTTTAGTTCAAGAAAGTTAGATACTTCACCGTTATAACAAATCCAAATTGAGTTATCGTCGGATGACATTGGTAATGATGACCTATCGTTCAAGTCCATTATTTTTAATCTGTTATTTGCTAAAATAATTTTATCAAACTTTTGAATTTTTTGCTGATCTGGACCTCTATGACTAATAGAGTCACTCATTCTTTTTATATCTGAGTAGTCACTATCACTGAGCTCACTTCCTAAAGAAATTAAACCGGAAATACCACACATAGAGTTTTAAATATTGTTTAATTGATTGTTTCTATAATATTAAATTTATAATTACTATAAAAATTAGATCAATTATTTTTTGAACAAACTACAGTATATTGATGACCAACGGTATTAACTAAACTTTCAACTTTAAAACCTGCGACATTTAATTCATTTATTAATTCTTCTTTGGAAAAATATTTATAAAACGATGGATTAAATTGGTCAAAAATAACATAGCTTTTATGTTTAAATGAAAATTTGTTAAACATAGTTACAAAATATTTTTTAAGAGGAAGTGGTAAAAATTTACAAAGAAAACCATAGGGATAAGTAAGAACTGCAAGAAATTGTGAAAAGATTCTTAACATAAAATCAGGCATTATACTTGTTATTCGTCTTAAGTTTTTAAGCATCGAGTTATACAATTCCATTCCTTCCTTTCCATAAACCCAAGCAACAAATCTTCCATCTGTTTTCAGAGATTTTTGTATTCTCTTTAAAACTTCTTTGTATTCAGGAATATGATGAATTACACACAGTGCAAAAATATAGTCAAACTCGCTTTTAAAATTAATATCTTGTCCTTTTATATTTAAAAATTCTATTTTATCAGATTTTATATTATTTTGAGCTACTTTAATTGCATCTGAAGGTTCAACAGCAACAAGTTTTGAAGGCTCATATTTTAGTAAGTTTTTTGAAATACGTCCACTTCCAATTCCAATATCTAGAATCTTTTTATTTTTTATTAAGTCTAAATCAAAAGGATGAACTATTTTTTTTAATAATTCGACACTTCCCCAGTAACCGTCAATATCTTTGTCAGTTAAAAATTGTTTTCCAAAATCTATATAGCTTTCTTTGTGATCTATTTTCAAAATTTAATCTTCAATTATTTTATAATTCTTTTTATCTTTAGAATAAATATTAAATGTTTTTTTTAAAGATTCTAAAACTAAGTTCATAGAAAAAAAAATAAAACCACTTAATGTAAAAAAAATAAAAATAATCGGCATTGGCGTATCCACAAATGATTTATTTCCCTCAAATTTCAAATAAAGCATATAAATAAGCGATATAAACGATAGCAAGAATGAAAATAATCCCAAAATTCCTAGAGTATAAAAAGTCGATCGATCTTTTTTTGAAAAGTTTATAAAAATCAGATCTATAATTACCCTGAAGACTCTTTCAAAACCATATTTGCTTTTACCTTTAGTTCTGCCTCTATGATTTACTTCTATTTCAAAAACTTCAATATCTTTGTTTATTTGTGCAGCAAACAATCTGTGAAAATCTCCAAAAAAATCATCAATATTAATCATCTTTTTATTAAAAATTTTTAAAGAACATCCATGATCAAGAATTTTAGAATTTGTGAATTTTCTAACAATAAAATTTGCAATTTTACTTGGAAGAACTTTTGTTAAGTAAGGGTCATTTCTGTTTTTTCTAAAACCATGAACTAAAATATTTTCTTTTTTATTGTATATCTCGATCATCTTAATAATATCTTTGGGGTCATTTTGAAGATCACCATCTAATAAAATTATGTTATCAAAATTTGACACTTCAATTCCGTTTAGTATAGATTTTGATTGAGCTAAGTTGTATTTGTTTTTTATGATTAAAGTTTTCATCTCATTATTAAATTTCTTTAAATAATCTAACGTTTTATCGGAAGACCCATCATCAACATAAATTATTTCAAATTCGTTGTTATTTTTTTTTGATTCCCTTAACGCTGATAAAAGTTCTGTGTTAAGCTGTGTAATATTTTCAGCTTCATTATATAAAGGTATAACTATTGAAAATTTCATTAATATCTAGTTTATAGTAAAAAATTAAATTATATAATATATTTTTGTATGTGTGCAATTGTTGGAATTATAGGCGAAGCAAATCATAAAACTTTGAAAAAAATGTCTCTTTGCCAGTTATATAGAGGGCCTGACACTCAAAATTTCTTTATTAATAAAAAACACAAAATATCTATTGGGATGAATAGACTAGCCGTTATTGATAAGAAAAATGGTTCACAACCAATGTTTTCAAATTCAAAAAGGTATTTAACTGTTTTTAACGGAGCTATTTATAATTTTAAAGAAATCAGAAATTTTTTAAAAAGAAAAAATTTTAATTTTAAAACTAATTCAGATACTGAAGTATTAGTAAATTCCTATGAATATTGGAAAGATAAATGTTTTAATTATTTAGATGGTATGTGGGCGACAGCCATTTACGATTTTAAAAAAAAAGAATTATGTTTGTCGAGAGATTATGTTGGTCAAAAACCATTATTCTACCATAAAGATGGAAAAAAATTGATTTTTTCGAGTCAACTAAATGGATTATTTAAATATAAAAATAAATTTGAATTATCAAAAGAAAACTACAATTTATATTTGAGATTTAGTCATTTTCCCGCACCATGTACACTTTACAAAAAAGTTTTTCAAGTAATGCCTGGAGAAAAAATTTTATTTTCTAATAAAAATATCTATAAAAAAAAATATTGGTCTTTAGAAAACGGCGGTGATTACAATTTCTTTTTTAAAAAGGATAAGAAGATTAATGAGATTTTTGAAAGAGACATAAAAAAATTCTTAATAGCTGATAAAGATGTCGTTTTGGGGCTCAGTAGTGGACTTGACTCAAGATTAATAAAAAAATTAATATTTAATCATAAAAAAAAGTTAAAAAGTTTTACTATAGGTTTTAAAGAAAAATCATTTGATGAGTCCCGCCATGTATTAGGCGATAAAAGAAATAAGAATATTAAAAAAATATTAAATAAAAAAGATATATTAGAGAGCTTTTATAAAATTAAAAAGAACATATATTTTCCTTTTGGAGATTCTTCAATTATTCCAACCTACCATTTATTTAATACTATTAAAAAGGATACCAATGTTTCAATTACTGGAGATGGAGGAGATGAAATTTTTTTTGGATATGAAGCTTTTAAAGGTTATTATCTAAGTTTAATTATAAAAAAAATATTTCCAAATTTTCTTATCAAAATATTAAAATTACCATTCACTAATATTAAGATAGATGAGTCTTACATGAGTTTTAAAAAAAAAATCAAATTCTTTTTTAGATATTTAGATAACAAGTCATATTTATTGAATAACTATTGGATATCTAATTTTACTGAAAAAGATTCAATTGAATACTTTCAACGTAACCAAAAGACATTATCTTTGTTAAAAAAACTATTTCAAAAATATAATGATAAAATGAAATTTGCTCAAATATATTTTATCAAATATTATTTACCAATTATTTTATTAAAAGTTGATTTTTCAAGTATGATTAATTCAGTTGAAAATCGTGCTCCATATCTATCAAAAAATTTACTTAATTACTCATTAGATCTTAGATCTAAGAAAAATTTTAATTATTTTAAAAACAGAAGTTTAATGAAAAAAATATTCTCTAAATATTTGAAAAATGAAAAAGATATTAAAAAACATGGATTTGCCTTTAATCTTAAAACAATTTTGAAAAATAAAAAATTTATACAAAAAAATTTGGATATGAACTTAATCTTTAATAAAGATTTTTTTATTAAAAAATATGATGAATACTTATCAGGCAAAAATGAAAATGAAAAATATCTATGGAATGAAATAGTACTAAACTTTAGCAGACAAAATTTAGAATATGATAGAAAATAAATACAAGAATATAACTCTTAAATTTTTTATTTTTTTCGTTCTAATCTCTTTTTTTTTAATTAATTTTAACAAATTAAAATTTGGACTGCCTTTTTTTTTAGATGTAGATGAAAATGCTTTTATGAAAAGCACACTTTCGTATTTGAGTTATGTTACAAATATAAAAAGCGATCTTATTGACCCAATTTATGCTCCATTATTTAATTTACTGTTAATTTTAAAATTTGTTTTTTTTAATGAGTTAATAATTAATTCTTTAGATTTTTCTCAAATAAAATCTAAAATTTATTTTAATCCAGAACTATTTATATATTATGGAAGAGTTGCCAGTTTATTAATTACGACAATTTCAATTTATTTTTTATTTTTAATTTTAAGAAAATTAAAAATTAATTTTTATCTAATAAGCTTATCACTAGTTATTTTTTCAACTTCATTAGTAACTTTTTCTATATCAACTGTTAATGGAAAAAATTCATTTTATTTATTATTTTTTTTAATTCAGATTTACTTTTTTTTAAAATACTTTCTAAAACCAGAAAGATTTAGTATTAAATCTTATTATATTTTTGGCATCTTGGGTTCTATAGGCTGGGGAATAAATTACTGGCCTGCATTTGTCTCAATCTATGCTGTTATAATTTTACATTTTAGAAGTTTCAAATACAGAAAAATTTCAAATTTAATACCTTTTTTGTTAATATTTATTTTTTTTGGTCCTTTAATAAACTATATATTTTCGTCAGATCAAATGTTTTCGCATGTATTTGATTTTGACAATGTAGGTAAATTTAATTTTAATTTTTTTTTTCAAAATTTTATAAATGAATTACAAGTTAGTTTCAAAATAATCTATAACGTTGAAAAAAGCTCGGTGTTACTAATAATATTAACACCTTTTTTCTTATTTTTAAAAAAAAATAATAAAAAAAATATTTTTATTTTATTATTAATCTTAGCTTTCGAGCCAATCTTTTTGATTTCCATAGCTGAAAAAGTGATTCCACAATTAAGATATTTTGCAGGCATAATTTGTTTGATATTAATTTTAAATTGTATAATCGTAAATGAACTTATAAAAAATTATAATAAAAAAATATTCTTGGTTTTATTTGGCTCTTTGAGTATCATTTTTATTTTTAGTCAAATAAAAAATATTAATGAAATTGATTATCTAATTTCGCAAAATCATTCATTTTATAAATTTAAAAAAGAAAATTCTTTTAACACTAAAACAGTTTATATCATTAATGATCTACAAAGAAAAAGTTTAGAGAACAATTTACTTTATTTAGAGTTACATGAGAACAATTTAATCAAAAATAAACATTTCAAAAAAGATAGTTATAAAGAGATACAGAAGAAGATAGATAAGATAAAAAAAGATAACTCTAATCTTGTTGAGAATAAAATATTAAGAGAGGATTTAATTGTTTTTAATCATGGTTTATTTGAAATTAAAAATTATAAAAAATTTTTTGATCATTTAAAAAAAGAATATAGTTATATTGTTATTGATGATCTTGAGATAAATGATTTAAAGGTATATATAGAAAAAAATTTCCAAATTGTAGACGCTATAAATGTTGAAGAAAAATTTTATTTTAGAAGTCTAAGAGAGCTATTACATTATTACTCATTTGGTAAAAGTATTAATTCATCAAATAATGAATTTGTTTATGGAAGTAAATATAAATTATATAGATTAACAAAAGCGAAATAAAAAATAAATTAATGACTCTAAATATTAAAAATAAAAATTTATTTTATATTATTCTTATTTCATTTTTAATAGTTTCTCCCAAATGGATATATTCAATTATACAGTTTCATAATGAAGATTTTCTTTTAAAATCCTTATACTTAACAAGTGATTTTTATTACTATCCGTTGATTTCAAATATTTCTGAACTTGACTTAAGTCCTCTTTATCTTGATATAGAAATAAATAAACTTGGATTATTTTCCTTCCCAATATTGAATTTAGGTCTGATTTCTATTTTTTTTAAAATATTTGGTCATTATGCTTTTTTAATTTTAGAATTTATTTGTATAATTTTTGTTTTAATAATTTTCGATACGTTATTTAAATATTTAAAATTTTCAAAAAATTTATCATTAACTTATTCATTAATATTATTATCTACTCCCTTTTTATTTCAAAGTCTTAATTATTTAAATTTTCCATTCACTGAAAAAATTATCCTAAACTATTCAACTTTCTATGATTTAAGATTTCCTAGACCAATAATTACAAATCTATTTTTATTTTATTTTATTTTTATTTCTGTAAAAATTTATAATTATAATGATTATAATAAAAATAATTACTTAATTACTGGTATTTTATCTGGCTTATCTTTACATCTATTTTTTTATTTTTTTATAATACAGAATATTTTTTTTACTTTTCTTCATATAATTAAATTCAAAAAAAATATTTTAAAATTTTTATTTGAAAAAAAAGAGAATTTATTTTTTTATATAATTCCAAACTTAGTATTCATATTTATATATTTGTTGAATATGAGGTTTATTGATCAAGATCAATTATTGAGAATGGGTATCGTAGATATTGACTTAGAAAAAAGAAAAATACTATTTGAATATTTTGTTAAATTTATTTCAAACTATTTCTTTATTTTTATATTGATTTTAACATTATTATTAAAATTTTTATTTAAATTTTCTAAATTAAATATTCTATTAATATTTTTCTTTTCTACAATTTTATCAACTTTAATATTTAACATTTTTAGTCCTAAAGTTATTGATATGTATCATTTTTATAATTGGATTTTAACTTCATCTTTAATCTATTTATTTTTTAATTTATTTAGTTTAATAGATATCTATATAACTAAAAAAAAATTAAATTATTTCTCAGGATTAAATTTTTTTACCGTATTTATATTTATTTTATTAATTAATTTTAATTTGTTTTCAAAAAATTCTTATCAATTTCAAGAAAGAACTAATCAAAATAATGTAATTCAGCATATAAAAATTAACAAAAGCGAAATAAAAAATAAAAAGTTATTAGTTTTTGATCATAGATTGTTTATATGGTTATCAATGAACAATTTTAATAAATTTGAATATATTCCAGCAGATATGTGGACCGTAAGACCAAATAGAATGCTTGAAGAAGATATTATTAAAGTTTTTAAATTGTTTAATTTGACAGATAATGATTTTTCATCCTTCATATCAAATGAAAAAAGAGGTTTTAGAATGTATTCTGAAAATATTTTATCTTTTAGCGGTAGAAAATATTTAGCAAATAAACTGAATACCTATAATAACTCCAATGATTATAAGGATTTGGAATTTATTAAAACTATCAAACCAACTATATCCCATTCGATAGCAATGCCTGAGTATGAAACCAAAAGATTAATTAAAAAATTTAAAAAATTAAATAAAATAAGTGATCCTGATTATATTATATTAAATATTAACCATAAATATTTTAAATATGATCAACTTAATAAAAATAGATATTGTAAAAATTTAAAAAATGATAGTTTCATTGTACTTATAAAAAAAAATAATGACTCTAATAATTGCTAAATATATTTAATTTAATGTTATAAGAGATAGCTAATTATAAAAATATGAATGTTTCAGAATATATTGTTAGTGAGTTATATAAACTTAAGATAGATACTGTATTTACTGTTACCGGTGGTGGATCAATGTATTTGAATGATGCATTTGGTAAAAATAAAAAATTCAAAAAAATTTACTTACATAGTGAACAATCTTGTTCAATGGCAGCAGATACTTATGCAAGAATTAAAAATAAACCTGCTGTTGTGTGCGTAACTACTGGACCTGGTGGCATAAATGCAATTAATGGTGTATTCGGAGCATACACAGATTCAGTACCAATGATTGTTATTTCGGGACAAGTTAAAAAATCAACAAACTTGGTTATTCAAAAAAAAAATAAATTGAGACAGTTGGGTGATCAAGAAAATAATATAATTTATATGGTAAAAAAAATTACCAAAAATGCAGTCCTTATAAATAATAAAAATCAATTACTTAAAAATTTTAAAAAAATTGTAAGAAACTCTTTTTTAAATAGACCAGGACCTATTTGGATAGATATCCCAATCGATATTCAGGGAGAAAATATAAAATAAATGAATATAAATAAAATAAAAAATTTAATTGAAAAATCAAAAAGACCAGTTGTATTAGCTGGTAGTGGTGTAAGTATATCAAACACCAGAAAAGATTTATTGAAATTTATAAAAAAAAATTCAATTCCTTTAGTTACAGCATGGTCTCATGATATCTATCCAAACCACGATAAATTTTATTTTGGGCGACAAGGTTCAATAGGAAATAGAGTTGGTAACTTTATTGTGCAATACTCTGATCTTTTAATTATTTTGGGTTCTAGATTAAGTATTAGACAAACAAGTTATAATTGGAAATCATTTGCCAAGAAAGCAAAAATTATTTCGGTCGATATAGATAAATATGAATTAAATAAAAATTTAGTAAAAATTGATTACAAAATTAAAATGGATCTAAAAGTATTTTTTAAAAAAATAAATAGAATTAACCTAAATAATAAAAATACCAATAATCAATTGAAATGGAATTCTTGGGTGAAATGGTGTAATTTTGTTAAAGATTTACTTTCACCAAAAATAAATGATTACAAAACATATCAGAGTAAAATCAACATATATCATTTTATTATTGAATTATTTAATTTAGTAAAAAAAAATTCAATTATTGTTGCAGCGGATGGGGCAGCAACTGTAGTTCCAAATCAAGTAGGTTATTTAAATAATGGAGTGAGATATATTGCAAATTCTGGATCAGCATCAATGGGATACGAACTTCCCGCTGCAATAGGAGCCGCAACGGCAAGTAAAAAAAAAATTATTTGTTTAGCTGGCGATGGAAGCTTAATGATGAATTTACAAGAATTGAACACAATTAAAGCTTTAAAATTAAATGTTATTATTTTTTTGATAAATAACGATGGATATTTGTCAATAAAACAAACTCAGAAAAACTTTTTTAAAAGAGAATTTGGTTCCTCACCTAAATCAGGATTATATTTTCCTAATTTTCAAAAAATTGCAAAATCTTTTGATATTGATTTTGTTGAACTTAAATTAAAAAATTGGAAAAAAGTTTTAAAAAAAATATTAAAAAAAAAAGGCCCTTTATTTGTAAATATTAATGTTGATAAAATTCAAGAATTTGAACCTAAGTTGAAATCATGGAAAATAAAAAATAAAATCTTCACACCTTCACTTGAAGAAATGTATCCTTTTTTAAACAAAAAAAAAATTGATTTGATAATGAAAGAGCTTAATGAAGATTAAAGGCAATACCTTTAAGGCTTTTATATTTGATTTGGATGGAACTTTAATTGACAGCGATAAAGATATTCATGAGATAATAAATTTTATTCGTGTTAAGAAATTAAAAAAAAAAAAAATTAAATTACAAAAGATTGCGAAATTAACTTCTTTTGGTGGAAAAAACTTAATTAAAAACACTATTTCATCCAGAAATACAGATTATTACTTAAAATTATTTCGATCAATATATTTAAACTCAAAAATTAGAAAAAATTTATTATTTCCAAACACAATTAAATTTTTAAGTTTTTTAAAAAAGAATAAAATTAAAATTTTCATTTGTACAAACAAACCTAAACTCTTAACATCAAACATAATAAAAAAAACTCCATTAAAAAAATATATAAATGGATATTTTTGTCCTGATGATCATCAATTAAAAAAACCAGATAAAAAATTTTTTGAATTAATATTAAAAAAAATAAAAATAAATTCAAAAAAAATAATATATATTGGTGATAGTCTAATTGATTATTATTTTGCAAAAAAAGCAAATGTAAATTTTTATCTCTTCAAAAATAATAGGATTAAATATCCAAATAAAATATATTTTGATTTATATTATTCAAATAAAATTATATACAATTATAAAAATATTAAAATGCTCTATAAAAATTTACTTCAAACAAATTTTATAAAAAACTATGAAATGTAGATTGTGTAAAAATAAATTATATTTAAAGCCTATATTAATTTTAAAAGGAATGCCTAAGGCAGCGCAATTTTTTCCTAAAAAAAATGAGTTTAAAAACGATAAACCAATAACTTTAAACATATTTCAATGTAAAAAATGTGGTTTAGTTCAATTAAACAATAGACCAGTTAGTTATTTTAAGGAAGTTATTACTGCTGCAACATTATCACTTGATGCAAGAAAATCTCGACTTAAATTAATTTCTAATTTTATAAACCAAAATAAATTGGTTAACAAAAAAGCTATAGAAATAGGTTGTGCCCGTGGAGATGTTTTAGAAATTATTAATGAAGCTGGTATGAAATCTTATGGTTTAGAATATTCATCAAATTCAGTATCACACGGAAAATCCTTGGGTAGAAATATTACAAAGAGCTTTATAGGAGATTCAAAAAAAATTAAAAACGGACCCTTTCAAGCTTTCTTTTGTTTTAACTTTTTTGAACATATGCCTGATCCTCAGTTATTTATAAAAACTGTTTACAATAATTTAAGTGATAAAGGTGTTGGATTGATTACTGTTCCAAATCTTGATTATCTTATAAAAACAAAAAGTTTTTATGAGTTCGTAGCTGATCACTTGTCATATTTTACCACTGATACATTAAAATTTGCTTTTGAAAGTAATAAATTTAATGTTTTAGAATGTTTTTTAATAAATAACGATAATGATATTTTAATAAAGGTTCAAAAAAATCCGAATAAAAAGATTAAAAAAGTTAAAAAAATAAAAAAAATTAATATCTATAATAAATTTCAAAGTGTTAAAATTTTAATAAATAAATTAAAATTTATAATTAAAAAATATAAAAAAAATAATAAAAAAATTGCCATTTGGGGTGCTGGACACAGAACATTAGCTCTTCTTGCATTAAGTAAAGCCCATCAAGTAGATTTAATCATAGATTCTGCTAAATTTAAACAAGGTCGATATAGTCCAATATTACATACAAAAATTTTAGGACCTGAAGAATTAATTAAATCAAAAATAGATTTGCTTATGATAATGCTTCCAGGCATTTATCCTGATGAGGTTATTAAGAGTGTAAAAAAATTAAACTTAAATATTGATTTAGCAAAATTAAAAGATAATAGAATATCATTTATTTAATTTACAAAAGAAACAAATACAGATAATAATAAACATATGGATCAAAAAAACATTGATAAATCAAACTTAAAAGCAGTTATTCAGCCAAGAATTCATTCGTCAAAAAAAGCAAAACTTGAAGATGCTGCACCATTACAAACTCCTTTTTCAGTACACATAGATGTTTGTAGTTATTGTAACTTTAAATGTAGTTTCTGTTTTCAAGCGGATACATTAGGTAAAAAAGAAAAAAATTTTCCTCATGGGATGATGAAAATGGATTTATTCAAAAAAACTGTTGACGAATTAAAGGAATTTCCTGACAAGATAAGAAAAATTAAAATTGGTAATCATGGTGAACCAACGATGCATAAACAGTTACCTCAATTTATAGAATACGCTAGAAAATCTAATGTAGCCGACATTATTGAAGTTTTCACAAATGGTTCAAAATTAAATCCAACACTGAATAGAGAATTAGTTGATGCTGGATTACAAAGAATAAATATATCTTTAGAAGGACTGTCTTCTGAAAGATATCTTAAAGTTGCTCAGGCTAAAATAGTTTGGGAAGATTTTGTTTCTAATATTAAAGATTTATATGAATATAGTAGAAAAAAAGGTGACCTCGTAATTTATGTTAAAATTGTAAACAATGCATCTGAATTAAAAGGAAAAACAGTTTTTTCATTATCAGAGGAGGAAAAAGATTATTTTTATAAAACGTTTGGAAATATTGCAGATGAAATCTATATAGAAAAAATTGTTCCTCAATGGGCTGAAACTCAAGAAGATAAGCAGAATGAAGTTGAATACACAGGAATGTATGATCAAAAAACAGTTAAATATAAAAAAGTTTGTCCTTTTATATTTATGTATTTACATATTAACCATGATGGAATTGTTAGTCCTTGCACTTTAGACTGGCCTAGGGAAGTTGCAATTGGAGATGTTAATAAAAATACATCTAAAGAAATATGGAATGGTAAAACATTAAAAGATCTTCAAATTGCTCAACTCCAAGGCAAAAGAGACGAAATAAAATTTTGCAAAGATTGTTCAGCACCAATGGTTTGCTGTGACGAAAATTTAGATAATAATACTACTGAATTGTTGCAGAAAATTAATTCATAATTTTTTTAACTTAAATGAAAATTCTTATTACCGGTACAAACGGTTTTATTGGCAGAAATCTTAAGGAACATTTTCAATCTAAAAAATATTATGTTCTTTCACCCAAAAGAGATGAGTTAAATTTATTAAATAAAACTAGTGTAGAAGAATATATAAAAAAAAATAATTTTGATGTAATTATTCATTGCGGCGTATCACTCATCTCAATAGATGATAATCTTAATATGTATTTTAATATTGAAAAATTATCAAATTATTACGGAAAATTAATTTGCATTGGATCAGGAGCAGAATTTGATTCAAAAAATTACATTCCAAAAATGAAAGAAGATTATTTTGGTAAAAAAATTCCTCACAAAACTGATATATATGGTCATTCTAAATATCAGATTGCGCACGATATATTAAAAAAAAAAAGAAATATTTTTAATCTTAGAGTTTTTGGTATTTTTGGTAAATATGAAGATTATAGAAGAAGATTAATTTCAAACAATATTTGTCGATTACTCTGTGGAATGAATATATCACTTAATAAGAATGCAGCTTTTGATTATTTGTATGTTAATGATTTTGCTAAAATAGTTGAAATATTCATTAATCAAAACCCAAAAAAATCTACATACAATATATGTACTGGTAAAATTATAGAATTTTTAGAAATTGCAAAAATTTTGAAAGAGATTGACGGACGAAATAAAAAAATAGAAATTAAGAATGAAGGAATGAATCCTGAATATTCAGGTGATAACACCGAATTTATTAAAGAATTTGGAAAATTTAATTTTTCGAATCCAAAAACTTCTATTAATGAACTTTATAATTGGTATAAATATGATAGTAAGTTAATTTTTAATGATAAAATTTTTGATAACTGGATAAAAAATTAAACTTATTTATGAATTTACTTGAACAAAAAATGCTGGATATTCTTAAGAATTTAAAAGAATCTTACGGAGTAGCTGGTGTTAAAGCAGAATTTGAGGCTGAAGGAACTAGACTTGATGAACTGCTTAGATTAATTGAAATTGTTAGAAAACTTAATTTAAAATTAGGAATTAAAATCGGTGGATGTGAAGCCATGAAAGACCTAATGGAATGCAAGCAATTTGGTACAGATTATATTATTGCACCAATGGTTGAGACTGATTATTCATTAAAAAAATTTATAGAAGCAAAAAATAAAATTTTTGATGATGAAGAGAAAAAGCATACCGATTTTTTAATTAATGTAGAAACAAAAACTACATTTGAAAATTTGGACAAAATTATAAAATTAAATGATGAATACAAAGAAAATAAAAAAATAAATGGCTGGGTATTTGGCAGAGTTGATTTTACCATGTCCTGTGGTTTAAATAGGGATGATATAAATGATGATAAAAATATAACAAATTCTGTTATTAAAACTGCAGCTAAAGCTAAATCAAGTAATCTCGATTTTGTAGTTGGGGGTGCAATTTCGGTAGACGCAATCAATATACTTAAAGAAATTAAAAATACACATCTTAATAGATTTGAAACAAGAAAAGTTATATTTTCATCTGACGCCTTATCAATTAATAATTTAGAAAAAGGCATGTTAGAGGCAGTAAATTTTGAATTGCTATGGCTGAAAAATAAAAAAAATTATTATGGATCAATATTTCAAGAGGATGATAAAAGAATTAAAATGCTTTCTGATAGATGGAAAGTTTAAATCTTTATATTGTATTTAGAAATGAAAAAAAAGATTTCTATTGTTACTCCGACATATAACGAAGAAGATAATATCTCTCTTCTTTGTGAGGCAATTTCAAAAGAAATGAAAAATTTTGATTATGATTATGAGCATATCATAATAGACAATAATTCTGACGATAGTACTATACACAAGCTTAGAAAAATCGCTCAAAATGATAATAAAGTAAAAGTTATTTTAAATTCTAGAAATTTTGGTGCTGTAAGATCTTCACAATACGCTTTACTTCAATCAAGTGGAGATGCGGCTATATTGTTGAGTTCAGATTTTCAAGAACCAGTTGAGCTCATTTCAAAATATATTAAAGAATGGGAAAACGGTCATAAAATAGTTCTTGGCCAAAGAACCTCTTCTGATACTAATAAATTTTTAGATTTAATAAAAACTTTTTTTTATAAATTTATTAATAAAATTTCAGAAACACCTTTAATTGAAAGAAGTGGTAGTACTGGACTTATATCAAAGGATATTTTAGAAAATTTAAGAGAAATTTCAGATCCTTATCCATATTTTAGAGGACTCTTATCTGAAATAAGTTCAGATATTAAACTTATTCCTTATCATCAAAATGAAAGAAAAAGCGGCATCACCAAAAATAATTTCTTTACTCTATATGATTTAGCAATGCTTGGTATAATTAAACATTCAAAAATACCATTGAGAATTGTAACTTTTGTCGGTGTATTATTTAGTTTTTTTTCAATATTAATTGCAACAATATTTTTTGTGTATAAACTATTATTTTGGGACTCTTTTCAAGTTGGTATAGCTCCTTTAATTATTGGTTTATTTGGTATTGCATCTATACAACTTTTTTTATTAGGATTTTTAGGAGAATATCTAATTCAAATTTTAACTTATAGCAGAAATTTACCTTTAGTAATTGAAAAAGAAAGAATAAATTTTTAAAAAATGAAATCAAATATTAGAACAAATTTATTAGAAGGCTTAAAATCTAAAAAAGTATTAATTTGGGGTTCTAGAATGACAGGAATAGGTGCTTTAAGAAAATTAAAAGAACAAAATATAAATGTTATAAATTTTATTGATTCAGATAAATCTCTAGTAGGAAAAATTGTTCATGGTTTAAAAGTTATTCATCCAAAGGAAATAAAAAATCTATCTAATATTAATAACAACTTAGTTATACTTATTGCAGTATCAATTAAAGAAAATGAAATTTTAAAACAACTTGAAGAAATGGGAATAACAGATATTCCAACTAAGAGTTTTTTTTTCGAAGAAGCTCCATATTACACAATAGATATATTAGGATCTTGCAACCTTAGATGTGCTTCTTGTCCACACAGTATTGTTGATACTGATGTACCTAAGGGTTCTATGAATCTAGATAAATTCAAATTGGTATTTGACAAAATTTTAACTGAGTCACCAATGACTTCTCACATTAGCCTTTATAGTTGGGGCGAACCTCTATTACATCCATATGTTAATGAAATAATAAATTATGTTCATGAAAAAAATGTTGCAGTAGCATTATCCAGCAACCTTTCAATTAAATTTGAAGATAGAATAAAACAACTGATCAAATCAGCACCAGATTATCTCAAAGTTTCATTGTCTGGATTTTATCCAACTGCTTATAATAATACACATCAAGGAGGAGATATTAATTTAGTTAAAGAAAATTTAAAATTAATTAGAAAATATATAGATGAATATAATTCAGATATTTTAGTAGATATTAATTATCATTTATACAGGGATAATTGTGACGAAAATATTAAACAAATGGAAAAATTAGCTAAAGATTTAGGATTTGTTGTTTCAAAAACTTATGCTTTGATAATGCCTTTGGAGAGAGTTATTTCACATCAAGAAGGAAATCCAGATGAACAAACAAAAAATCTTGAAAAAAACTTATTAGTAACAATAGATGAGGGTATAAAGGCATCATCAAAAGTAAAATTACCAAAAAACTCCTGTCCTTTTAGGGAGAATCAAATAAATATTAACTCTGATCTGACAGTTCCAGTTTGCTGTACAACATGGGAAAGAAAAAACTCAATTGTTGCTAATAATTATCTTGAAAGTAATTTATCTGAGATAAATTCAAAAAAAAAACAAATCGAACTATGTAATAAATGTATGAATTTAAGATTACCAGAGTATAATATGGGATTTAATAGAAAAGGATGGGAAAAATTTGCTAAAGAAAAGGAGATATCTGATATAGGAGGAAACTAATTTGTATGAAAGAAATTCACGAAAAAGATATTTGGGTTTTTGGAATAGGTGCAGCTGGAAAATGGGCATCAGATAATGTGAATTCAAATGTAAAGGGATTTATAGATAGTGGTTCTGCAAAACAACATTTAAAATATAATAATTTAGATGTTTTTTCCCACGAGGAAGCATCAAATAAAATTAAAGAAGAAGATTTAATACTCATTACAGTCTTAGATATTCAAGATGTAATACCTGTTGTTAAAAGAAAATTTCCAAATAATAAATGGATGGCACTTGGTGAATTATTAAACAATCAAGAGCCGATTAATAATTTAACTGAAGACACTGATGAGTTTGTCAAATACACATTAAATGCTGTAGAAATTTGTCATAAAAATTATCTAAGTAAAAATACAAAATTTTTACATAGTGTTGACATAGTAATATCTGAAAGATGCTCCTTGAATTGTAAAGATTGCTCCAATTTAATGCAGTACTATGAAAAAGCAAAAAATATTGATTACAATATGATAGTAGAAGACTTTGAAAAACTATCATCAAAATTGGATCATATTTTCGAAGTTAGATTAATTGGTGGAGAGCCTTTTATGAATAAAGATATCTATAAAATAATTGATTATTTTTTAGATAATAAAAAAATTTCTAACATTGTTGTGTATACTAATGCAACTATACCTCTTAAGGCTGAACTAATGAAAAAATATTCTACTCCAAAATTAGTTTTTTCGATTACAGATTATGGCTCTTTATCAAAAAATACGCAAAAAGTTATAGATGTATTAAAAGAGAATGATGTTCCATATAGATCAATGCCACCCAATAATTGGACAGATAGTGCAATAATTAGAGATCAGAAAAGAACTGAAGAAAGCATGATTGATATTTTTGATAGATGTTGCGGTAAAAATCTTTTTACCATTATGTATGGTAAGCTTTATCGTTGTCCGTTTGTTTCAAATGCTGAAAGACTTCATGCAATACCATACAACGATAAAAATGGTATCAGCTTAGATGCATCTTTAGATGAAATTATTAATTATACAAGTAATATAAAATATATTCCAGCCTGCAATTATTGCAATGGTAGATCTCATGATGCTCCAGAAATTACTCCAGCAATTCAAGCAAAAGGTAAATTGCCATTTAAAAAATATTATTAAATAAAATTGAAAATAGGAATTATTATAAATAGTTTTAATAACGAAAAAACTATAAAAAAGGCAATATTATCCGCAGCAAGATTGAAAAGAAAAAATAATATTACAATTGTAGTAATTGATGATTGTTCAACAGATAATTCAGCTACAATTATCAGAAAAGCTAAATTAAAAAATCTAATAGATTATACAATTTTTAACAAAAAAAATTTTGGTATTTCTAAATCAAGAAATATTGGAATTGACTATTTAAAAAAAACTGATTTTATAACCTTTTTAGATGGTGACGACTCAATTGATAATAATTTTAATTACAAATTATCTAAATTAAACAAAAATTGTGGCTTATATCTTTTTGATTTTAAATATAATTTAGATAAGAAAACACAAAAACAATCATTTTTTTCATCAAATAAACAGTTAAATAAGGATGATTTAAGAAAATATTTCTTAAAATATTTAAATAAACCTAATAAAGAGTCTTTGTTTACGACATGTTGGTCTAAATTATATAATTCTAAAATTTTAGCGAAAAATAAAAAATTAAGATTTAATGAAAAAATGTATCTATGCGAAGATACAGATTTTGTTTTTAGATATTTGTTTATTTCAAGTAAAATTAATTATTTAAGGTCTTGTTTATACACGCACAATTTAAAAAATAATAAAGAAAATTATCAAAAAGCTACATTTGGAATAAAACTTAAATTAAATCATCAATTATCATATTTGATAGCATTAAAGTCATGTAAAAAATTTTTAGAAAAAATAAGTTTAAGTAAGCAGACAATAAATAAAAAAATAAAACATTGTATAGCTGCCTACACTTCAATTTATTTGATACGCTCTTCACTTAAAATAAGAAGTTTATCACAGTTAATATTAAACTATATTTTTTGGAGGCAAAACTTAAGTAAAAAACCTATTTTTAAATCATTTAATTGTTACTCACCAAAAATTGCGGGCGGAAATATTTTTTTAGCCTTTTTTATTAAAAATAAAATGTACTTTTTATCAATATTGCTTGCATATTATATTTCCAATCGAAGATATTTATAAATGGAAAATTTAGAAAAGTTTTTAGACAAAGTTGAAAGATTTGTAAAAAATCCATCCAAAGGTTTACCCGATGAAATTTTTTACTTTGTAGGAAGAATGACTCCTTATATTAATGTTGATTTATTAATTAAACATCCTCAAAAAGGAATACTTCTAACATGGAGAAATGATAAATTTTCAGGATCTGGCTGGCATTTTCCTGGTGGAATAATTAGATTCAGAGAGAGTATAAAAGAAAGAATAATTAATGTAGGTAAAAATGAGCTTGATATAAAAATAAAAAAAATTTCTGGTCCGTTAGATATCAATCAAATTATAAGAAAAAATGAAACTGAAAGATCTCATTTTATTTCATTATTATATGAATGTAAAATTAGCTTTAAAAATAATTCAAAATTTTTAAATTATATAAAAAAAAATCAAAATATTTCATTTTTTAAAAAAAAACCAAAAAATTTGCTCAAACTTCATAAGATATATAAAAAGTATTTTGATAATTATGAATGAGTTATTTATAAAACTAAAAAAAATTGGAATAGTTAAGTATATATTGGTTGGAATTATAAATTCAATCTTTGGTTACTTTATAGGTATAATATTTTTTTATCTATTTTATGATTCCCTAGGAGTAATACTAGTAGGTATCTTTTCAAATACATTAGCTATATTATTTTCATTTTTGAATTATAAACTCATTATATTCAAAACACCTTTCCAGTATTTTTTTTATGAATTTAGAGATAGCGTCTTGCTTTATTTATTTATTTTTATTTTCAATGTATCTTTATTATATTTTTTAATAGAATTATTTTTATTAAATATTTATATTTCTCAATTTATAGTTATAACTTTTTCAATTTTAATATCATTTGTAGGTCAATTTATTTTCGTATTTAAAAATAAAAGATAGTTTTATGAAATTTTATATAATGGTGCCCCCGCACGGATTCGAACCGCGGACCTATTGATTACAAATCAATTGCTCTACCAGCTGAGCTACAAGGGCATTCGTATCAAAGAAGTTTTTAATGTTAAAAGTCAAATAAATCAACAATTAAAAGATTTGGTT
>MDSW01040566.1_pt1 | contig 21002 bp, 17 predicted proteins | sample 811171 | NCBI WGS metagenome assembly MDSW01 (sample SAMN05326641, study PRJNA326480) | marine metagenome | isolation source: seawater | place: Atlantic Ocean: North West | collected 2012 | reverse complement strand
GTGCCGTCACAACGGCTGAAACCACCGAATCCTGCTTTCCTGCAATCAAAGAATCTAATCGACGCAAAATATCAAATTGCAACGGCTCAATAGCCTCAGACAATTCGCCACTAGCGTGATTCTGTAATAACTGTAGATGATGTTGAATCTGCTGACCCACCATCAGCAACTCATTGTCTTCACCCTGCTGCCCAATATCTTCACCAACAACATGACGAAGCGTTTCGTTTTTAGAGGATTCCCTACGTGGAGCTGGTGTTATATCGCGATCGGGAACCGGTACTGCACTGGCCTTTCCCAAAAGTTTTTCGATGGTCGCCTCTGGGAGTACTTTCCCGCCGGAGTCTTGCTGCACTGCGTAAGCAACAACAGACGTGAGAGTCATCATAACAAACCAAATCAACCGTCGGCTATTCATCGACCGCGTCCTCCTGTGTCATTTGCATCTGCTTGACTGCCTCAATAATCCTGACCTGATGTTGGATCAGAGAATTTAGCTGCTGTTTTTCTTCTTCGTTCAGATCCGTTTTGTTGATCAAAGGATTCACCTCCGAATGGAGACGCTTTTGCATTATCCGAAGAAGCGAAAGTGCATCTGAATTGACCTTTGCTGACTTGCGATGATCCTCCTGACCTTCCTGCACAGCAGCCAATTCCTCTGCCGCGGCACCTATCATCACTTCCAACAGTTCGACGGCGTCCTGCTGGAACTTACGTGCATCCTGCATTTCAGAAACCATCATTCCTGCTGCCTTGGCTTGTAAACCAGCAACGCCCTGTAGGCCAATCTGAAGCAGAGGCGAGACAAAAGCTTGCTGCGAAAGCTCTGCAGAAACATCAGCCAATTGTCCTTGCCTCTCCATGAGCGAAGAAACGCCTTGGCTGTTGAGATCTATTTCCATCAAAACCACTTGTTGTCGATGTAAACTTTTGAGACGCTCAAGCAATACACGATACTGTTGATCGGTCGTTTGCAAATCTTGTTCAAGTTCAATACCCAATTCTAATAACACCCTCTGCATGGTTTGAACAATATATTCTTGCTGATTCAACACACGAGTCATTTGACGTTTGCGTATTTCCGTCGCCACCTGCCTCATCTCTGAGACTACAACGGCCGCCAAATTCTGGACGGGCAAACTGATTGACAATTGTTCTTCTGCAATGGTTTGGTCAACTAACTGAAAAACATCCGAGGCCAACGCAAGCTGTCTTGCTGCGAATTCATTAAGTGTCGCATTCAATCGCACGCCTTCACCAGTCAGTACTGATCCGGATTTACTGGCAATCTGAAGCTTCAGATCCATTTGTTCGGTCAATAAAACCTTCCAGGAAGATTCAAACTCTGCCTGGGATTGGGCGGACGACTGCAACCCTAAAACAGAATCGATGAGTCTCACTGCCGACTGCACATCCCCTTCAATTGCTTCTATATCAGTCAACCACTGCCGGTTATCAGACCGACGATTATTCTTAACTTGATAAACACCGGTTTGCAAAGGTTGCAGATGCTTACTTTGAATCGTCACTGCCAACTGTTCAAGCCTCGCTAATGACTCACTCACCAGTGGAGCCGTAACCTTAGTATGGCCCAAGCCGACATCAATAACTTCAAGCCTGGTGAAAATCGAATTGCTACCACCTGCCAGCACGCCATTCATATTCGTTGCTTCTAAACTCAGCTGATGCAATACCTTTGACGCTTCCAAGTCAGAATCACTAACGGAGCGCAACAACTCCAATGTCTGAAGGGAATCCTCCAAAAGTCGTTGAAGAATGCGGAATCGAATTTGTACATCCTCTAATTCCCGGGTCAGTCGACCGCGGAGCTCATGGTCAGACGAAACGGTTAAATGCACTGTTTCGCTTGCTGCCTGATTGCCAAATTGATCTGTTGCTATAAATCTAAGACTCAATTCCGCACCAACAGCAAAGCTAGGTAACGAACTCACATCCAAGCCACACTCAATCTGAATACTATCAGGTTGCTGCACCACAAAGATTCGATTGGTATCAAAGACAGGTCGCGGACCGACGAACACCTTCGCAAGATCAATCGGAATACGAAGTCCCTTCTGATTTTTTGCGTCCTTGCTCTCAATCAGCACATCTAAACTTTCCACTCTCAAGTCATCGGTAACTTGGACTGACACCGGAACGACTCCTGTCACGGTTAGCAAGGTATGTTCGGAAGGTTTCCGCACATGTAATTTTGGCGATTGATCTTCCAAAACGTCTATTTGCCAAACTTCGCGAGTCTGGGAAACGACGCCGTTAGCATCTTCAAATTCCAACCAGAACAGACCGGACTTATTAAGCTCGAGGGCATCGATAGATACCTCATACCCTTCCCTGTTGCGTGCCACCAAGAGGTTGTGCGATGTATGATATCCCGCGACATCCCAAATCAACTTGGCTGTCTCGATTGGATTATCCAAAACAGCTCGGAAGAATAAACGGCTTTGAGGCAACGCATTACCTTGCTTTTCGACCACATACGGATCCAGTCCCGTATATTCCGGAGGCTTCAGCCTGAGTTGAAAGTCACTAATAACAGGCGCCGCGACAACCGTCACTTCATTCCATCCCATGTCATGAAAGTCACCGCCATGAAGTCTAAATCTAAACGATTCAAGTAAATTACCAAGTCGGAATTCCGAGACTTTGTCAGTTTGAAACATCCTGATTTGCTCGCTCGTGTCAGCACTCTCCCATTGAATTTCCAGCAACAAATCATCCGGTAAGGAGCCATTGAGGTTCACGACTTCAATCAGATAATCTCCTCCTTCAGCAACCTGCGCACGATAGTCGATAACCCTCAACTCAAATTCACGCGGCCAATCTTGACCACTCCACGGCATTATCACTCGCTGAGTCGCTGTCGCCACTTGCTGAGGGCTGGCAATAAGCATTGAGACAATCAGCAGCAAGACAGCGCTCACGCTCAAAACCGGCCGGAGTAGAGCATGGGGGTGAAAACAGCGTTCTAACTCTAATCGAGATACCTCCTCACTTACTTCAGCGGCGAGGCCATCTAAGAAATTCAACTGGACCGGAGACAACTCACTTTTCCGTTCGGACAAATCACAAACGGTGGAGAGTCGCTGATGAAGTTGAGGGAATGTCACCTCCAAACGTCTGGCTATTTCGACCAAACCTGGCCTATATCGTTCTGCCGGAACAATAATTTTGGAAACCGTAAGAAGTAACAAAGTAATAAACAACGCAAACTGAAACCACACCACATAAGGTGAACGCAGTTGCAAAAGATAATCCATCGTTGCCAGCAGAGCCGTCCCGGATAACAGTAGGCAAACAAACAAACAAACCGCGCGCAAAAAAACCAGCTGTCGCGTTCGCTGAGCCATTCGCTCTACGACACCTTGTAAAACTAAGAGTGCGGGCTTGTCCGATAATTCACGAGTCATATTTTAATTATACCACCGTCGTCTTAATCCCCACTCAATGCTAAGCGACAACACAAAGATAGATACCATCCAGTTAGTATTCCATAACAAACGCCGATTCAATTCTTGAATCACCATGCGTTGACCATGCGGCAATTCCTTCTGAATCATATCCCATTGGCTGAGTTCATAAAATTCGCCGCCAGAGGTAGCAGCCAGGTCTCTTAATGCCTTCACATCACCACTGGTAATTAACTGTTCTTTAGGTTGGTTGCGAACCTCCATTCTCAACGTAGCGGGGGTAGACGTCATTCCAACCGGACTAACCAGACGTAAGGTGTATTGTCCAACCCTCAAATCACTTAGACTAGCCGTGAAGACCCCCTGAGAAATACCACTGCGCGTCAAACGAACAATCTCTGCCTTACCTGTTTCCTCTGACAATTCGACGACGACCCTCTCTTCCTCCGGAGCGGCTACAGGATTCAAGAATCGCACTTTGACCTCGACACTTTCTCCAAAAGCCACTTCCTCGGTGCTGACAGAAAGTGCAACGCCTGTACGACCCTTTCCTGCTCCTGCCCCGGCTAGATAATTGATCAATTGAGTCCAATAAAGCGCATACCCGTTTTTCAGGTTAGTCTGCTGTTTCCATCGCCAAGTCGAATCGAATGCCTGAAAAATCACACGTCCAGCTCCTGCGAACTGTTGTGTCACCAGAGGCACTCGAACTTCCGTTTCTGAATCAGCATAGACAAGGACCTGGACACCTGATTGCAGCAATAGAGATTGAACCAGCCAGTAAGGACCAGGCAATGTCTTCCAAACCGCACGATTTGCCTCTGAGGTTTCAGTCAGGGAGGTGAGTGCCGTTCGCTCACCTAACTGAGAAAGCTGGAGAGAAGCTGGTTGGTTTTTTTGCAATTGGGACTCATAACTATCAACCTCTGCTGGAAACAGCTCTGCCAAGGGTTGGTCATTAAATTGCTCAGGTAAAAACCTATCCCCCGCAATAAAGACCATTCCTCCACCTCGTTGCTGAACGAAATCGACCAAAATTGACTGCGCATCAAAAGTCAGTAAATCGGTTGGCACATCGCCTACAACAATTACGTCAAAAGCAAACAACCAATCTCGATCTTCTAGGACGCTGGTATACAATCGGTCATCTTCCTGAGCCAACTGCGGATCAGCCGTTCCCAGTACAGTGGTCACTTGAAAACGAGACTGTCCCGAATTGTTTGTTGCCCGGCTTAGTAAATCTTCCAAGGTGCGAAATTCGAATCGGGGGAACTGCTCAATAAGTAAAACGTTGATCGCATCGTCCACGGCAAGAAAATGAAATTCATGCTGTTCCAGATGACGATTACGACGCTGCTCGTCTCTCCCCAGAATCTCACTGCTTACATACTCCACTCGTAATACCTGCTCGCCTACGTTTGCTACCGAATGCTGTATAGAAAGCGTTGCCTGATCTTCCCCTTCAGCAAATGAAACCTCCACCTCACGTTCACCATCTTCACTAACAATACGAAATGGAAAAACTGCAGTCTGGCTAACATCTCCATGACGCGATACATCAATTTCAAACGAAGTTGGCTGATCAACCTGTACACGGGTCGGGCCGGATGGATTTAACAATTGGATACTTTCATTCTCAGAACTACCAATTAATCCAGGGACAATAATAGGCACTGAAAGCTTACGCGCAATTTCACCTGCTCGCTTTAAGGAGACTCCGATATTCGACCGGCCGTCGGTGAGATACACAATCGCCGCGACAGACTTACCCCGATGCCGTTGTAAAACTTCAACAACTCCTCTTCCCAATGCAGAACCTTCAGCGGGCTGCATGTCTGTCAGGCTATCTGCCGCTGACTGATTTTGACGGCGTTGAGGGACGCTTTCTCCTATTTCATATACATGCAAATCGTATTCTTGCTCTGCCCCGGCTAACGCTCCCGATGGTAAATCCACCGCTGTCTCAGAATTGGAACCACTGTTTCCGAGAAAAGCTTTTGCCAACCATATTCTTGGTAATGAAACCGTGTCGCCACCCTTCGAGATCCTTTCATCAAATTCTTTGCCATAACGTTCTAATAACCACTGTCTGCTCACATTAGTGAGATCCTTGAGCCTAAAGTCATCCTCAAACTGCATGCTACCTGAAATATCCATCAATACGATCAAATCAGACTTTCCAGTCTGTTCTTCGTACGATGTCCAACCCGGCAACATCCCCACAAGTACGAGCATGGCTGCAATCCGTAGTGCGACCAGTAAAAGTCGCTGTTGAAGCGGTAAGTTTTGGTTACGAAATACCAACCAAACAGTAATTACCAACAAGGCAACGACAGCCAGCATCCAGATCAACGGTAAGGGCCAGCTATATTGGAGACGCGTCTGAATTTGTCCCCAGAGCGTTATCGCAGAAGAACATTCCATTATGCGTACCTCCTCCCGTTACGATATCTTCCATGCCTGATCCTTACCCAAGTTATTTCCAGCACCATCAAGATCAGGGTGAGCATCAAAAGCTCTTTGTAGAATCCTCGACTATTATCGGTAAAGCCCAAGGAACCAGCTGAGCTGGTTTCAGCACGAACATTCAGAAAGGGGGTTAGTGTGTTGAATTCAATTAAATCATGAGCACTCTCGGTGACCGCAAGATTCCCTACAACCAGCGATGTCTCTATCACCTGGTCGTTTGAATGTTGATTCACATAATACACTCCCGGCATTTTGAACTCCGTATGCCACCAATATGCGTAGACTTCATCTGAATCGGAGTCTCGTGAGAATTCCATCGCATACTCAAGTGTCTGTCCATCGGGAGCCTGCACGGCAATGGAGACAGGGCCGTATTGCATAGAAACACGACGTTCAGGAAATACGCCGACATTGACATTAGAAGTTCGCACCCCCTGTTCTATGACATACTTCATCGATTCATGAATCAATGGTAAAAAACTGGGCCAGGTTCCCAAATCACTCCAGCGATCTTCCTCCTGATCAATAGCAACCGCTGTACTTATCGTCAGTACATGCCCTCTTCCGACCGCACTGCACATCAATAGCGGAGTACCGTTTGATAGCTCTAAAACAATCTCAGAAGTTCTGTCTGAAGCAACATCAAGCTCAACATATTTATAAACTGGCAGAGTCCTGATCCCGCTATTTGGATTTCTGCGGAACAAACTTGCAATCGCATGATTCGTAACCCGGACATCTGGCTGAGCCTGATCAACGGACGGATTATTCACAACCTTTCCCCAACGAATCCCCGAACTACCTACTACCGAACCCGGGGAAATCGAAGTGTAAAAATTATTATATGAAATCAAATCTGTCGAATTTCCGGGAGTTACCAACAGAGTTCCACCTTGCTTGACAAACCCAAGTAGTCGCCGCGTATTGAACTCCGAAATAACATCAAGTTCGCATATCGCAATGACATCAAATTCTTCCAGATGCTGTTGTTCAAACTCAACTTCATTGATTGTGTGGACGTAAACTGGCCAGTCCGGCGAATTTCTCGGAGCAAATGCCAGGCTTACAGCAGCCGATGCCTTTTCAGCACCATCTACGCAAAGAACCCGTATACGAGCAGGGCTATCAAAGGCCAACCATCTGTGGTTATCGATGAGTAATGAATCTTCGTCTAAACGTGCCTCGATCTGGTGACTACCAGAACTAAGATTGTTTAATGACAATTCAATCGTCGTGGTCTCACCACTACTGATGGCAACTTCATCACGAACAATGAACTCGTTATCCAAAAACCAGGAGAGACCAACATTACCATCCGTCTTCCTATAGTAGCAGTCAAGTTCAGCAAAGACTGTGACTTCCGAAGCGAAAGCACCTTGCGGGTATTTCATTGTTAAATTTTTAATGGCAATATTGGCGGCAGGATCAACGCAGCAATCAACAACAGACAATTCCCCCAACTCTGCAATCTTTTCCATCGAGGACTGCACCAGAGCATCCGGAAGTACTATTTCATCCCAGACATCTCGCTCCATGTCGGAAAACACAATGAACTGAGTGAAGAACAAATCTGGGTCCTGTTCACGAGAGTTCGCCGCCAACTCTGCCCCCAATTCAAATACCGGGCCAAGCTTACCGCCTGTTGGCTGAGGCTGAATTTCATTGATTGCCGCTGCCACCTGCTGAAAATCATCACCGGGAGCTTCAACAACCCAATTCTGAAAATCGCCGATGGTTAATACAGAAACAACATCCCCATCGGGAAGTGAACGCACATACTCACTCGCCTTTTGCTTTGCCTTCTCTATCGAGGTCAGCCCTGTTTTGTCATCGATCGTGCCTGACGAATAGGTAGCGTCAATCATGAGGATGTGATGTGTACCGTTGGATTCATCGCCCACGTTTGGACTAAGCAAGACTGTACTGGGAGCACTGATAGCAAACAAAAACATCGCCAGTACGGCAACTCGCAACATCATCAGTATCAAGTTCTGTAGTTTGGCTTTCTGCGACTCTTGCTGCACCGCTTGCAAGACAAACTGCATGGCTCCCCAGGACTGCGATTTAAATCGGCGTCTTTTTAACAAATGAAGGACTAGAGGAATCAGCAGAGCAAAACTCCACCACAAACGTTCCGGAGACTCAAACAGTAAAGCAAACATCAGGAACGCCTCCGTGATTGAATGCGTTGGAAATATGCCAACAATGCTGTTTGCAAGTTCACGTCGGTAACAAACAATTCATAATCAGCCCCCAGATTCCGGCTTCTGGCTTCAAATTCCTGACAATACTGACTGATTAATGTTTTATATCTATCAGCAATCACCTCAGCTTCAACTCGGACTTTCTGGTTATCCTCAAGCCCATTTAACTGGAGGACCCCATCAAATGGAAAATCTAACTCATCGCGATCCAGAATATGTATCAGTGTTACATCGTGACCTTCCACTCGTAATCGTTCAATCCCCTGAAAGACCGGTGGAAGTTCCATTAAGAAATCGCTAATGACATAAACAACACTTCGTTGTGACAGTCGCTCTGCGGTTTCAGTAAGTACATTCTTAAAGCTAAAATCTCCTGACGATCGAAGTGACGAAGGAACCGCTTGCAAGAGCTCAATCAATCGTTCCAATTGGTCCGGATGAGTTGACGATGGCAACCAACCTTGTAGTTTGGTGTTTCCATGCCCTGCTCCTGCCGCATCACCATTACGCAGAACGAGCCAGCTCAATGCGATCGCGATACACTGCGCATATTCATACTTGTTTAGCGTACCCTCAGCTCCGTAATTCATACTGGCTGACGAATCCACCAGCACGCTACAGTGCATATTCGCTTCATCGACAAACTGTTTGAGATAGAGTTTGTCTGTACGCCCGTAAACCTTCCAGTCCACATGGCGCAAGTCGTCACCAGGAACATACTCACGATGTTCTGCAAACTCAACACTAACGCCTCGAAACGGACTTCGGTGACTCCCCGCCAGTAGACCTTCGACTATCTGACGAGATCTCAATGAAAGACCATCAAGAACTGCTAGCGTCTTCGGATCTAAAGACTTTGGAAGATTGGTCACGCTGCTCCCGAGTCAAAGTGGAATGGTTATCAATTTCAGCTGAGCCCGATGAATTCAATTGCTGAATAATATGATCAATGACCTCGTCGGGGGTAATCTGACTAGCCGTGGCTGAATAATTAAGTCGAATCCGGTGTCTCAAGACACTATGAGCCACGGCGACCACATCATCATAGTCTACGGATAATCTCCCATGCAGCAACGCATGGGCTTTGGCGCCCAGTACCAAGAACTGGCTACTTCGAGGACCGCCCCCCCACGCGACATGTTCACGTACAAAATCAGAGGCATCATCATTGGGGCGTGAGTATCGAGCAAGACCAATGGCAAATTGCGTGACATGGCTAGCGACAGGCATCTCACGAACCAAGGCGATGGCCCGCTCAATATCGTCAGCCCCTACCACCTGTTCAACCGTATTGTGCTGCAGCCCAGTGGTTCGTTGTACAATTTCCAACTCTTCCTCTTCTGTCGGATAGTCAATCATAAGTTGGAACATGAACCGATCCAACTGAGCTTCCGGAAGCGGATAAGTACCTTCCTGCTCAATAGGATTCTGAGTTGCCAACACAAAAAAGGGGCTCGTCAGCTCCCGAGTCTTCCCGCCCACGGTCACCTGGCGTTCCTGCATCCCTTCGAGCAACGCAGCCTGAGTTTTCGGTGGCGTTCGGTTGATTTCGTCAGCTAACAATACATTAGTAAAAAGTGGCCCACGCTTAAATTCGAGCTCACGTTGACCGGTTTCACCATTCTCCTGAATAATCTCCGTGCCTGTGATATCCGTCGGCATCAAATCCGGAGTAAATTGTATTCGGCCAAAAGACAAATTCATCGTATTGGCTAAAGTCTGGACCATCAGAGTTTTAGCCAGACCAGGCACGCCCACCAACAGGCAATGCCCTTCGCATAGCATCGCAATCAACATCTGTTCAATCACTTCGGATTGACCGACGACCTCCACGGCAACCTGCTCGCGTATACTGCGACAGAGTTGCTGCACGTCTGAAACCGCCTTCTTGATATCTGTTACCATTTGCCTATTTCTCGTTTACGTTCGCAGCCGGAACTGCCTTGAATGCTTTCAACATTTTACCATCAAATAGAATCGCAAGCCGTTGGTTCATTTGTATCTGGTGCGCGTTTGATATGTCTAGCGAAGACTGGTGTACGGAAGCTTTACCTGACTCCCTATCCCAACTTACTTCGTACAACTCCTGACTTCCATTCACACGATATACTCGGTCACCATCAATGCAGATGGAATGTTGCGATTTCACCTCAGAAGACTGCAAAAGCAGAGGCACTCGTTTTGAATCATCAGCGGTGTGCATTTGCCAAAGACTATCACCACTCAACAACATTTGTCCACAAGGAGTAACATAAACTTCGGCCAAAGCCAGAGAGGGGTCCCTATATGCATTATGGGCAAGGCCTGTTCGTAGATCTAGCGAGAATACAATCTCAGAGTCAGCCGGAGCTACCACAACAGCCATTGCATTACGGTCAAAGCCGGCGGTGGACCGCCGCACAACTCTGGTTTCCAGCTCAGCTGATGGAAGGGGGTGATATGTCCTTGGATAAGAACAAACCCAATTTAGCTGGCCTGAAAGATCGACGGATGCCACCATCCCAGTATTGGTAGTGAAGATCGCCTGGGCCCCAATCACATCAAGACCACATGAAACCAAATCCGTAATCGTACGATTAGCAATTGGCCTGGCCGCACCGACGAAACATCTCCAATTTAGAGTCCCGCCCGACAGATCATAACTGGCGAGATAATGTCGGCACTGAAAAGCCTGATTCTCGCGTATGCCAACCAACAATTGCTCACCTACAATTCTGGGAGCGGTTGCAAAGACCTGATAAGACCCCGATTGTGCTACGGGTAACTTGAGGGGGAAACCTTCAAGCATACGTCCCTCTTCCGCAAGGTCTAAAACCACTATCGAATTACCTTGAATATCCCCCGACTCAACACTCTGATGATGAGTTAGGGCCGGGTCACCCTGACGTGCCGCCAGCAGGTCTCCCACAACGTCAACGACAGGTGTGCTATTACCCCAATAGGGAATTTGCGAATCAAACCAACCGGCCACTTCTTGCTGGTGACCACGAAGCAGCCAATAGGCTTCGTCGCCTTCACCGAATAATGGCTGACCACTGGTCAGGTTCAATGCCAGAATACCATTCATGGTATTGGCAAAGAGTTGATCACCGACGACCTTAAAACGCACATCTAGCTTTTGCTCCAAGCCTCGCTCATCAACCAATGCAGAAATATCACATCGCCACAGCTCACCGGACTCAAATATGCGGGAACTGTTCCGTCGTAATACTGACTCTGGTAAGAACTGCGTGACTGGTCTTGTTCCTCCAAAATGCTGCTGGAAAAATCCTTCCAGTAAACTTTGCCATGTTCCATTGAGTCCTCCCAGAGACCGAATATCCTCCGTGCCGTTCTCCGTCAACGCTTCGAGTAACTCTTTGGCTACCACTTCACGCCCTTCCAGAACATCCAGTACAACTCTTCTTACCCCAATGCGTAACTGCGCGTCTTTGGACATCGGAAAGTCAGGCTGCCACTTTCCTGTGTAGGTCCTATTCAGACCAATCACTGGCGAAGATTTATACCGATGCAGGAAAATACGGGCGGCTTCCAATTCGGCACGATTCATAAGCTCATCGCAAAGAACAAGATCCCAATCAGAGCTGGTAATATGCTGCGGGAAGAAACGAGCAAATTCCAATGACGGAACAAGCCCCATTCGAACGGCCTCCGAACGTTTATTCCGATCCTGATCACGAGCGGAAAAGTCGTCAGGCAGTTGAGAGTACCAGGCATTCACAAATTCCGGTACCGAAGCAAAGTTGCGCAGAGGAAATTCCTGAATTCGTGGCAACGGAACAAGGGAATCCGTATGCTGATAGAGAAGCTGGACCATTCGATCTTCAGCGCGCCGATACAAACCGGATTGCAGTGCCTGATTCGCCTGTTCGATGAGTTGATACCCTTCGGGTGACAACAGGTTTAGACGTTGATCTTCGAGGCCAGCGGGATTGAGCACCGGAGCCAAAGAGGATTGAGCATGAATTACCGGTACACACCAATGAAAAGCTGCCGCAAAGCAGAAACTGCTTTGCCAAAGACGGTTCATTAATTTTCCTCTGCCCATTTCGTTATTCGCCCAACTACTGCTTTACAACGTAGCCTTCCACTATCCGCCCAAGATAAAAGACACAGATACCAAAAATCATTGCCACCAGCAAACCGTCCACGCCAAAGCCAAAGACATCCTGTCCGGCACGTTCCAATTCACTTTCATTGGTATCCGGATCGTCAAAAATTAACTGCAATACGATCGCGGCGGGAAGAATGATGAGACCGGAAATCTGCATTAGTTTCCCCATTATTCTGACCAAGACATTATCTCCACAGGATTTGGCTGTATTTGACTAGTTACTCTATAGTGAGTTTTGACCTCAACTATATACTATTTTAGGTAGAGGCAATCCAAATCACCAACACATGCTTCTAAAGATAGATATGCGATTCCTAAAAATAATAATTCAAAGTCTACGACTAAAGTGCTGCGTTTGCGGGCAGGGGAAAATGTTCCGTCGATGGCTCATCATGAATGCCGACTGTCCCGAATGCGGTTGTCATTTCGAACGAGAAGCTGGCTTCTTCCTTGGTAGCATCTATGTAAATTACACTTTCACCGCTCTGACGATGACAATCCTATACATGTTAGGTTACTTCTTAAAGTGGGCCGACAATAATACACTTCTGATCTGGGCCTTGTTCTACGTGGTCATTGTGCCCGCTATTATTCACCCCTTTGCCCGAAGCCTGTGGGCTGGATTTGATCAGATGTGGGACCCCAGGGAACGGGAAGATTAGGCTTCGTCCACAACTGCAGACAGCGACTCTGCCTCTGTAAGCTTCTTATGACTACCTGTTTTCTCGCCGTTTTTTTTGCTCTTTCGTATAAGCACGTAAAAGTACGTACCAATACCAGTCAAAATGCTGAACGGCATCGCCATCATGAACATAATGCTCCAGAAATATCCCTGAACAAGCTCTTTGTTATTCTCGGATAAACTCTCTTTACACGTAGGGCATGCCTGAACGGAATCAACAACGAAAAGGGCCAACAGCAATGTAAATGCTAAAGCCAATCGCTTTGTCGTACGGGAAACTTTCATGATGCCTCTATTCTAACTCGGAACAGGAACTTGGTACAGCAGCCAGTAAACTACCACGCCGGTGACCGAGACGTACAGCCAAATTGGAAACGTTACCTTTGCCCACTTCAAATGCTTTGTCCGATTGTTTTTCAAACCATGTCGAATCGTGACCATTGCCCCGACCGGAACAAAAACAGCCAATATGATATGACTAATCAAAATGGCAAAATATGTAATTCTCAACCAGGACGGATGAGATTTAGGAAAAGGTGTTCCGCCCCCTTTTTGATAGTGATAAATGAGATAACAAACCAGAAAAATTGACGATACGAGAAAACACGAAAGCATGGTCCACTTGTGAGCCTTTTCCTTTTTTTGCCTAATAAGGATGAAGCCGACAATCAATAGCACGGTAGCCAATGCGTTGAGTGATGCATTTACAGCCGGAAAATCCATATCTATTCTTCCATTTCCCCGATGACACCTGATTCTTCCGTAGATTCTGTACTATCTGCCACATCGGACGAATCTTCCGCCAACTCTTCTTTGTTTTCCTGCTGGTTTGTGAATTGAGCAATTTGCTCTTCCAACTGTTTTCTCTTTTCAGTCCACTCCGCAGGTTCACTCTTTTCCGTGAGAAGTGTTACTAGTTGCTGATTCATATCTTTTAACTCACTCTTATCCAGCCAGTTATATGTCCCACGCACATTCCCCCATTTATCTAATAGAACAAATGAATCTGTATGTGTCCGAGGCCCAACTGACACACGAAAAAATTCCGAGCCTATTCGATTGATAAAGCCTCCATCTCCTGACAGGAACTTCCAATTCTCATTATCTGTCGTGAACTTCTGCGAGTATTCGTGTAAACGTGCCGGCGTGTCATTCTCAGCATCGCATGTAATACTGACAAACTTTACACCCTTTCGAGCCCAAACTTCATGTAAGGCCTGCTTTTCGCGATTCTGCTGAACGCAAGTTGCGGGACAAGAGGCGAAAAAGAAACTCGCCAGCCAGACTTCTCCCTTTAGTTCCGTTGAACTAAAAGCTTCCCCCTGTTGGTCAACGAGTTCAAACTCAGTCACCCAAGGTTCACCTTCACCTGTCTCATAATCGGCGGGTTGAATCTTAGGTTGCCAGTCTGAATCAATCGTCATCTCGCTCTTACCAGACTGCTGATCCGTGCTGGAAGAAAGCTTCAGCAGTAGCAAGACGCCACCCACTAAAAGCATTAATGCCACAAAAAAACCTGCTGCTTTACTCATTTCAAATCACCGGAATTAGGTCGTTGACAAATTCTAAGGGCCCACGCAAAAAATAGAGCAGTGGACACAATGATTACTAATATGCTTACCGTAAGTGATGGTACCCAAAAGTCCACTTCCGACAATCGGTCTTCGTACATCAAATCCCGGACAAGCGCAACTACATGCGTCAAAGGATTAAATTTCATTACCCAATGCAAAACCTCTTGTGACAACTGGCCCGTACCGAGGACCGGAACAGGAAAGAATGCTCCTGACAACAACCACATCGGCATGAGAACCAAATTCATGATCGCATGAAAGCCCTGAGTCGACTCCATTCTCCAGGCAAATGAAAAACCAACACAAGTCATCATCATCGATGCAATGAACAAGACGCCAACCAAAGTCGCGAACTGGCTAACGGACCAACTGACGTCTAAAAACAAGGCTGCCGCCAGAAACAGGACTCCCTGAAGCATTGCGATAAGACTACCGCCAAGTACTTTACCGGCAACCATAGCATGACGAGAAACGGGAGCTACCAATACACCCTGTAAAAATCCTGCCTGCCTATCTTCGATTACAGAAATCGTAGTGTAAATCGCGGTAAACATCAGGAGCAAAACCAGCGAACCCGGAAAGTAGTATTCGAGAAAGCTCGTACGGGTGTCTGCCGACGTTGCCACCGAGAAACTACGATCCAACCCAAGGCCAAATAACAACCACATAAAGAGTGGTGTACCAATCGCACCAATCACACGATTACGTTGCCGAAAGAACCGAGCCAATTCTCGCCAGGCGAGGCTTTGAACGACGCGCGTAAAAGATACCTTTGGAGATCCACCTCTCATCTAAGATGCCCCCCAAAAACGATGACCTGTCCGTGCAATAAACACATCTTCCAAACTCGGCTTCCCCACCGAGATTTGCTGGATATGATCTTTGTAATTCTCATGCAACTCGGAAACCACTGAAGCGTCTGAAGTACCGGAAATACGAATCATGCCATCCACCAGTTGGAGTTCAAGTTCCATCTCGTCTTTCAACTGCTCAATTAATTCCTCAGGGGTCTGCGACCTGATCGTAATGACATCGCCACCAAGTTCAGAGCGAAGTACATCTGGCTGGTCTAACGCGACTAATTCACCTTCATTTAAAATGGCAATACGATCTGCTCGGTCCGCTTCTTCAAGTAGGTGGGTTGTCATAAAGACCGTCATCCCTGTGGACTGCTGAAGCTGATGTACATAATTCCAAACGTCACTGCGTGCAGAGGGATCAAGTCCCGTAGTCGGTTCGTCCATGATGAGAAGACGTGGTCGATGCAAAAGACTTTTGGCCAATTCCACACGACGACGCAGGCCACCGGACAACTCATCTACTTTATCCCGTAAGCGATCCGCTATTCCTAACTGGTCACTTACTTCAACGATTCTCGCTTGCGAATCCACTCTAGACAAACCATATAAAGAGGCTTGAACTGCGAGATTCTCATAGGCCGTTAATTTGCCATCCAGACCAGGTGATTGAAACACCACTCCCAAATCATGCCGAACAGCGTCCGCCGCGGAACGCAGGTCATTTCCAAAAACGGACAGACTGCCCTGCTGAGGCGTGATTAATGTGGATAGAAGACGAAAGAGGGTTGTCTTTCCGCTACCGTTAGGTCCGAGCAGGCTAAAAAGTTCACCCGTCTGAACATCGAAAGCAACCTGTTTCAATGCCTGACGATCGCCATAGTGAAAAGAGAGGTCTCGAAATTCAATCGCCAATTGTTCCGGCATAACGGAAACCTCTGAAGCCCCGGCCATTTCCTAGCACGTAGCTTTCTTAGAGTCTAGTGGGCATCATCTTCTGAATGTTCACCATCGGAAGCGTCACCGAGACCTGTTGCATTCACAGCGGCCACATCGTGATCAGGAATTTCATAGGCAGCACGATCAGTACGTTCATCGGTGTAGTGATTCGTTCGCATTCCGACATCAGGCACGAGCATGAGGATTAAGAATAAACTCATGATCGAGGCAGGAATTGTCAGTACCCACTTCCATGTTCCAACTTCCCACTTCAAGTGCATAAAGAATGTAATTACAAGGAATGCCTTTACACAGGAAACCGTCAGCATAATCCCCCAACCGCTCAACTCATTGCCATCGAATACACCTTTGGAAATCAAAGTGCCGACAAAAGTTGAAATAGCTGTACAAACCATTAACCCCACGAAAACTCGCTTAAAGGTTGGCATATGGTCATGATCATCATGGTCTTCATGATGTTCAGCGTTTACATCGTGGTCACTCATCGTATTACTTTCACTCAGCAATTCTTACAAATTGAATAAGAGCAAATAACTCCAGAAATTAGAACAGGTAGAACAGCGGGAAGAGGAAGATCCAAACAAGGTCGACAAAGTGCCAGTATAGCCCGGCATTCTCAATGTAATTAGCTCGTGACTTCTCTAACGTCCAGAACATTGGGAAGGCAAACAGAATCAAACCTACGATCACGTGAAGAGCATGAAAGCCCGTCAGTAAGAAATAGGTCGCGGCGAACATATTCCCACTTGGAATATGCATTGGCAGGATAACAGCAGAACCCTGATCATGCAGCGTTACATTCAGGCCACCGTGACTATGGTCATCATGACTATCGTCTTCATCGCCACCTTCAGAATGAAGATGTTCTTCCAAAAACTTTTGACGCGCCTTCAAGATCGTCTCTTCGTAAGCAAGCATACTGAGAACATCATTGTCTTCACCAGCAGCCGTTACGAAGTCAGGCAGAACTTTTAAGCGGGCTTCGATATAATCACGCTCGGCTTCATGAGTTTTCGTGGTCAAATCTCCGTAACGTTTTTCAAGAGGATAGACTTCCTGAGCTAACGCTACCAGGACTTCTCGATGATTTAATCCATTTCCCTCTGAAGACATTTCCTCATTTGGGACTTGTCCGATCACGTACTCAGCCCATTGTACCGAGTGGTGAAGGAATCCCTCTAACGTCTCACGTCCCGGATCCGAGGATGTTGGGGCTGCCACTTCCGCATCCGGCACCTGAGCAGCGGCTGCTTCAGCATCCGCACTTTTTGCTGCCAACGGAATGACCCCTTGAACACCCGTGACGACCGCTTTCAGGTCGCGCAAATAATATACATCCGCCTGTTCATAGAGCAAACTGCGACTACCGGGCCTGGGGTGAATACCATGCTCAAATTTGCCGGCATATTCCAACATTTTGATTCCCAAAAAGGCACAACCACATAGAAAAGTGATTGCCAAGTAGACCTTCGCCTTCTTCGCTAGATTTCTCTTGGTAGCTTCATAAGTCAAAACGACCGTAAAACTGGAGAAAATAAGAATAAAGGTATTGATCGTTCCCCAGATCTCGTCCACATGGACATCATGAGGACGAGGCCAAGTGCCGGCCGGCGCTCCAAATCGCAATACGATATAAGTACCAATCAGACCGGCAAAGAACATAATTTCGGTCGATAGGAAGAGCCACAAGCATACCTTACCGTTATTAATTGGCAACGCATCTTCATACTCTAACTGAAGGTGGCCATGATGATCGTCATGACCTTGATCAGATTGGCCATGTTCGTCGTGGTGTTCTTCGTGTTCGCTCATTTTCAATTTTTTTCGACTGTGAGGTCTTTTGTCATTGGAGCCGACAACTAGCCGAACTCCTGTCATCATCTTCTATCACTAACCCGCCATCGGCATACTTAACAAAGTAAACAAAACCAAAGGCAAGTAGATTAAGCTAGCCCGCAAAAGTTTGCGAGCCGTTGTATCATTTGCGTTCATGCAATAACGGATGGCACATAACAACTGAAATACGCCAAGTCCGAAAACAATCACTAACTGGACGCTGCTATCTGGTACCGAGCCAATCGTTGCCAGACTAACCGGCAATACGGCTAATGCACCAACAACGGCCTCGATTCCCGATCGTCGTTGAGTGGGATCAACTACCGTCCACATCTTCATACCCGCTTCACTATACTGTTTGCGGTACAAGTAAGCGATTGCCATGAAGTGCGGAAACTGCCAGAAGAACATCACCAAAAAGAGTGCCGCCCACCGAGCATCCGTCCAACTTCCTTCCACCGCAGCCCAACCCATCAAAATAGGCAACGCTCCGGAAACGGCTCCAACAGCGGTATTCAAAGGAGTTTTAGTCTTCATCGGAGTATAAAAGGCGATATAAATAACCCAGGTGAGAATAGACAACCCTGCTGTCAATGGATTCACCATGACTGCCAGATAGCCAGCACCCAATACTAATGAAGTAATCACCAGAACCATCACCTGCAGACTGCTAATGCGTCCGGCGGGAAGAGGGCGACTTTTCGTCCGTGGCATCACCCCATCCAGATCACGTTCCATCCATTGATTCATCGCGCTGGCACTGCCAGCAGTTAACAGCGTGCCGACCAAAGCATGCAAGATGGCTAAGAAATCCGGTTGACCATGACGAGCTACAATAGCAGTAATCGCAACACTTACCATAACCATCAGCGAGATACGAGGTTTGGTTAACTCAACATAATCAGAAAAGCGCGCACGAGAAGTCTCAGCCGACTCATCGTATGTAAGAACACTTGCACTCATTTGATTAATCTCTTCTTCAACTAACGATTCTTCGATATCTCGCCGGACCAGTTAGTACTAAATTTACTTCGTCTTTTATACTGTCACTTTATCTGATTCGCCGGCTCCTGACTTGACTACAAACCTCAGTCGAAGCAGTCGGGTTACAACGGCAACACAAAAGACTAACAGGAGTGAGCCCGTTGCCATGTGCGCTGTCGTAATATGGGCCTGCCACCATCCGTATGTTGTCACCAGATGATTAGCTGTTAACTCATTTTCACCCCAACCGAAGGGATATCCATAGTTCAACACCCACGTACTGGCTCCCAGTCCAACCTGAAGCAGAACCATACCCGTCAACCACTTTCCGGTTCGACGGATACTTGTCGCCAGTTCTTTGTGTTTCCACAAACTCACTGCTAAGGCAATGACATGAACCGTCACGACCAGTGCCATTACTAAATGGAAAATCACTAGCGTGGAAAAAGTCTGCGTCGATGCTGTCACGGGGACGTGACGAATCGACGCACCTAAAACCAACTGGACATAAACTAACACGGTCGTGATAGCCGCCAATCGCAACGGTTTAACCAGTCGTGACAGATCCTGCCCGTTTTCTGTCTGGCAATCTGCCAGAGGTCCTCTCCAAAACCTGGTATAGGTTGTGGAGTTAAACACTGTCAAACTGAAAAACAATGGGGCCGTACATCCATGCACCATAGCAAGCAGTACTTCGTTTTCGGTTACCCGAACGCCGCCCAGGATACCCTGAGCACTGACAAGCAATAATGCAAACACTACTAGTTTTCGCATCCATGACCGCTGCTCCCATTTGAAAGCCACGACAACAAATGCGATTGATACCATACCAACCACGGAGGCAAAGAGCCGGTGACCATGTTCAATAAACAAGTCCCACGGCCCAAAAAACCAGCTATACCAAGGATACAAAAACATGTTGTAACCAAAGGTAGTTGGCCAATCCGGTACCGCCATACCCGCATCTGTCGTCGTGATAAGTCCACCAACGAAGATGAGCGGGAATGTTAGGCAAGTCACCAACCAAGCAAACCGTTTAGGCCATGGACTCGAGAGTCCATCTTGGCTGACCGGCTGATCGAATAAATCGACATGCGTAGTCATTGTCACTTACCTTTTCGTGGTAATCCCGAGGCAATTAATGAACCTCCTCTGACGACGTCACACCATCAGGTGGTGGCTGAGTCTGAGGATAATGATCCGTATCAACTTCGGGAGAACCATATTCGTAGGGGCCGCGATACACAATAGGTTGCGCATCGAAGTTTCCGTGTCCCACCGGCGGGCTTGGACAAAACCACTCAATCGAGTTACATCGCCATGGATTACGGCCAACCTTCTGACCCTTAAAAATGCTGTAGAAAAAGTTCGCCGCAAAAATAATTTGGCTGACAACCATACCGATTGCACACCAGGTTATAAAGCGGTTCATTGGTAAAAGATGCTTAAACGTCTCGTAGTGATAGGGATCTGCCAATCGACGAGGGAAACCTACCGCACCGAGAATGTGCATCAAATAAAAGGTCCCGTTCATGAAAAGAAAAGTTAGAAAGAAGTGCCATTTGCCGGCAGTTTCGTTCATTGCCCTTCCAAACATCTTCGGAAACCAGAAGTAAATGGCTCCCATCACGGCCATCGCTGTTCCACAAAACAGGACGTAATGGAAATGAGCCACAATATAATATGTGTCATGGATGAAAATATCCACGGGCGTAGCTGCCATAAAAATCCCTGACAAGCCACCGATGACAAACATCGAGACGAATGACAACGAGAACAACATTGGCGTCGTGAACTCGATTTTTCCACCCCAAATAGTTCCCAGCCAGTTAAAGACTTTCACGGCCGAAGGCAACGCAATCATCATCGTCGAAACCATAAAGGTCATCCCGAGCATTGGATTCATGCCCGAAACAAACATATGGTGACCCCAAACGATAAAACCTAAACCCGC
>MDSW01138062.1_pt1 | contig 21003 bp, 16 predicted proteins | sample 811171 | NCBI WGS metagenome assembly MDSW01 (sample SAMN05326641, study PRJNA326480) | marine metagenome | isolation source: seawater | place: Atlantic Ocean: North West | collected 2012 | reverse complement strand
CGCTTGGATTCGCGTTAGAAAATTTTGATGCGGTTGGCAAGTGGCGTGAGAAATACAAGGGAAACCTGGACATCGACGCTGCCGGCGAACTTCCGGGGGGAGGCGGCTTTACAACACTTCCGGAATTTCGACGGCTACTTCTGATGCGAACAGATCAATTTAACCGTTGTCTTACTGAAAAACTCTTGACTTATGCGCTCGGTCGCCAACTTGGCATTAACGACCGGCCCGAAATTGATCACATTCTAGATCAGCTCGATGAAAACAGCGGCCTGCGCGATCTGATCCGATTGATAGTTACCAGTGAAACGTTTCAGAGAAACTGATCTGGCTTTAGCCTGTTGATTATTTAGAGGCATCATTCGCGATCTCTCTTCGAAAGTGCCAAGAGCGATCGACAATGTCAAAGCCGGCTTATACTCCAGTTTGAGTCATTCTAGCTAGGTGTCTTATTTTACCTTGTCACTCTTATCGCGGAATTCAGAGAGCAGTGACCAGACGGTGGGCACCCGGTTCTGAAGTCGCTTGAGTACAACCGCTCCGAGATTAGATTCATCAAACGGAACCGCTCGAAAATCAGAATTCACTTCCCCTGATAAACGACCGTATTTAAAGTCGTAATTAAATCCGCCGACATCATTGAGGTTCTTACTATTCAAACCTTCCGAGGGAACGGTCACATAGAACTCACCTCTTGTTCGCTGAGAATTACCAGCCCTACTATTGAGCCTTTCATCTTCAGCCAGGCTTTCGTATAGCTCTCGTGCCGTAAAGAACGCCGGGTCTATCAATTTAATTTCTTCGGCCATGAACCGTCGGTAAACATACTCACCGTTCTCTTTGTAATTTCTTAAACGCCGCAACTCGTCAGCAAATGCCTCCTGATAAAACGGGAAATGGGTACATCCCATCACCACTGATTTGAGAGGTGGAGCCTCCCCTGCATGACGCATTTGTTCCATCAGGGTCGTTAGGTGATAAGCAATATAATTTTCCACTGAGTTTAGTTGAATGTCAGTTCGTACCTGCCCCGTTCCGTTGAATAACATGCGGTTTCCGGTGAAGTCGAAGCCGTAACGACGAAGGATAGCAAGGTCAATCGGAGCCTCTTCATTACCCGGGGACGGGCCTCGATAATCGCCCCGGGGTGAGTTATCTTTTTTGCCGTTTTGAATGAACTCTCGCGCGCCATCAATGGATCCCGCCAAGCCAAAGGCGCCCTGTTGAAACACCGTGATTTTCTGGTTAAGTTTTTTTTGTGCTGCATTTGTCTTTATTGCCTCAGGATAAGCGCCTGAAAGGACCGTTCCTTTGGTTGGTACCACCGCGATACTGGCATCTTCCCCTTCCGCTAAAACTTCAATCGCGCCTTTAGCACCCGCATCAATGACGCCAATCACTTTAATGTCCAAACCGGCAGCCGCCACGACCTGTTCAATATCAGCCTGTCCATAGGCGGTTGCCGTATTACAGGCAATCACAATCGCTTTTACCGGTGTTTTACCCCACTGACGTTTTTGTCCTGACAGACTGAAATAGTCTTTGCCCATTAAGAAATCAGCGTCTTTCACAATCAAGTCGTCCAGAAATTGCTCTTTCCTGATGACCGGGTAGTTCCCGTAGGGCATGTTGGCTTGATCGGCAAGAAAGATGAACGATTCTTTTTCGAAATCAGTTTTGCCATCTCCTAGTGGATGATGAGTGCGATTATTAAATCCGTCGGATTTGAGAATCTGTTCCAAAATCGTTAAGCCGCCTGTACCCGAATCGAAAACTCCAATCGGATATTTTTTGATCTGCGAAGTCCGTACACCTTCATAGGTTGCCGTTACTTCGTCACTGGCAGCACGTTTCACGGGATCTTGCGCTGAAAGTTGGGTTGAAGTGAGTAAAAGTAGGACGGTACCGATCCACTTGATTAACATTCTCTTGGTTTCCAATCGATCTAAGGTTAACCCCGGGCCCAGCGTTGATTGCACCTCCTATAATACCGCTTGGCATAGCGAGTTTGAAGTCCTTTAACACCTTGTAACAATACGGACGCTGCTGGCCTGACTACTTCGCGGCCAACAGAGCTACTGGCGGAGGACACCTAGAGATTCCATATATTTCAATCTGCGACACGCTACAATTGACGGATAGCACACTTCAAAGGGCATAAACAAACATGACAGGACATATACGAATTGGTGTGACCGGCTCGGGATTCATGGGTCGAACGCATACCGAGGCCGCCAGGCGTTCTCCACGAGCAGCAATAACAGCGGTTGCAGGGGGAAGCCGGAGTAAAGGTTTGGCAGATGATTATGGCATTGCCTGTTCTCTCAATACCAAAGAGTTGATCGAGCGTGATGACATCGACGCCGTGGTCATCACGACACCGCATCACGTTCACTTCGAGGAAGCATGGTTGGCGGCTGAGGCAGGAAAACACGCATTAATTGAGAAACCCCTTGCAACGAGCCTCGAGGATTGTGACAAACTCATTGATGCTTTTGAGACGCGGGGACTGACTCTCGCGGTGGGCTACCATCAGCGATTCCGTCAATCTAATCAGACCGTACAGTCGCTAATCGCCGCCGGGAAGATCGGTCCCGTACGGTGCATTCAGATGGCAGCATTGTTCGACATCCAGGCTTTAAGAAACGACGAGGGCTTTGGTGGTGCCTGGAACTGGTGGTCCGACCCTCGTAGTAAAGGGCATATCCTTAATAGCGGGCCACATAATATCGATCTCTGCCGCTGGTGGACCGGACAGGACATTTGTAAGGTCACAGCACATTGTGGTACCTTCCGCGAGACTAATCCAAATGAAAACACTACGATGGCACTCTGGGAGTTTAGCGATGGCCTAATGGCTCAATTCTGGTCGTCAAGCGTTTGCCCCACTCCCGGCTTTGACAACGAGGATTTCCGGTTCAGGATCATGGGTGACGAAGGAGTCATTGATGCAAATCCTTTCGGTCAAATCGTCCTCGGGAAAGATGGGAAGACTGAAGTAGTGTATGAACAGCCGAAGGTCGCATTCGACGACGCCTCTCAGGCCTTCGTTTCCGATGGCCGCATGCAAGCCTATACTGATCAGATGTCGGCCTTTATCGGGAGGATTCAGGGAGAACAAACCGGGTGCGGAACCGCCGCTGATGGCAGAGCAGCCGTGGCCGCGATTATCGCAATGCTCGAGTCATCGGAGCAGGCCACACAAATCTCGCTCTAAATCAACAACATCGAAGATGCGGCAATCCATCAGTCTTTGGCTGATATAATACAACTTTGCAATTTTACGTATTCATACGTTTATTTCCGTCAGCGACCGGACGTATTCAAGCAATGAGACACTCCTTTTTCCCATTCGCCATCCTATTGATGCTGCAGTCCTTTGCAGGTCCAACGCTGGCACAGTCAGCAATCACGCTGACGATCGATAGTTTCGAGGAACCGGATGCGACGGCAGGCATCGTTACGACACACACTGCGTCGCTGTCTGTAACCGCCGCCAGTCCTCAAGCTCAAGCCGGTAAACAAGCTATTAACAAAACTATCAAACAAAATACCAGGTCACAACCTGGCTGGAGTTCGAAATCAACGGGAACGCATGGTGTATCACTGGCATCTAATAATCAGGGACAATAGAATGTTGGGTTATAGTCACCGTTGCTAATAACTTATTTTTCTTTTGATCTCGGCTACCTATTTAACTTGGTGTAAATCATGGGCTTTGACCGTCGACTATTTCTACGAGCCGCCGGAATTCAACTCGCTTTGCCAGCCTTTGAGTCACTGGGCACCCAGACGGACGCCTCTAACACTACGACCAACTCTAAACGGTTCGTCTGCATTGCCTCTAATTACGGCATGTACCCGCAGGGATTTTTTCCCGTCGAGACCGGTTCTGATTATCAATTACCTTCTTCCCTAACGTCTTTAGAACCTCATCGTGAGCAAATCACTATCTTCTCAAATCTCGATCATCCGGGAGTCGGGGGAGGGCACGGGTGCTCCGATACTTTCCTCAATGGGATGGAATTAAAATCCTCAAAAGATACTCCTCAGCAACTGCATACACTCGATGAGTTTCTGGGCGAAACGATCGGTCGTACTAATCGTTTTTCAAATCTAAGATTAGGTGCGGGAGGGTTCTCCTGGTCCCGAGCAGGAATTAAATTGCCGTCTGAAGCGAATCCGGTCAGTGTTTATTCCAGGTTATTCTCCGAGGATACCCCTCGGGCCAAACAGCAAATCCGCCAATTTATTGTTGATGACAGCAGTATTCTGGATGTGGTGCGCCAGGATGCTAATCAACTAACTCGGAAGTTAGGCAAAGAGGATCAAAGTAAACTCGACCAGTATCTAACCGCCATCAGGGAGGTGGAACGCAAGCTACACCGCCGCAATCAGTGGCTTGATCGTCCCAAGCCAAAGATCAATACCAATGTGATTCGCGGTGATGATCAGTCCGAGTCGATCATCGACCTCGCGTATCCCTACAATATCGCAGTCATGTACGATTTAATGGTACTTGCGTTGCAAACAAACTCGACCAATGTGATATCTTTCGGGCATCCAGGTGGCAACCGTCTGTTCCCATTTGATGGGATTTCACTCGGGTATCATTCGCTAACACATCACGGACAACGCCCTGAAATCATTAAAGAGCTGGCGATCATCGAAACGTTTTACATCAAACAATTAGCTCGATTTCTACAAAGTCTCAAAGACACGCCCGACAGCCACGGAAAACCGTTACTGGAGTCGACGATCGTGTTATTTGGCAGTGGTATGGGGAATGCCAGTACTCACTCAAGTCGCAATCTACCCATCATGCTGGCAGGTGGTAACTTCCGACATGGAAGTCATCATCAATTCCAGAGAGCCGGATACGATGGGCGTCCTTTATCTGATCTTTTCGTCACTATCCTGCAGCGACTGGGAGTAGAAAAAGAACAGTTCGCCACAAGCACCGGCGATTTGAACGAGTTGCTAATATGACGATACGCCCATTCCTTCCAATGGTTTTCATTCTGCTACTAAGCTGTCACGCCCGTGCAGTCGAACCCGAGCAGACAAGAGTTCAGTCGTTTCTTTCTTCTCATTGCCTTCGGTGTCACGGCTTGAAAAGTCAAAAAGCGGATCGCCGTTTCGACCAACTCGATTTTAGCAATATTGGTTTGACTGATGCCGGGCTTCTACAAGACATCGTGGACCAACTAAATCTCGGTACAATGCCTCCTGAAGGGGAAGCTCAACCGTCTGCCAGTGAAATTCAGCAGGCAGTTGCGTCTCTAACTAGCTCGCTAGCCAAATTGAGGGAAGAAACCCGTCGCACTTCAGGCAATGTCGTTCTCCGAAGGCTTAACCGTATCGAATACCGAAACACCATCCGTGATCTATTCGATCTGGAAATGACAGGCTTCGATCCCACCGTTACGTTCCCAGCCGACAGCGTCACCGATGGCTTCGACAATGTAGGCGAAGGACTCGTTACTTCGGATTATCTTTTACAGAACTACCTAGATTCAGCACGGACAATCGCAATGAAGGTCATACGGCCAGGTCCGCGGCCCCAAATAGTACACTACGGTATTGGGGGCCAATTCTCTTCGGCTCCTGCCTCGGCCATCTCAACTCCTGATAAAGACGGGAGGATTGATTCCGGGAGGCTGTTTATAAAATTCCGGCAACCCCTCGTCATTCCCGACTTGAACAAAAATGGGGTGCCAGCCGACGGCGAATACGCTATCACTTTTACGGCATGTGCGGTAAGAAGGCAATCTCGTTATAAGGACGAGGACTTACGCTACGATTCCAGCCAACCAATGCGACTTTCAATCTCAATACAGTCTCGTGAACTCGGCCCGACTTCCCAGAGCATCGTCGCTGAATACGAAATTCCCGATGACCGGTCGGTGGAAATCGAACACCGCCTTTGGCTTCAAAAGGGATTTACCATTTCTGTACACTGGGCAAATGGCCCGGAGGGATCATTTAAGCGGATCATGCGTAAAGTACTACCAAAATATAATCCCGATGCGCTATTACTAGTGCGCAACCCCCCTGAGATGTATGTCGGTTCAGGCCCCGAACTCCATGTGAAATCGCTCGAAATAGAAGGCCCATTTTATAAAGACTGGCCTCCAAAAGGTTTCTCCAGATACTTTCCGGATCCACCTCAGTCACCGGAGTTAGATTATCTTGACCAGTCTTTGTTAAGGCTCGCGTCAGAGGCGTTTCGCCGTCCGGTAAACCACGAAGAAATTGAGTCGTATACGACACTGACGCGGAACCACTATGACAAATATGGAGACTATTGGAATGCGGCCAGATACGGGGTGCAGGCTTTACTTACATCACCTCACTTCCTCTATCTCGTGGAACCCGAAACCACTGACAGGGAAGAGTTGGCCAGTGACTTCAGGCTTACTCAACACGAATTAGCTACGAGGCTTTCCTACTTTTTATGGAGTTCCATGCCTGATCGTGCGTTGCGCAGTGAAGCTGACCGGGGCACGCTAAACAACCCCAAGGTTATTCGGGCACATGTTGAGAGGATGCTGTTGAATGACAAAGCTTCTGCCTTTGTAGACAACTTTACCGGTCAGTGGTTAAATCTGCGAAAATTAGGAACCATGCCTCCCGACCCGGAGAAAAACAGAGAGTACTACGCGAATAACCTGGAGGACGCGATGCGTCGTGAAACCGAACTGTACTTCTCCCATATTTTGAAGCAAAACCGCAGCATCCTGGAGTTCATCGATTCCGACTATACCTTTCTTAATTCCGCATTAGCCACTCATTATGGCATACCGTTCGAAGAAGGCGATTCTTTTAGAAAAGTTCTGATACCGGAATCGACGGTACGAGGTGGTTTACTTGGCCACGGAAGCATCTTAACTTCCACGTCTAACGGAGTTGAGACACTACCAGTAACCCGCGGTATATGGGTATTGGAGAATTTACTTGGAGTGCATCCTAACCCACCACCTCCCGATATAGAGCCCCTGGAGCCAGATACCCGTGGTGTTACCACAATCCGCGAAATGATGGAGAAACATCGTAAGATAGCGACATGCTATGAATGCCACCGAAAAATTGACCCGTTCGGCCTTGCATTGGAAAACTACGATCATCTGGGGAGTTGGCGTAGTATTTATAGCAAAGGCTTATCCATCGATTCATCCGTTCAGCTATCTGAAGGGACGATCCTGAAAGGCCCGACAGGTATTAAGGAATATATTTTGGCTCGCCCAGATCAATTTACACGCTGTCTAACCGAAAAACTGCTGGTTTATGCCTTGGGGCGCCGTTTAAGTTTTACAGACCGAGCCGATATCGATCGGGTCGTCAAGCAATTACCAAAACACAACTATAGCTTACGTCAACTCATCCATTTCATAGTTGCCAGCAGGGCGTTTAACAGCAAATGAGACTTTTCCTAACCACAGTGTTCCTTCTTTTCATCTCTGAAAGTCTAGAGGCCCATAGTCATCCCAATGTGATTCTCGTCCTTTCCAGCGATGTGCCTCGCGATGAACTTGGGAGTTATGGAACAGATACACAAACACCCAACCTTGCCCGCCTACAGAAACAAGGCACTCGATACCAGATTGCGTGGGCTATGCCTACGTTTCACTTATCACAACGAGCTTTGTTGTCGGGGAAATATCCAACAACCGGCAATAGTCCGACAGAGGCTTCCACTTCCATTCTCGTTGAGCCTGAAAAGACGCGATCACCCGACATAACTGTCGCAACCATTCTACGCAAAACCGGGTACTTAACTCTTGCTGCTGGAAAGTGGGCTACTGATGGCCTTACTCCGGTGCAAGAATCTCTCATCGCCAACGGTTTTGATCAGCACTGCATTTTGGAAAGCTCTCTTCGGAATCAAAAAGGACCTCAAACAATTGTCGTAAATGGAAGGGAACGATCGGTGGAGAATGCTGGGAAAGCAATCAACGCATTTCTTATTGACTTCCTTAGCACCCCCTTTGACAAACCATTTTTTCTCTATTATCCAATGCTCTCTCCTCGGCCCGTTACACTTGATGATGAGACCCATCAGCAATCAACAAGTCCAATAAGTCGCGCCGGCGATGTTGACCAGTTTCTAGGTGATTTACTTGATTCTCTCGAAGAGAGCGGACAAACAGAGAATACATTATTAGTTTTTACTTCCATTCACGGATTGGCCACGAAGACCACATCTCCTCCCGCAAAGGATCTTGCGGACAGAAACCCAGCTACAAATTCGAAGGTGCTTGTCCCCTTCATCGTCCAGGCTCCTTTCCTGAGTGAGGGTGGGCATGTGACACGCGATTTAATTGATTTCACGGATCTTGCTCCCACGATCTTAGAACTTACGTCAAACACCAATCTTGACAACCATCAATTAGACGGCCGCACCTTTGTCCCCAGCCTCAAGGGAGTTGAAGATCCATTCGAAAAGCGAAACTGGATCTACGCCCGTGCCGGTAACGTTCATATGATTCGAGATTGGCAACATTTCTTGGATAGTGACGGGAATTTCCACGACCTTATCAAAGATCCGTTCCAGCGAGAATCTGTAAGTCCACTCGACAAACAAGCCCCCGGCCGCAAGCAACGGCTTGAACTGATTCTGCAACGTTTGGAAAGCAAGCTGACAAGACCAAACAGCAAATGATTAAAGAACCAAACTTAGGGGCTCAGGTTTGTAAATCACCCTTGTAAAGCTAGTCGACCCTCTGGCCCCCCTCACACATCTCGCTAAGTCACAATGAGCCTCTGGGCAATCACCTTCGGGTATCTCTGCGAGTCATTCTGACACCTTCAAATCCCCAACGGCGTTCCTTTTTATTTCGATGCTATAGGGAAGACCTTGGAGCAGTCCCCGATTACCTATCGTGCGATAAAAACCCGCGAGCGAATCTTCAATCGTTCGCACCCTCTTTGCACAAAAGACGCTGACATACCAAAGTCCCGGTGACAACCTGCGGACAATCTTCTTGTTTCCCTGATCACCGGTAACCCTATGCAACGCATTAGCGCGAAATGCGAGTGATTCTCTGGATAAATAGAGGTGGAGATCCGAGGATTGCCCACCCTTTATTTCGATTGATATACGATCATGTTGGCGTCCTTGATCTGGAGGCACCTGAAAAGTGAAATGGTGATATTGGCTGCCGCCGATGCGCGTCAAGGCCGGCTGGCCGTCCGCGGAGAACTTATCCATTACCCGTTGTTCGTTTAATTTGAGATGGGCTTTGATCTGAGGCTGACCAACCCCAGCCATTGCATACAGGAACGAGGACTCAGTGAGCCGCAATTTGTCACCGCTCGAGCTTCCTTCGGGATGGCAGCCAATATTGACAACACGCCCTAGTTCCGGGGATTTTTTATACGCCCAAATCGCGGCTCCACCGTCCACCTTATGTCCGGGATGATCATAGAGCGCGAGAATCTCAACATCTTCCATTGATCCGGCAATCGCCTCCCGCGGCAACCAATTACCGTTATTATGATAAACATCATCGACACGATTATCCGCCCCGAACTGTCGGTAGTTTAATAACGGAGAGTTCTTAGGCAAAACGTGCCCTACCCGAACATTCTTCATGCCCGTATTAAAGGTGTTATACGGAAAGATATTTAAATAGCTTGGCCGAGGCTCAGCCTGCGTGTCAACGTTACGACCGCTAAAAAATGACCCGGCACAGGAACCGCAGTAGCTACCGCCACCCGAATAAAATTCTCGGATTCGGTCTAATCCTTCCGTGGTCAGTGTTTCCCCATGACGTGTTGCACCGCCGCCATTAACATAAAGCATTTTAAATCGCGGCTGGCCATCCGGAAACAAAAGAACTCCATTAGCGTCGTAAACGGACTTGACCATCAACTCGTTTTGCTTTCGCTGATCAGCGCCAGCATAATATTCGTAGGAGAGAGAAAGCGACTCTGCCGCATGCAATATTTTTCGACTGGTTAAGTACTTGCCACTATCCATGAAGATGTCTTTGTAAAATCCGTCGTACCTAGCCTCTTCTTTTTTTGGTTTTTCAAACTCCGACGTAATGCTCTGCTTACAGGCTCGCTGCACCAGCACACGAAAGTTTTCTCTTGGTCGCGTCGTCCTGTTGGTCTGTGTAAGCAACATGCCAATCAGTTGGTTAGCTGGGTCACCAAAAACGAAAGTGCCGTCGGAACCGGTATGCGAAAACAGCCCATTCTTCTCCGACACTTTCAAGCCAAGACCATAATTCTTCGCCGCAGGTATGCGCTCGGACTGCGGCGTGGTCATCTCATCAACAGCAATTTTAGATAGGATACGGTTTCCGTTATAAATACCACCATTCAACAGCATTTGATAGAACTTTGCGTAGTCCCCGGCCGAACTTACCATGCCTCCGGAACCTCGTGGGAAGGGCCAGTCCGGTCCATCATGAGGCTTCCAGCCTGCTTTCCACGTCCCGTTTTCCTGACGCACAAAGACTGTCGACATCCGATTGTTGTCAGCATCGGACTCATGATTACAAGAGTCTGACATACCAAGCGGCAAATAAATCCGAGTGCGAAGGTGCTCCTTGTAAGACCCGGTTAGATGTTCAATCAAGCCTGCTAGTATGTTATAGCCCGCATTATTATAGGAATACTTGTTTCCGGGCGGCTCCACCAAAGGGCTCTCCGAAAATCGATTCACTTCAGCAATTAAACGGTTAGGATATTTCGCTTTGTTGGTCGGTAAAAGGGGGGTGAGAAACAATCGATCAATGGGTGAACCGCTGGTATGCGTTAATAAATGCCTCACCGTGACTGGTTTCCACTGTGGGTTGGCGAAGGCGGGCAGGTAGGTTCCTATCGGTGCATCCAGATCAACCACTCCTTCATCGACAAGAATTAAAATGCCGGCGGCTGTTACCGCCTTACTATTAGACGCCATTCGGAAAAGCGTGTCCGTCTGCAAAGGCTTCTGACGTTCGATGTCGCTGTAACCAAATGCCTGATGCAGAATAATCTTCCCACGACGAGCAACCAGTATCACTGCTCCCGGCATTTCATCCGCGTCAACAGCATCACGAATAATCGAAACAGCATCGATAAGTGAATCTTCATGAACACCTACCGACTTGGCGTCGCCATAAATAAGGCGTTGATGTCCGTTTACGGGCTTACCCAGCGTTATTTGGTTAGAAAAACACGCGGAAATAAAACACACGGCAGCAATCATAAAATACTTCATGTGGCTAACCTCCTAAAGATTCGGGAACAGACAACCCCCGTTTTTAGCATGTCCACACGCTCAGGACAAAATCCAAACCCCTGAGATCGAAGAAAACATAAACTTACTATTACCGGTGGGGGCCCAATCACTCTTTGCTCTTCATCACGCCGCATGCTAAAAAGAGGCCTTATTGGTCTGGCGCGCCCTCGTCCACCAAAAACTGCGTGAACTACAGGCGGTGCCGCCCTTTCATTCGCCGGAAAGAATAAAACACTATGAATAATCTTACCCGACGCTCTTTCGGAGCAACCGTCGTTAGTGGCATCACCGCTTCCACCGTAAACGCAGAAACAGCCAGTGAGCCTGTAGCGGTGGGGCCCATCGTGGGGCATATTTCGGTTTCCACGGCAAACATTTGGTATCGCCCAAGTCGCGCGGGGACGTATGACTTGAGAATTCGGGAATCCGGACAAAAAGAAACAAGGTTAATTCATGCCAAATCAGATCCGAAGAATGACCTTTGCGTCATCTGGCGAGTCACCGACCTGAAAGCTGCTACCACCTACCATTATGAAATCCTCGAGTCGGGCAACGTCCTTCCCGGCAAGGGCCCACAATCCCTGACCACAGCGCCTCCGGATCAAGCAAAAGCCGAAATCTCACTGGCATTTGGCTCCTGTGCAGAAAGCCGGCCCTTGGCCTTATGGAGCCAGATGGAAGAGCACGACGTCGATGGGCTCGTCTTACTGGGGGATACACCTTACATTGACTCCACCGATCTGGCTACCCAAAGAGCGAAGCACCGAGAGTTTTTGAGCATCCCCGAATTATCACAATTTGGGCGTTGTCATCCGGTTTGGGGTACCTGGGACGACCACGATTTTGGGAGAAATGATTCGGATGGCAATCTTACCGGAAAAGAAAACTCCAGAAAGGCCTTTACTGAGTACCGTGCACTTGATTCCTACGGGGAGGAGAAAGAAGGTGTCTATACAAAATTCCGTCGAGCGGGCCTCGAGGTATTTTTATTGGACACACGTTGGTTTGCCCGAACAGAGCCGTCCCCCGTCGATCCCGACAAACCTAGCCTGCTCGGCAAGAGACAATGGCAATGGCTATTGGACGGATTACGACAATCCACAGCGCCGTTTAAGGTCATCGCCTGCGGCATGATCTGGGACAATAAACGCAATACGGAATCTGACGACTGGTCCACCTATTCGCACGAACGTGAGGCATTGTTCCAATTTATTGGCAAAGAAGAGATCAGTGGTGTGGTGCTCATCGGTGGTGACATTCACTGTTCGCGCTGGTTGCAATACAAAACAGAGGAATCCGTTGGCTATGCCATCCGGCAATTTATTGTCTCGCCGATTCATGCACGTGTCATACCAACACTGAACATTCCACATCCCGATCTAATTAAGGGTGCCGCAATACCGAATGTTTGGCTACGACTCGACGTTGACACAACCGGCTCCGAAGCATCGCTCCATGCCCATTGGGTGCAGATGAACGGACGTCAGATGTGGGACGTTAAGCTGACTGAATCCGAGCTTACTAAAGGTTAATCCGAAAAGACCGCAACTTTGATTAATCGATTTGTCGTCAAACCAAGCCGTGTATATGATTCTCTTAGCTGGGGGAATGATGACAAGGAACGGCACATGAAAGATAAACACCTTACGATACTGTACGCTCTCCCATTCGGGTTTATGATCTTCCGGGCTTTTATGGACGGAGAAACTCCACTCGAACGATTGGCGCTGCTGACTGTCGTCATCGTTGTCGCAGTGGTCATGTATCCCGTAAGCAGGCGACTCTGCAAACCACTAAACACTTGGATTTCCTCAAATCGCAAGCACTGTCCCGAATGCGACTGTAATATGTCGGTTAATTATCAGATTTGCCCTAACTGCAACATGCAACTGTGAAGAATCTTGTCCGGTCGACAGGATAAATACTCGCCAAATAAAGCGTCGGAAAACAGCTCTCCACCTGAACGTCTAAAATGAGATGTGTGCCGCAAGCTAGTCCAAATACCGTTTGTACAGTAACCTCGTTTATATGCCCCTACAGCCAATCCAAGTTCCGGAACAATTCTCTACTAGCGACCATCCTTCCACTGCTTTACGGTTGATTGAGTTAGCGAAGGAACGAAGCGATGCTTTCCTCAAACTTTCCCAGCCAGTAATACATAACTATGTCCCCTGTGATTTTGATTTAGTGAACCAGGGCCTGGCCTGGATCATGGACAACTATTTGCTCGCAGGAAACCGTTTTTGCGAGTTTGGCAGTGGTCTGGGAGTAGCGGCTTTATTAGCCTCTGCACACGGAATGGACTCGATCGGTATTGAGATCGAGGCTGCTTTGGTTGAAGAGGCTTGCCGTCTGGCAAGTGACCTCGAATTACCGGCCCGTTTTTATTGTGGTAGTTTCGTTCCACGAAACATCTCCGATATCTTCGAACTATCGCAAGGTATCGAGCACGTCGTGACGGACGAGGGAGACGTCTACGAGGAAATCGGCTTGGCCCCTTCTGAATTCGATCTATTCTTTGCTTTCCCCTGGCCAGGTGAATATCACTTCTTTGAATCCCTTTTCCAGCAATGCGCAGCTGACGGGGCCTGCTTGCTGACCTATCAGGGCCGTGAGGGGTTAAATCTTATCCGAAAGATTTGACTCAAATTACCGACTTCCATTCTTGCGTTTAAAGCTCCTTATTACGGGTATCGCCACTCCAAAGCTTTTCCATTAGCAGCCCGCCGGCTTACTGAAGCTAGCGGGCCAGTAAAACCACTTCAAACAGGAACATGGTATGATGGCGAAACGGGAAGACATGTTTAATAATGTCCTCCCACAACGATCTTCAGATACCGGCTATCCTCCGCTGGGCTGACGGGGATCGTGGCCACTGTGCTCAAACGGAGCTTTCGGCATTCCCTACAACCTTCAGTAGAATCACTTACCAAACGGAGTTATATAGCAATTGAAGATGTACGAACGACTGGCACTGATAGCTTGCTTGCTGTGCCTAATAGGATGTGGCGACGCCCCGGAACCTACCGGTATTCCAACCAACGAAACAAGGACTTCAGCAGGTGGCCAGCCACGTGTCGCATTAATTATGAAGTCGTTAGCTAACGAGTTCTTTTCAACCATGGCAGCCGGTGCCGAGGCTCATCAAGCCAAGAACCGGGAACAGTATCAACTAGTCGTCAACGGCATTAAAGACGAACGTGACATCAGCCGTCAAGTTGCTCTTGTCGACGAAATGGTAGCCAGCGGAGTTGACGCAATTGTGATCGCCCCCGCCGACTCAAAAGCACTGATTCCCGCGCTTCGAAAAGCACAACAGAAGGGCGTCGTCATTGTGAATATCGATAATCGATTGGACGCCACAGTCCTCAAGCAGGAAAATATCACTGTTCCCTTTGTGGGCCCGGACAACAAAACGGGCGCCCGTTCTGTAGGGGACTACCTCGCGACCAAGCTCGACCGTGGGAGTTCCGTCCTTGTACTTGAAGGAATCCGAACCTCTTTTAACGGCCAACAACGTCGTGAAGGTTTTAAGGACGCCATGGATGAAGCCGGCATTCTCATCGCCGACAGCCAGTCGGCGGAGTGGGAAATGAGTAAGGCTAACACGATAGCTTCCTCTATGCTCAGCGAACATCCGGACGCGACCGGGATCTTAGCTGCCAACGACAGCATGGCATTGGGCGCCATTGCTGCCGTAAAAAGTGCTGGCCGAACCGACGACATCCTAATCGTCGGTTTTGACAACATCTCAGCTGTTCAGGAAGCCATCAAAGAAGGGAAAATCCTGGCGACGGCCGACCAGCATGGCGGTAGCCTCGCCGTATTTGGGATTGAAGCGGCCTTACAAATGCTTGCTGACAGCGACTCCATTCCCCAGGACGTCGAAACACCTGTTGATCTGATTACAGCGGAGACGCTTCAGAGGTGAACTCTCGGCACACAACCTTACTTGAAGTCGAAGGCCTAACAAAAAGTTACGGTGAAACAACCGTCGTAGACGACTGTTGTCTTAGTTTTCATCGTGGTGAAATACATGCACTGCTGGGAGCCAATGGAGCGGGGAAGAGTACGCTTGTCAGAATGATTGCCGGATTGGTCTCTCCTACTGCAGGTCGGATGCACCTCGGCGGCCAACCTTACTCGCCCGCTACGAAGCGGAAGGCCGAAATGGCGGGCATCGAAATTGTCCAGCAGGAACTAAACCTAATCAGCACACTATCTGTTGCTGAAAATTTATTGCTGACCAGACTACCGGCGAACATTGGTATCATTAGCCGGGAACGATTGCATGCACAGGCCCGAACCGCTCTCAACCGCTTCGGGTTAACAAATATATCCACCAGATCCAAAGTAGCTGAACTCGGCGTCGGGCAGCAACAGATGGTGGAGATTACCAAAGCCCTTGCACAAGACTGTCGACTATTGATCCTGGATGAACCCACGGCCGCACTCAGTCCAGCCGAATCTGAATCCTTGTTCTCATGGTTAAGGCAGCTCAAACTTAAAGGCGTCGGGATTATTTACATTAGTCACCGTCTTGACGAAATCTCCCGGCTAGCGGACCAAATTTCGATTCTACGTGATGGCCACCACGTCGGAACCTTTCCGACGCATGAATGCTCCACTGATCGCATGGTAGAGCTCATGAGTGGTGGATCGGCTTACACAGCGACGGCAACAAACTCTTCCCCCACTCGGAACAGGACCGCATTACGGGTGGAGGGGATCTCCGGTGGACCTATCCACGACGTTTCCTTCAATCTATACGAAGGAGAAAAATTAGGATTCGCCGGTCTCGTAGGATCGGGACGAACCGAATTGCTACGATTGATCTTTGGAGCGGATAAGGCAACCAAGGGGTGTGTCTATTTAAATCAGGATATGAGCCCATGCCGTTTCAAGCATCCCTCAGAAGCGGTGTCCGCGGGACTGGCAATGGTTACCGAAGACCGCAAGGATAATGGCCTGCTGCTATCCCAGTCGATTCGCGCAAACACGACTATCACGTCCCTGTGGAAACGGTTCTCTCGCTGCGGCATCATCCGAGACGCAGCTGAAATACGCTCGGCCCGCGAACAGTGCGATTCCCTCGGGATCCGGTCCGAACACTTAGACCAACCCGTCCGGACGCTTAGCGGAGGAAACCAACAAAAAGTAGCCATCGCGAAATGGCTGGTCCACGACGCTAACGTCTTTCTATTCGACGAGCCCACGCGAGGTATCGACGTAGCAGCCCGCCGACGTATCTATCATCTGCTGGACACACTTTCAAAGCGCGGCAAGGGCATTATCATGGTGAGCAGTGATCTGGACGAACTACGGGAGGTCTGTGACCGCATCGCCATAATATCCGCCGGGCGTCTGGTGGACATATTCACACGTGACAATTGGTCACGCGAAGACATGATGCAAACCGCATTCGCAGGGTATCTGAATCGGAGCACGGTATGACGCGTTACAAACTGATACGGTTAGCCGTCGACTACGGCGCGTTATTGCTTGTGCTTGTCGGCATAATCAGTGTCTTCAGCGTTGGAAGCGACAACTTCTTGCAACGGTCCACGTTTATCTCAATCGCAAATCAAATTCCTGACCTCACTTTCATTGCTGTCGGAATGACGTTCGTCCTGATTATCGGCGGTATCGACCTTTCTGTAGGGTCTGTTCTGGCATTGTCATCAGCTGTACTGGGCACGCTTATGGTGGATCACGACTGGTCGTTAATTTCGGCCATTCCCCTTTGTTTGTTGACCGGTTCGGTCTGCGGACTGGTTAGCGGATACGTCTCGATCGGATTTCGCATTCCCTCCTTTATCGTCACTTTAGGAATGCTGGAAATGGCTCGTGGAGCAACGAAATTAGTTACCGACTCACAGACAAAGTACATCGGCTCAGCCGTTGAACCGATCGGGGAACCCTTACCAGGGATCCTTCTCTCACCCGCCTTCCTATTCGCCATTGCGTCTGTGCTTGCCGCCCAATTTCTTTTGAAACGGACTGTCTTTGGAAGATACTGCGTTGCCATCGGCACAAACGAAGAGGCGGTTTCGATGTCCGGTATACGAACCGCACCATACTCCATCGCAGTGTTTGCGATCAGTGGTCTTCTGTGCGGTATGGCCGGACTTGCACAGACTTCCAGACTATCGTCAGCTGACCCCAATGCGGCGGTTGGAATCGAGCTCGCCGCGATCGCTGCTTGCGTCATTGGTGGCACAAGCCTGATGGGCGGCCGTGGTAATGTGATCAGTTCCTTTATTGGTGTGCTAATTATTGCTGTCTTACAAACAGGCCTCGCTCAGCTCGGCGTGTCAGATGCCAATAAACAAATCATTACCGGTGCCGTGATTGTCGTGGCAGTTTTACTCGATACGTTAAGGAATCGTTTAAATACCGGCGAAGCTCGGCTTGTTTAAATTAGTTAATTCCTATCGTTCTACCAACGATTATCCGATAAGATGAATAAGAGTGAGTGCACTATTGAAACGTTTGGGAGAGTTAACTATGAGAATACTTCTTGTATTACTGTTTGGTTTATTTGTGATGGCTGGTTGCCAGAGCGGTGAAGAGAGTGCTGGCGATGGGAACGGAACGGCAGTCACAACCAATGCCAATCAAGTCTCCTTCGACATTCCCGGCATGACATGAAATGGTTGTGCTACAAGTGTCCGTGAGGCACTAGCAGGTGTAGACGGTGTCAAAGGCGTCAGCACCGACGTCAACGCACGTACGGCGGTTTGCACGATCGATCCGGACGGATTCGATCAGGCCGCCGCAGTAGCGGCATTAAAAAAGAGCCAATTCCCCGGAACGCCTAAATAGAATTCCTTGGAATGTCACCCCATTAAGCAGTACGCCATCAGCCGTCTCGGGCTGATGGCTTTTTTTCTGGACAGTGGATCAGGTAATGGGTAGTAGATATTGGCCAGTTTTATGGGCTAATGGTCTGTAATTTTCCTCCAGGTTCGCTGAACGATCACCTCACCTGGCCCCATTCCTGATCGTTATAAACCATGCCGTCCGCATTAACTCCCAAATTTGCTTTCCGGACTCGGAGCTCATGGACAATAACCTCGCTAAAACATCCTCTCAGCCGCGTAGCAATAGCGTGACCGGCTTGCCAACTGCTTTTATCAAGAACGCCTTTCTAAAGAGCAGAATGCCTAATGTCTAAGCAAGGCTATCGTTGGATGTAAACCACTCACTTATTCTTCAAAACTTTTAACACTCTTATATGTGGTTCAATCCCTGCCTTCCTGTTAAACATCGGCAAGCAGATGTTTTATGGCACACCGTTTGCAATGTTAGCTGATAGTCGTACTCCGACTAACCTATAAGCAAGTCTCTGATGAAGGGGGCCATTCGGCGCTACACAATGGCCCCCTTGTCGGAGACTAATCATGATAAGAACTTAACTTCTTGAGATATTAGATGTTTCAGTATTACGAATCTAATGACGCCGCTGCAGGGTATTTGCGAAGCATCCACATCCTTCACGACAAATGCAGGTTGGGGTTCAAACTCACCTCGCAGGCAAGGGGAGCAGATTTCTATGTAGTTATTCTTTCGCCTAACCACAAGTTACGCCGTAATGGAGCCCTCAGCGGCATTTGTCGTGACTCCAATTTTTTAAACTCAAAGGTGCGAGGTTCATTTTATGAATCCGATTCAGGCATCCATCTGGAGTTCTTTGTAATTAATCCGATGGGCGGCATGATCTGGAGAAAAGTAAGGTTAGATATCGATCTTTTAACGCTTACCGCAGATAGCTGCTGCTTAAATTAACGAGAATCCCGCCAAAGATCTTTTCCATGTTCTTCATTCAAAACCGAGTCAATTGAATATCAAACTGCTCTCCGGAATAATCCCCGTACTTCTACCATAATGCGCCAGTGTTTTATGTACTTCTGCCGGCTGATATGCGAAGTTTGGCAAATCATGTTTTTTAGTTCCGCCGGAAAGCACAAGGACTGAATAATATTCGAGTTGAACGGCCCCAAAGATATCTGTTTCCATCATGTCACCGATAACAACGGTTTCTCTTGTACTAAGATTCAGATCCTTCCTAACCATACGCATCATGATCGGATTTGGTTTACCGACGCTAAACGCCTTTCTTCCCGTCGTCGCTTCAATAATAGCGGCCATCGCACCACACCCTGGGCGGATCCCTGTAGGGGTAGGGCAGCTAAGATCCGGGTTCGTTGAGATTAATTTGGCCCCGGCATTGACAAAATCGACTGCTTTCTCAACCTGCTCCAGATTAAAGGTTCTTCCCTCTCCAATAATCACATAATCAGGAGAATGGTCATTGATCGCAATCCCCGATTTATGTAACGCGGTTAGCAATCCACCTTCTCCGATGACAAAGGCTGTGGCCTTTGGGTTTTGGCTTGCCAGATATCTTGCAGTAGCCATGGCGCATGTGAAGATATGCTGCTCTTCTACCAGAATGCCAAGTCTTTCTAATTTGGCAACAACATCCAGACGCGTACGCTGGCTATTATTAGTCATAAACCGAAACGGAATATCTTTCTTAATTAGCTGGTTTATGAATTTGTCTGAACCAGAAATCAATTCTCCACCACGATAAACTACACCATCCATATCGATGAGATAACCAAGCATTGCTGCCTCCTATTTCAAGTTATCCAGCTATTTTCTCCCAGCCTCTTAAAAGAAATGGCTACCCAAGTCATCCGACGTTGTAAGCGATATCGGTTATAGATGATCCCGGGTAGCCACTTGTCCTTAGCCACAGGCTTCTGAAGCTCATGTTAGCCCGCGAGCAGTCAAGCCACCTGATCAAGTGAACCCGGCCCTGCCAAAGATCCCTTGCTCTACTCCTTCCTGATTTAACTCCGTAGCCTGATGACTATGTAAATGAAGCTGAGTCATTTTATTTGCCCTCCAGTAATTGCAGGTTTCTCTTTAGCTGCCAAGAGATATATGCAACCCCCGTACCAAAGTGGCCCCGAAACCATAAAAAGATCTTAATCCTATAGGCCCCTCCAACGAAACCGCTGTAATTTCAGGCTAAGAATCACTTAATCTTTCATTTAGGTTTAGGGGTGTGTTCGGCAAACCCAAATTGTCATCCACAAGCTGCAACCTGTTTACGCACGGTTGCACCGAATGAAGGCACTTTGAGTTTCTTCTTCCAAAATGATCAGTTTTATCATTTGTTTGTGCTGTCCGAATTGCCCTCTAGAAGCCAAAATATGAGAGTGTCTCAACAAATCAACTACATAAAGTCTAGATGCCGTGAATGCCAACCTGCTGAAGATAAAAACCTTATTAGCACCGCAACGAGAACAACTACTTCATCATCCGATTTACGAGCTGATAACAACACCTGTTCACGTTAGAACTTTTATGGCTCAACACGTTTTTGCAGTCTGGGACTTCATGTCGTTATTGAAGTCCTTGCAACACACTTTTTGTGGGTGCGAGATACCGTGGCGCCCGGAACAAAAGTATCCTCTGGCGGTTCGCTTGATTAATGAAATCGTATTAGCTGAAGAATCGGATATAGGCCCCACCGGACAATACCTAAGTCACTATGAGATGTATCGAATGGCGATGCTTCAGGCGGGCGCACCAACCGACGATATTGACATGCTTATGCTTGGCATTGAGGCTGATAAGACGTTGAACGAACTTCTTGCTTCGCTGGATCTTCCCCGGCATATCTGCCGTTTTGTCAGTTCCACATTCGAATCTATTCAAGACTCAAGCCCGGTCGAGTTGGCGGCCATCTTCTT
>MDSW01130395.1_pt1 | contig 21012 bp, 21 predicted proteins | sample 811171 | NCBI WGS metagenome assembly MDSW01 (sample SAMN05326641, study PRJNA326480) | marine metagenome | isolation source: seawater | place: Atlantic Ocean: North West | collected 2012 | reverse complement strand
CAAGAAATTGACTAACTTTAAGTTAAACTTAATTGTAAAGAAAAACCCCTCGATTACTCGAAGGGCTTGTCTTGATTGAGCTCACGCTCTTTCTTTGTTGGTGGTCCCACCTGGGCTCGAACCAGGGACCAACTGATTATGAGTCAGCTACTCTAACCAACTGAGCTATAGGACCCATTTCACTGTTTTTATTACTTAAAAGATAATTTTTCTTTTTTGTTATTAAGATCAATATGAAACTCGAAATGAAAGAAAAACACACTATTTAAGATTACAATGACCGAAAGGCAAATATAAATAGTTTTACGCTAAAACGTAAACACTTACACTCTATTATCGCCTATTATCGTTTAAAAGTGATTTGGTCTCGGTTTCCAAAAATAAAAGTTGATTATTCTTAACATTCGTTTCCTCTATAACGAATTTCAGTTTGGATCTATTAATGCTCTATCAATACCAGATTTGAATTCATTCGCATATTCTGTTGATGCCCCAAATAATTGGGTATAGCAAATAACAATTTGATTTATCGTTGGATTAATCCAAAAAGAAGTTGATGCAGCGCCACCCCAATTGTACTCACCATTGTAAAGATTAACAGTTCCTGAAAGACCATGACCAAAATTTAATTTTTTACTAACTTTTTTTGGTAATTGATTTGTCATTAGTATTCCCGTAGCGTTTTCTGACAGTACCCTTTTACCTTTATATACCCCTTTGTTGAGAAGCATTCTACAGAAATTTTCATAGTCCTGCATTGTTGAAATCAATCCTGCTCCACCCAGTAAAAGTTTTGGTGGATTATCAGCTCCTACCTTAGTTTTTATATCAAAATCCTCCATTATTTTTAACTTTAAGTTTTCATCATAAGTATATAACTCTGATAACAAATTACTTTTTCCTTTTGGCACATAAAACCTTGTGTCTTTCATCCTCAAGGGGTCAAAAATGACTTTTTTTAAGTAAGAATCTAATTTCATTCCCGACACGAGCTCAACTATATATCCTGCCACATCGATCCCAAGACCATAGCTATATTTTGTTCCGGGTTGGAATTTCAAAGGAATGGAAGCAATGTCTTTTGTCATTTCTTCCACTGTCCAATCTTGTCTCATATGCTGTCTTGCATTATAAATAGAGTCGACATAACTCCATTCCCATCCGTAGGGTATCCCTGATGTGTGAGTTAACAAATGCCTTATTGTCATTGGAGTTTTTTGTGGTTCTGTAGTGTGTTCGCCATTGAGCTTTTTATAGACTTGGGTTTTTGCAAAAACAGGGATATAATTGGACACCTTGTCGTCCAAATTTAATTTCCCCTTATCATAAAGAGTCATTATAGCTACTGCCGTAATAGGCTTCGTCATTGAGAAAATACGAAATAATGAATTTTCTTCTACCGGCTTTTCCCTTTCAATGTCAATTAGACCATATCTATCATCATAAACAACCTTGCCGTTCTTAATAACTCTGACAAAGGTTCCTGGTAGATTTCCCTCGTCTACATATTTATGTAATTTTTTAGTTGCGGCTTTTAGGGAGTCTATGGATAAACCAACTGATTCTGGGCTTGTAAGGTATGTTCGGCAAGAACTTACAAAAAGAAAAAACCAGAACCCGATTAAAAGAATGCTTTTTTTATATTTCATTTCTAAATGTACCAATAATATGAATCTGGTTTATATTAAATTCTTTTTAGCATTATCAATCTAAAATCTATAAGCTCTTTACCAGTCATTTTTAATCCCTTTAGTAAAAGAGTTCCTTTCCCTTTTTTTAAATCAATAACCCCCATTTTTAAGGGAATAAAATCTTTTACATAGGATTCAATTCTAGGGGCCCTGTCATTTTCATCTCCATACGCTTTTGGATCATAAAATTCAGTTATAATCTTGGAAATACTTGAATCTGAAAAACTCAATTCAATTTCTGATCCTACTGCATCCATTGCACAAGTGTAATAGATAACCACTTCAAACTTTCCATCCTCAGCAACTTCAGCATCCCATGTTATAGTGTCTTCTATATTGACCCAATTAGTCATATAGCTACAATTTGGATAATAATTAGATCGTTTAATTAATCCGTTTGCTTTTGCATCTCGAGCTGGTATTTGAGTGTTTTTTAATTTAGGATGCCCTATCACAAAAGCTCTTTTGACTTTTGGTTTTATGTTGGTTAATAATTCATTCTCCCATTTCGTTTTGGCTTTTTTCATAAGCTCAAAAGTTTCATTATACCTTGAAGAAACATTTTGCAGTTGATTTGGATCTTCATTCATATTATATAAATTATTCTTATTGTCAAGTCTGAAGTTTTGACTTCTTAAACTCAATCTCCCTCTCCAATAGTTGTATATATACCTGTCAGGCCAATCTTTATCTTCCTGATAGATTAACTTTCTTAAATTAATTCCGTCTAAATTCTTATCTAGTTTGGCCTTTATTCCGGTTAGGTCGATTAAAGTTGGTAATAAATCAATTCCTGATGCTATCTTCTTTACGTTTTTCCCTTCAGGCATATTTCCCTTCCAACTAATAATCATAGGTGATCTAGTTCCGCCTTCATCCGTTGATCCCTTTATCCCTTTCATTCCATCATTCCATCTGTGACCATTGGGTCCATTATCTGAAAGATAAATAATTATTGTGTTTTCATAAATTTTAAGTGCTTTTAAAGTTTTTATTATTCTTCCAACATTCCAATCAATATTTTCACACATTGCTAGTGCAGCCCTTGAGTGATTTTCTCCTTTAATATTAGTCCCTGAGTATTTATCTTCAGGAAGATCTGATAATGTACCCTTTTGGGTTAAATCTTTATTCTTGAATTTATCCCAATATTTGTCTGGAACTTGCATTGGACTGTGAGGAGTATTAAATGGCATGTAGAGCAAAAATGGGTTGTCTTTATTTTTATTAATGAATTCTATTCCATGAGTTGTTAAATCATCAGTAATAAAACCATTGCCTCTGACTAATTCACCATTTTTTTCTAAAACAGGGTTAAAGTAATTCCCCCAGTGCCCTGAACAAAATCCATAAAATTCATCAAATCCCCTTGTATTAGGGTGATAAGGTGCTTGCATTCCATTATGCCATTTTCCGAATGCTGCTGTTCTATACCCTGAAGCTTTAAAAATATCTGCTATTGTTTGCTCGTCAGAATTTATTCTTTCTCCACCAAGTGAAACATCATATACACCTGTTCTAACATGATGTCTACCGGTTAAAATTTCGGCCCTAGTTGGGGAGCAAACCGGACTAACATAAAAACGATCAAATTTTACTCCACTAAAAGCAATTTTATCTATGTTAGGAGTGAGTAGATCTTTATTTCCATTAAAACTTAGATCCCCCCACCCTTGATCGTCTGTTAGAAACAGAATTACGTTTGGCTGTAATTTTGAATCGATCTTTGACTTACAAGAAATGAGTAATGACGAAAGAAGTATTAATATGAAAGTCTTTTTCACTTTTAGCGGAAGTTAAAATGATACTTTAAAATGGATTTCTTATGCAATTCATTTATAACTTTCTTAGATGGAGACCCAGAATTTAAAGAAATGGCGCTTAGCAAACAATTTAAGCTAAATTACATTGCACGGTTTCGAGGTTTTTTGTCAGGAATTCGGCCTTGATTTCCCATGCCATCTAGATCATTTGAATCATGAATGTTCATGTGCTCCTTATTTTGAATTTTGTGCTGTCTTCTTATAATGCTTAGTAAAAAATAAACATATACGACGAATATCACACAGCCGATAACAAACATTATTTGATTATTCATCCTTCAGGGTTTTTATCCTCGTTTCGTCTTTGACGGATTGCAATAGCAAATGCTAATATAGTTACTGGCCATAGGCCAACATAAATTCCCTCCATCTGATTTCCTGAAAACCAGAGATATATGGAGTAAAGAAAGCTTAAAAAAGCAAGTAGAACAGGATAATATTTTTCTAAAAAGTTCATTTTTTCTTTTAATATAATGCTTTTTTTAGAAATCCAGTTTTAACTGCTCATTTCTTATCTTTACTGAAAAATTTATTTTGAAAGAAAAAAAGTCAGATTCAATAGTATGGGATGAAAATCACGAAACTTATTTTGCAAAACTTTTACCCTATGCAACTTACCCAAATGGGCCAATCATTGAAGTACCTAATGTTGATTCTTTCAAAAAAAAGGGGATTGACAAAGTTTCCAAACAATTTCAAGCTGAACTTACTGACCTTCAAAAAAAAATTAAATCCTTTGTTTCTGAAGCTGCAGACACCCAAAAAGTATATTCTGCGGATTTTAAATTTGAACCGGTTGTTGGTGAATTATATTTCCTTTACCAGGGAGAAAAAAATACCTTCCTCTCTCTTATAGAGCCTAATCAATGGAAAAAAAAGTATTTGGGATCTTTTCGTTTAAATGGTGAATATAAATGGGAGCGTATTTAAGCTCTATTTTCTCTTTATTTTTAAATTATGGAAAAACAAGAAACTCCTAGGCAAAAGAAAATTAATACAGTTCTACAGCAAGAAATAGCTTCCCTTTTACAAGAAGCGATTCGAAAAGGTGGTGTCTCAAATCTAATGGTTTCCATTACTAAAGTCCACGTAACCGCTGACCTTTCTATAGCTAAAATATATCTCAGTGTTTTTCCAAACGATACAGCTTTGAATTATTTTGAAAACATTAAGAATAGTCGTTTTCAAATTCGCCACGACTTATCTCAGAGGATGAAAAACCAGCTACGAAGAATTCCTGAATTAAAATTTTATCTAGATGATTCCTTAGATTATATAGAGACTATAGAAAAAGATCTAAGCAACGGAGAGAACCCAATCAAAATTTCTTCTAATGAAGGAAAACAGAAAAAAAATAAGCATTAAATAAATAATGACATACTCTTTAAAAATCGCTTTGCGCTACTTTTTTTCGAAAAGTAAACAAACCGTAATAAATCGAATCAACACTTTTGCTTTTTTTATGGTTGTTGTCTCTACCACTAGCCTTTTTATTGTACTAAGTGCGTTTTCTGGCCTTAAAGACTTTGGCCTTTCTTTTAGTAATAATTTTGATCCTGACTTTGAAATACTTCCTGAGCGTGGTTCATTTTTTAGTGTAAATGATGAAACCTTAAATCAAATTGAAAATCTCTCAGTAATTCATGCTGTTGCACCACTAATTGAAGAAAAAGTCTTTTTGTCCTTTAAAGAAAAAAGTCAAGTTGCTTTTCTTAAAGCTGTCTCTCCTAAATACACACAAGTAGTTCCCTTGGAAAATTTGATTGCTCTTGGAGACTGGCTTTCACATAAAGGGTCCGATGTTGTCGTTGGATTTGGAATTGCTGGAAACATGGGTTTGAGTGTATATGATTACAATTCGTATTTAAACATCACAGTGCCAAAAAAAAATAGACAAACCTTACTTGACCAAAATCCTTTCACTTCCTCTCCTGCAATAGTTTCAGGGTTATATCAAATTAGTGAAGATTTAGATAAAAAGTATGTCTTCTCTTCTCTATCTTTCGGTCAAGGCCTTTTAGAGCTTGCACCCAACAAGTATTCTTCTATTGTTTTAAAAACAATGCCTGGAACTCAAAAGTCTTCATTTGAAAATAGTATCCGGTCTTTTTTTAATAGTCCTATCAGAATTGTTTCAAGAGAAGAACAAAATATGGCACTTTATCGTATGCTGAATATTGAACATTTGGCAATCTATTTTATTTTTACACTTGTGATGATTATCGCTTTATTTAATGTAGTTGGTGCGCTTATAATGATGATTTTAGATAAAAAGTCTCAACTAAATACCCTGTTAACTTTTGGAGCAGATCCAAGGGGAATTCATAAAATATTCTTTTCTCTTGGTCTTTTAATTTGTGGGTTTGGGGGGTTAATCGGTTTGTTTTTGGGGTCTATATTGGTTTTAATACAATTTTATTTTCCTTTTATATATGTCCCAGGAACTAGCTTAGCATATCCTGTCATTTTTGATTTCAAGAATATTATAATTGTATTTGGAACTTTAATGATTCTTGGAAGTATAAGTACGGCTTGGGCAACTCGTGGGTTAAGTAAAAAAATAAGATTATGACACCTCTTGAGTTGCGAATTTTTCAAGAACTTCGTTTAGGACATTATAGACTTCGCTTGAGCAATTAGATGTAACCATTCTTGTTCGATAAGGCTTGAAATTATCATATCCCTTGAAGTAATTTGTGTAATGTCTACGTGTTTCTAGCACTCCTAATACTTCTCCTTTCCAAGCAACAGACATTTCAAGATGTCTTCGTGCTACTTCAACTCTTTCTTCTAGAGAGGGTGAAGATGCATGAACTCCCGTCTCCATAAAATGTTTTACTTGGTTGAAAAACCAAGGATTTCCAATACTTGCTCTACCTATCATAGCGCCGTCTAAACCATATTGGTCTCTCATTTCCATAGCTCGTTCAGGTGTGTTAACATCTCCATTTCCGAATATAGGGATATGCATTCTAGAATTATTTTTAACCTTAGCAATGAGGCTCCAATCAGCGTTCCCCTTATACATTTGGGCACGAGTTCTCCCATGGATAGATATTGCTGCACAACCTGCATCTTGAAGTCGTTCTGCTACCTCAACAATTTTAATAGAATCAAGATCCCACCCCAGTCTAGTTTTTACAGTCACTGGAATATTCGTGTGCTTTACCATGGCCTCAGTTAATTTTACCATCTTCGGAATGTCTTTGAGGATTCCTGCTCCGGCTCCTTTACAAACTACTTTTTTTACAGGACAACCAAAATTAATATCAATTATATCTGGATTCGTTTCTTCTACAATTTCTACAGAGCGAAGCATCGAATCAAGATTCGCACCAAAAATTTGAATACCTACTGGACGCTCCTTCTCATAAATATCAAGTTTTTGAACACTTTTAGCTGCGTCACGGATCAACCCCTCGCTTGATATAAATTCAGTGTAGACCACATCAGCCCCTCCTTCCTTACATAGAGCACGAAACGGTGGATCGCTAACGTCCTCCATTGGGGCTAAAAGTAATGGAAATGAATTTAATTTAATGTCACCGATTTTGACCAAGTTGCTAAAATTTTTTCAAAAGTAATGAAAAGAATGCGCTTTATAAATTTCTTTCATTAACATGCTTTCTCTCATCCTTTATAATTCATTTCTCAAGTTTAAAAGTTTTATTAAAGGGCGGTGACACAAAATACAAACTTGTATATTTGCACTGCTATGAAGGATGGAGCTGTATGAAAAATATCAGAAACTTTTGTATTATTGCCCACATTGACCACGGTAAAAGCACCTTGGCAGACCGACTCCTCGATTTCACAGGATCAGTCACAGATCGTGAAAAACAAGACCAACTTTTAGACAACATGGATTTGGAGCGAGAACGAGGCATTACAATTAAGTCACATGCAATTCAAATGGAATATACGTTTGGAGGAATAGACTATATCCTTAACCTAATAGATACTCCTGGCCATGTAGATTTTTCTTATGAAGTTTCTCGTTCAATTGCCGCTTGTGAGGGTGCATTATTAATTGTTGATGCTGCTCAAAGCATTCAAGCTCAGACTATTTCAAACCTCTATTTAGCTCTTGAAAATGACTTAGAAATCATCCCCGTGCTTAATAAAATTGATTTACCCTCTGCCAATCCGGATGAAGTAACGGATGATATAATTAATTTACTTGGGTGTAAAGCTGAAGATGTAATTCCTGCCTCTGCTAAAACTGGTCAAGGAATTAAGGAGATCTTAACAGAAATCATTGAACGGATTCCGGCTCCAAAGGGAAGCCTTGATCAACCCTTACAGGCTTTAATTTTCGACTCCGTTTACAATCCTTTTCGGGGTATAGAAACTTACTTTAGAGTAATCAATGGGTCTATTAAAAAGGGACAAAAAATTCAGTTTATTGCGACTGAAAAAAATTATACTGCTGACGAGATAGGTACTTTAAAGCTAACACAAGAGCCAAAAAAAGAAATTTTTGCAGGTGACGTTGGCTATCTTATTACTGGGATAAAAGAAGCTAAAGAGGTTAAGGTTGGAGACACTATAACAAGTCCTGAAAATCCAACTCAAAATGCCATTGACGGTTTTGAAGAAGTAAAACCTATGGTCTTTGCTGGAATTTATCCCGTAGATACTGAAGACTATGAAGAATTAAGGGCTTCCATGGAAAAACTTCAGCTAAATGATGCGTCTCTGGTTTTTTTTCCAGAAAGCTCCGCAGCTCTTGGCTTTGGATTTCGATGTGGTTTTCTTGGGATGTTACACCTGGAAATAATTCAGGAACGTTTGGAGCGGGAGTTCAATATGCCAGTTATCACAACAGTTCCTAATGTTTCCTATCAGGCTTTTACAAGAAAAAATCCAGATGAAGTTTTATGGGTCAACAATCCTTCAGACCTCCCAGATCCATCTGCTATCGATAGAGTTGAAGAGCCATACATTAAGGCTTCTATTATTACAAAATCTGAATTTGTAGGAAACGTTATGTCGCTAAGTATAGAAAAGCGTGGGGAAATAACAAATCAAAATTATCTTACACCAGAAAGGGTTGAGCTCACGTTTGACATGCCTTTAGCTGAAATAGTTTTTGACTTTTATGATCGTCTGAAAACAGTATCAAAAGGGTATGCGTCTTTTGATTATAGTCCAATTGGAATGCGTCCTTCAAAATTAGTTAAAGTTGATGTTCTTTTGAATTCTAATCAAGTTGATGCGCTTTCTGCTTTAATTCATGCAGATAATGCCTACAATATTGGGAAAAAAATGTGTGAAAAATTGAGAGAGCTCATTCCTCGCCAACAATTTGATATTCCAATTCAAGCAGCTATAGGTGCTAAAATCATTTCTAGAGAAACTATAAAAGCTTTAAGAAAGGATGTCACTGCCAAGTGCTATGGAGGAGATATTTCTCGTAAACGAAAATTACTAGAAAAGCAAAAAAAGGGTAAAAAGAAAATGCGTCAGGTAGGTAATGTGGAAATACCTCAGCAAGCATTTATGGCTGTTCTCAAACTAAATGACTAAGGATAATTTATATCTTTAAATAAATAAGTTTATATGCTTCGCTTAATTTCAATTGCCTTTTTCCTTTTTATTTCTGTTAAAGCGCAAGGACAGAAAAAATTATTGCTTTGGCCAGAGGGTTTTGTTCCCAATCAAAAGGTTAGCCAAGAAAAGGAAAAAATAACTGAAACAGACATTGTTAGAATTGAAAATGTCCAAAATCCAAGTATTGAAATTTATTTACCCTCTAAAAGTATTCGAACAGGAAAAGCTGTTGTAATATTTCCTGGTGGGGGCTACCGTTTTTTAGCATATGATTGGGAGGGTACAGACTTTGCAAAGGCGCTTAACGCGAGTGGAATTGCAGCTTTCGTTTTGAAGTATCGCCTGCCAACATCAGAATCGATAATTGATCCCAAATGGGCCCCTCTTCAAGATGCACAAAGAGCGATACGTCTAGTTAGATTCCATGCAAAAAAATGGAGTATTGATCCTAATAAAGTTGGTATAATGGGGTTTTCAGCTGGAGGACATTTGGCCTCAACACTGGGAACTCATTATGATAGAGAAACACTAGTTCACTCAAAAGACTCTATAGATCATTTTAATGCCCGTCCTGATTTTATGGCTCTTATTTATCCTGTTATTACTTTTGATAAAAAACATTATCATGGAGGATCCAAAAATAATTTAATTGGTCCAAATGCCTCAGCTGATTTAGTTGATGAATTTTCTAATGACCTTAATGTAAATCCAAATACTCCTCCAGCTTTTTTAGTTCATTCAGCTGATGATAAAGCAGTTCCAATAGCAAATAGCTTATTGTTTTATAATGCATTAATTAAAAATGGTGTTTCAGCAGAAATGCATTTATATCCCAAGGGTGGACATGGTTATGCATTGGCAAGAGGAAAGGGGTCTTTAGAAGACTGGCCGCAATTACTTTTCAATTGGATTCATGAGTTGAACTAAAGCTTGAAACCAAAAAAAATCTTATATTCAGTTTAAGAATAATCGGCTTTATACCATGGCATTTAAACCCTTTAAAACCTTACTTTTTGGTTTTGCCTTTTCACCCTCATTAAGGGCAAATATTTTTGAGGTTACTCGCCTGGCTTCTTTTTTTAATTCTAGTTTGATTTTTATTCATGTTGGTGAAAAAACAACAGAAAAAGAAATTTCTTTTAAAAAGCTTTTAGATGAGTGTCCTTTAAAGCCTGAAAGATTAGATATACATTGGATCCAGGGAGAGCCAGTCAAAATATTAGTTAAAGCATGTGTTGATTTTAGTGTTGACCTGCTTCTCTTAGGGGCTCTAAAGCGTGAGAAAGTAGTGGCTTTTTATCTTGGTTCAATTGCGCGTAAACTGACCCGAAAAGCTCCTTGCTCGGTTTTATTGATGCTAAATCCCTCCGTAGAAAGAAATCCCTGTAAACATATTGTTGTTAACGGTTTTGACAGTCCTCAAACAAAAGATACCGTCGAAGCGTCTTTTTATTTTGGTAATACGATAGAGGCTCAAAAAATCACTCTTGTTGAAGAAATTGATGAATCTCGTATTGACGTCTCTGTTGATGACGATAGAAGCTTAAGGAAAGCTACTTTGAAAAAAGAAAAAATTAACAGAGAAGAAAAAATACGAGTAGGTGATCTCGTTAAAAAGATTCCTCTTCTGCAGAAAGGAAATCTTAAATGGGAAACGCAAAGTATTTTTGGAAGAAGAGGGTATTCAATTGGTCATTATGCTCGTATTGTTCGAGCCGATCTTTTGATAATGAATGCTCAAGAAGATTCTACTTTTTTGAATCGCTTTTTCCCAAAAGATTTGGAGCATATACTTGCAGAACTTCCGACCGATGTACTTATAATTCAATCTGAATCAAATGGGTAAAAAAAATGTTGTGCTTTCTTTTGTCAAAGAATTGCCTCAAAATGTTTTTGCTGGTTTTGTCGTTTCTCTAATTGCATTACCATTAGGCCTTGGTCTTGCCATTGCCTCAGAGGCACCTCCTTTGTCTGGGATTATAGCCGCTGTAGCAGGTGGACTAGTTGTTTCAATATTTGGTGGTTCTCATGTTACTATAGCGGGGCCTGGAAATGGTCTAGTCATTGTCTTGCTCGGTGCAATCACAATATTGGGGGGAGGTGACTTATATCAAGGATATCTTTATACTTTGGCTGCTATTATTTTTTCTGGAGTACTGCTTTTTATTTTTGGTGTTTTGAGGATGGGTGCGATGAGCGAATTTTTTCCAGCTACCGCACTTCAGGGAATGTTAGCAGCGATTGGAATTGGAATTTTAGCTAAACAGTTTCACTTAATGCTTGGAATTCGTTCAGTAAAAGGGGACACTATAGAACAGCTCGCTTCGATTCCAGAGTCCTTTTTGACTTTCCTAGAAGTTCATCCTTTTGCTGGAGTTTTAGGGCTTTTAAGTTTAATTTTTTTGTTTTTGTATAGCCGTATTCGCAACCCCATGTTCCACTTGATTCCTGCACCTATGTGGGTGGTTGTTGCTTCTGTTGGAATTGGTTATTACTATAGTTTGGTTTTAAATCAAGCCCCTCCGATTAGTAAAGATTTAATGATTAGTATTCCTAGTAATTTATTGACAAATTTTCCAAGGCCTGAGTTTGATAAAAGTTTTGATTTGAAATTTATTGGAGTTGTTATTTCCATAACCCTTATTGCTGTTATTGAGTCTCTTTTGAGCATAAAGGCTGTTGATAAATTAGACCCTAAAAAAAGGCGGTCTAACGTAAATAAAGATCTTCGTGCGCTAGGCCTTGCAAGTATTGTAAGTGGTTTTCTTGGGGGGCTAAATGTTGTTACGGTCATTGCAAGAAGCTCTGTGAATACAAATAATGGTGCAACAAACCGTTCTGCAAACTTTTTTCATTCTGCCTTTCTTGTATTATTTGTTTTGCTTTTGGGAAAACAAATTCAAATGATTCCTTTGACTTCTTTGGCTGCTATTTTAGTTTATACAGGATATAAGCTAGCTTCACCTGATAATTTCTTGCGGATCTATAAAATTGGGCCCGAACAAGCGTTTATTTTTATCATTACACTTGCAAGTACTCTTCTTACAAATCTAATTTCTGGGATTATAGTTGGGATCGTATTTACTTTCTTAACACATCTATTTTTAAGTAAAAAACTTTTGATTTTCACTTTAAATATTTTTAAACCGAACGTATTAATGTATCAGGAAGATCAAACAGGAAATTATTATGTAAGCGTTAAGAACTTTTGCAGTTTTTTGAATTTCTATCGTCTAAAAAAGAAGTTAGATCAAATTCCAGAAAACGAACATGCTATTGTTGACTTTTCACTTTGTGATTTTGTCGATCATACTGTAATGGAGGGATTAAATGATTATCATCGCTCTTTTGAAAGAAAACAAGGGATCTTTGAAACAATAGGTCTGGATATACACGCCTCAGAAACAGATCATCCTTTTTCAGTTCGAAAAAGTATTCCGCTAAATGCCTTAATTGGACTTCGTAACTCGTTAACCAATCGCCAGAATGACTTAAAAGATCTTGGTCAACAATTAAATTGGGAATATGTTTCTAAAATCGATAACAACCCAAAAGGGCTTAACCAGTTTTTATTTTTTGAATCTAAGGTGATTAATTACGGCTTAAATAAATTACTTAATAAGAAAAATAGTTTTAGTGTTTTTGACCTTTCATTTTCCGAAGGTGCTTTTATAACAAAAGAAGACTTAAAAGCTACATTTTTGCTTTTTAAAAGTCCGATAAAGCTTCCTGTTTTCGTTTTGGACAAAGAAGACATTCGAACAACTCTTTATCATTGGGCTGGTTTTAGCGATATAAATTTTAAAAAACACCCTGACTTTTCAAAACGATTTTATTTAAGTGGTAATGATAATTCTGCTATCCGTAATTTATTCACTCCTGAATTGATTTATTTTTTTGAAAGCCACCCTGTTTTCCATATAGAATCAAACGGTTCTGATCTGTTGATTAAAGGAAAGGATCGCTTGTCTAGTATCCAAGAGATCAAATTAATGCTCAGTTTTGCCGAAGAACTTTCTGCGTTTTTAATAAAATAGGTCTCCAGACTCTTAGTAATTTAAAATTATCTTTTTTTGTAAATTGTGTCTCGAAAGATTCTTTTACAATGAAATATCTAACCCTACTTTTTTTTAGTTTTTGTTTTTACACCCTCTCGGCTCAAGATGGACCTCAGGTTTTAGAGATTTTAGACCCAAGGATGGAAATTCTTATTTCTAAAAATGCTAAAATTGAAATTCTGGCTGATGGCTTCGGATGGGCTGAGGGTCCTGTTTGGATTCCTGAATTGAATGGAGTCCTTTTTTCGGATGTCCCCAATAATAAAGCATATTTGTGGACTGAAAAAAAGGGGTTAAGTCTTTTTCTCTATCCAAGCGGGATGACCAATCACGCGCCCAATAACAAATCTGCTGGATCAAATGGTTTAGGGTTGGATTCTGATGGAAATTTGATTTTATGTCAACACGGAGATCGATCTATTTCCCGTTTAAATAGTTGGTTTTTTGAAGAACCTAAATATGACGTCTTGGTTGATCACTTCAATGGAAAGTGGCTAAATAGTCCTAATGATCTTGTTTTTGATAAACAAGGCTCCATTTATTTTACTGATCCTCCTTATGGATTAAGAAATGGGGACGAAGACGATCTAAAAGAGCTTAATTTCAATGGTGTTTTTAAATGGAGCGCTAGAGAAGAGGTTAAGCTTGTTGAAAAAAACATGTCTCGTCCAAATGGTATTGCTCTTTCTCTAGATGAAAAAACAGCGTATGTTGCAAATTCTGATCCTGCTAATGATGTTATTATGGCTTTTGATGTCCTTGAAGATGGTTTTTTAAATGGGCGTATCTTCTTTGATGGTAACATCTTAAGCCAAACTCGTGAGGGCCTTTTTGATGGTCTTAAGATGCATTCTTCAGGAATCATTTTCGCTACTGGTCCTGGTGGTGTACTTTTATTAGATTCTATGGGTGTGCATTTGGGGACAATTATGCCAGGCAAAAAAACGGCAAATTGTAGTTTTGATAAAGATGAACAGTATCTTTATCTTACTTCCACCGACGTTTTAGCTAGAGTAAAATTAAACTGAATGAGGCTTTATTCTATAGAGGCTGGAAATTTTAAACTAGACGGTGGTGCTATGTTTGGGGTTGTGCCCAAAGTCCTTTGGGAGCGAACTAATCCTGCTGACAAGAATAATCAGATAGAGATGGCTACACGCTGTCTCTTGGTTGAAGATCATGATCACTTAATTCTAATCGATACAGGCATGGGAAATAAGCAAAGCGAAAAGTTTTTTGGTCATTACAATTTATGGGGTACACACTCGCTCGATAAATCCCTTTCAGATAATGGCTTTCATAGGGACGAAATTACAGATGTTTTTTTAACACATCTTCACTTTGATCATTGTGGCGGCGCCATTAATAGATCTGTTGAGGGTTTGCTTGAGCCTGCTTTTAAAAATGCTATTTATTGGGTTCATAAAAATCATTGGCGTTGGGCGGTAAATCCAAACGTAAGAGAAAAAGCCTCTTTTTTGTCTGAGAATATTATGCCCATTAAACAAAGTGGCCGGTTAAAGTTTATCGAAGGAAATGGTCCTCTGCTTAATGATTTGCCTTTCCCTTTTTCTGTCTATCTTGTTGACGGACATACTGAAAAACAGATGTTGCCTATAATTAATTATAGAGGAAATAGAATTATTTATGCAGCTGATTTAATTCCTACTGTTGGTCACCTCCCTACTAATTATATTATGGGTTATGACACTCGTCCTTTGAAAACGTTATCTGAAAAAACTACATTTCTTAAAGACGCCGTTCAAAAAAACACTTTGCTTTTCATGGAGCACGATCCCTTCCACGAGCTTGTCTCTTTAAAAGAAACAGAAAAAGGGATTCGAATGGATGAACATTTTCATTTGGATGCTTACTTTAGCTAAAAACTTAGTAGCACAAAAAACTTTTTATGAAGCTTTTTTATCTGTCCTTGACTCTTTTCTTCTGTTCTTATTTGGTTCAGTCTCAATATTGGCAACAATCTGTTGATTATGAAATGTCAGTTGCTTTAGATCATGAAACAGCAAATTATTCTGGGACCCAAAAACTAGTTTACACTAACAATTCTCCTGAAACGCTACATAAAGTGTTTTACCATCTTTACTTCAACGCTTTTCAGCCAGGAAGCGAGATGGCTGTTCAGTTAAAAAATTCTCCTGATCGTAATACACGGTTTAAAGTTGATCTTGACAGCCTAACTGAAGAACAGCAGGGTTTTTTAAGAGTCTCAAACTTGACTCAGGATGGTGTTGTTTTAAATCCAGTAAATTCGGAAACTATCCTTGAAGTAGCTCTTAGTAAACCCATTCCGCCAGGAGGGTCTTCAACTTTTAAGCTTAACTTCGTCGGTCATGTTCCTGACGTTATCCGGAGGGCTGGGAAAAACTCAAAGGAAGGTGTTGCCTTTTCTATGGCACAATGGTATCCTAAAATGTCAGAATACGACTCTGAGGGGTGGAATGCTGATCCTTATGTTGGAAGAGAATTTCATGGTGTTTGGGGTAATTTTGATGTAAAAATCATTCTCGATAAAGATTTCATGGTTGCAGCAAGCGGTTATCTTCAAAACGCAGATGAAATAGGAAAAGGTTATTCTAATAAAAAGCGGTCAAAAACAAAAAAGGGCAAAATTACTTGGCATTTTGTTGCTCCTCAGGTTCATGATTTTACTTGGGCCGCTGATCCAGACTATATACATGATATACATCCTGGTCCAAATGGTGTTGCCCTCCATTTTTTCTATAAAAACAATCCTGACATTATAGAAAATTGGAAAAAACTTCAGCCTCACACGGCTCAAATGATGAAATATTATAACGAAAAAATAGGCCTCTACCCATACAATCAGTATTCTGTGGTTCAGGGTGGAGATGGGGGTATGGAATATGCTATGCTCACATTAATAACCGGCGGTCGGAATTACGAAGGTCTTTTTGGAGTTACTGCTCACGAATTAGCACACTCCTGGTTTCAGCACGTATTAGCAACCAATGAAACAAAACACGAATGGATGGACGAAGGGTTTACTTCTTTTATTTCTGCTCTTGCTGAGAATGAGATTTTACAAAAGGGCCTTGATTTTCCATTAGAAGGATCATACAGAGGGTATTTCTCCCTGGCTTCGCTTGGAGGGGAAATGCCTCAAAGCACTAACGCAAATCGCTATTACCACAACTACGCATATGAGCGCACGGCATATAGCAAAGGAGCCGTCTTCCTTGGTCAGCTTGGGTATTTAATTGGATACGATAATTTATTTAGTACGCTCAAAGCTTACTATGAAGAATGGAAATTTAAACATCCTCTACCAAACGACTTTAGAAGAATTGCTGAGCGGGTTTCTGGAATGCAGCTGCAATGGTATTTAACAGACTGGACACAAACTACAAATAAGATAGATTATGCAATAACAAATGTTGAAGATAAAGGGAATAATTGCAAGGTTTATCTGAAACGAAATGAACTAATGCCTATGCCTCTGGAAATATTAGTTGTTTTAAAAAATGGTGAATCTGAAATACATTATATCCCAATATCTTTAATGCGAACTGAAAAAGGAAACCCGTATCCAATAAAGTGGTTAGTTCATCAAGATTGGGCTTGGGCTCACATAGAATACTCGTTTTTATTAGATCATCCTAAAAGTGAAATACAGACAATTATCATTGATCCAAGTGGTTTAATGGCTGACATAGACAAAAGCAATAACTTTTATGCGCCTTAAAAAAAATGAAATAAAACTACAGCAATTAAAAGGGAGGACTAAAATTCTAGATTTATTTGAAAATGGAAAAGTGTATCGTTCAAAAAAGATTTTAATTCGTTTAAAAAAGGAAGAGAAATTGCCTTTTTTAGCTGTTGCTGTTGCTGTTTCTAAAAAAAACTTTACCCGTGCTGTAGATAGAAATTATATTAAGAGACAAATGCGTGTTGCTTTGAAAAAAATTGAGGGGGATATTTGTTTTTCGGGTGCCTGTTTTGTTTTATATACTGGGATTGATCTTCCTAAATCAACAACACTACCCAATCTGATGAAAGAGTTGTTTAAAAAAGTGGTGGATTAATTATCTTTTTAATCATTGCTATGTGTGGAATTCCATCCTCTAAATAACCCTCTCCATATTTTTTAAACCCGTGTCTATTATAAAATTTTTCGAGATGAGACTGAGCGGATATTTTTATTGAATCGTTTCGCTTTTCTTTTTCTATAGAGTGTAAACAAAAAGAAAGAAGCTCATGCCCGAGGCCTTTTCCCCTGTCTTTTTTTTTTACTAAAAGCCTACCTATTGATATATAGTCTGAATAAGAGACTCCTGGTTGTAATATTCTTGCATATGCAACAATTTCTTTTTTGTTTTTTCCATAAACATGTAAGGCTTCAATATCTTTACCATCTATATCTTGATAAATACATTCCTGTTCAACAACAAAAACCTCAGCACGTAATGCAAAAATGTCATGTAGTTCTGAGGAGCTTAATTCTTCTGTTTTTTTTAAATAAAATGAAACCATTAATTACATGGGATTTTATCAATTCTCGCTTGGTGTCTACCGCCTTCAAATTTGGTTTCTATAAAAATTTTTACCATCGAAAGAGCCTCTGGAATAGTAATAAAGCGCGCAGGGATACTTAAAATATTAGCATTGTTGTGAAGCCTGGCTAAATTAACAGTTTCTTTGTTCCAACAAAGCGCAGCTCTCACCTTTTCGTGCTTGTTGGCGGTCATTGCTGCTCCATTACCACTTCCACAAATAATTACTCCCAAAGATGATTTTCCGTTTGAAACATCTTTAGCAACAGGGTGTATTAGGTCGGGATAATCAACACTTTCAATGTCGTTAGTACCATGATTAATTACGCTATAACCCGCGCCTATAAGAAAATCTACTATCTCTTTTTTATATTCTGGTCCTGCGTGATCGTTTCCTATACTTATTTGCATTTTCTTTTTATTATTAAAGTTAATGAATGTTATTTTTATGTTAATAGGGTGTTTATTTGTTTATTAATAATTTGTTGACAACAAAAAGAATAAAAGAAACTTTTTTATTTATTCTTTATACCTGCGTATTATTTTGTTTTTTACATAAATAATTTGTTCTTTTTTATTCAATTTAATCACCAAATAATTTCTTTTTTTTAAACATTTAAAAGACTTATTCTTTATTTTTTTATCAGCATTTTTAGTTTTGAGACGCTTGTTTACAACTCAATAATTAATTGATTATCACAGGTTAATTATAATTAAAGGATGGTATAAATGGTTAACAATTTTTTTTTTAGAAAAATGATTGGTTCTGAAATAAAACATATAACTATTATTAACACTCTATATACATCATCATTTATAAAATATAAAATAAAAAAAGGTTTTTAATAATGTTAGTAATGTTAGTAAGAATGGAAAACCTATTATCTTACCTTTACAAAGAATTAACAGTGCATGTCCAAAAACAAAAAAGATTTAAAAAGGCTTGAAAGCAGAATACTAAGTTTTTTTAAATCTAACTCATCAAAAGTTTACAATTATAAGCAAATAGCCTCTTTTCTAGAAATTAAAGATACTAAGGGAAGGAATAATATAATACTTGTTTTGAATCAGTTAGAAAAGAATAAAATAATTTCAACAAAATTTAGGGGTAAATATCAATTTAATCTATCAAAAAAAAAGATAAAAGAAGTTGATATTTTGATACTACCATCCGGAAAAGGCATCGTTAAATTTGACATTGATGAGTTTATCGTCCCAAATAAAAAATTAAATAAAGCATTGGACGGTGACAGAGTATCAATTAGTCTTCATAAGAAAAAACATGCTGTAGAAGCACATGTAGAAAATATAATAAAAAGAAATAAAAAGGAGTACGTTGGCATCTTAGAGAGACAGAATGATTTTGGTTTTGTTCTATGTAAAAAGGGAAAAATGTATACAGATCTCTTTATTCCTAAAAATGAGCTCAAGAATTATAATGACGGAGAAAAAGTAGTAGCCTTATTTAAAGAATGGCATGATGGACGAGATACACCAAACGGAACAATTATAAAAAGCTTAGGTAACCCAGGGGAAACTCAAACAGAAATTCATTCTATATTACATGAGTACGGACTGCCATATAGTTTCACAAAACCAGTAATAAAAGAAGCAAAAAGTTTAAGCAAAGAAATTGAATTTGAAGAAATAAAAAAAAGAAGAGATTTTAGAGAAACATTGACTTTTACAATAGATCCAATTACAGCCAAGGATTTTGATGATGCTATATCATTCAGAAAAATTGATAACAATTTAAACGAAGTAGGAATTCATATTGCAGATGTATCTCACTACGTTGAACCAAACAGTTTACTTGATAAAGAAGCATATGAACGAGCAACCTCTGTCTATCTTGTGGACCGAGTAGTTCCTATGTTGCCAGAAGTTATATCTAATGGGCTTTGTTCTTTAAGACCAAAAGAAGAAAAATACACATTTTCAGCAGTTTTCACTTTAGATAATAACGGTAGAGTAAATAAAGAGTGGTATGGTAAAACCGTAATATACTCAGACCACCGTTTTTCATATGAAGAGGTTCAGTTCATGATTGAAAACAAAACCAATAATGTAGACTCCAAGACTTCACTGTCTGGAAAAGAATACAAGGTAACGAGTAAGGTTTATGAAGCAATTATGACTTTAAATAGCCAAGCAAAAAAATTGAGGAAAGAAAGAATGGATAGCGGAGCTATTTCATTCGACAGGGTTGAAGTGGGCTTTAATCTAGATGATAAAAATAAACCTGAAAAAGTTTTCTTCAAATCATCTAAAGATTCTAATAAATTAATTGAGGAATTTATGTTGTTGGCAAATAAAAAAGTTGCGGCATTCATAGGCAAACAGAAACCGGTATATCCATTTGTTTACAGGATTCACGATGACCCAGACGAAGAAAAGCTTTATAAACTTAAACAGACGATATCCGCTTTTGGATATAGCTTTAATCCAAAAGGGAAAAATGTTAGTAAGGAAATAAACAAACTATTAAAGGATTGTAATGGATCACGCGAGCAAAACATGATTGATACTCTAACCTTAAGGACTATGTCAAAAGCAGAATACACAACAAATAATATTGGACATTATGGGTTAGCTTTTTCACACTATACTCATTTTACCTCCCCAATAAGAAGATATCCAGACGTGTTGGTTCATAGATTATTACATTCTTTTATAGAAAAGAAACAGGGGCAGCAGCAGCAGGCCCTAGAAGAAGCGTGTAAGCACTCCTCCCAAAGAGAACAGCTCGCAACAAAAGCAGAACGCGATTCTATAAAGTATATGCAAATCATTTTTATGGAAGACAAAGTAGGGCTAGAGTTTAATGGTATAATTTCTGGTGTCACTGATCGTGGAATGTACGTTGAAATAATTGAAAATAAATGTGAGGGCATGATACGATTAGTAGATTTAAAAGAAGACTATTTTAATTTTGATATGCAAAATCATGCTATAGTTGGCGAGCGAACTAAAAAGTCTTATCGTTTGGGCGATCCCATCCGCATCAAAGTAAGTAAAGTCAACGTAATAAGAAGGTTTCTAGACTTTATTCCTGTAGAATAAAAAGCTTGTTTGATATATGAAAAAATCAATCTTCCTCTTTTCTTTTATTCTTTTCATCACAATCCTTTGGTCACAAGAAACAAAAAAACTGACAATGAATCCCTTCATTGGGCTTAAGGTTTATTCAAACATAGATGTTAACCTTATCTCTTCTGATGTTAATAAAGCAATTATTTGTGGTGAAAATTCTGACTTCGTAGTTCTTTCTTCTAAGAATAAAATATTAAAAATTCGTGTTTCCGGGGGAAGAATTCTTACAACTGGGCCAACTAAAATTGACCTATATCATAGT
>MDSW01005629.1_pt1 | contig 21021 bp, 13 predicted proteins | sample 811171 | NCBI WGS metagenome assembly MDSW01 (sample SAMN05326641, study PRJNA326480) | marine metagenome | isolation source: seawater | place: Atlantic Ocean: North West | collected 2012 | reverse complement strand
GGGTCGCGCCTCGGGTCGGGGTTCCTCGGCGCGGCGTCGACGGCGTCGCACGCGTCGAGCGCGTCGTTCGGCGGCGGGCACTCCTCCGCCTACCTCGGTCGGGGCGACGCGGGCGGAGGCGACGGCGCGCGGATCGGCCTCGAGCGCGAGCGCGAGGTCCTCGTCGCCGCGTTCAGAATCGTTTCCCGCGCCGACGATCGGCGCGCTTCGGCGCGCGGCGACGCCTCGGCGCCGCTCGAGGAGGGGACGGACGCGAACCGGGCGAACGATACCTGGGCGCGTGTCAGGGACGAGACGTTCGCGATCGGCGCGAGGAACGCCGCGGGCGCGCCGGAGGGCGAGGCCGCCGCGTTCGTGCGGTGGTCCTCGGACGCGTTCCTCGCCGTCGCGCGCGTGGCGAAGGAAAACACAGCTGTCGAAAACACAGCTGTCGCGCGCACGCGCGCGGCGCGGCGCGTCCTGGACCTCGCGCTCGAGCTGAGCGAAACGGTATCGGCGCTCAGCGCAGGGGCCGAGCGCGTCGCCGTCGGCGTCGCCTCGGGCGGCGTCGCGTACGTCGAAACCATCGAGTCCGCGGCGCGCGCCGTCGAGGGCGCGCCCAGGGACGAGGCCGCGGCGCTGTGCGAGTCGGCGGCGGCGGCGGAGGAGGAGAAGGGGGCGGTGTTCGCGACGGAGGCCGTGCGCGCCGCGTGTCGAAGGACGCACGAGTTCGTCGACCGTACCGATCGTACCGCCGGCGCCGATGGAAACGGGGTCGGGGCGGCGGTTTGGCGCGTCGCGGGGGCGAACCCGGCGCTGGAGCCGGGGGACCCGGGCGCGGAGGCGGTGGTGAACCCGACGTCGGGGGACCGCGCGTTCGCGCCCGCGGCGAAAACCACGGGGCGGGGGCGCGACGTGAGCCCCGGGAGACGGTCGAGTCGAGGGGGAAATAATACGAGCGGAGGGACGTAGTACGAGTATTATGTGGACACTCACTTCTGTAGATGAGACCCGGTGCGATGGGTTATCAGACTCGTTCTTCGTCGCTTCACGAGGCCCTTTGTTGTCCCGGGTCTCGGTCCGGGCGGTAGCGCATCACGACGCACTCGTCGTCGGCGACGAGCTTCGCGACGACGGTTCCCGCGGCTTTCTCCGCTCGCAGCGGCCGCGGGATGGCCTCCTCGTCCTCCACCACCTCGAACCCCGCGCGTCGGTAGAACGGCGTCGTTCGGCGGAGGGTGAGGAGGCAGAGCGTCAGGGCGGTCCCCTTCGCGCTCGCGCGGCGGGACGCCTCGTCGACGAGCTCGCGGAGGAGCGCCGCGCCGACGCCGCGGCGCCGCGCGCTCGGCGCCACCACCACGCTCGCGAGCTCGACCAAGTCGCCGTCCCAATTCGGCGCGAGGCCCAGGCGCCGCACGACCGCGCCCGCGGCGTCCTCGCGGTCGCTCAGCGTCTCCCACGGCTTGAGCTGGCCGAAGCCGAGGACGTCGCGCGTGGCGGCGTCCTCCGCGACGATGAATCGCGCGGGGTCGAGGCCGAGGGGGTTCATCCCCTCGCGGAGGACCGACGCGCGGACCGTCCAGGCGTCGGCAGGGGTGCCGGGGCGGAACGCCAACGCGGGGGGAGGGGAGGATGAGGAGGACGCGGCGCGAGGGGGAGGGGCGGGGGGACGACGAGCGCGACGCGACGCGCGCGCGCCCGCGCTCGGGGCGCCCGCCCTCGCGAGCGACGACGCGCGCATCGGACCGGGCGAGCGGACCGCCCGCGGACGGGGCGGTCTCGGCAGTGCCCGGCGGAGTGATGCGACGCGAAGATGACGGTGCGCGCCGGCGTCCGTCCGTCGTAAAAAGTGCGCATCCCCGGAAGAAAATATCCTCGTCACTCGGCGCTTTGCCACCGCTTCCGCCAATCCCCGCGTGCCACCGAGCCGAATCCTCCTCCCGGATCCGATGATGGCGCGCGACGCGTTTTGCCAAAACGCGTGGCGCCGCACTTCGCGACGCGCGCGCCGACGCCCGGCGTCGCCGCGCACGTCCCCGCCGAGCGCGCGCTCTCGCGCGCCTCGCGTCTCGCGCCCCGCGCCTCGCGTCCGGGCCGAGTTCGCGCGAGCCCGCCGGCGCGTCGCGCGTTCCGAGGGGGGAGGGAGCTTCTCGAGGCGTCGTTCGTCGTGAGTAACCGCATCCGCGTTCGTCGCCGATGGGTTCGCTCGCCGCGGGGTCGTTCCTCGGCGCGGGCGTGAGCCTTCGGAGCGTCCGCGGGTTCGGCGCGAGGGCCCCGCGCGGAGGCGGCGCGTCCACGTCCGCGGCGCCCGCGGCGGTGTGGTTCGCGGCGAAGGGGGTCGAGGGGAAGGAGGGCGAGGCGCGCCGCGAGGAGCGGTCGCCCCGCCGCGTCGCGGTGGAGTTATGGGACAAGGCCCAACGCGCGCGGGACGCGGCGAAGCGCATGTCCGTCTTCGCCGCTGTGAGCTACGAGCTGCAGAGCAACGAGCAGGTCTCCGCGCTGTGGCACCAGGCGGAGGACCTGGAGGAAAAGGCGCTCGCGATGTGGGCGGGGGCGGAGGACGACTGGATGGGGGGCCGGGACGGCGGGTACTTCGAGGACGACGAGCGAGTAGGACTCCGGATCAACTGACACGACGCGCCATCATCCGAGACGCGAACCGTCGTTCGCCAACTGCTGCGCACCTCCCAACTCTCATCAAGAGGATTCGTGTCGCCGCCCAGCTATACTGTGATCAGCCCCTCTTCCCCTCTTCCCGACGTGCGATTTGGCCTCGCGCGCTCGGTCCACGCGCGCGCCCCTCGACGCGCCTCACGATGCCGGCGCTGAGCGCTCACCCCCGGGCGCTCACCCTCGCCCCGCCCCCCCGCCTCGCGCGCGGTCGCGCCTCCGGGCGTGGCCTCCCGGTCCCCGTTCGCGCGGTCGCGGCGGATTGGAGGGAGAAGGCGCGCCCGATCGAGCCCGGGAGCGCGTACCCCGCGAAGGAGCACTGCTCGCAGTGCGGTCTGTGCGACACGTACTACGTCGCGCACGTCAAGGACGCGTGCGCGTTCCTCGGGGACGGGATGTCCCGGGTGGAGACGCTCGAGCCCGCGGTGCACGGCCGGGGCCGGGACCTGAGCAACGACGAGTCGCGGCTCGGCGTCGTCCGGGAGGGTTTCTACGCGAAGAAGCGCGACCCGGTGGAGGGCGCGCAGTGGACCGGGATCGTCACCTCGATCGCGATCGAGATGCTTCGCAGCGGGAAGGTGGAGGGGGTCGTGTGCGTCGCGAGCCAGCCCGACGACCGGATGCAACCCCGACCGATCCTCGCGACGAGCGTCGAGGAGATTCTCCAGTCGCGAGGCGTCAAGCCCAGCCTCTCCCCGAACCTCTCCGTGCTCGCCGAGGTCGAGGCCCGAGGCCTGAAGCGGCTCCTGTTCATCGGCGTCGGGTGCGCGGTCACCGCGCTCCGGAGCGTGGAGCAGCACCTGGGCCTGGACGCCCTGTACGTCATGGGCACGAACTGCACGGACAACGGCCGCGCGGAGACGCTGCCGAAATTCCTCGCCGCCGCGAGCGAGGACCCAGGCACCGTCGTGCACTACGAGTTCATGCAGGATTACCGCGTGCACCTCAAGCACGACGACGGAAGCTTCGAGAAAGTCCCCTACTTCTGCCTCCCCGCGAACAAGCTCAAGGACGTCATCGCGCCGAGCTGCTACAGCTGTTTCGACTACGTCAACGGACTCGCGGACATCGTCGTCGGGTACATGGGCGTGCCCTACTACGACGGCGTGCCCATGACGTCGCACCCCCAGTACGTCACCGTGCGCAACGAAAAGGGCGCGGAGATGATGGACCTCATCCGCGACGCGTGCGACGTCACCCCGAGCGTCTCCGGCGGACTCCTCCCCAGGCAGCCGTTCGTGATGCAGACGGTCATCTCGGACGACGAGGCGACGCTCGGCCGCGGGCCCCCCGAACCCGCGCCGAGGGACGTCGGGAACGTCATCGCGTCCATCCTCACCGCCGTCGGGCCCACGGGGAAGGCGTTCGGCATGTACTCCCTCGACTACCACACCGTGCGGAACTACCTCCACGTCAAGCGGCACTTCGGCGAGCGCGCGGACAGGCACGTGCCGGAGTACGCGCGGCGGGTCGTGGACGAGTACAACGCGAACGGGGCGGTGGACGAGAGGCTGGCGATGACCGGCAGCGGCGCGGTGGGCGCGGCGCTGCCGCCCGTCGCGCCGAGCGGGAGGGCCGCCGCGCCGGGGGTGCGGGAGGAACCGAGGGGACCCTTCATGGGGGTCGACCCGAGCGTCGCGGGGGGGGTCCTGGGGTTCGTGCTCGTGTCCATAGTCGCGACCAAGATCATGGGGGGGTGATTGAGAGCGAAGGGGGGGGGGAGGGGAGGGGGGGGACGGACCACCGTACGAACGGATGAAGATGACTATTTTAGGCTCACCTGCTGACCATCAGCGCACGCGCAGTGCTCACCGGGCGGGCGGGCGGGTCGATCGGCGAGTGTCGTTTCGGCGGCCGCCCGCCCCGAAAAGGCCCCGTCGTCGGCGGGCGCTTTCATTCCGCCCCGGGCACGACCCCGGGTGCTCGCGCAGCCTCCGCGTCGCGCGATCCCCCCGCCGTCTCTCGGCTCACGCTTCCCGTGATGGCGTCGACGGTCGCGACGCGCGTCTCCCCGTGGACGCGCGCTCGCGCGTCGCCGCGCGTCGCGCGACCGCGCCCCCGCGTCGCCGCCCCGGTTCGCGCCGGCGGCGGCGGCGGTTCCTTCCGCGTCATCGAGTACGGCGACGGGACCACGCCCGATGAGAGGCGCGCCGCGAGCGCCGGTCGCGAGGACGACCGCGGGGATCGCGACCGGCCCGGGCGCGGGCGCGGAGCGCGCGGCGGGTCCCGAGGGCGCCAAGCGCGAGGCCGCGGGTCGCGCGGGCGCCGCGACGATTATTATCGCGACGACGACGAGGAGGATTTCTACGACGACCGCCGCCCGCGCGGGCGGGGTTCGCTCCGCGAGAGGGGCCGCGGCGGCCGCGGCGTCCGCTCGCAGCGCGGGTTCCGCGACGGCGCGCCGGGCGACGACGCGCCGTGGCGCCCGCCGAGCGGCGGACCCCGCGAGGACGAGTGGCGCGCGAGTGACCGCCGCGACCGCCGCTTCGACGACGACTTCGACGCCCCCCCCCGCGCGCCCCGCGATTCCCACGCCGCGAGCGCGGCGGCGTGCGCTTCGGCGATGGGTTCGAGGACGACCGGTTCGAGGACGACGACCACCGCGGGGGCTATCGCGACGACCGCGGGGGCTATGGTTTTTCGACGGTGGACTGCGCCGGGCAGGAGGGTCGGGTCATCGGCAAGGGCGGCGGTATGATCGCCGAGATCCAGGAGCGCACCGGCGCGCACCTCAGCGTCCGCAAGGACCTCGGCGTCGTCGAGGTGGAGGGCGGCGACGTCGCCGCGGCGGAGGCGGAGATCCGACGGATCGTCGAGGACGGGCGCCGGAGCGACGCCGCGAGCGGACGAAACGCCGCCGGACCCGGCGCCCGCCGCGGACCCGGCGGCGCGGAAACCCCGCCGCGGAGGGAGTATTACGAAGAGGAGGCGTACGGCGGTCGCGACGAAGAAGGATACGGGTACGACTCGGACGACTCGGACGACGATTGGATCCTGGAGGGTTTGGAGGATGAGCTGGCGGACGCCGCGGCGTGGGCCGGGGGCCACGAGTCTCGGCCCGGGCGGTACCGCCCCGAGCTCTTGTCCAAGTACGTGGACGAGGCGTTCGAGCCGCTCGTGTACGTGCGCGAGCCCGACGACGCCGACGAGTACAACTTCTTCGCCGGGTCCAGGTTCAAGCAGCTCGGCGCGAGCGAGGCGGCGGAGAAGGCGGTGAACGAGATGGGGATCGAGCGGCCCAGCCACATCCAGGCGCTGACGTACGGGTGGCTGAGCGGCGAGAAGGACGCGTCGGGTCCGGACGAAGCTGAAGCCGAATTCGAGGCCGAGGCCTCGGCGAGCGTTGAAACCTCCGCGGGGGACCCGGTCGCGTCGCCGACCGCGTCCCCCGGCGCTTTGCTCATGGCGGACCAGGCCGGGAGCGGGAAGACGCTCGCGTACCTGCTCCCCCTGCTCCAGCGGCTCCAGGCGGTGGAGCGGACCGCGGGGCGCGCGGCGCCGAACCGGCCTCGGCTTTTGGTTTTGTGTCCGACGTCGGAGCTCGTCGTGCAGGTGCTCGGCGTGGCTCGGGCGCTCGCGCGGGGCGGCCTGCGGTGCCGCTCGCTGGCGATGACCGGCGGGAACGAGGGCAAGACGCAGACTCGGGCGTTGAAGGAGGGCGTCGACGTCGTCATCGGCACCCCGGGCCGCGTCGCGCACCTCGTGGAGGTGGGCAAGCTCGAGACGCGCGACCTCCTGGCGGTGGTGGTGGACGAGTGCGACGTCTTGCTCGGGGACAGCTTCGAGTTCGCCGAGCAGGTCCGGCCGCTGAAGGAGGCGTGCGAGACGCAGGGCGGGTGCTTCACGCGGTTCGTCCTCGTCACGGCGACCATCCCCGAGGACGTGCTCAGGCAGCTCCGCGCGTTCTTCGACGGGTCGCTGAAGGTGCTCCAGGGCCCGGGGCTGCACCGTCCGGCGGCGGGGCTTCTCGAGCGCCTCGTCGACTGCAGCGGCGGCGACGTCGTCGACGACCAGAGCGGCTTCTACCGCAAGTACCGCGCCCTCGAACAGCTCCTGGACGCGGAGCGCGAGAAGGGCGAGGCCGCCGCGAAGCGCATGCTCCTCTTCTGCAACAAGATCGAGACGTGCAGGCGCGTGGAGAACTTACTGCGCAGAAGCGACCGGGAGGGGAAGACGCTCGTGCCGCTGCCGTACCACGCCGCGCTGACCCGCGAACGCCGAGAGGCGAGCCTCGGGGAGTTCCTCGTCCCGCCGAAGAAGGGGGACGTGCCGCTGATGCTCGTGTGCACGGACAGGGCGAGCCGCGGTCTCGACGCGAGCTTCGTCAAGCACGTCGTCCTCTTCGACTTCCCCAGAGACCCGTCGGAGTACGTCCGAAGGGTCGGGAGAACCGCGAGGGGCGCGCTCGGAACGGGGGAGGTGTCCGTGCTCGTCCTGGGGAGGCAGGTCAGGCTCGCCAGGGAAATCATGAGGAGGAACACGAGGGGGGACCCCGTCGAGAGTACGCCGCAGTATTAACACGAAGAGGAGGGGGCGAAAGAGGAGGGGGGGAGGGGGGGGAGAGGAGCGGAGCCGTACGGGTCGGTGTGAATATGATGCGCGCGTCGTCACGGAGCTTTCTTCTTTTTTTATAAACAACGATCGAGCCTTCCGGTTGGCGTCGCGGCGGTGCGGGGGAGAAAACAAGCACACTCCATCTGAGTGTCAACAGCAAAACTTTAGAACCCACGTAACAGGGACAATCACTTCAAAGAAGCTCCCCCGTTTGTAAGAACCTTCGCCTTTGCGCGGCGGAGGTTCTGTTGGTTCGCGAACGTTTTGCTGCGTCTCCGTGTCACCGAACCGCGACGCAAACGGGGAGGACCGTCTCGGGCCTCGCGAGGCGGCGGAGGCTCACGCGCACCGACCGAAGCACGAGCAGCTTGAAAAACAGGTAGCTCATCGCAAGAAGCGGAAAGCTGGCAAAAGCGCAAGAGGCGGATGACATCATCGCATCCGCCCCTTGTGCTTTGGTAAAGCTGCTCGTGCTCGGTTCAAGCGCAAAAAAGTTCGCGACAGACTACGTAGCTAGTCTAAGATTACCAGCCGCCGCCGCCTCGCGAGGACCGACCGCATCGCGTTTTTTTTTCCACCCATCATCTTGTTGTCTCTCGCGCGCGCGACCCGGGTCGTCTATGACGCCCCGAGGCGTGCGCGCGCGTCGTCGCTTCGCGTCCGCTCATGTCGCGCCGCGAGCGGCGAGGCGCGGTTCGCCCCTCGCCGCCCTCGTCGCGGACGGGTCGGTCGTTCGGTCGACGGTTCGCGGCTTGGGCGTGTGCATCAGCGCCCCGTCGCGTTCTCCTTCTTCGTCCACATCCACGTCGGGTTGCGGCACCCGCTCCTGCACACGGGCATGCAGTTGCACACGGGGAGGTACGCGAGGTTGTTGTACACGGCGTCGCCCTTGCCCTCGTTGCGGTTCTTGCGGCAGTGGTATTCCCTGGGGCGGTCGGGGGCGGGCGCGGGTGAGACGTTCGCGCGGGCGATCGCCCCGGGAGGCGAACGGGCGCGGGCGTCGGGCGTTACGCGCGCGGTCGGATTCGCCGCGCGCACCAGTGGTTCTCCTGGATCTCCTCGTCGGCCGCGGCCTCGAAGATGGTCGGGCCCTTCTCGTCGTCGTCGTCCTCGGCGCTCATGTCGGCGTCGTCGCGTCGCGTGCGCGCGCGTGCGAGTGAGTGCCACGACGGCGCGTCCGAGACGAACGACGGGCAGCCTCGGCGGATCCGACGAAAAAAACGCGTCGTTCGTCGTGACGAGACTGTCCGACGATATCTGAAACCGACGCGATGGGTTCAATTTTGGATCGCATCGTTCCACCTCCTCTCGCGTATGATAATCACTCCGCCTCGTTGTCTCCTCCTCGCTCCCCCTCCTTCCTCGGTTGGTCCCGCATCGTCAGCGACGAGAGCCTCGCCCCCGACGAGCTCGCCTTCATCGGCCTCGCCCTCTCCGCCTTCATCGCCGAGCCCTCGTTCGCCTCCCCGAGGAGTTGTTTCCCCTCCCTCCCCTCCTCGCGCGCCGCGAGCGATTTGCTCGAGTGCGCCCTGCGGACGCCCGCCATCATCGCCATCGTCGCCGAAGCCCCCCCCCCGTTCGCCAGGTCCATGATCCTGACGTTGAAGACTTCGAAGTTCGTGTCGACACCGCGAGCGTCCTGCACGGAGAGCAGGCTCGCCGTGCTCATCGGCATGTCGCTGCTCGCGTCCGAGTTGGTGTGCGAGTGGTCCGAGTGCCCGGCGCTCGATCCCCTTCGGGCCCTCGCGGCGGCGAAGGGATCCCCCCCGGATTTGTTCCCCATCGTCGTCGAAGGCGCGCGGGTGAACGACTTCGAGGACGTTCTCTCGTCGAGGACGCGCGAGAACGCCCCGAAGAACCCCACGCCGTCCCGCAGCGAGCTCCCCCTCATCTGGTGCCCGTGCCCGTGCGACGATAGGGAGCTCGCGAACGCTTGGTGGTTGTGGTGATTGTGGACGACGAGCGCGTCGGAGACGAGGGGCGCCCACGCGTCCACCTCCCGCGCCACCGCGTCGAAGCCTGGCCGAGCCTCCGGGTCCGAGGCCCAGCACCGCTGCGCGAGCCTTCGCATGGGCTCGAACGCCTCCACCGGGAACCTCGGCCTGAGGTCGTTCTTCGCGACGGCGACGATGATGTTCACCGGCGCGACGCCCTCGAACGCGCGCGCGCCGTGCGTGGCGAGTTCCCAGAGCAAGATGGCGAAGGCGTACGCGTCCGACGCGCGGCTCACCTCGCTCCGGCGTAACAGCTCCGGCGCCATGTGGCTCACCGTGCCGTTGACGCGCTTCAGCACCGCCTTCGTCTCCCCGGGCTCGAGCACGTGGGACACCCCGAAGTCCGCGAGCTTGACGAGCCACCGGGACGGGCGGTCGGCGTCCGGGTGGAGCAGCACGTTGGACGCCTTGACGTCGCCGTGGACGACGCCGCGCGCGTGCAAATACGTCATCCCGGACGCCACCTGCCCGACGACGCAGCGGTACGCCGCCGTCGACCGCACGCGCTTCGACGCGCTCACCAACGCGGGCGACCGCAACACCGTGCTCAGCGACCCGCCGATGCAGAAGTCGGTCACGATCACCGTGCGCCAGGGCGAGCCCGACGAGCCGCCGGGGGACGACCCGGGGTCGGAGTCCTCGGACGAAGCCGCCGCCGGACCGCTGTGCTGCATCAAACACGTCACGACGTTGGCGTGGTCGAGCGTGCGGACAATCTCCGCCTCGCGCTTCGCCGAGCGCGACAGCGAGCGCTGCTGGTCCCGGGCGCGGCGATCGGAGCCGCCGCCCCGCGTCGTCGTGTTCGCCTCCGAAGCCTTCGGCGAACCCTTCGAACGACCCTTCGAACCGTCGCCCGCGTCGTCGTCGTCCGACGACCCCGCGACCCCGTCGTCGTCGAAGACGCGGTACTCCATCACCTTAATGGCGACCGCGATGGCCCCCGCGCCGCCGCCCTTCCGCCGCGCTTTCGCGTCTCCCCTCGACCCTTCCTCCACCCCGTCGTTCGCCCCTCGTGGGTCCCGCTTCACGAACGCGCCTCGGTACACCTCCGCGAAGCCGCCGCGCGCGAACGGCCGCTCGTCCAGATACGACACCCCGGGAAGGTTCGCCTCGTCCACCGGCCGCCCCGCGCGCGCCCGGCGCCCGCCCGAGGCCCCGGGCGCCGAGCTCCCAGCCGACGCTCGCGCGCGGTTCGCACCCTCCACCACGCGCACGCCTCGATGGTCCTCACGGGGCGTCGACGACGAAGGGTGCTCGGGCGCGTCCTCCGCGTACAGGGAGTCCATCATGTCGAACGTCAGGCCCTGGCACACGATCACGCGGTGGCACCGCCCCCCGCCCGCGTTGGGCACCGTCAGCGAGTCTGCGCGCTGGACCATCCCGGAGAACGAGTCCCCCCGAAGCGAGGGGATCGCGCGGTCGGGCGACGACGCCGAGTCCCCCGGGTCGCCGGTGCCCGACTCGCCCCGGGCAGAGGGGGAGTCGAAGAACCCGTTCGGGAAGAGCCGGTCGACGCGCGCGACGGCGCCCTCCCCCTCGGAGTCGGTGTACTCGTCCTCGAACGTCTCCATGGGCTCGTCCTCGACGATGCTTCGCCGGGAGTGCCGAGAGGCCCCCCCGGACCCGGCTCTTTTATCGGATCCCCCTCCGAGCGTCGAGAGCGTTTTCTTCCGACTTCGCGCCGGCGAACCGGGGGACGCGGATCCGGACCCCCCGGCGGCGTTTTCGCGAGACCGTCTCCCGGCGCCGAGGTACCCGAGCGTCGATCGCCACAGCGAACGCATCGACCACCCCGTGGGCCTGGGCGAAGAGACGGGCGACGACGTCGACGTCTCCGGCGGTGAGTTCGCGCGTTCGAGTTCGCTCGCTCGCGGGTCTCCCCTCGGCGGCGGGGAGGCGGCTTCCGACGAGACATTTTTATTTTCGCGCCCGTCCCGAGACATAATTTTTTCGTCCTTCGGGGAGGGCGGGGAGGGGTCGTGCTCCGCGTTGATGAGGGATCTCGGCACCGGGATGGCGACCGCGGCGCCGGGCGTGAACTTATCGCTGGCGATCTCCATCGTCTGGCCCGAGACGGCGCCGAATCCGCGCGGGATCTCCACGAGGATGGTGTCCGCGACGGGGTCGAAATCGTACGGGACCACCGTCTCGAGCATCTCGCCCTCGCGGCTGCAGTCGAGCTTATCGTCCGCCTCGCCCTCGCCGAGCGCCTCGGCGACCATCTCGTGGATATCCCGCACGAGGTCCGTCTGCTCGTGCGGGACCCGCGCGGCGAAGTCGGGCATCAGGTTCTCGTCCGAGCCGCCCCCGGACGAGTGCGACTCGAGCGAGTCGTGGATGCCGTCGCGGCGGGGCGCGTCGCGCGGATCTCCCGGCGTCGAGGACGAGACCACGACGGGGGCGCCGGCGTCCACGCCGTCGGCGCGCTCGCGATCGGCCACCTCCATCTCCCTCAGCACCGCCGCGAGCGCCGACGCGGTCCCGGGCGGGAGCTCGGTGTCTCCCATGTGGGAGACGGCGGAGGAGGGCCGGGAGATATTTATTCCACGCCCGCGAGCGAAGAAATTCACCGACCCGACGCGAGACCACGGGTCGCCCGCCGCGAACGCCACCCGGGCGCGCCCGCGCGGCGGAGACGCCGGCCCCGCGCGCGCCCGTGCCGCGCGAGGAAAGCCCGCGAGCCCGGAAGCCCGAGCGGGAAAGTGGTGAGGGAAGAGGGAACCGCGCGGCGTACAACCTTTCTTTCCTTCTCTTTTTTCTGCCGTCGAAGGCTCAACAGTGCCAGCTGGTGGATGTGGGTGCCGTCATTACGTTTTTTTAATACTAGATACTCGCTTGGACTTTTTTTTTTCCCGTCGGTGTTCAACCGAAACGGAGATCTTCGCCTGCCGGCACTTTTCGTTTCCGCGATGACGGGGACGCGACCGCCAGTTTTCGGACTTCAAGCAAAGCCGTTGACGCGTGCCGAGATCGCTCGCGCGTGCCTCCCTGCTCACTTCCGCCGTCTCCCGTTCGTTCGCGTCTCATCGATCCTCGGCGATGTCGACCGCGGACGGCGACGGCGACCTGATCCTCCACCGCTGGCCTCGCGCGTGGGGTCTGCCGAGCCTCTCCCCCGAGTGCGTCGCCGTGGAGGCGTACCTCCGCCTGGCGCACCTTCGTTTCTCCGCGGAGGATTGCCGCACGCCGTACGCGTCTCCCTCCGGCACGCTCCCCGCCCTCGACCAGTGCGCGGACGTCGTCGGCGGCGTCGAGGGCAAGGACGAGCACGGCCAGCGCGACAACCACGGCGCGGTCGCGGCGCGGCGCATCACGACGCACCTCGCGAGGAAGGTGGCGAACCTCGACGCGCACGTTCGCGACGCCTCGGATCGCTCCGCGCTCGCGGCGTACCTCGCCCTCGTCGAGGCGCGCCTCGCGCGCGCCACCGCGTACTTCACCTGGGTCGACCGCGACCGGTTCTACGCGCACACGCGTCGCGAGTACGGCCGCGCGTTCCCCCCCCCGCTCTCGTACATCATCCCCTGGCTCTGGCGCCGTCAGATGCTCCCGCGCTTCGCCGGCGAGTCGTCGGACGCCGTCGTCGCCGGCGCGGCGGACGCGTACGCCGCCCTCGCGCGCCGCCTCGAGGACGCCGGCGGCGCGTACTTCATGGGCCCGAAGCCCACGAGCGTGGACGCGCTCGCCTTCGCGCACCTCGCGTTCCACGCCCTGAGCCCCGTCGGCGACGCCCTGCGCCGGGAGCTCGCCGCGCACCCTTCGCTGGTGGCGTACGTCGAGCGGATGCGCGCGGCGCTGTTCCCGTCCGAGGAGACGGGGCTCGGCGGGCGGGGCGGGGCGAGCGCGGACGACCCGAACGCGATCGACGCGTCCGGGTGGCTCGAGCCGCCGACGGAGGCGAACCGCGCGAGGCGGGGGTGGTGGGGGTACGGGCGGGGCGGGTCCGGGTCTTCGCGCGGGGAGCCGAAGAAACCGAAGAAGCCGCGGAGCGCAAAGGAGGAGCGGTTCCGAAGGCGGTCCAGGTACTCCGTGCTCATCGCCGTCGCCGCCGTGCTGGCCTACCTCCTCACGGGCGAGGTCGTCGAGTTCGCGTTCGGGGACGAGGAGGAGGACGCGGGGGAAGCGCGGGAGGCGAGCGAGGCGAGGGCCGCGGGGGGGGCCGGCGACGCCGACGCCGAGGAGCTGCCGGAGGAGAGCCTCGACGACGACGACGAAGAAGACGCGCCGCCGGGAGACGACAACGAGGAATGATGACGAGGAAAGAGACTATTATCTTTGGTCTGCACGAGAGTATGATACGAGCACTCGTACTCGTGGATGTTCAGCGCCGCGCGACGACACGCGCCCGTCTCTCAACCGTCAGTCGGCGACTTCGTACTCGTCGTCGAGGGACTTGTACACCGTCCCGGTCACGTCGCACTCGGCGTCCTTCTCGCCGCGGGCCATCTTCAAGCGGTAGTTGAACCCGTTGACCACCTGCACGCTCGCCTCGCACAGGTAAAACGTCTTCGCTCGCGCCTCCGCGGCCTTCGCCTCCGCCTCCTCCGCGCTCCCGCTCGGGTGGATTTGGACGGGTCGGAGGACGGAGGCGTCGCCGCCGTCGTCGCGATTCGGGTTTCTCGTCGTCCACGCCCGAGCATACTCGGCGGCGGCGGCTAAGGCCTCCGCGGTGGCGGGGTCGAGCGGGCGGAACCCGCCGAGGAGCCGAGGGGACGACGCGTCGTCGACGGCGCCGCGCGGCGCGGCCTCGACGGCGAGGACGAGGGCGTCGGCCGTCACCTCGTTCTCGCCGTCTAGGCGCTGCCAGATTTTGGCGCGGCGGATCTCCGTGCGCGGGGCGCCGGCCCCCTCGGCGTCCGCGCCCCGGGGGCCCGCGCCGGGCCGCGACGCCTCGTACGTGACGTGCAGCATCGTCCCCGCGACGACCTGCGTGCGGACCTCGATCGTTCGCTCGAACCGGTACGGGCGGGCGTCCCCGAGGCGAGCGTTGAGCGCGCCGACGAGGGCGCCGCGCACCGAGGCGTCCACCAGCGAGCAGTCCGCGGGGGTGTTCGAGATCCCGCCCACCATCTCGTGCCGCACCTCGTACACGATCGGGTCGTCGGGCGTCGCGTGTGATTGCGCGACGGCGTGATCCATCACCAGGAGCGCCGCGAGCGCGAAAACGGCGAGACGCGAGGCGAACATGCGCGGCCCGGAGTACCAGGCCCGGCGCGGTGGTCGTTCGGGGCAACAACGATGATTCTTCCGATGAAAACAGGTGCCGCGCGGCGACGACGCGCAACTCAACGACGTCGTCGTCCACCGCGCCGCTCGTCATTCGGCTCCCGCACGCACACGTCGTCTCGCGCGCCGAGCGGCGTCGACCGGGGCGCGGTTGCTCTTCTCGTCGCGGTCGCGGCGCGCTCTCGCGATGCCTCGTCGGGAGGCCGGCGCGGGGTGGTCGGACGCCTCGTTCCCCGCGCGCGCGTCGCGCCGCGCGGCGTCGCTCGCGAGGCACGTCTCGCCCCCCCCGCTCGCGCTCTCGCGTTCCCCGTGCTCCGCCTCCCCCCCCGCGCCTCCCGCGCTCGCCGTGCACCCCGAGGTCGCCGCGGCGCTCGCGTCGAACCGCGCGGTGGTGGCGCTCGAGAGCACGATCGTGTCGCACGGCATGCCGTACCCCCGCAACCTCGAGATGGCGCGCGAGGTGGAGGCGATCGTCCGCGCGCGCGGCGCGGTCCCCGCGACGATCGCGGTGATGGACGGCGTCCCGACCGTCGGCCTCGCCGACGCGCAGCTCGAGGCGCTCGCGAAGCTCGGCCCCGCCGCGATGAAGGTCTCCCGCCGCGACCTCGCGCACTGCGTCGCCTCCTCGAGGACGGGCGCGACGACCGTCTCCGCCACCGCGTGTCTCGCCGCCAAAGCCGGCGTCGGCGTCTTCGTCACCGGCGGCGTCGGCGGCGTCCACCGCGGCGCCGAGCGCACCATGGACGTCTCCGCCGACCTCATCGAGCTCGGGAAAACCCCCGTCGCGGTCATCTGCGCGGGCGCGAAGAGCATCCTCGACATACCCAAGACGTTGGAGTATTTGGAGACGCAGGGCGTTCCCGTGGCGGCGTACGGCGCCGACGATTTCCCGGCGTTTTTCGCGCGGAGCAGCGGCGAGCGAGCGAGCGCGAGGGTGGACGATCCCGTCGCCGCCGCGCGCCTGATCCGCGCCGGGCGAACGCTCGGGCTCGAGCAGGGCGCGCTGATCGCGGTGCCCATTCCCGCGGAGCACGAGGCGAAGGGGGCGGAGGTGGAGGCGGCGATCCGGAGAGCGCTCGACGAGTGCGAGAGCCGAGGGGTCAGGGGGAGGGACGTGACGCCGTTTTTGCTCGAGAGGGTGCGGGTGCTCACCGACGGCGCCAGCCTCGACGCCAACGTCGCGCTCGTAAAAAACAACGCCCGCGTGGGAGCCGACATCGCCGTCGAGCTGGCGAGAATATCATAGAACGAGACAGGGGGGAACGAGAGAGGGGGGGCGAGCGCGAACGTTCGGAAGTGAAACGAGGACGAAGACGACTCTTTTCGTGGTCCATCGATGGGCGCTTCTTGGCTCGAGCGTCGTTCGTCGGCGCGCGAACGACGCGTACATACGCCGCGTCTCGCGCTCACGCGACGGCGGTTCGCTCGCCGCTCTTCTCGGAGGGCTCGAGGATGAGTTCCGGGATGACGATGTCGGCGTCGCCCTCCTTATCGTCTCCCTTCCCCGCGCCCTCCGCCGCGTCCCCGCCCGATTTCGCGCCCTCTCCGCGCTCCCGCTCCGCGTCGCCCTCTCCGCGCTTTCCCCGCGGCGACGCGCTTTCGCCTCGAGCGCTCGCCTTTTTCCGCATCCCCAACAGCTCCTGGATCTCCCCCCCCGTGAGCGTCTCCTTCGCGAGCATCTCCGCCGCGAGCACGTGCAGGTCCTTGGAGTTCCGCGTCAGGAGGCGCGTGACCCTGGCGTGGCTGTCCCTCAGCAGCTGCACGACCTCCTTGTCCACGAGCGCCTCGGTCGCGCGTCGGCCGCCCTTGCTCATCGAGTCCACGTGCACGGGCCCGACGAGCGAGGAGAGGCCCACCTCGCCGACCATGTACGTCGCCAGGCGCGTCGCCTGCTGCAGGTCGCTCAGCGCCCCGGTCGTGACCTCGTCCCGCCCGAAGATGAGCTCCTCCGCGACGCGCCCGCCCATGCACACGTCCAGCCTGGCGAGGAGCTGCTTCCTCGTGATGCTCGTCTCGTCCTTATCCGGGAGCTGCGTGACCATTCCCAGCGCCGACCCGCGCGGGACGATGGTGGCTTTGTGCACGGGCATCGCGCCGGGCGTGCGCAGAGCGACGACCGCGTGGCCAGCCTCGTGGTACGCGGTCAGGCGCTTGGACTCCTCGGTCAGGACCGCGCTCTTGCGCTCGACGCCCATGATGATGCGGTCCTTCGCCCAGTCCAGGCGCGCGGCGCCGATGGACGTCTCCCCGCTCACCGCGGCTTGCACGGCGGCGGTGTTGACGAGGTTGAAGAGCTCGGCGCCGCTGAATCCGCTCGTGCCGCGCGCGAGCGCCTCCACGTCCACGTCCTCGTCCGTGGGTTTATCCGCGAGGTAGTGCGTCAGGATCTCGCGCCGGCCGCCGATGTCCGGGTTGGGGACGTGGACGTGGCGGTCGAACCGCCCGGGCCTGGTCAGCGCCGGGTCGAGCTGCTCGGGGATGTTCGTCGCGGCGATGACGATGATGCCCTCGTTCTGCTCAAACCCGTCCATCTCCGTCAAGAGCTGGTTCAGGGTCTTGCGGCTCTGCGTCTCGAACGCCTTCCGACTCGTCCCGACCGCGTCGATCTCGTCGATGAACACGATGCAGGGCATCTTCTTCTTCGCCGCGCTGAAGAGCTGCCGGACGCGCTTGCTCCCGACGCCGACGAACATCTCCTCGAACTCGCTCCCCGCGCGGTAAAAAAACGGCACCCCGGCCTCGCCCGCCACCGCGCGAGCCAGGAGCGTCTTCCCCGTACCCGGAGGACCGCTGAGCAAAACGCCCTTCGGGAGCTTCCCGCCGAGCTTCGTGAACGTGTCCGGGTTCTTGAGGTACGCGACGATCTCCTGGAGCTCCTCCTTCGCCTCGTCGCACCCCTTCACGTCGGCGAACGTCTTGATGCTCTGCTCGCTCAGTTCGTCCTTGTTGTACTCCTTCGGGTCGAACGAACCGGGTTTGTTCGCGTCCTTATTGTCGCCCCCGCGCAGACCGGGGAGCGACGTCCTCTTCCCGCCGCTGCCGTCACCGCCGGGTAAGAGCCCGCTCGCCGAGCCGACGTCCTCCTTGGCGGAGCTCGAGGCGGCGCTCGCGCTCGACGCGCCCTTGCCGACGGTGACCTTGGTCGCGTGGCGCTGCATCGCGCTCATCGCCGCGCTTCCCAACACGCAACACAGCGCGGAGAAGAACACGAAGTTGATCAGCCCGCCGCCCTTGGCGCGTCCTCCGGACCCGCCCTGGAGGCCCGCCGCGGACCCGCTCGGGTCCGCGAGGACGACGTGCAGCGGCGCGGCGGGCGAGCGCCCGGGCGGCGGCCGAACGACGCCCGGTTTTCCCTCGGCGCGCTTGCTCAGATCGGCGAGGACGGCGGGGAGCTCGCTTCGCCGCGCCGAGGCGATCGCGACCGCCTGGGTCACCGCGGCGGTCGCGGCCTCGCCGCTGATGTTCTGGTCCTTCATGACGCCCGCGGCCGCCATGGAGAGCTGCGAGGGCGAGGGAGACGAGGGGTCGAACCGCTCGTCGAGCGCGCCGAGCGCGGCGAGCGATTCGAGGTACGCGACGACGCTGCCGGGGCCCGAGGCGTGCTGCCGGGACTCGAACCGCGCGACGACGTCCTCGTGCATCTCGAGCGCTTTAAGCTCGCGCAGGAGGGCGTCCTGCTTGACGAAGTCCTCGGGGTCGAGGTCGGCCGCGAGCGCCAGGGCGTCGAGCCTCTCGCGCGCCTTGGCGTCGGAGCGAGACGCGAGCCAGGCGCGCAGCCTAGAGGGGACCAGGCGCGCGAGCCCGGAGGGCGCTTCCGAGGACGAGGACTCCGACGAGGAGGCGTCGCCGCTCGAGGCGGCGTTCGCGTCGGGCGCGGAGGACTCGGGGGACGCGGACGCTTCTCGGGACTGCTTCTTCGTCGCGGCGTTCGAGGCGTTCGGCGACGCCTCCGTCTCGAACGCGAACGTCTTCGCGGGCTCGGGAGCGTCCGAGGGATCGGCGTCATCGCGCGCGGAGGCGCGCGGCGCGAGACGCGCGACGCGGCCGCTTCTCCCGACGCGCGCGAGGACGCGTCGCCGCGATCGACGAGGGCGAGGGAGCGGCGCCGCCGCCGACGCCGCGGGGCGCGACGTCGACACCCGCGAGATCATCGTTCCACGGTCGGTTCGACCTCGCCTCCTCGGATCTCTTCCGCGCCCGACGACTCTCGCTCCCCGTGGCCTCTCGGCGCGCGTCGGCGACGAGGGGGCGCGAAAGCGCGCGCGCGGTGGTGTCGCGACGACGGGCGTGCGCGAGCGAGCGCGATCGCACGAACCCGGCGCGCCTGGTCGTGTGCGCGCGGGCGCGAGAAGGACGACGCGCGAAAGGTCAAAACGCGCTCCACGCGACGCACGCCCTCTATCTGTTGATGACTGCACACGCGGGCGTTCACATGTGTGCGGTGCCGTGTCGGCGACGCCCCGCGCCGGTTGGGAGACGAGGCGTCGTCCTCGGCGCGTCCGACGCTCGCGCACTCCCGCGCGCGCGCCGATCCCTCGCGCCGCGCGCCTCGACGCGCCGAAGGCGCCGCTCTCGCGCGCCCCCGAGCGCGCTCCGCGGGCACCCCTCCCGGCGAAGATGGCGCCCCGACCGGCCTCCGGGGTCTCCCGCAGGCCCGAGCGTTTCGGCGGATCGGTGCGGAACGAAAAGCGCGACGAGCTGCGACGCGCGCTCGAGGCGTTCGAGGCGAGGGTGGACAAGAACGATCCCGAGCAAGTCGCCGCCCTCGAGGCCATGCGCGCGGAGACGCGCGAGCTCGAGCGCATGCGCGGGGTCTGGTGCGCGACCGGACCAAACTCGCGCGCCCAGCCCTTCCGCGTCGATCGACGGACCGCCCCATCATTCTTCGACCGGCCGGCTGGTGAATAACGAACCACGTCCGAATTCACGCTTGTGCGCGCGCGCGACGCTTCACGACGCGCTCTTCCGTTTTCCGCCTCCACCGCTTCCCCTCCTCTCCTCACCGTCTCCCACCCACCGTTTCGTCACACAGGGACCTCCGCGGCCTCCCGGGCGTGCAGAGAGACTGGAACGAGTACCCCGACCCCGAGCGCGCCCTCGCCCCGCTGGAGGACGAACGGTTCTCCGAGTACAAAGCGCACAAAGCGGCCGAGCGCGAGGGACGCGCCCGCCTCGCGCTCGCCTCCCCCGAGGATCCCCCGAGGCGCGACGAGGCGTGACGAGCGAAAAACAGAGGGACGGGGACGGGGACCACCTCTCCGCGAAGGCGATTTCGCGAACGATGATATCCTACGTGTATCTCATCGTAAAAGACAACTTTCCTTTCGTGCTCGTCGCGCGCGGCTCCGCGAGCGCTCCTTTAGCGCGCGGGCGCCCCCTCCAACTTGACCATCTGCTCGGGATCGATGAGGGCGAGTTCCTTCTCCTCCGCCTCGGCCATGACCGTCCCGGCGCCGAACGCGAGCGCGCTCTCTCCCTCCGTCGCGCCCACGGGTTCCTTCTCCTCGAGTTTCGCCGCCTCCATCACGACGTCGTCGACGATCTTCTTCAGCCCCTTGGTCGGCGCGCCGTACACCGCCTTATCCGTGACAACCTCCGCGGCGAGCTTGCCCGCCAGCACGGCGCCCTCCATCGAGCCGAGGAATTTCTGGCTCGTCCAGTCGCCCGCGAGGGTGAAGTTGGAGATGGGCGTGGCCTGGCTGGGCCTGTACTTGTTCCGGCCCGGGATGGCGGCGTACACGGACCGGGGCGTCTTCACCACCGCGTGCTTCAGGAGCTTGGCGCCGACGCCGTCCGGCGCGCCGGGGCCAATCTCGAGCGGGAAGAGGCGCTCGAGCTCCTTCATCGTCGCGTCCACGATTTCCTGGTTCGACTTGGCGATCCAGTTCGTCTTCCCGCCCGCGATCGGCGAGCAGGGCGCGAAGACGAGCTCCAGCATGGACTTGTTCTCGTCGTAGTACTCCTTGCACGTCGTGGACATGTCGGCGTACACGCTGAGCAGAGGCGAGCGCGAGAAGCAGAGGTGGTCCACGTTCTGGAGCTTGCGGTCGAACCACAGGTGGATGTTGATCACGGGGATCCCCTCGAGGTTCTGGATCTGGTGGAAGAACGGCATCGTGCCCCACTTCTTCGGCATCATGCGCTTCATAATGTCCACGGGGACCGCGCTGACGTACTCGTCGGCGACAATCTCGGACCCGTCCACCATCTTGAGGTGCTTCACGCTGCCGTCGTCGTTGAGCACAAACTCCTTGACGCGCTGCTTGAGCTTGACGTCGCCGCCGCGCGCCTTGATGTGGTCCACCATCGGCGCGCACAGACGGTCGGGCTGGTTCCCGTCCAGGAACGCCATCTGCAGACCGTCCGTCTCGTTCAGGAACCGGTTCATCGCGGTCAACACGACCGTCATGGAGAGCTTATCCGGGTCGATGAAGTCGAGCGCCTTGGCCATGGAGATGAACACCTCGTCGTTGATCCGATCCGGCATGCCGTACTTGCGCATGAAGTCCAAGACGCTGAGCTCGTCCTGCTCGTCGATGAAGTCCTGGCCCTCGATGAGCATGGGGATCAGAGGCGGCGCGGTCTGGAGCTTCTCGCC
>MDSW01209414.1_pt1 | contig 21022 bp, 20 predicted proteins | sample 811171 | NCBI WGS metagenome assembly MDSW01 (sample SAMN05326641, study PRJNA326480) | marine metagenome | isolation source: seawater | place: Atlantic Ocean: North West | collected 2012 | reverse complement strand
TAGCGTTGATTCTGCCCAAATATATAAAGGGTTAAATATTGGAACCGCGAAACTAAAGAAGGAAGAATTATTAGAAACTCCTCATCATTTAATAGATATAAGATTGCCTACCGAAACATATTCTGTTGGCGATTTTAAAAAAGATGTGGACATAGTTATAAAAGAATCTAAAAAAAAACAAAAAATACCTTTTCTTTGTGGCGGGACTATGATGTATTTTAATTCTTTAGAAAGACCTATAAATAATTTACCAATTTCTACAAATCAAACTAAAAAACAAGTAAATGATGAACTAGATAAAAAGGGGATTAATTTTTTATTTAAAAAGCTAAAAAAAATTGATCCAATATTAGCAAAAAAAATTAATTCAAATGATTCTCAAAGAATACAAAGAGGGCTTGAAGTATATTATATTTCTGGTAAAACATTATCTTCTTTTCATAATGAAAAAATACCAGAACAAAAACAGTATGATCTCTTAAAACTTGCTTTATGGCCAAAAGACAGAGAAAGGCTACATACTATAATTGAAGATAGAGTTTCTTTAATGCTTAAAAATGGTTTAATTGAAGAAGTTGAAGGAATACTAAAAATGTATCCAAATATTGATGACTCATACCCTTCGTTTAGATCTGTTGGCTATAGGCAGACATACAGCTATCTAAAAAATCATATATCTAAAAAAGAATTAAATGATAGATTAATTTTTGCTACAAGACAGTTAGCCAAAAGACAAATGACGTGGATGAAAAAGATGAGTAATTTAGAAATATTTGATCCATTTGATAAACAATTGATTAAAGATATAAATAATAGGATAGAAATATTTTTAACGAAAAAGTAAATAACTTAAAAGGTATATTATTTCTTTTATTTGGAACAATCACTTGGGGGTTAATATGGTATCCATATAGACTTCTGGATGATATAGGAATGTCAGCTATTTACTCAAGTTTATTTAGTTTTAGTATTGCAATATTCCTAGGATTATTTTTTTATAGATTAGACAATTTAGAAAATCTAAAGAATAAGCATTTTTGGATATATGCTTTAGTGGGTGGAATAACAAATATTTCTTATGCATTAGCAGTTATTAATGGTGAATTAGTTAGGGTGATGCTCTTATTTTTTCTTTCACCGGTTTGGACTATACCCTTTACATACTGGTTGTTAAAAGAGCAAATATTTCCTAAAAATATTTTAGCAGCTATTTTGAGTGTACTTGGAGCGTGTATTATTTTATGGCATCCAAATTTACTAATATCAAAGATAGCTATTAGTGATTTTTATGCAATTATTGGTGGAATTGGCTTTGCTTTAACAAATGTATTAGCAAGGTACTATAATTATTTTACAGTTAAAGAAAAATCATACTCTATATGGTTCGGCGTCATTCTTATTACCTTGATAGTTGTACCATTTTTTCCTTTAAACATTATAGAATCAAGTTTAAATCTAAATATTTTCTTTATTCTCTTTCTTTTAGGCTTGGCATTGTTACTTACAACAATGGTTGTTCAATTAGGGTTAACTATGATTGAAGCAGTTAAGGCTAGCCCAATATTTTTGTTTGAAATCATTGTAGTTGGAATTTCTGGTTATTATTTGGCAAACGAATTGCTCTCATTAAAAGATTTTTTAGGTGGTATATTTATTATTTTAGGAGTTTTGATTTCTTCTAAACAGTAATTGTTTAAATAAATTTTCTAGATTCTCACAAAATTTTCTTGGCTTAAATAAATTTGATTTTTCTTTTCCAGCAACAATTTTATTTTTTATTTTAATTAATTCGTTTGAATTATTGAAGAGTTTAAGTGCCATATGATAGTAGCTTTCTTTATCTTTCATGATAAGTTCATCGTCACATCCAATTTCAGTTAATATACTTCCAGCTACACGGCTTGCAAATGTTTCACCTGATATAGTTAATACAGGACATTCTGCCCAAATTGCATCACTTGTTGATGTGTGACCATTATAAGGAAATGTATCAAGAAATAAGTCTACTATTTGATGTCTAATTATGTGTTCTTCAAATTCAACCTTGGGCGCAAATTTTATTCTATTTTTATCTATCCCATAATTTTTTGCAAATTGATGTAAATTATTTTGAGATGTTTCATTTGATTGTAATAACCATAAATATGAATTTTTTGTATTTTCAAGAAGGTTTATCCAAACAGTAAACATTTCTTCAGTTATTTTTATTGATTGCGAGAAAGATGCAAAAATAAAACAAGATGAATTGAATCCATAATCCTCTTTAATTTTTTTTATTATTTTAGGCCTAAATTCAATATTTGGTTGATAACAGTGAGGCAGCTTTATTACATCTTCTGCATAAAATTTTTCGAATTCCTTTGGAATGATATATTCATCTGCAAAAATATATTCAAATAAACTTTTCTCATTGTGAAAACCCATTGTTCCTGCAAAACCTAACCAATTAATATGTATTCTTGCAGGCTTATATGCTGCAACCATCGAGCGACTATTTCTTGTAAAACCAGATAAATCTACCAATATATCAATATCTTCATTTCTAATTTTCTTTGCACTTTCTTCTTCATTAAGATTTGAGATATTAATAAATGCAGATTCTAATTTATTAAATAAATCAAACTGCTTTGATTCTTCAATTGGACCTGAATAAAATAGTTTAATCTCAAAATTATTTTTGTCATGATGCTCTAATATGTCATATATTAAATAATAGAGAGGATGATTTCTAAAGTCGGCAGATAAATAACCAATAGTAATTTTTTGTTTTAAAAATTTGTTTTTCTTATCAAATAATTCGATTTTTTTATTTTGTGACCATTTATTTGCAACATCTAATTGTTCTTTTATGCCAATATTCGGTATAGATAAAACTGTAAAGGGGGATATTTTTCCATCTTTTTTGAGATTTATGTGCTCTTTAATTTTAGCGTAATGTAATTTAATGGTTTCCCAATCACATATGTTTTGCATTAAATGTGATAATTCGACTCTGGCGTGAATTAAGTCCGAATCAATTCTTAATGCTTTTAAATAACTCTCGATAGCACTATCATAGTTACCTAAGTTTCTGTGTGTATTACCTAAATTATTGTATGTATTTTCATCTTTTTGTAAGGAGATAGATTTTTGGTATGCGATTAGTGCTTGATCAAATTTACCTTGGGAATATAAGGCATTGGCAAAATTAAATAAATAATCAGCATTCATTGGTTGATATTGAAGTAATTCTTCAAATGCTGCTTCAGCTAAATAATAATTTCTTTCTAATTGATATTTATTTCCAATCTCACATAAGCAAAAACTTAGTCCATTGATAATATCATCATTGTTTGGAAATAATTTATTTGCTCTTCTAAAAAAACCACTAGCTTCTTCATAATTATTTATTGCAGCATATAAATTACCAATTTCTATTTGTAAAAGATTATTTTGAGGATTTTGATTCAAAGCTTCCTTTAATGAATTTATAGCTCCTTTAATATCTCCAGATTCTTCCTGTTTTTTTGCTTGTTTAATTAAATTCATATTTTCTAATCTCTAAACATTGGTTTAGCTAATAAGATTTGATGATTATTTATAACTTTTTCTTTAAAACCACCTTCACAATAACAAAAATAATAAATCCACATTCTAATGAAAGCATCATCGAATCCAATATTTTTTATAGCTTGAATGTTCCTAATAAAATTTAATCTCCAATGTTTTAAAGTTTTTGCATAATGGTCACCAATATCCTCAATATCTTTTGTAATCATATTTGAAGAAGAAGTTATATTGTTAAGTAAAATAGTTAATGACGGTATGCAGCTACCAGGAAAAATATATTTTTGAATAAAATCTACAGAATTTAACGCTGCATAATAATTTTGATCTCTAATAGTAATGGCTTGTATAAGGGCTAAGCCATTTTCTTTTAAAAGCAAATTAATTTTTTTAAAATATTGTCCATAATATTTATGGCCGACAGCTTCTATCATTTCTATTGACACAACTTTATCAAAACTTCCTTTAAGATCCCGATAATCTTTAAAGATAACTTTTATATTTTTTTGTAATTTTAATTTTTTAATTTTATTAGACGTATATAAAAATTGTTGTTTAGAAATAGTCGTTGTTGTTACCTTGCAATTAAAATGAGTGGCAGCATAAATTGCAAAACCTCCCCAACCAGTACCTATTTCTAATACATGGTCAGTTTTTTTTAATTGTAATTTGTTACATATTATTCGAAGTTTATTTTTTGCCGCTAATTCTAAATTTTCTTTTGTATTTCTATATATTGCAGAAGAATACATCATGCTTTTATCAAGAAATTGTGCGAAGAAAATATTGTTAAGATCATAATGTTTAGAAATATTTTTTTGACTATTTTTTTTATTATTTCTGTTTAGGTAATGTGCGATGTTAAAAAATGGTCTAATTAGTATGTTATACAAACTTTCAATATTATTTGTAATCTGGCTATTAAGAGCCATTAAGCGAATAATCTTTGTTAGATCAGGTGATTTCCATATGCCCTTAATAAAGCCATCACTTGCGCCAATTGAGCCACCAAGAAGAACGTCTAAGTAAAATTTTCTATTAATAACTACAATAGTTCCAATGATTTCTTTATTCTTACCAAAATTGTAAATTTCATCTTGGTCAACTATCTTTATGCAACCATATTTAATTTTATTTAATTTTTTGAATAAAAGTTTTTTAGCTATATTTTGTAAAATTATTTTCATATTATGGGTGTGGGTAGAATGGTATCTTTTTTATTAATAATATAAATGCATTCCAATAAATAGTAAAAATTGTTCTGATAGAAGAGGGTGGAAATTTTAAGAGTATTTTATTTAAAGCCCAGGGTGTCCATGCTTTTTTTGTTAGCTTTAAAGTAGCATTGAAATTAAATTCATCTTTTTTGTAGTTATCCATAGAAATATATAAAAAATCTTTTGGTTCAGTAAATGTCCATTTATAATTCATATCCATTGGCATGAATGGAGATACATGAAATTCTTTTTTAAGTGTAAATTTTTTAGCGCCATTTTTAATATTCTTGCAATCATGTACATATGCATATTTTTCATTCCAAGGGGTATTAGTTATATGAGAAACAATAGCAATTAATTTGTTGAACTCATTAAAACAATAATAAAAACTTACAGGATTAAAGCAATATCCAAAATATTTCGCATTAGTTAGTAAATAAATTTTTCCAGTTATTTCATAATTAATTCTTTTTTTTATTAGTTTTTTTATTGAAGATAAGACTTTATTATTGCCCATTTTATAATAATCTGCTTCATTAAAAGAAGCTAAATTTATTTTGTTATAACTCCAAAATAGATTTTTATCAAAAGCAGTTTCTATTTCCTCAAGGTCAATAAATAGCATAGATATAGAATATTTAAATTGATGCTTTTTTGGTAAATGTCTAGTATGTGAAATGGTACCTTTATATATAGAATGCATTTATTTATTATATTTTTCTAATTGTGAAACAGCATTGTATGCGCTTCTTATTCCATCTTCATGAAATCCATTTCCCCAATAAGCGCCTGCGTAACCTGTTTTATTAATGCCAGAAATTTGATTGTATCTGCTTTGTGCAGCAATTGAATTTATTGTAAATAAAGGATGGGAGTAATTAATTTTTTTAATTATTTTATCGTGTCTTATTTTACCTTTATCGTTAAGAGTGACTAGAACAGCTTTGTTTGTTGGGAGATTTTGTAATATGTTCATATTGTAAGTAAGAGCGATTGGCATATTTTTTTTGTTATCAATATCATAATTCCAAGCTGCCCATGTTAATTTATTTTTTGGCATTACAGATTCATCTGTGTGAAGGGTAACTGTATTTTTTGAATAATTAATAGAAGATAGTATATTTTTTTCAAGTTGAGTCGGATTTTTTAATAGACTAAGTGCTTCATTGCTATGGCAAGCTAGAAAAATATAATCAAATTTATCTTCGCCATTTGTGTGAGTAACCGTCACATATTTAGAATTTCTTTCGATTAGTTTAACTTCACAATTAAGTTTTATATTCTTTTTAAATGGAGCTGTTAGTCTTTTAACATATTCTTTTGAGCCTCCACTGATAGTTAACCATTCAGGGCGATTATTAATATTAAGCATGCCATGATTTTTAAAAAATTTTATAAAAAATAAAGCTGGAAATTCAAGTATTTTATGAATATTTGTTGACCATATTGCCGACCCCATTGGCAATATATAACGTTCACAAAAAAAATTAGAAAAATTATTTTTTTTTAAAAAATTACCTAGAGATATATCTTCATTAGAAGTTAATAAATTAATAGAAATTTTGTTAAACTTAATAATTTCATAAATCATTCTTAGAAATTCATAATTAAAAATATTTTTTTTCTGAGAAAATAATGTATTTAAATTAGTCCCATTATATTCAAAGTCATTTTCTTTTGAAAAAACACTAAAGCTCATATTACTTTTTTCATACTTAACGTTTAAACTATCTAGAAGATTTGTAAACAATGGATATGTTTCTTTATTAAAAACAATAAATCCTGTATCAACCTTTAATTTCTTACCTTCAATTATTATTTCATGAGTATGAGAGTGACCACCTAATCTATTATTTTTCTCAAATAAGGTTATGTTATGATTTCTAGAAAGAAGATGAGCTAAGCTATTTCCTGAGATTCCTGATCCAACGATAGCAATTTTCATTTTAGCTTTATATTTGTGACTTGATTTTATTGGATTCTCTAATATTGCTTGAAACAGTTCTTATGTCCCAAATAATTCCAAAAGTATTTAGTAATTTAAGAAGATAATAAGTTATATCTATTTCCCACCAGTAGAATCCTTGACTTGCAGAGCCTGGAAAATGGTGATGATTATTATGCCATCCTTCACCAAATGTTAGAATTGCTACAATGAAATTATTACGGCTTGAGTCTTTTGTGTTGTATCTTTTCTTACCCCATAAATGAGCAACTGAATTAACTAAAAAAGTTGAATGATAAAGAAGTATTGTCGATAAAATAAATCCCCAGCTTAATAGTTGTAGGCCATTAGTTTCTAAAGCTGGGTATGCGATATTTAAATATTCCCCGAAGTAAAATAATCCTAAGCATGTGAGAATAGGAATAATAATGTCAAATCGATCTATTAACCTTAACTCTGGATATCTTGATAGTTCTTTAACTAATCGAGTATGCGTTATAAAATTAGCCTTTGTAAGAAACCAGCCTGTATGACTCCAGAAAAAACTGTGCGCTTTTGGAGAATGTTTATCATATATTGTATCCGAGTGCATATGATGTTCGCGATGGTGAGCAGCCCACCAAATAGGTCCTCTTTGAACTGCTGATGCACCAATAATTGCAAAAATGAATTGCATTAATCGACTTGTTTTAAATGTTTTATGGGAAAAATAACGATGATAAAAACCTGTAATTGCAAACATTCTTATTGCGTACATACCAATAAAAACCCAAAAAGCGGTTAAGCTAAAATCAACAAAGAAAATTGATATTACTGATAGGTGAATTATTATGTAGGGAATAACTCTAGCCCAGTCTATTTCCTTACCATGAAGATCAATATTTAAATATTTATTTTCTACGATCTGGTTGTCAAACCAGCCAAGTATATACTTAAGTGAAGGTTTTAATATTTTAATCATTTTTGAGGCACCATTCTAAGAGCATTTATATCATAACCCAAACTTTTTATTATATCGATTAATTCAGTTAGTTCATTAATTGGGATTTTTTTATTTCTCGACATTAGCCATACGTAATCCAAAGCATCTCTGGCTATAATTGTATTTGTGTAGTCTTTGTCAAGATAGGCAATCTTATATTGTGCTTTAATCGGCCAAATGAACTGCATTCCCCATTCAGCGTTAAATTTATTTTTGATAACAAATCCTTTAGGTCGATATATCTTTTTGTTACCATCAAATGAGCCCTCATTAAATATGAATGTTGTTGCAATAGTCCCATCATCATTCAATTTATAAGACTCGATTGCATTAAAAGCCTTTTTCTCTATAAATGTAGGAATATGAGCAATTACATACCAATCACCCATAAATCTATCCAGATTAACTGATTCGACTGTTTTTATAGTATTAGAGTTCATTGTACATCCACTTATAAAAAAAATAATTAGATAAAATAGTTTAAAAACATGCATATAAAAAAATTAGTTAAAGTAATTTATAAAATATATCACCAATTGGTGTAGTTGATGATAACCCAACCCAGTTCATTTTTTGATCATACCAAAGTTGAATTTTGAGTTTTTCTTCACCTTCTTTACTAGCTACAAGCTGGTAATGCTTTGTCATAATTTTTTCTTGTCGGATCGTCATTAATTCATCTGCAATAAATTCAATATTGATGTCTAGAAGTTCGCCATCCTGTGAATTCATAAGTTTGGATTGTTTTAATATACTAGAATCCCAGTATGCAAAAGTCATAATACAAGCAGAGTATTGGTATAAATTTTCATTGGCTTGTAACTTTAACTGTTTGTCTTCTAATTGACCTTTTACCTTGAAAAAGTCTCCATCATCATTAGTTTGACTATCAATTCTAGAAAGACAGCCATTGCTCCATGACTCATTTGATATATGCTTATAATAAATATCCATGAAAAGAAATTCAATATGAAAATCAGCTTTGCTAATTGATTTAGAGTTTTCAACTTTAAAAAAATGTTGTCCAATAACTCTATCATTTAGAATTGCATCGAAATTCCATTCTTTTGCAAATAGAGAATTAGAGAATATTAAAAGTAAAATGAATATGCTTATTAATCTTTTGGTGGCCATAATATAAAGCTCGATGTTTTTTGAATATATTCTATATAACCTGGACGTCTTTTTGTGATCGTTTGCTCCATTAAAGTAACTCCACTTATTTTTAATAAAAGAATGGTCATTAAAACAGGCGATAATATTGCAATCCAATAACCACTGCCTAATGAAAAAATAAAGAATCCCCACCAGATAAGAAATTCACCAAAATAATTTGGATGTCTAGAGTATTTCCATAAGCCTTTATTTAAAACTCCATCTGTATTTGTTTTTAAGAACTTTGATAATTGTAAATCAGCAAATATTTCAATTAAAAGACCAGTCATAATTACTGCAAGGGCAATTTTGTCTATTAGATTGTAATCTCTTAAATCTAATAAAGACGCAACTAATGGTAATGAAATAATTGATGCTAAAATTGCTTGAAATCCAAATATTAAATAAAGACTTTTATATTTGAATAATGGCTCATTATTTTTTCTAATATTTTGGTACCTTACATCCTCTGTTTTACCCCAATTTCTTTTAGTTAAGAAGCCACATAGCCTTATAGCCCATAAAAGCAACATAATTATGAGAGCTTCATGACGAACAGTCAGATATTCAATTGTATTAACTGTAGTTAGTATGGCAATTACAAAGAAAATACTCCACATACTGTCTACATGAGTAACATTTTTTATTTTTAAGCTCAACATCCAGCCTAATAAAGCAAAAATTGCTAAATTAATTAATATACTAAAATAAATATCAAGCATTAGTTTTACCTATAGATATAAGTAAAGGGGTAATTAGCGCCCATCCTATGGAGAGTAAAACCAATGATAATTGTTGTGTAATCATAATCGCGCCAAGTTTTTCCCCTGCAAGGTAGGCTAGCGGCCCTCCAATCGCTCCAAATATTGATGATAAAATAATACGCTTTTTGAGCCAAACTAAACTATGATTAAGTGTGATTGCAAAAATCATCCATAATATAATTATCCAGATTGGAGTTAAAGGAAAACTCCAGCCAGGAGAATTATAAATAATGAATTGGTAATATTGGATAAATCCATCAAATAAAAAACCAATTAATCCTGCAATAAATAGTAATTTCAATTCACTTAGTTTTTGATCAATCATTAATAAATGAATAGCTATGATTCCTAAACCTAAAAGAACAGAAATAAACGTCTTATCCCATGCTGCTCCTAGAATTAAGATAAACCATCCTATTTGAAAAAGGATAAAATTAACTATTTTAAATTTCATTTTTTGAATAAATAATGTGACACATACCACTCTTGACCATCTTTATAACCCCAAAGTTCAGCACAAGCCATAAAGAATATTCTCCATCTTTGAAACCATTTGTAGGCATCATTTTTTCCATAGATTTTATTTAAGGTTAGCATGGCTTTGTTTTTATTTGAATCAATATTTTTTAACCATGCATTTGCTGTTTTTTCATAATGCTGTCCAGACCAATTCCATTGATTTATAATTTTCATTTTCTCCTGGAATTGAAGTGGAAGATCTTCAGATGGCATCATTCCTCCTGAAAAAAAATATTGACTCATCCAATCATCATCATCTTCGACTTCAAATAGATAAGGTTGTGATTTATGAACAAATATATGCATAAAAAATAATCCATTCTTTTTTAACCAATTTGATATCCTATTGAAAAGTTCACGATGATTTCTCATGTGTTCAATCATTTCTACAGAAACTACCCTGTCAAATTTTTCCTTAATAGAAAAATCGTTCATATCGCAGGTTATAATTTCAAGATTTTTAATATTCCTTTTTTTAGCTTCTTTTAATATGTATTCTTTTTGAGAAGATGAATTTGAGACAGAAGTAATTTTACTTTTAGGATAATGAGATGCCATCCATAAAGATAGTGAGCCCCAACCACAACCTAATTCTAGAATTTTTTGCCCATCTTTGAGTTTTGCATGCCTACAAGTAATTTCTAAAGATAGTGATTCAGCATCTTGAAGTGTTTTAGTCGTTTTATCCCAGAAACAGGAACTATATTTTTTATGAGAACCTAAACAAAGATTGTAAAATTCTGAAGGTATTTCATAGTGTTGAGCATTAGCTAAATCTGGAACCAGAGCTATTGGTGAGGAATTCATGTTTTGAATGAATTTTTTTTTGTTAGATAGATTTATTAAATCTTCATTATTTAAGAGGGACTTTAGCCTTTTTTTTAGTAATGACTGAATGCCAATCCTGATTAAAAAATCTGGCAACAAGCCTTTTTCTGAAAATTTAATTAATGCGGTTATCATAGATAATCAAAATTTAAAATAGTCTATTAATCGGCAATTAAATTTAGATAAAGTTTCAAAAAATATTTAATTGGCGACCCCAAGGGGAGTCGAACCCCTGTTGCCTGGATGAAAACCAGGTGTCCTAGGCCTCTAGACGATGGGGTCGTACTAGAAGAGCGGTATTTTACTATAGATTATAGAATTTTAAAAAAAAAGTTGGATATTAAAATAATACTGTTGTATAAATAGTTTTTTAATAACTAAAAACTAGGATCTAATATGAAAAGTCTGGATATAAAAATTAATGAATTCTTTGATAAGTTTATCTATCTTACACCGTGGTTCTTGAGATTTGGTCTTGGCATCTCTTTTTTCTTTCATGGATATGGTAAATTCCCCTTACCACCCCAAAAACTTATCGATTATTTTGGTTTTTCTGAGGCTTTAGCTTCTTTTGTTGCAATAGCTGAACTAAGCGCAGGGGTACTATTAATAATTGGTGGTTTTATTAAAGACTATTTAGGCAGTTTAATTACTCGATTCGGTGCTTTAAATATTGTAATAATTATGCTGTTTGCTTTAGGACTTGCACATCGTGATTGGTTGATAACTCCAAAATTATTTATGAGCGAACAAATTTTCTTATTGTTAATTGGTTTATATTTTCTAATTAGAGGTAATAAGTAAAATCTTTGATTAAGTTAATTGATATTTTATGAAGATACTAAATAAACTCTATAGCGATACCGTCCGTATGGCTGGCCATGCAAAAGCAACTTATTATCTTTTTGTTCTAAGCTTAGCTGAATCATCATTTTTTCCGATCCCTCCAGATGTAATGTTAGCTCCAATGTGTATAGCGAAGCCAAAAAAAGTTTGGAGATTTGCTCTTATAACAACTATTGGTTCAGTTGTTGGAGGAATCTTAGGCTATTTAATTGGAAAATTTTCATTTAATTATATTGAGCCAATCTTAATTAATTTTAGCTACATAATGGCTTATGAAAATTCAGTTTATTGGTTTAATAAATGGGGCTTTTGGGCAATACTAATCGCTGGATTTTCTCCAATACCTTATAAAGTTTTTACAATAGCTGCTGGTGTATTAAATATGGCTTTTATTCCATTTGTGATTGGTTCAATTATTGGTAGAGGTGGAAGATTTTATTTGGTGGCTTTTTTAGTTAAATTATTTGGAGTGAAAATAGATTCTATCCTTAAAAAATATATGGACAGAGTTGCTTGGGTTTTAGTTTTTTTAATTATAGTCGGATTACTTTTTTCATAAAGTGATGAGTTTTAAAGAACAATTTCACAAAGCCGTTAATTTTCATAAAAAAGGAAATTTAAAGGAAGCACAAAATTTATATGAAACTATTTTAGAATCTAATCCAAATGATTTTAATTGCTTACACCTTATTGGATTAATTGCTAAAGCGAATAAGGATTTTGAAAAATCGGTTAACTTTATTTCTAAAGCAATAAAAATAAATCCAAATAGTTCAGAAGCATATTTTAATCTAGGGAATGCACTAAAAGAACTTTTAAGATATGAAGAAGCAATCAATAGCTACAATAAAGCTATTAAAATCAAACCTGATCACGAGCTTTATTTTGTCCGAGGTATTTTATTTTTTGAAATTAATCTTTTAGAAGAGGCTTTAGAAAGTTTCAAAAATGCATTAAAGCTTAAACCAAATTCTTCCGAAACATTGAATAATATAGGCTTAATTAATGTAGAGCTTAAAAATTTTAAACAAGCAATAGCAAATTACGATAAAGCAATTCAAATAAATAAAAATTTTTTGATAGCAAAGCATAATAGAGGCCTGGCATTATTGCTTGATAAAAACGAAACAGAAGCTTTAAATAATTTTAAAGAAATAATTCAAATAGATCCTGATTATGTTTCAAGCTTATTTGAATTAGCTAAGATTTATAGAAATAAAAAAGACTATGATTTAGCACTAGATTTTTGTAAACGAGTAATTGATATAGATTCTAATCACTTAGAGGCAATTTATTTAAGGATAAAAATAAGACAAAATGTTTGTAACTGGGAACATTTCGAGCAAGATATATCGTTCGCTAAAAAAATAAATAATGAGGATAATGTCACAATTGGTCCATTTGCATCTTTAATTTTTTTTAATGATCCGCTAATAGTAAAAAAAATAGCTATCAAACACGCTTCAACAAATTATCCATTCAAAAGCACTTTCAACAAAATTATAAAATATCAAAAACATAAAAAAATTCGTATTGCTTATTTTTCCCCAGATTTTTATATACATCCTGTATCAAACCTTTTAGTCGAGATCATCGAATCACATGATAAAAGTAAATTTGAAATTTATGGCTTTTCATTAACAGAATGGCCAGATGATAAAATTAAAAATAGATTAAAAAAAGCATTTACAAAATTCATTAATTTAGAAAAATTAAATTCTAAAGATATTGTTAAATTATCTAGAGATATGGAAATTGACATTGCTATAGATCTTGCGGTTTATACAGGTCAAAATAAATCTGATATCTTTTCTATGAGAGCAGCTCCTATACAAATAAATTATTTAGGATTCCCCGGAACCTCTGGAGCTGATTATTTTGATTATATTATTGCAGATTCAGTTTTAATTCCAAAAGAAGATCAGAAATTTTACACTGAGAAGGTTTTATATTTAGATTTAGCTTACCCAACTGATTCAAAAAAAGTATCTATTCAAAATACTTTTACTAGAAAAGATTTTAGTCTCCCAGAAGATCGTTTTATTTTTTGCTGTATCAACAATAATTATAAATTTAATCCATTGATTTTTGATATTTGGATGAGAATACTAAAAGAAGTTGATCAAAGCGTTCTTTTTTTAAATGCAAATAATGAAGTAACTCAAAATAATTTAAAGAAAGAAGCTTTAAATCGTAATGTTGATCCTACAAGATTAATTTTTGGTGAAAAATTGAATTATTCTCATTTTCTTGAACGTCTTAATTTAATGGATTTATTTTTAGATACTTATCCTTTTAATGGACATTCAACTGCATGTGATGTTCTATGGGCTGGTTTGCCTATTTTAACAATCTGTGGCGATCATTATGCATCAAGAGGATGTTCAAGCCTGCTAAGTGCTGTTAAATTAGATTCACTTATTACTTATAACATTAAAGATTATGAAAATTTAGCTATCAATCTTGCAAAAAATCCTGAAAAATTAAGAAAAATAAAAGAATCTTTAGTCGATAAAAAAGTTTTAGATTTATTTAATACAAAAAAATTTACTAAAAATATCGAGAGTAAATACCAAGAAGTTTATGACCATTACCAATGTGACCTTCCACCTAAAAATATAATCAAATAAACTTTTAAAAAATAAAATTATAAGCGAATGAAATAAAAATTATTCCAGCTAAATTTAAAACAAATCCCGCTTTTATCATATTTTTAATAGTTAATTTACCTGAACCATAAACAATTGCATTTGGAGGTGTAGCAACAGGAAGCATAAAGGCTAAACTTGAAGCCAAAACTAGGGGTATGGCGATACTTGATGGCGATACTGATAATGCAACAGCAATAGAAGCTGCAATTGGTAAAAAAGTTGAGGTAGTTGCAGTGTTAGAAGTGAGCTCAGTTAAAAATATAATAAAAGTGATAATCAACAAAACTAAAATCCATGGTTCAAAATCAATAACTAAAATAAATGCTTCACCTAACCATTGACCTAAACCTGAGCTATTAATTGCTTTTGCAAGTGATAATCCTCCGCCAAATAGAATCAAGAGTCCCCAAGGTAATTTTTTTGCTTCATTCCAAACTAGTAACTCAGTTTTTTTATTTTGTGATGGAATAATAAATAAACTAATTGCTGCGATAATTGCTATTCCAGCATCTGTGAGACCTGTGATAATTTTATATTCGTTAATATATGTTCGAGTTACCCATAATAGAGCAGTAATAATAAAAACTAAAAGTACTTTTTTTTCATCTTTACTCATAGGCCCTAATTTATTTAAAGTAAGATTAATTTTTTTTCTAGCAGTTGTATTAAATATAAAATTTGATGGATAAATAATTTTAGTTAAAGTTATAAATGCAGTGATAAGCATAATTAACCCTATAGGTAATGCTACTTTCATCCAGCCTAGAAATGAAATTTCAATAGAAAAATTTTCTTGCATAAATCCAGCAAAAACAATATTAGGCGCAGTACCAACTAAACTTGACATACCCCCAATTGATGCAGCATACGCAATACCTAAAAGCAAAGATATTTCAAAATTATTGAATTCTTTTTTGGATATTACTGGAATACTTTCTTTGATATTAGAACAAATAGCTAAACAAATTGGTAAAAGCATTAGTGTAGTTGAAGTATTCATCACCCACATGCTGATAAAAAAAGAAATACCCATAAAAGCACCGATCAGATTAGTTGCTGAATCGTTTATTACTGAAATAACACTTAAGGCTAGTCTCTTATGAAGACCTGAAGATTGAATTGCTAGGGCTAGTATAAATCCTCCCATAAATAAAAAAATATTTGGATTAGCATAAGAAATAGCAGCAGTTTGAAAATCACTAATTTGCAATAATGGGAATAATGCTAGTGGTAAAAGGGCTGTTACAGGCAATGGAATTGCTTCAGTACCCCACCATGCAGCCATAAGAAGTGCAACTGCTGCAACATGCCAGGCTTCAAACGAAAGGGTTTGAGGAGTGGGGCTAAATAAAATAAGAAAAAATAATACTAATCCAATCCAAAACCCAATTTTTTTGTAAGCTTGTTTGATCATCTATTTTATTCTAGCAGTCTTCTCTATTTATATAGATATTTTAGTTTAGCTAAGTTAAGATTTAGAAATTATCCCAATCTTAATTTATTACTTTAATGAAAACACTTCTACTTCTTTTATTTATACCTAATTTGATCTTTGCTGAAGTTCTGAGTGTTAATTTAATTTGTAAAGGCAATTCTGATCTTTATTGTGACAATCTAAAATGTGGAGATGAGCCAGCTGTTGAAATGATTAATATTGTAAGCAACACTTTGGTCCATCGAATCCATGGAAACCAATTCTTAAATGTTGATAAAGATACTGTCACCATGAAAGAGATGGATACTGATGGTTCAATTGGATTTTCATTTCACATAGATCGAAAAACGGGAGAAATTGAAATTATAAGAGGATGGGATAGACCTTATCACTTCAAAGGCAAATGTGAGCTTATTCGACCAGATTTTATAAATTACGAACCTTCCTAAAATATTAGTCAATATTTGTTTTTCTTAACTGAACTAGAAATTAAATTAAGAGTCTTTATTATCTGTTCCATTCAAGAATGATTCGAGAATAATATGAAGGGTATATATTGGTTTAGAAATGATCTTAGATTAAATGACAATCTTTCACTAAATTTTGCTTTAGAGGAGTTGGATGAGATTTTATTTGTTTATGTTCATGATATTGAAAATGAAAAAAACTGTTCTTGGGGTTTTAAAAAGATGTCAGAACATCGAAAGCTATTTTTATCTCAAGGCCTTCAAGATTTAAAAAAAGAATTAAAAAAATTTGGACATTCTTTAAATGAATATATGGATGATTCAGTCAAAATTTTAAATATTTTAGTCAAAAAATACCAAATTAATAGTATTTTTTGTGAATCAAATCTAGCTGCCGATGAAATAAGAAAAGTAAAAGCTCTTAGCGATATGAATATTAATGTAAATCAAATGTGGCAATCATCACTTTATAGTCAAAAGCAACTCCCTTTTTCTTTAGAAGAATTACCTAATATCTTTTCTGTCTTTAGAAGAGCCATAGAGGGTAATGAAATTAAGCCTAACGACCCTATTAAGCTTACAAAAGAAATATCAAATGTAAAGCCTATCACAGACAATCAATCAATTTTATTAAGAGCTAATTCTAAAAATTACGAAAAAAGCTCTTTTCCAATTTCTAATAAAAATTTTAGAGGGGGAGAAAAATCAGGGATATCACATTTAGCTGATTATTTTCAGACAGAAAAACCAAAAATTTATAAAGAAACTAGAAATAATTTAATGGGCGAAAGTTTTTCAACAAAGTTTTCACCCTGGCTTGCTATGGGATTCATATCAGCAAGACAGATATTTTGGTATCTTAAAAACTATGAAAATAAAGTAATAAAAAATGAAAGCACTTATTGGATATTTTTTGAATTACTTTGGCGTGATTATTTCAGGTTCTCAATGATAAAAAATAAAGAAAAAATCTTTTATATTACTGATCTTAATTCATCACAAAAAAATATAAATCATGATGATATTAAGTTTAAATTATGGACAGAAGGAAAAACTGATAATAAATTTGTTAATGCAGGCATGATAGAACTTAAACAAACTGGATTTTTATCTAATAGAATGCGGCAATTAGTTGCCAGCTATCTTATAAATGAATTAGCTTGTGATTGGAGGCCAGGTGCTGCATGGTTTGAATTTCAACTCATTGATTATGATACTTACAGTAATCTAGGAAATTGGCTATATATATCAGGATTTGGGGCCGATCCACGAGGAGGTAGACATTTTAATATTGAAAAACAAAAAAAGATTTACGATCCAGATTCCAGTTATCAAGAGCTTTGGAATTAGTATGAAAAAAATTCAAATAATATTAGGCAATCAATTGTTCCCTATAAGTGAAATTACTAAACTAGGGTCACCAATTATATTTATGGCGGAAGATGAAGAATTATGCTCTGAGCCTAAAAATCATAAATTAAAAATTTTGAATTTTTTAGTTGCTATGAGGGAATATCGTGATGCATTAATAGAGAAAGGATTCAAAGTAATTTATACCTCAATCGATGAGCCTGAATTTATTGAGCCTTATGAATTAAAGTTATTAAAAGCAATAAAAAAGGAAAAGATTGATGAGGTTATTTTCTATGAAATAGAAGACTATAAATTTGAAAATAAAATTAAAAATTTTCTAGATAAAAATTCTATTAAATTTTCTATACTACCTTCACCAATGTTTTTTTGCTCAAGAGATAAATTTTTGAAATTTTCAAAAACCACTAAAATTCTTAGAATGGCTAGTTTTTATCAAATGATGAGAAAAGATTTACAAATCTTGGTAGATGAAAAAAATAAGCCTATTGGAGGTAAATGGTCATTTGATGCGGATAATAGAAAAAAATTGCCCAAAGATATTAGCCTGCCAGAAAAACCTAAAAATCGATCTTCTATTTATTTAGATGATTTAAAAAAAATAGTTAATTTAAAATTTAAAGAACATCCAGGAACTATAAATAATCATTGGGTTCCTTTTAATAGAGAGCAAGCACATGAATTACTTGATGATTTTTTAGAAAATAAACTTGAAAATTTTGGCAAATATGAAGATGCTATAGATTTAGACAATAATTTTTTATTTCATAGCGCAATAAGTCCATTATTAAATATCGGCTTAATAACTCCTCAAGAAGTTATAGATAAAACTTTTATTTATCATAAAAAAAAACAATTTCCTTTAAATTCTCTTGAAGGATTTATAAGACAAGTCATTGGTTGGAGAGAGTTTATTAGAGGGATTTACAACCTAAACGGACAGGATGAATCAAATGGAAACTTTTGGAATCATGATAGGTATTTAACAAAGGATTGGTATGAAGGGACAACAGGCATTATTCCTCTTGACGATACAATTAAAGATTGTGTTAACTATGGATACACTCATCATATTCCAAGGCTAATGATTGTTGCAAACATAATGAATTTATCTAGAATTCACCCAACTGAGATTTATAAATGGTTTATGGAAATGTTTGTTGATTCAGCAGATTGGGTTATGACCCCAAATGTTTATGGAATGGGAACCTTCGCTGATGGAGGATTATTTGCGACCAAGCCTTATTCTTGTGGATCAAATTATATTTTAAAAATGAGTAATTATAAAAAGGGGGAGTGGTGTGAAATATTAGATGGTCTTTATTGGAGCTTTATATCTGATAATGAATCATTTTTTCAGAAAAACCCTAGACTTTCGATTATATGTAATTCACTTAATAGAATGGATCCTGAGAGAAAAGAAATCATTTTTAATAAAGCTAATAATTTTATAAAACAAAAGACTAAAAAAAATATATAAAACAAGGAGTTAAAATTTATGCTTTCTGTCTTTTATGATGATAGATGTAAAATTTGTTCTAAGGAAATTAATTTTTATAAAAAAATTGCACCAAAAAACTCATTAAATTGGCTAGGGATTTCATCTTCAAAATTAGATTTAAAGCTTGCAAATATTAAACTAGTGGATGCACTTTTATATCTTCATGTAAAAGATAGTGAAGGTAACTTTTACATAGGAGTGGATGCATTTATCGTTATTTGGAAGAAATTACCTTATTTTAAATATTTAAATCTTATTATTTCTCTTCCTATTATTTATCCACTTGCAAAATATCTTTATAAGAAATTTGCAAAGTATCGTTTTAACAAACTTAAACATTGTCAAATAGCATTTGAGGAAGAGAAAAAGAAACAGTAATTTAAATATTTATTTTTTTGAAGCTTCAATGGCCTGCTCAACATCTTGAATAATGTCATCAATATGCTCAATACCCACTGAAATTCTTATCAAATCTTCACTTACGCCTGCTAAGGCTTTTTGTTCTGAAGTTAATTGTCTATGCAAAGTTGATGCAGGATGACAAGCAAGTGATTTAGCATCTCCCATACTAAGAACTCTCAAAATCATTTGAAGCGCATCTATAAATTTAGCCCCTGCGTCTTTTCCACCTTTGATGCCAAAACTGATAATACCTGATGCTTGGCCCTTCGTAATTTTTTTACACACATCATTATATTTATCATTTGGTAGAGCAGCATAATTTACCCATTCAACACGATCATGTTTTTCTAGATATTTTGCTAACGCAAGTGCATTTTCACAATGTCGCTCCATTCTTACCCCCAATGATTCAAGCCCAAGCATTATTATATAGGCGTTATTTGGAGACAAACATGCTCCTGTTTCTCGCAAAGGAACAACTCGACAACAGCCAATAAAAGCAGCAGGTCCAAATGTTTTGGTATATACAACTCCATGGTAAGAGGGATCTGGTTCATTCAGCATAGGATATTTTTTAGGCTCTTTTGCCCAATCAAATTTTCCAGAATCAACAATAATTCCACCTATCGTTGCTCCGTGGCCATCTATGTATTTTGTAAGGGAATGAATAACAATGTCTGCACCAAAATCAATAGGCCTACATAAATAAGGTGTGGCTACAGTATTATCTACAATCAAAGGAATACCGTGTTTATGAGCAATAGCTGCAAACTTCTCTAGGTCAATAATATTTCCTAAAGGATTACCAATAGACTCACAATACAAAGCCTTGGTTTTTTCATCAATTGCCTCATCAATCCCCTTAAAATCTGCTCCATCGACCATTTTTACATTAATGCCTTGTTTAGGGAAGCTATGAGTAAAACAGTTATATGTTCCTCCATATAATTGATTAGTACTCACAATATTATCACCTGCTCTTGTAATAGTCTGGATTGCATAAGTAATTGCAGCCATCCCTGAAGCAAGAGATAATGCAGCAATACCACCTTCCATTTCAGCCACTCTTTTTTCAAGAACATCGTTAGTAGGATTTCCTATTCTTGTATAAATATTCCCTTCGACCTTAAGATCAAATAAATCTGCACCATGCTGCGTATCATCAATGGTAAATCCAGAAGTTTGATAAATTGGGGTTGATGCTGCTTTTTGGTCGTTTTTTTCTGATTCATAACCATGATGAAGTGCTATTGATTCAAGTTTCATAGGTGTATTCCTTTAATTATTTAAAATCTACTGCTCCGTCGTTAATTTTTGTCCATTTAAATATTAAATATTCTACTAAGTAATTTTGATAAAATTTATAAGTCCTATTAGGAAACTGATCCATTGC
>MDSW01147261.1_pt1 | contig 21025 bp, 18 predicted proteins | sample 811171 | NCBI WGS metagenome assembly MDSW01 (sample SAMN05326641, study PRJNA326480) | marine metagenome | isolation source: seawater | place: Atlantic Ocean: North West | collected 2012 | reverse complement strand
TATTTGGTGGACAATTACCTTCAAAATAAACTCCACCCAAAGAATAATACTCTGATTGACCAAGACTTACTTGTCTCATTATATTTTCTGTATTTTTCATTTTGGTTGAAGAAACATAGCCATTGTAACTGACAACTCCAATTGATGCTATAACTCCAAGAATCGCAACAACAACTAAAAGTTCTATTAAAGAAAAACCTTTAATTTTTTTTTTAAAATACAAACTAAACTATTTTACGTCTACAGTATCTTCGATTTGTTCAGCAGTTTTAGAACAATCTCCATCAATACAAGTTTTAAGCGTAAGCGTGTTACTACTTGCAGATAAAGAGACTTGACCTAACACATATGTTGATCCACTTTGAATTGCAAAATTAGTTCCTCCACCTGACTTGGTTGGTGTCCAAGGGTTTTTATCTTTTAAGATTTTTCCTAAACCTGAGCTGCCAGTTAAGTGATCAAGTACTGTTTTTGCATTACCACCTGAACCGGTAAGTGTTGCGCATGACAACTTAAGCGTGCCTGCTTTCATAATATCATCAACACCCAGGTCACACTTTTTAGTTTCTGCAGCTATGTATTTTAATACATTTCCGTGAATTGATTTTGTTGAACCTTTTTTAGCACTGTTTGTATATCCATTGTAAGCAACAACTCCAACAGCAGCTAATATTCCAATAATTGCCACTACAACTAGTAGTTCGATAAGTGTAAAACCTTTAGAATTCTTTTTCATTTATATTTCCTCTCAATTTAGTAATTATCAAGTTTATTATATATAATATATAGATACTATAAATCAATTTATCAAAATGGGTCAAGAAAATAACGTAAAAGTTGTTGATTTTAATGAAAAATTATTAAATATATCGTTATGACTTATAAAGTTACTGAAGAAGGCAACATATCTACTGTTTTTTTAAATGGTGAGATAGACATGGATGTCACTGAAAAGGCAAAAGAAGTGATCATGCCTTTAATTGAGGCAAAAAAAGAGGTTCATCTTAATCTTAAAGATGTTCAGTATATGGACTCTTCTGGAATTTCTGTATTAATTGAAAGTCACCAACAAGCAAATGAGCTTGGAACAAAGGTAGTATTAAAAGAAATAAGTAAGTCAGTTCTAAAAGTAATTATGATGGCTAAACTAGAGCAGATTCTAAATCTGGATTAGCAATGACAATAAAACAATCAAGAGATTTTGAGGTTAACTCGGCAAACCTTAAAGAAGTTAGAGCTTATGCACGTGAAGTATTATCAAATGTTCCTGAAATAGAAAGTACAAAAGATGATGTTATTTTAGCATTAGCTGAGGCAGCACAAAATATTGTTAAACATGCATATAATGGAGATGCCAGCAAAGATACGATGAGAGTAGACATTACTTATGAAAATAAAATTTTAACTTTTGATTTATATGACAAAGGAAAACCTGTTATTCCTTCTAATATTAAACCTAGAGACTTAGATGATGTAAAAGCTGGTGGTTTAGGTACTTTCTTTATCGGTCAAATTATGGATGAAGTTGCTTTTAAAACTTCAAAATATGATTGGATAAATCATTTAGTCTTAATTAAAAAATATTAATAAAATTAATTTTACTGTCCAACTATAGAACCAACATTAAATATTGGTGAATACATGGCTATCATTAAACCTCCTATCATTGTTCCCATAAAAACAATCATTATTGGCTCAATCAAGCTCGACATATTATCAACTGCACTATCAAATTCTTCTTCATAATAAGAAGATACGGATGTAAACATTTCATCTAAATTACCCGTTTGTTCTCCAACTGAAATTAATTGGCTAAATGTTGGAGGAAAAATTGGTTCTTTTAAAAATAATTTTGTTAATGTATCACCAGAGAATACTCCTTTTTTTACATTTTCTAATGCAAGAGTTACAACATCGTTATTACTTACAGATTTTGCAATTTCTATACTTTCTAATAAGTTTACTCCAGCGGCACTAAGATTACCCATGATTAAAGCAATTCTTGCAATTAAAGATTTTAAAATCATATCGCCAAACACTGGCATTTTTAAAACTCTTTGATGCCATTTATATCTAATTGCAGGAATTTTCGTTGTTAAGTATCTAAATATTACAAACCCTACAATTGAGATTATTAATAAAGTCATTCCTCCCGACCCTCTTAAAAAATTACTGGCGTTCAAGATTACTGCTGTTGGCGTTGGAAGGGCTACTCCCATTCCTTCATACATGTTAGCAAAAACAGGAACAACTTTTATTAACATGAATACAGTAACTGTTATTGCTACAGAAAACATAACACCGGGATACATTAAGGCGCCTTTGATTTTTTTCTTAACTTTTTCTCTTTTTTCCAATGAATCTACTAGCTTTAATAAGAAAACATCTAATTTACCACTGGCTTCACCTGCTTTGATAAGGTTAATATAAATATTATCAAATATTTTTGGATATTTTTCGAAACATTTAGAAAGAGTTATACCGCCTTCTAGGCTTTTTCTTATATCTTCAATGATTTCCTTCATTGTTGGGTGTTCAATTTGATCTCTTAACATTGTTAAAACATTAAGTATTGGAAGACCTGCTTTAACCATAGTTGCAAACTGTTTTGAAAAAAGCATTACATCTTGTGGGGTAACTTTCTTCTTTCCAAAAGAAAAACCACCACCTTTTTTCTTTTCTTTTGCAGCTTTCTTTTTTTTTGTCTTAATTAAATTAGTTATAATTATTTTTTGTTCTTTAAGCTTAAAAGAAGCTTCTTCTTGATTGATAGCTTCTATCTCTCCTTCAATGTATTTTCCTGCTGATATTCCTTTATATGTAAAAGTTTCAGATGACATGCTTTAATCCATTGAAAGAACACGATCGAATTCTCTAAAGTTTAAATCCCCAGAAAGAATCATTTCTCTACCCATGTCTGACATTGTTCTAAATCCCTCTTTAATTGCTATTTCTTTTAATTCAGGTGTTGTTGCTTTTCTTAAAATTGCTTCTTTTACTGCTTTTGTAACATTAAGTACTTCATATATTCCCATACGTCCTTTGTATCCTGAATCTTTACACTTTGGACACCCTTTGCCTCTAACTACTTTTGCTCTTGAAGCTTGTTCTGCTGTGAAACCAAAATCTGTTAACATCTTAGGTGTAACATCTGGATCTGGTTCTCTGCACTCCATACAAGTTTTTCGTGCTAGTCTTTGAGCTAATACCAAGCTACATGCTGCTGAAATTAAATAATCTGGAGTTCCCATATTCTGCAATCTAGTAATTGAACTTGGTGCATCATTTGTATGTAGAGTGCTAAATACTAAGTGACCAGTAAGAGCAGCTTTTAATCCAATATCAACTGTTTCCTTATCCCTCATCTCTCCAACCAAAATTATCTCAGGGTCTTGTCTTAAAAAAGATCTAAGCGCTCTACCGAAGTCGTATCCAATATCATCTTTAATTTGAACTTGTCCTACTCCATCTAGCTCATACTCAACAGGATCTTCTGCTGTTAATATATTTAAATGAGGTTGAGAAACTTCTTTGAGAATACTATAAAGTGTTGTTGTTTTACCGGAACCAGTTGGACCGGTTACCAATATCAATCCTTGCGTACCATGAATTGCTTTTCTTAAAATTTTAAGATCATTTTCTTCAAAGTTTAGCTGTTCTAAACTAATATCTCCCGCATCTTTATTTAAAACCCGCATTACAATTCTTTCATTTGTTGCGGTTGGCAATATTGAAAGACGAAGATCTACAACTTTACCGTCAATTTTAAAAGGTATGGCTCCATCTTGAGGTAAACGTCTTTCAGCAATATCAAGTTTACCCATGATTTTAAATCTTGTTACTACAGCTCCATAATTGGAATGTAAAAATTTTGCAAAATGTGTTTGCTCGGTAAGCATACCGTCTAGTCTGTATCTTACTCTAGCTGAAAATCTATATGGCTCAATATGGATATCAGAAACTCCTGATTTAATAGCTTCTGCAACAACTGCTGTACTAAATTTTATAACTTCAGACTCATTTTCCAGGGCCTCAATATCTTCCTCGGGTTTTTCTTCTAAAACTTCTGCATTTTCATCTACATCGTAATCGAATGTTTGAATTTTCTCTTTTTCCTTATTCGCTTCCTGAATAGATTTAATTGTTGTTTCTCCATCTTTTAGAAGTCGCTCAACATAATCCGAAATTTGAGAAACTTTAGCAGCGTGAAGCTCTATATCTTTTTTTGTAATTGTTTTTAAATTTCTCATTAAACTCAATTTTGAACTATCTGGAATTGCTATATGCAAAGTATTTCCTTCGATTTTAAATGGCGCTATAAAATTCATATTAACATAATTAGACGGAAGTATTGATTTGATGTCATCAGTAATTTCAATACTTGAAAGATCTGCCACAGCTAATGATTGTTCCTTAACAAGTAAGTCTAATATTTTTTCTTCATCAGTTAGTTTTAATTCAAAAACAGCGTCTAGCTGAGATTTCTCACCTTCTGAGGAAACTTTTTTTATTTCGGCTAAATCTTTTCCAGAAATAACATCCTGATCAATTAATAAATTTATTAAATTTATTTCTGACTCTCTGCTTATCTTTAACATTTATAAAATCCTAGGTGCAATAAATATAAGTAATTCTTCTAGTTTATCTTTATCTTTTTTATATTTAAACAAATTTCCTACAACAGGAACGTTGCCTAATCCTGGGGTTTGTTGCTTTCCTTTAGATTTATCTTCCATTTTAATTCCACCAATTACAACAATATCACCATCTGCAACCAATAGTTTTGTAACAATTTCCATTTTAGTTATAGGTGGCTCTTTTTGTGAAGTATCGGCACTATCGTTATTAACTTGAATTTGTAAAAGAACATTTCCATCTCCAATAATACTTGGTGTAACTTGAAGTTTTAAAGCAGCTTCTTTAAAAGAAGTTGTAGTCGTACCTTCTGAAGTTGTTTCATACGGTATTTCTTGTCCTTGAGTTACTGTTGCTGGTTGGTTATTAATTGTAAAAACTTTTGGATTTGAAATAGTTTCAACTAGTCCGATTTCTTCCATTGCCGTTATTTCAGCTTTAAGAACTGCTGATCCAGTCTTTTTTAGTATTCCTATTCCGCTGGTAGCACCTTCTGCTGCGAAAGAAGTTATTATATCTTTAGTACCTTTTAATGCTGCACTAGTATCATCGAAAGTTCCTGCTGAGCTTGATGCACCAATTACTCCTCCAATTTGTTCTCCTTGTCTTATATAATATCCACCTAATTTAGTACCTAACTGTCTTTCAAATTCTGAACTTGCTTTGACTATAAAAGCTTCAATTAATACTTGCTCAGTTTTAATATCTATTTCTCTAAGAACTTTGTCTACTGTGTCTAAATCTTTTTCTTTTCCTCTAACTATAATTGATCTAGTAGCTGTTTCTTCAGTAATTTTTATAGGTGCTGATGCCCCCTCGCTTGCTTGAAATAATGCTTCAATGGTGGACTTAGCTAATTCTGGAGATATATAATAAAGTCTAAAAATTTCAGATATTATTGGTTCAACACTGTCTTCTAATTCAACTTTATTCTTAACTGCCTGTGCTCTATCTGATTTATAAGTTTCTTGTTGAGCTAAAACCTCTGGAGAATGAACTCTAATTAAATTGCTGTTAATATCAATATCGGATGCGTAATTTTTCATATCCAGTAATGCTTGAAATGCTTTATCCCAAGGAACGTCAATAAGTTCTGCTGAAATAGCTCCCGCCACTTCATCTCCAACTAACACATTAATTTCACCTATTTTTCCCATTAATTTCATAGTTTCTTTAAAGTCCAAGTTTTTGAACTTTAATGTAATTCTTTGTTTTAATAATTTATACTCTTCAGGAATTAATAAATAATTCCTTTGAGACTCAGATGTAATTTTTTTTCTTTTTTTTAATTTTACTGGGTCTCCATCAACTGGCTTTGGTCCCATTTCAAGTGTTTTTAAAACTTCCGCTTTTCCAACTGATTTAATATCTTTTTTAATTAAAGGTGTATTGTGCTTAAAAGGTTTATTAAATTTAGAATTTTTTGCACAACCATTCAAAAAAAGAGCAAAAATAATTAAAAAAGAAACTGTTAAAATTTTTTTAGTAATCATCTGTCTCTCTTATTTGATTGTTAAAATCAATTATAATGTAAGATTTATCTTCTTTTTTAAAAATAGCCTCTGTTAGCCTAAGGTCTACTAATTTAATTTTTCCTAAATTTTGACCCAAAGTAACATTAATAACATCGCCGGAAGAATCTGTTAGACTTATATAACTTGCATTTTCACCAGATATTAAACCTGAAAGTTTAAAATTATATAAGCTCATTACATCTCTTTCTTCATCAGGATCTATATTTGTTCTAGAATTATTTGTTCCTTCGTTACCAGCGAAAGGGTCGTTTAAAGGCACCTCTTCTTCATCTAATGAGTCTTCTTGTTTAATATTGTCTGTAATTTCTTTTGCTTGATCTAATATTTCTTTTTTAGCATCGTGATTATCTGCAACAGCTAATGAAAAGCTAAAAAAAATAAAAAATATTAAAAAAAATTTTTTAAAAAAATTCATCAGGTATACCTACAATTGTTAATTCACCTTTTGCAATAATCGCTCCAGTTGAATCCTCTTCTACTACACTTATGGTCTCTTTGTCAAAATTAAGCATTTTTTTTGACTTAGATAATGCTCTTTTAAACTTTATATATCCTAAAAAGTTTCCCTTAATTTCATATTCAACAGGAATCTTGTAATATGAAATATCAGACTTACCCAAGTTTTCTGTTGCTTGTTCAGTCGCTCCAGATTTTAAAACTGGTTTTAGTTCTTTCTTTTCGATTTTAGAAATTGTAAGACCATTTGCGCCAGCATATTTACTTAAACTATTATATAATCCTTCTACTTCAGCTTTTGAATGAAATAGAGTTGAGCTTTTTTTAAATTCTGGTTTTAATTTTTTTAATCTTTGTTTGATTGAGATTACCTCTTCATCAAATTGTATAATTTCCTGCTCCTTTAATAATTTGTCAGCATGCAATGCCTTTTTTTCTTTAACTATTGGATTTAATATTGCGTAATAAATAATCAAAAATAAAATTATTGATCCAAAACCCACTCCCCATTTAATTAAAGTTTTCTTTTCAATTGTTTGTAGTTTTTCTTTAATGTCGCTTACTTGAATATTTTTCAAATCCATTAAACATTCTCCAATACACAGGCAATTTTAAATCCCTTCATTGCAGGCGCTCCTGTTGAGTCTGCGCGGGGCAATGTCATAGTTGCTAAAGAAGCTTGCATAATTAACGTTTTTCCATTTAAATTACTTATCAATTTTAAAATATCTTGATCGCTATAAGCAGAACCTTCAATAATAATTTGATCTGAGCCATTATATTCAATTGAATTAAATTTTACTCTTTTTGGAACTGCTGAAGCAATTTGTGCTAAAACTCTAAAACTTGCAGTTTTGTTTGACTTAAGTGATCTGCTAATTTTTAACGATTTTAAAATAATTCCAATTTCTTTTTCAGCTACTTCTTTTTCAATTATTTTTAATTCATGATTTTGTACTACATCTTCATATCCAACCAATTTTTTATTCAAATTATGAATTTGCCAAAAAGACAATCCAAAAAGACATACATAGATTGCAGCAACTATTCCAACAACTCCTTTAAAAGCAAAATTTGAAAATACTTTTGCTTTCTTCTGAGCCATCATATTTTCTCTATTTGGAAGTAAGTTAATATTTTTTACTGCAGTAACAAATTTATAATATCCAAATACATCCAATTTTCTAAAAGCCAATCCAATTACAGTGGAAAAATAAGATCTATTTTCATATTTCACACTTTCTTCTAACTGAGCTGGAACTTTTATATCTTTAATAGGATCTAGTAAGTTAAACCCTGTATTGGCTAAATTTTTTCTAAAACTTCCAAGATAAGTTTCTACATTAGGTAAATTTGAAACAACTTTTAAATTTCTAATTCTTTTTTCATATTTTGTTTCAAAATCTTGAACTGCTTGTTTTACTTGATTAACATATCTTCTAACCAAAGCATCCATTTCTTCTTGGTTGTCAGAATTTAATAAAGTTGTTCTGTCTTGGGATCTAATAAAAATATCTGTTATTATTGGATTGTTATCATATAAAATCATCACATAATTTTCATCTAATCCAAATTCCAATACTGCAGTTAAATTGCTTTCCTCAATTGACCCTGCTATCTGGTTAATTTGGTCTACAGCGGATTTTAATGCAAAACATTTTACATCAATAATAACTGCATTTAGTCCACCTTTTTTTATTATAGATGTATAGCTATTAATGTCAGAAAGTTTTGAAGCTACAAATAAAATATCCATCGTATTAGCAGTTTTGTCTTTATTTATAACTTGATGAAAAATAGAATAATCATTAAGATTATCAGTCAACTGCACTAGATTTTCCCAAAGAGAATCTGTATCTATTGCTTTTTTTAGCTCATCTTCTTCCATTAAAGGTGCTGTCACAACTCTAATAATTGCACTAGTTACGGGAATAGCAATTGCAGCATTCGTTGTAGTAATTTTAGATTTTTGAAGCGCAACTTTTAACTCATCACCAACTTTATCGGGATTGTCTAGAATAGTTGCATTTTCTCCAAGTTCAATCTTATGAACAAAAAATTTATCTAATACCCATTGGTTAGATTTGTTACTTGAAAGCTGTGCCATTCTAATTTCAGAAGGTGTTAATTCTACACCAACTATTTCTTCACCTTGAACAGCTGACTTACCCAGCCTATTTTTTAAAAATCTTTCAAAAAACTTACCCTTTTTTTTCTTTTCACTTTCCCCTACTTTTGGCGGCGCGGATGCGTCTTTTTTTTTAAAAAGATTTGCAAATGGGTTTTTCATAATTATAATCTATAGTTTAACTCTATATACTCAACTTTCGCTAGAAATAAAACATAGTACAGCCTAAAATGAGCTTATTTAAATAATAAATGTTAAAAATCTAGCAAATTATAGTATCAATACTAATTATGTTTGAAAAATTAGAAGAGCTAGCAAAAAATAATAAAAAAATTTCTGATTTCCACATCAGAGCTGGTTCGCCATTAGCTTATAGACAAACTGGGGAAATAGTAGTTGTAAAAGAAGTAAATGTTACAGCTCAAGATCTTAAAGATTTATTATCAATGAACTGCAATGAAGTTGAGCTAGAACGTTTTGAAAAAGAGCATGAGCTAGATACCGCCGTTACTTTAAGTGGTTTAAGATTTAGAGCAAACTTTTACAAAACAATTAATGGACCAGCGTGTGTTTGTAGAAGAGTTGAAAGTAAAATTCCAGAAATGGATCAATTTGGTTTGCCTCAATCGCTTTACGATATTGTAGATATGCATAAAGGTTTAGTTTTAGTAACTGGTCCAACTGGATCAGGTAAATCAACAACTCTTGCAGCAATTGTAAATGAAATAAATAAAACTAGATCGGCTAATATTGTAACAGTTGAAGATCCAGTTGAATTTATTCATCAAGATAATAAAAGTATCGTATCTCATAGAGAAGTTGGAAAACAAACTAAATCATTTGCTGCAGCATTAAAAGCTGCTCTTAGGGAAGATCCAGATGTAATTTTAGTTGGGGAAATGAGAGACCTTGAAACAATAAGTTTAGCATTAACTGCTGCTGAAACAGGTCACTTGGTATTTGGTACATTACACACTAGCGGTGCACCAAGTACAATAAATAGAATTATTGATGTATTCCCACCAGAACAACAAGAACAAATTCGTGCACAAATTTCTACATCATTAAAAATGGTAGTTACCCAAAGATTATTAAAAACAAGAGATGGTTTAGGAAGAGTTGGTGCGTTTGAAATAATGAAATGCACAAGTCCAATTCAAAACTTAATTCGAGAAGCAAAAATTCATCAAATTCCAAGTATTATGCAAACTGCAGTTAGAGATGGAATGATTACAATGGATAAATCTTTGGAAGAATTAGTTAAATCAGGAAAAATAGACTCAGGTGCGGCAAGATCAGGGCATTAAAGGTTTTACATTACTAGAATTAATAGTCACTGTACTTATTATTTCTATAGTATCTGCCATAGCTTATCCTGGATATTCAAGTTGGAAAAAAGATAGAGAAGTGCGAGCAGCTACAGAAAAAGTTGCTAGTTTAATTGCAAATATTTCAACTCTAACTCAAAGAGGTTCTTTTGCTTATTCGCAATTATTAATTTTACCAAAAGGTCTTTCAGGTGTTTCTGGAATTTCAAATAACAACGAAACTATTTTTATTACTAGAGGAATGAAAGATAATAAATTTTCTAAAGAATTGACTGACAATAATGGGTCCACTAAATGTAATGCAGATTTTCCAGGTAATTGGAATGAGTTTAATGGTCTTCAGTTTTATGAACTTTACGATCCAAGAGCTAGTATAGATAAAGTTGAAGTTACAACTCATTTACGATCCACTTCAGGATCGGCTGTTTGTTTTGGTAGAGGTGGAAATTACTATAAAGTTTCCGGATCACTAACTAAATCAAATAATAAGAATATTAATTTAGAAGGAACTCCTACCGCTAATTATATTATCATGTGTCATGGAAAAACATGCGATTTAAGCAGTCTTGATGAGCCTACATACCTAATTAAATGGTCAAGATTTGGAAATATTAGTAAATATAGGTATAAATATAAGTCACGTAACCCACTACAGAGGTATAATTATAAACTTAAAGATGCTTGGCAAAGACAGTAACAAACTAACAGAAAAAGGGATAACCCTCTTAGAGGCAATGATATCAACTGCAATAGTTGGAATTGGTTTTATTGCGGTTTTTCAAATGGTTAATTATTCCGTTCATTCAATTAATATTTCAGGTGAAAGAACTAAAATTAATTATTTAACAGCAATGGTAGCTGAGGATCTGATAGGAGATAGATTTACCAGAAATAATAAAGATGAAAAAATTTATGAATATTTAGCAAATCTAACTGATAAAAAAGGTTCTGCTTTCTTTATTGATACATGTGAAGATAAAAGTAGCAAAACTCATTACAATACTAAGGATTATGCTATAGAAAATAAAGAAGCAAAATGGCAGAATAGACTTTCTAAAAATAGAATTAAATGTTTTACAGCAAAAGGTTCTACTTCAGCAAATCCAATAACTTACGATACCAAACAATTAAAAGTTTATGAGATTTGCAAAGACAAAGTAAAAATAGGAACTCCCAGCAAGGTAAGGCCTAATTGCGATCATCACCATGAAGACGCTTGGAATCCTATCTATATTGGTCGAATGGTAGTCAAAGCAAACCAAGGTCAAAAACATCGAGTTCTTTATTTTCCAATTAAATAATGAAAAATAACTTATCATCAATATCAGGTATAACTTTAGTTGAGCTATTAATTGGTATCGTTATTTCAATGATTATGATGGGCGCAATGTTTACCAGCTATACCGCAATAAATAACAGCTATTCTCAAGTAATTGATAAAGCTAAGATTAGTCAAACTGGTAGGGATGTTGCTGGTATGATTAATAAGGATATTCGATTAGCAGGATTTGTTTATTTTGGTGACAATTTAACGACTAACAAAGATCTTATACCAATAAAAATTACTAAAGCTACTTCAACAAATGCATGTGATAAAATTGATCTTGTATATGGAAGTAGAGAGGTAACTCCAGGTTCGCCTCCTACTTATAAGTACGTTAGATATAAAATTACATATGAATGTAAAAATTCAGAAATTACAGATAAAAAAACAAAATTAAAAATAAATGCTTATGCTCTTTACAAATCAAAAAGTAAATGGGATGGAACAAAATGGCATACAGGAACCTCTACTCTTGACGACCAGATCTATGCTAACGAATTAGTAGTTGATCATGTACAAGATGTAATTTTTATTCCAATAGATGAAAAAGGCAAAATAATAGACCCCATACCTACAACTGTTTCTGAAAGTAATAACATTAAGATTGTAGATGTGGCTATATTTTTACGATCACAAAAAGAATTTTTCACTAAACCTCAAGATTTCACGCTTCTCTCTCTAAAAAATACAACTAATAGAACATTTAAAGATAAATATTTAAGAGAGTCGATAACTATTTCAGCACATACAAGAAATATGGGTTTGCAATGATGAAACATTCTGAAAAAGGTTTTGCAATGGTTTTAGCAATTGTGCTTTTGTTAGCAATGTCGCTAATGGGAGGATCGTTAATATTAATTTCTTCTGAAGATCATGGTAGCAATACCGAAAGTGACCATCGTCAGCAAACTTTTTATATAGCTGAATTTGCTCTATTAGAAGGAGAAAGATACCTTTTAGATCAAATGAATGGACCGTGGGACAATAAAACTATGGCAAGAGATACTACAAAAAAAAATCTACCAGAACCTAATGATACTTTTAAATGGGATGGAGTTACCTCGGCAATGAATTATAAAAAAAATACTAAATATAAATATACTACTTTTAAAGAAAAACTTATAGGCGGAACTACATTTAAACCAACTACAAAAGTTTTAGATAAATATACTGTTGAAACAAAAGATGCTTGTTTTAAAAGTTTTTCAGAAATTGACCATAAAAACTTTATTACAATTAAATCTGACACAGGAAAAGCTGCAAACAATAAACATCTTGCCCGCAGTTACAACTTTGGAATATTTCTTGAGAAAGCCTTAAAAAAAAACAAAGGTTTTCAAAAATTTGAAAAGTTTGAATTACAACAGCTTAAAGAATTTTATTATGAATATTTTATTGAAAGAATAGGCGACGCAACTATTAAGGCCTATGGGACTAGTATTAAGGCAACAGCTAGCGATGTTTCAAAAAATGGAGTAGCTTACAGAGTTTATGCTTGTGGAATGCATGCCCCTGCAAAAAAAAGCGCATCTAGTGATATAAAAAGTATTGTCGCTTTAGAGAGTGTTGTGGTTTTGCCAAAATGATTATAATTATTAGTAACAAATATAAAAATTATAAATATTTATGAAAATTATTAATAAATTAATTTTAGTTTTAATAATAACCTTATTAACTTTTTCAGCAAAAGCAGCTTGCAAATTTGAATTGGAATTCGGTGACGACGCATCAAAAGTAATTGACAAATATGGTCCACCTTCGCGATTACTTTTCGATGATGTGAGTTTTATACCTGTAGCAGCAGATGATGTTTGTCCAAGCCAAAGACTTAAAGATGTAGCTATTGAATATAGATTTCTTAATAATAAATTATCAGCAATCAATCTTGTAGCTTTAAACGACGAAAATAATTCAGTTTCAGATAAATTAACTTTAATGAAATATGCTAAAAGAGTGTATGGAAATTTTGACACTGGACCAAACCCAAAATTATTTATTGGATACGAAATTTTTGAAAAACAAAATTATTTTGTTGTTTATCAAAAAGTAAAAGCAGATGATCATACTTTTGATGAACAAATTTACATTTCAACTAAAGAACAAGACAAATTACTTATTGAATATTATACGAAAATGGAAGAACAACAGGCTCAGGACATGGATAGCAATCAATGAAATTAAAATCTCTATTATATTCTTTTTTATTTATAATATTATTTGTATCGAATAATTCCTCTGCAAAAATTTTACCTCCTGGTACAGGTACTCAAGCAGATGTTCCTTCAAATTTATTAATTTTGCTAGATAAATCAGGAAGTATGGGTTGGAGAATGCAAAGTGCAGCTTCCCTTTATCATCCAAGGAAAATTGCTGTCGATAGTTCAGGAGATGTTTATGTAATGCAGAATTATAATTATGGTATGAAAAAATTTATTTATGATACTAAAAAACCAGACGTTACTTGGGGAAACAATAGTATTTCAGGAAAATCAGGTAATTGTAAAATGTATTATCCCTATGGGACAGACATTCATGACGGCATTATCTATGTAGCTAACTATTACTATCATCAGATTTTAAAAATAAGACAGTCGGATGGAAAATGCCTTGGAAAAATTGATTTAAAAAAAAATTCTTATCCTAGGTCTATAGTAATAAATAATGGTAATTTATACGCATCTACCAGTAAAGGGTTGTATAGTCGTGATCTCAGCACTAATAGTTCAAAATATTGCACTGCAGACAGTGCATTCAAGTATTCTGAAGGTATTGCTGTAAGCAATGGATATATTTATTCTTCTTATAATTATCGGATATATGGCAATAAATTAAGTGGTACTTGCCCAAGCTCAACAAAAGATGATGTCAAAAATAATAGCTGGGGTTACTACATGGATGGTTTGGACAGTGATCCAAATAATCCAGACGTTTTATATATGATGTCTTATTCAAAACATAAAATGTTTAAACTTACTGTCAGCTGGTCTGGATCTAATATGACTGTAACTCAAAATTGGGGTAAAGGTTCAAGAAAATATCAACAAACATCTACTACTTCTAATACTTACTTTTATTATCCAAGAGGGATAGCATACGATTCAACAAATAATAGAATAATTGTTGCAGACTATTACAATAAAGCAGTTCAATTTTTTGAAAACGATGGTACCTGGTTAAAAACTATTGGAGGAGCAGCTGCAGTCACTAGAATGTCAGCAGCTCATAAAGCCATCAAAGCTGTTGTAACAGATGCCAATTTAACTTCGGGAGTAAACTTTGGATTTGGTTATTGGTCAAGTTCTTGGAATTCAAAAAAAGGTCATTGGCCACCAGGTTATTCAAAATGGAATGGTAACATAACTACGGGTAATGCAACACCTTGCGATACTCAAAACTGTTTATTGGTAAGAGTTCATAAAGATGGGGCAGCCAGAATTAATCAAATAATTTCAGGAGTTAATGCTACTGGAGGGACAGACGCATGGACATTTATGAAAATTGCAGAAGAGTATTATGGTCATCTAACTGACTCTCCAGTTGACGCTAAATCTCCATGTCAAAAAAGTTATGTAATTGTTATTGGTGATGGCGATTGGTATAACCACACTAAAGCTGTCAATCTAGCTAAAGGTTTAAAAAATAAAGGAATTAAAACATTCGCGGTAGCTTTTGGTACTGGAATAAGTTCTGGTGGTTTATCAAGATTTAATGCCTTGGCAAAAGCTGGAGGAACAGAAAAAGCAATTATTGCTCAGACGGCTGCATCATTAAAAACTCAACTTCAATCTGCGATTTCTCAAATAATCGCATCAAAACTTTCGTTCACTGCTCCAGCAATTACGGCTACATTAAATCAATCTGGTTCATTATTCCAAGCTCAATTTGATTATAATCAAAATAAAGAATGGACCGGTACAATTAAAAGAACTGCAATTAGTTCTAACGGAGTTTTAGATACAAAAGATAAAAATAATTGGACTGCTCTCGATAAGTTGCCAACAACAAATAAAAGAAAAATATGGACTGCACTTGAACCAGGTGCAGCCGATTATAAACTTAACTATAATAATTGGGTAGATACAAATGCAAGTGATATAGAGGCTATATTTGATCAGTTTGGACTTAATGTTTTAGATTATCACCGAAAAACAAATAATGCTGATGGTTCTACAAATAATAAAAGATGTGCAAACTCAGCAGGTGTAGCTGATGGAACCGATGATGATCTTAAAGGATTAATTAACTTTGTAAGAGGTACAGATTATTTCGATTATGATGCAGATTGCAATTTAACAGAAACAAGAGATAAACCTATGGGTGATATATATCATTCACAATTAGTAGTGGTTGGGCCACCTAATGCTGATACGGCTTATACAAGTGAAAACCAAGAATCTTATTATAGAAAGCTCAATGCTTATGATATTTGGGCTAAAACTCTTAATAAAAGAAAAGAAGTACTTTACGTAGGTTCTAATAGTGGCCTACTTCATGCAATAGATGCAAAAACAGGTGTAGAACTTTGGGGATTTATACCACCATTTATAGCTGCAAAATTACCAAGAGTGGTCAATACTTTATTAAATAAAGATGTGCCATCGGCTTCAGGTGGAAGTAATGCCGTTTATGGAGTTGATGGCTCACCTGTTCAACATGATATATATTTTCATAGTCCTTATGATAAATCTCCTGGTTGGCACACTATATTGTTTGTACCATATGGCAGAGGTGGAAATGGTTTCACAATTTTAGATATAACTGATCCGGATAAACCATTACATTTGGTTTCTATATATAATGAAACTATTGATACTACTGTTTTTAGAATGGATCATGAGGGACAAATAAGTAAGTATAGATATATCCCTAGGTCTATGTCTTTAAGTGGAACAAAAGAAGCAAAAACTGCTGGGGACAATTATCATAATGATAATACTGTTTCAAAAACTTGTGACAGCAGTGGTACTACTGCTTGCTTTAAAGGAAAATCTTGGACGGTAGAGATACCAGGATTAACTAAATCAGATTTAACAATTTATTTAGACAACATATTAACTACTAATTACACAATCTCTTATGATTCCAACAATGATACGGTACTTACTTTTAATAAAGAGATGGAATATGATGCTGACGAAGCTATAGGTAAATTAAAAAATAATGCAAATATAGGAATAGAAATAAGCCCTACTGCAAAAAATATAGGAGTTAGTAATACAGATTGGGATTATAGCGGATTAGGAGAAACTTGGTCAGATCCTAGAATATTTAGATTGCCAAATGATGGTGCGGGAGATTCAAACTTAAAAGACGATACATATGTAGCAGTAATGGGAGGTGGTTTCGGTACTCAATTCTCTGGAGTTGGAAGCAACCTTATGCTTATAGACCTGCAAGATACCAAAAATAAAGGTAAAGATATTGGAAAATTGGTCAAAGTTCTTCCTATCGAAGATTTAAAAACTAGTGATATAGTAAATTCAGTACCTGCTTCAGTTACATTAATAACCGCAGATAAAGCTAGAGGAGTTGATTTTAGAGGTGGACTTGTATACGCAAGTGACCTCGAGGGAAAGATTACAAAATTCAATTTCACCAATTTACAACGCGATGCAAATAATCAAACTCCTTTGAAAGGATACGAACAGACTACAATGTTTGATGTTTCGGCAAATAAAACAAACGGAAGATATATGTATCACGCATTAGATGCCGCTATAGGTAAAACTACCAATTCACTATGGTTATATGCAGGAACTGGGGATGCCCAAAGACTTAATGACAGAACAGCAGGAACTTCGAATGTAATGATTGGTATTAGAGATAAGTGGTATCCTAAATTTGCTTTTACATCTACACCATCAAAAGCAGCTGATCTTACTAATTGTAGAAATACAACTAATGACAAAGATCCTACACAGTGTAAGGTACAAAAATCTCAAAAAGGTTGGTATGTTACTTTGAATGATTTTGCTAAAGTAACCTCTGAACCAGCAGTTAATAATGGTCGTGTTTTATTCCCTGTATATAGACCTTCAAAATCTGCAAATAAATGTGATCTTGGTGACGCATTCATTTGTACAACTGACGATGAATGTGGAACATTTGCAAGCTTTTTAGGTAAGGACACAAACGCAACTCAAAAAGGAGAAACATGCAGATATGTTGGTAAAGGAGTGTTGTCTAAAATTGTCTTCTTTGCTGGTAAAATTTTTGCAAATATATCAGGTCAATCAGCTGGAAGTGTTTCTGATATAGTAACTCTTGATGCCGCATCAGGAGATGTTGATACTTATAGAACTTCTTGGAGAGAAAATTTCTAGATCAATTTAAAATAAAAATAAAATACCCATAAAAACCCGGTTGCCATCGTAAGAAAAATTAATGATAAACCAACTAGTGTATCTTGGTTAACTTTTTTTCTCCATTTTATTGGAAAAAAACTTAGTGAATATGCATAAACAATAAGAAATATATTTAATGCAGAAAAAGCAATATTAATAAACAAAAATTTTTCCATTAAAAAATTTTATTTATTGATAATATTGCATTTTGATTTTTATTTTCACTAAGTATATCGGATTCAACATTAAATTTAAGATTATAATCATTTATATTTTTAATAATATCAAAACTTGTTTTCATAGAGTCATTTCCAGCCAAAGAAAAAGCATATTTAGTTTTCTTAATAGAAATATATCCTAAAGCAAAGTAAACTTGATCACTATGACCACTTTCTTTTCCTTGGTTTCTTTCATAATTTGCTATCATAGAAAAACCATTTTGATTTGATAAATCAAAACCTATACCAGTCCTTAGATTATGAGTTGCCTCGTTACCAACTTTTAAAGTGTAGTCAGTTGCAGGGTCATCAACATATGAAAGTGTTGCATCTGTCGAGGGACTAAAATCTGCGCTATATTCAAACCTAAAATTTCGCTTTAACTTAAAACTTTCTGAGTCTAAAACATCGTCCAAGATCATGCCAATTGAAGCTATACCAGTTGCAATTTTATGTTTATCGTAACTTAAGGCATTAACTCCTGTTTCATTATAATTATCAAGTTCAGTATAACCAAGATCAATTCTACCCGTTGGATTAAAATTAAAATCATTCTTATTAAATATCTTGCTGAAATTAATTGAACCAAAAACTTGTTTGCCGTGTCTTTCTCCTGTTAAGGTATTTGATTCTTTCTTTCTTATGTGATCCGTCTTTAATCTATTCACACCAAAAATGCCGTCTACAAAATTATTATCATTTTTAGTAAGTGTGCCATATAAACTTAGACTATAAGCATTTGTATCCAGTGAAGTTCCTAACGAACCAACATTAACATCATCTTTTCCAAGCCGAATAGCGGCACCATACATTTTATCTTGATTTACTCTATTGTCTGCTCCAATTGTTATACCATTGGTATCTATTTCTTTTGAAGAAGACAACAATCCTTCTCCAATCTTGCCAACACCAATATCTCCCTCGCTCCAAAGAAACCAATTATTGGGTAATTTTTGAGCCATTGCATCTTGGCTGGCAGATACTGGAATTATTTTTGAAAGAGATGCAAGCATTGCATTGGAAAATTGAAATTTAATGTTTTGATTTGTTAAATTTTCTTGATCTTTGTGTCTTCTTAACCATTCAATACGATGCATTACTGTAGTTGTTGTTTGTTTAATAACTCGATGTGACATCTCTACTTGTGCTTCTATAGATCCTACAAGATCTTTGTCACCTAAAAGAGGATTAGGTTGGCCGGTAGAAAAATTACAAGTTGTTGAGTCATTGATACCTGCGTATGATGCACCATCTACATCGTCAAAAGCTGAAGCATCGATTGTAATATAATAATCTGCATTTATTACGAATGTTTCTTTAGGATTTATAGTAATTTCAGTTGTCCCTGTTCCTGAAACTTTAGATCCCGTAATATCTATTGTTTCGAAAACTGAGTCATCTGATGATTTTTTTATTACTACATTTCCACTTTCTACATCTACAATTTCACTAAAAGTTAGTACTATATTATCATTAACTCCAACCCCTGTAGCTCCATCAGCAGGTGAACAGGAAGATAACGTTGGATCAGCATTTATAAAATAATGTTTAATAGTATTTGCTCCTGCAGCTATATCATCAGTAATAAAGAACTTTGCGGCATGACCTAACGAAGTAACGCTGGAGTTATCAATAAATACAAAGCCCCTCATATTATCAGATTGACCACTTACATCATAGGTAGTAGCAGTTTGAGTAACGTCTAACGAAGAAGAACTGGTGTCATAAGCTGTGCTCAATGTAAGTTTGTTAATATCATCACCATTCTCACCAGCAATATAAAGTACAGTTCCATCAGAATTAAATTGCAAATTTTTTGGTTTATTTTCATAACCGTTAGTACGATCTGAAGAATTTTTACCTGACCTTTCGCTATCTATATCCCAAGCTGTAGCTAGTGTCCATGAACGTACTTTTTCATCATCGTCACCGATCGTAAAAAATTTAGTACCATCGGGTTTAAAATCTATTCCTCTTAGCTGAGTTTCAGTTGGTATTGCAAGAGAACCATTAGAGGTTACATTAGAAGTATCCCAAGCAGTAGCTAATGTATATTGCTCAATTCTATCTCCAGTATTATCGATAATAAACATTTGAGTACCATCTGAATTAAATTCTATATGATGACCAAGATTTACATCAGTCATGTTTGTTTCATATGTCAAAGTCATTGTGTCTAAATCGTAAGGTGTGCTTAATGCATATTGAAGCATATTCTCTCCCGGACTATCCCACACATACATTATAGTGCCGTCAGGATTAAAGTTGATACCTCTAATTCCTGGGGTAACACTTTGTAAATCTGCTGAGGATTGTTTAAAAGTAAATGCTAAAACATTTGAATGAAATAATAAAAAATATAAAAATATTAAAGATATTTTTTTCATAAAAATAAGCTTAAAAACGTATCTTTAAACACGATAAATATAATTGTTGCAATAATTATATAAGGACCAAAAGGTATTTGAGATGTTAATTTTTTCTTTTTTTTTAACAAATCTGGAATAACAACTATTAAAGCTATTGTAGACGACAAAAAAATAACAAATGGAATTGAAACCCATCCGAACCAAAAGCCAACAACTGCTAATATTTTTGCATCTCCCAATCCCATTCCTTCTTTATTTCTAATTTTTTTATAAAAAAGTATTAATAACCAAATAATTCCATATCCAATTATTCCACCTAGCAAAGAATTAATATAGTTTGGAAAAAGAGGATTTAAGTTTGGATCAAAAGATTTTAAAAATCCTAAAACCATCATTGGGAAAGTTAAAATATCAGGAATGATATAATGTTTAAGATCTATAAAAAAAATTACTATAAAAGATAAAAATAATATTATTAATAAAATTGTTGTAAGAGAAACACCAAAAAAATAATAGATAATTAAAAAAGAAAAAATACTTATTGACTCAACTAACAGGTATTGAAATGAAATTATTTTTTTACATTTGCTACATTTTCCGCCAAGAATTAAATAGGATAGGATAGGTATATTTTCATACCAAAATATTTTTTTTTTACACTTTGGGCAAAATGATCTTCCTTTAACTA
>MDSW01210107.1_pt1 | contig 21029 bp, 12 predicted proteins | sample 811171 | NCBI WGS metagenome assembly MDSW01 (sample SAMN05326641, study PRJNA326480) | marine metagenome | isolation source: seawater | place: Atlantic Ocean: North West | collected 2012 | reverse complement strand
TTACTGATGCTTGGATTTATATTGATGATAATTTACAAGGAGTTTATGAATTACCAGCACATTTTCCAATTTTATCTTCAGGAACACATAAGTTAAGAGTAAAGGCAGGAATTAAGAAAAATGGAATTGCAAGTAGTAGAATTGCATACCCTTTTTACACATCATATATTATTGATGAATATAATTTTGAATCGAGAACAACTATTGAAGTTAACCCGTCAGTAGAATCCCTTTACAGTAATGATTCTATTTTTATTGAAGATTTTGATGGCTCTGGATTAAGTTTAGAAACTGACAGCTCAACATTCTCCATTGAAAATTTCAACTCTATTGATGGTAATTACGGCACAATAAATCTTGTTGATTCAGTATTTTTATCTGAAATAACTACAAATAAATTAGAGAATCTTCCTCAGCAAGGTGCTGATGTTTATTTAGAACTTGACTATAAGTGCGATACAGACTTCCTAATTGGCGTATATATAAATTTTCCTGGAGGGGTTGTTAAAAAAGAATTACAATTAATATACCCTCAAGCAGAATGGAATAAAATTTATATAGACCTTACTCAAACAATATCTGAAGGAATAGGAGCAGAGTCATTTAAAGTATTCATAGGCGCTAATAAAGGATCTACACTTGAAACAAAGAAGATCTATCTTGATAACCTTAAAGTCGTATTTTTATAACAACAAATTATTAAACATTTACAATGAAAAAAATCTTAATCATTTCAATATCGCTTTTTTTAAGCAATCTTATCTATTGCCAAACAAACACAAAAAAATGCATGACAACTGATCTAATAAAAAATGAGTTAAAAAATAATCTAGATTATGAATTAAATAGACAGAATCTTTATAACTACAATAAAAACAATCAGTTTATAGACAATAAAAATCAACCTGTAATTACAATCCCAGTAGTAATTCATGTTGTTCATAGAACACAAGATGCAATAGGTTCAAATACAAATATACCAGATGCTCAAATAGAAGATCAATTATTAATATTAAATCAAGATTACAGTCAAACAAACCCAGAGTTCCCTAACCCTCCAAGAAATACATTTATTAATAATGTAGGAAACCCACAGATTCAATTTTGCCTAGCAAGTATTGATCCATCTGGAAATCCAACAACAGGAATAACTAGAACTCCTACTTCTAATTCAGATTGGGATTATGACACGCAATCTAATGATATGAAACAAGCATCTACTGGAGGGATTGATAATTGGGATCCATTAAGGTATCTTAATATCTGGATTTGCAAAATTGGATCTTCAGGAGGCGGACAAACACTTGGTTATGCTTATCTTCCTGGCTTACAGGCTGGCAATCAATCTTGGAAAGATGGAATTGTTGTAGATTACAGATATTTTGGTACTGTCGGTAGCTCTAGTAATTTTAGTGATGGCAGAACAACTACACACGAAGTTGGACATTATTTAGGTTTAAGTCACACATTTTGTGAAAGTTCAGGCTGTTGTGATAATGACCTCTCTAGTATATATAGTTGGGGAGATGTAGATGACACTCCTGCAACAGAAGATATTTATTTTGGTAGTGTTAATGCTTTTACAAATAACAACACATGTAATGATCTATCTTATTCAAATATATTTACAAGCAATGTATTAGATATGGATGAGAATTATATGTCATATTCAAGCGATCAATGGATGTTTTCTCAGGGACAGGTAGATGTAATGCTAGGCACATTAAATGCTTCAACATGGCAAGGAGGAAGAGTTGAGTTAAAGAACTCAACTGTTTCTGTTAATTGTAACGGTATTGTTGCAAGTTCATGGGATTGTGACAATCAAGGCAATTGTGTCGATCCAGGTACAGGAAATGGTTCTTACAGCAGTTATAATGCGTGTTTAGCAGTTTGTGGTTGTGCTGGAGACACTCCTCCTATAACTGAAGGATTCCAAAATACAACGCTTCCAAATAATTGGTCTATTGATAATCCTGATGGTGATCAAACATGGGAAGTTAATTCAAATTATGGTTACAACAGTAGCGGCTGTATATCTATTGAAAACTCAATATACTCAGCTAATGGAGAGTATGATGATCTTAATTCACCGACATTAAATTTCTCTAATGCAAGCAATATTGACTTAAGTTTTGATTATGCTTATTCGCTATGGACAGATCCTAGTTTGGCACAAAACTGGTCTGACACATTAATTATTCTAGTGTCTTCTGATTGCGGATTAAGTTGGGAGAAGGTGTGGGAAAAAGCTGGAGCTAATTTAGTAACCACAACACCGATATTTAATGGATTTGAATGGTTCCCTAGTGGTAATAATGATTGGAATTCTGTGTCTATTAATTTAAATAATTATATAAATATAGATGGTGTAATTATTAAATTTAGGAATGTGAATCAATACGAAAATAATCTATTTATTGACAATATTAATATTAGCGCAAATATCACCAATTCTATACATGAGGACATGCAAAATACTATTCTAGTATATCCTAACCCTGCTGACAAAAGTATTACTATAAATTATACTGGTAAAAAAGAGATTTACAATATGCTAGGAAAGAAAGTTTTGGAGACGTCTGAGAATGAAATTAATATAGACTCTTTATCTAAAGGAGTATATGTTATAAAAGTAAATAATACGAGTATCCGTCTTATAAAGAAATAATAGATATAAAGAAACTAAATACAAAGAAAATGAAGAATATTACAGTAATTGGTGCAGGAACAATGGGAAATGGAATCGCTCATACATTTGCTCAGAAAAATTTTAACGTTAAGCTAGTTGACATCTCAAGTGAAGCGCTTGAAAAGGCCTTAAAAACCATTGAAAAAAATCTTGAAAGAATGGTTAAAAAAGAAAAAATTACTGAGAGTCAGAAATCAAATACTTTAGCTAATATATCTACATATACTGATCTAGAATCAGGTGTGGACGGAGCTGATTTGGTGGTAGAAGCTGCAACCGAGAATAAAGATTTAAAGTTAAAGATATTTCAACAATTAGATCAAATCTGCGATCTAAACACCATCTTAGCTTCAAATACTTCATCTATCTCAATTACTGAAATTGCTTCAGTAACTAATAGAGCGGAAAAAATAATTGGAATGCACTTCATGAATCCAGTACCACTTATGAAGCTTGTAGAAGTAATACGAGGAAAACAAACATCAGATCAAGTAACTAACTCTATAATGAGTTTAAGCAAATCTTTAAACAAGATACCTGTTGAAGTAAATGATGCTCCTGGATTTGTAGCAAATCGTATACTAATGCCAATGATTAATGAAGCTATTTACACTTTAAATGAAAAGATATCCTCTGTTGAAGGTATTGATACTGTAATGATTCTAGGTATGTCACACCCAATGGGCCCATTACATTTGGCAGATTTTATTGGATTAGACGTATGTTTATCTATTCTAGAAGTAATGCATGATGGGTTTGGTGGTGAAAAGTATACCCCATGTCCATTATTAATTGATATGGTAAAAAATGGACACTTAGGTATAAAATCAGGAGCAGGATTTTATGATTACTCAGAAGGGGTCAGAAATAAAAAAGTATCAGCACAATTTGTATAGAAAATAATTAAAGGAAATGTTTTTCTCTTTATTCTTCTAAAGCTGCTTCTATTTCTTCTTGTATTAGAATGTGTTCAATAAGCATATCCTCTCTTATGTTTAAAGGATTATATTCAGTTTTTAAGTTATTATCCCAAAGCTTTGCCATTGTTTGCCAAAAAAACGCATTAAATCTTCCTCTGTATGATTTTAGAATTTCATATGAAGTAGTTCTTGTTTCTCTGTAAATTAATTTCACCAATATCTTTCCTTCACTCATAGTAAGATTCTTTAATCTTTCTGTATATTCTTCTTTTACCCATTTAGCAACCTCTTTTGTATATCGTTTCTTTTGTCTTCTCTTTGGAATTGAATCGAGTTCATTTCTTATTTCTTCTAATTTTTCTTTTGCTGCTAAGGCATAGGGATAAACTTTCAAAACTCTCCTTTTTAATATATAATATCTCGATAGCTCTTTTTGATTCTTAAATGACAAGACCTCTATCTCAGGAACATTAGAAACAAATATTGTATCACCATCAATTACTTGAAAATCTATTACATTGAATTGTTGATCTTGACAAAAAGACTGATTAAATAGTAAAATAAAAGCAAAAAGAATAAAAAATCTCATGCAACAAATATAATCAGATTACGATACAATAGATTGTATTATGTAATTTTGTACTAATGATAAAAAATATCCAAATACAAGTATTACCTAACCAATCAGAAAACCCTAATTTACTGTTAAAAGCTGTTTCAGATAAGATAAATACCAAAGCATCTTCGATTAATCATATTGAGATTCTAAAAAAATCTATAGATTCTAGGCAAAGAATAACAAAGATTAATCTTATAATGAATGTATATATTAATGAGGAATTTAGTGAGAGAAAGATGTATATTCCTGATTATAAAGATGTAACTAATGCAGAAGAAGAGGTTATTATTATCGGAGCTGGACCTGCTGGACTATTTGCTGCGTTAAAGCTAATAGAAAATGGAAAGAAACCAATAGTCTTAGAAAGAGGAAAGGATGTTAGATCAAGAAGAATTGATCTTGCAAAGATAACTAAAGAACATATTGTAAATGAAGACTCAAATTACTGTTTTGGCGAGGGAGGCGCAGGAACATTTTCAGATGGGAAACTATATACTAGAACTAAAAAAAGAGGTGATGTAAATAGAATCCTTGATATATTAATCAATCATGGAGCTAATCATAATATAAAAGTAAATGCACATCCACATATAGGCACCAATAAACTACCCAAGATTATTCAAAATATTAGAGAAACAATACTTCAATACGGAGGTGAGGTTATATTTAATTCTAGAGTAATAGATATTATTATTAAAAACAAAAAAACTGATGGGGTAGTTTTACAAAATGGAGATGTTATTAATGCCGGAAAAGTTATTTTAGCAACTGGGCATTCAGGAAGAGATATCTTTGAATTATTATATAAAAAAGAAATAGAAATACAAACTAAAGCATTTGCTATAGGGGTAAGAGTTGAACACACTCAAGAGCTTATAGATCAAATACAATATAAATGTCAAAAGAGAGGTGAATACCTTCCTCCTGCACCCTACTCTATTGTACAACAAGTAGATGGAAGAGGGGTGTACTCATTTTGCATGTGTCCTGGAGGAATTATAGCTCCATGCGCAACAAGTCCTGGTGAGGTCGTTACTAATGGATGGTCGCCATCAAGAAGAGATTATAAAACCTCAAATTCAGGAATTGTAGTAGAGCTTAAGTTAAACGATTTTAAAAAATATAGAGATAAAGGAGCATTAGCAGGGATGTATTTTCAAAAAGAAATTGAACAAAATTGCTGTAAATTAGCAGGAGGTACACAAAAGGTTCCAGCACAAAGATTAGTTGATTTTACTAATAATAAATTATCTAATGACATTCCTAAAACATCTTACTTTCCTGGAACTGAAACGCTAAGAATCAGTGATGTATTACCAAAATTTATAAATGATAGATTAAAAGAAGGTTTTATTCATTTTGGAAAACAAATGAAAGGATATCTAACAAATGAGGCTGTAATACACGCTCCAGAAACCAGGACCTCCTCTCCTGTACGCATACCTAGAAATAAGGACACATTTCAGCATACGCAAATCAAAGGACTTTTTCCTTGTGGAGAAGGGGCAGGATATGCTGGAGGCATTATATCAGCTGCCATAGACGGTGAAAAATGTGCTAATAAGTGTTAAATACTCTTCTTATCTTACCTCTGCTCCTGCTTTTTCAATAAAAGATTTGATTAGTTTATCCATAACTTTATCTACATATTTATCAGTTAAGGTTTTAGTAGAATCAGCCATGATAAATGACAATGCATATGACTTCTTTCCTTCAGGAAGATTATCCCCTTCATATACATCAAATAAGTTAACTGCTTTTAATATTGTATTATTAGTTTTCCGAGCAATATTATTTAAATCATCAAAAGAAACTGATTTATTCACTAATAATGAGAGATCTCTCCGGACTTTAGGGAATTTTGAAACTTCTTTGTATTTAATCTTATTATAAGTTACAAGCTCTAATATGAAATCCCAGTTAAAATCAGCAGCATATACTTCTGATTTCACATCAAATGCTTTACATAGCCTCTTATCAAGTTCACCAAAACAAACCAATCGTTTATTTTTGAACTTATACATTAAGCCATCGGCAAAACCATGTGTGGAAATAGTTTCTGAGTTAAATTGTTTAATTCCTAATCTACTCAGAATATGCTCTACTTGTTGTTTAATGAAATAAAAGTCTATCTTATGATTTAAACTGTCCCAGTTTTCAGCATTCACCCTTCCGCTTACTATTAGTTGCAAGTGCCAATTTTCCAAATTACCATCTTTGGTTTTATGATATGTTTTTCCAAATTCATAAAATTTAATATTAGGATTCTTTCTATTTTGATTATAAGCTATATTCTCTAAACCACCAAACATTAAAGATTGACGCATTACATCTAAATCCTGTGATAATGGGTTTAATAACTCTATATTTTTGGATGTATCTAATTCAGAAATAAGCGATGTATAAGCTCCTTTTGTTAGAGAGTTATTAATTGTTTCATAAAAACCATTATTAGTTAAAAGACTTGAAATCTTATTGCATACTTTTTGTGAATTATCACTATTTCTGGTTGATATACAAGTATTTAATTTAGTAGAAGTTACTACTGTGTTGAATCCATAGATCCTTAAAACTTCCTCAATTACATCTACTTCTCTTTCCACGTCAGAACGGAAAGGAGGAATAAGTAGGCTTAAACCATTATTAGAACTACTTATAATTTCAATCTCTAAGTCAAGAAGAATAGACTTTACAGCCTCTCTGTCAATTTTCGCACCAATAAGTGCGTCCATCTTCTTGTAAGTAAGATCAACAGCAAAGTGCTTAATCTTCTTAGGATAAATATCTATAATTTCTGAAGAAACTTCTCCACCACATATCTCAGTGATTAAAAGTGCTGCACGCTTTAGTGCATAAATAGTTATGTTAGGGTCACATCCTCTTTCAAAACGAAAAGATGCATCAGTGCTTAGTGTATGCCTCTTAGCTGTTTTACGAACACTAACCGGATTAAAATAGGCAGACTCAAGGAACACGTCAGTTGTTGTGTTAGAAACAGCAGAATCAACACCACCAAATACACCAGCAATACACATTGGTTTAGCTGAATTATTTATCATTAAATCATCAGATGAAATTTCTAGTTCTTTTTCATCTAGTGTAATAAAATTAGTTTTATTTTTGATAGTTGAAACAATAACCTTGTCTCCTTTAATTTTGGCAATATCAAAAGCATGTAGTGGCTGACCCAGCTCATGAAGCACATAATTAGTAATATCTACTACATTATTTATAGGTGTGAGGCCAATTACTTTTAATTTATTTTGCAGCCAATCAGGTGAACTTTCTATTTTAACACCACTAATACTTACTCCAGAATATCTAGGACAACGCTCAGCATCTTTTACTTCAACAGCAATAGTTTTTTTCGTATTACCCACTTTAAAACGATTAACTGATGGCCTGCACATCTGTAGTTTTTTCCCTTTATGGTTTAAAACAGCAAGCAAATCACGAGCAACACCAATATGACCCATGGCATCAGATCTATTTGGTGTCAATCCAATATTAAATACTGTATCTGATTCTAATCGAAAATATTCACTGGCGGGCATCCCTACCCTTGCATTATCATCAAGAACCATGATTCCATCTGTTGCGTCTCCAAGTCCTAATTCATCCTCTCCACAAATCATACCTACAGACTCTTCTCCTCTTATTTTTCCTTTTTTTATCTTAAATTTTTCATCATTATCATAAAGCCACGTTCCTACTGTTGCTACGGGCACTTTCTGGCCAATTTCTACATTAGGTGCTCCGCAAACTATTTGCAATGATTCTTTTGCTCCAATATCTACAGTGGTAAGGCTTAATCTATCAGCATTGGGGTGCTGGACTTTAGTAAGCACCTTGCCAATTACCACTCCTTTAAGGCCTCCTTTAATACTTTCTACCTCTTCTATTCCTTCAACCTCAAGTCCGGTATCAGTTAGTAAGGCAGCAATCTCTACAGAAGGAAGATCAAGATTTAAGTAATTCTTTAGCCAGTTGTAAGATATTCTCATTTAACAGTTGTTTGTAATACATGCAAAAATATAAAAATACAATGTCAGTTTACATTATATTTTTTGATGGTTTTTAACATAAAAAACCCCACCAATAAATAGTGGGGTTTTTTTGTTATTAAATTATATTAATTACATTGACAATCAAATTCCTCATTATTCTCTATTACTGCAATAGCCGTATTATATTCAGCAGTAGTCATATCTTCTTTACATACCTCTTCTGTAGTTGATATTCCCTCAGCTGTACATGTACAATCTTGACATTCCTTACACGAAGCAAAAGAAAACGCCACTAAAAATAAAAGGCTCATTTTTCTTGAAAGAAATAATTCTTTGATAAAAGGTGTAATATTCATCATAAAATACTTTTATAGTGCCTACTCTAAAATGGTTTTCGGCTTGCCCCTTCTTTTTTTACTTATCAGTACAAAAATAAAAAAAAAATATCAATAAAATAATATAAATAAAAGCTTTATGTAAAAATCACTAAGACTAATGCTATCAATCATTTAATGATATATTATTTCTTTTTTACTCTTTTTAAATCAAGCAAGTTCATAGCATTACTATTAAACCCACTAATCTCTTTTTGACTAAACCTTAAAACTCTATCATAATAAAGAGGTACAAATACTGCATTCTCTGTAATTATACTATCCATTCTCTGATACAAAAAAGCCCTTAAACTATCATTTGTCTCTGACAATGATTCTTCATATAACATGTCATAATTAATATCACTAAAATGAGTGTAATTAGGACCACCAGGAGAGAAGTTCTCACTACAAAAGAGAGAGAGGTAATTTTCTGCATCAGGATAATCTGCTATCCAACTTCCTCTAAAAAAACGAAGCCTTGAATTAGCTACCATTTCCCTATGAGCAGATGCAGGATTCACCTCTAGCTTTATATTTAAACCTATTTGCTCTAAACTATTTTGAATATATTCACATAAGTCCAGATATGATGCAGTTGTAGACAACACAATCTCATCTTGAGTATTAAATCCAGAAACCTTAATCAGCTCTCTTGCTTTCTCCGGATTATACCCATAACCAACAACCCTCTCGCTAAAAGAAGGAAGACCAACAGGAACAAAACCATTTGTAGCAGGAGTACCAATATTATTTCTAAGATATTTAAGCATCTTTACCCTATCAAACCCATAATTTATCGCCTTTCTTACCTCCAATGGCAAAGCATTATTCTCCATCAAAAACCCAAGATACTCAGTGTTTAGATATGGCTGAGATTGCAGTCTCACTTCTTCCTTATACTTATCTTGCAGCTCTCCATTACGAGTAAGAATATCATCCTTATAAGACGCATCAATTCCTGATATAAAATCTAACTCACCCTGAATAAATTGCAAGAATGCAGACTGCTTATCTTTAACAAATGTAATAGCAATAGCATCTAGATAAGGCAACGACTTACCCGCTTCTTTTTCAAAATAATTTGGATTACTTCTAAACACTAATTTAATACCATCTTCCCATAACTGAAACTTAAATGGCCCAGTGCCCACAGGGCGCCTATGAAAATTACCCCCTTCCACTATTTCTTTTGGAACAACAGAGCAATACTGCATACTTAGTAATGACAAGAAGGCAGGAAAAGGCTTCACTAATTCTACTCTAAAAGTACTATCATTTACAGCTGAATAAGATTTGATATTAGAAAGCACCCAAGCCCCTGGTGCAGCTAGCTTTTTATCTAAAAGCCGGTTAAATGAATACTCAAAATCATAAGCCACGACCTTCCTTCCTTTTCCATCCTTAAATATACTATGATCATGAAAGAAAACATCACTTCGTAGAAAAAAAGTATAAACTAAAGCATCAGGTGATATATTCCAATATTTTGCTACGGAAGGCTGAACTATTAAACTACTATCTAATTGAACTAATCCGTTAAACAATTGATTTACTGCCCATACCGTAGCCTGATCCTTTGCAAAAGCAGGATCTAATGTATTAATACCAGCAGATTCATTATACTTAAATATTGACAAATTATCATTTGAATATTTACTTCCACAAAAACTCAAAAATAATCCTAAAACAAAAAAGCCAACTTTCCACCTCATAGTTCAGTTTTAAGTTGGCTAATTTAAGTAATTAAAATTACCTCATAAGGTTTAGTTCTCCATTATAAACCCAAATTCTACCATTAAGATCATGTGCAGTGATTCGATACAAATAAACCCCACTATCTGTCAATAATCCTGAATAATCAGCACCATTCCATCCTAAATCAATACTCTTCGACTCAAAAACCACCCCTCCCCACCTATCAAAAACTTGCATTTCAAACTCTGCAATCTTATTTCCCTGAACCTCAAACACATCATTTATACCATCGCCATCAGGAGTAAAGGCATCAGGTATAAAAATTGTAAACTCAGGATAAATATTAATAATTTTAATGATTTCTGATTCACAGCCAAAGTCACTTACTGCTGTTAATGACACATTATAATCTCTTGTATTTCTAAAATCATACACAGGATCTTCTTCAACTGAATAATCACCATCATCAAAATCCCAAAAATAAGATGTAGCTCCTTCAGAATGATTATAAAAACTAATCTCTGAATTAATTTCCGAAACCATTAAAGCACTAGCTTGAAAATCCGCTACAGGAAGAGAATGAACAGTAATCATGTTTGGAATAATAGTATCTTTTATACAGCCGTCTTGCGAGACCACCTCTAAGCTAACATCAAACTCTCCTATATAATGATATGTATGATCAGGATTCTGCTCATTCGAAGAACTACCATCCCCAAATTGATAACTCCAAGCTATTATATCAGCACCATTACCATCTGACATATCACTAACACTAAACTCACTACCTAAACAAGTATATGAAGGCGCTTCAAAAACAGGCTCTGGCAATTTATTTACTATAATTTTTTCTTCTTTTAGCCCTTGACATCCTCTAGCAGACATAACTGACAGGCTAATATAATGGATTCCGTCATTCTTAAATGTATAAACTGTATTATTATTAGTTGAGAAACTCTCTAAACCAAAAATCCAATTCCAGTTTGTAATACCTGATCCTTCTACAAAAGAATAATCATTAAAGATTGTTGGACTTCCAAGACAGAATTCTGAAATTGTAAAATCAACAATAGGTTTAGCATAAACCTCTGCTGTTTTAATCAACGTACTTTTACAACCATTTTTAGTTACAGCCGTCAAGCTCACATCAAAAAGCCCGTTACCTAAGAAGACATGAGAGCTAATAGAATCATTTGAAATGTTCCCATCATTAAAGTCATACTGAATCCCTAATATTTGACTATTAGAAACAGAAGACAAATCAGTAAATATATTTCCTTGATTCTCACAATGATTCTCAATAATAAAATCAACTAAAGGCAATTCATGAACCTGAACACCCTTACTAACAATATTCTCACACCCCTCATTAGAAGTAACCCTTAAAGTAACATTATAGACTCCAACTTCTGGAAAAAGATATGATGGACTTGGATCACTAGAAACCCCTATCCCGTCGGCAAAATTATATGACCACTCCACAGTATTTATTGATGAATTGTCAGTAAAATTAATATCCTCTCCTAAACATGCATCACTTGCAGAAAAATCAGCTACTGGCAATGGAAATAATTGGACACTCTTAATAACAGAATCAATACAAGAATTATTCATATTTTTTACAACAAGCATAATTAAGTTATTTCCTACATTTAGAGAAGTATTTACATTTTGCCCATTCTGACCAAAACTCCAATCATAAGATACATTTACAGTATTTAATCCTGAATTTGCAAAGAATGATGTTATATCACCCTCACAATTATTATTTGTAGTAAAACTTGCCTCTGGAACTTCACTATGAACAGCTATAAAAACAGAATCAACTGCATCACAAATTCCGTCACTATGATATACAAAATACAACACATCAGTTAAAGGCAGCGCAACAGGATCAATAATATTAGGATTTGATAATGTAGCTGAAGGAACCCAGGTAAATTGCGTACTACTACCAGTTGCACTTAACTGAATAGACTCCCCCAAACATATCTCATCAGAGCTTCCCGCATCAACAGTTACCTCTCTCACATGAATAGTATCGAATAAACTAATAGTAATCTGACAACCAGAATCACTTTCTGCAATCAATGTAGGAATAAAATTCCCTGCTACTGCATATTCATGAGTTGGAAAACTATCATTAGAATAAAAACCATCACCAAAGTCCCACAAATACGCAGATGTATTAACTAAATTTGGAATAAAATTAACACCCTGATTTTTACACACTAATGAATCAGAAACTATAAAACTCCCAATTGGACCAGAAATATTTACTAAGCCTAATTTTACTAATGTATCTTGACAACCAAATGAATTTTCAACAATTAATGACACATCAAATATTCCAGAATTAGAAAACAAGTGTGTAGGATTCTCAATTGTAGAGCTACCTCCGTCACTAAATTCCCAAGTAAAAAAACTAGCATCATTGGATGATAAATTTGTAAAATCTGAAATTAGAGGAGGGCAACTTGAACCAAGAACTGGAGTAGTAAAATCAGCCGTTGGTTTCTGAACCTCAATATGGCTATTTAAATTTAAGCTATTTGAGCAGCCAAAAGAATCGGTAACCATTAGATTAATATCATAGACTCCATTATAACTGAATTGATGTATTGGACTAACATCACTAGACTGACTCCCATCACCAAAGTCCCATACTGAATTGATCTGAAATCCATTAGACAAGTTTGTAAAGAAGACATCATCACCAGGACAAATACCCTGACTACTAACACTAAAGTTAGCCGTAGGATATTGAAATTTAATATATTCTAATCTCTTTAAAGTATCCTTACAACCCTTAGAAGACTCTCCAAAAACTGTTACATCATAATACCCTTCATTATAATATATGTGTTCTGAATTATTAAAAAGAGAACTCTCTCCATCTCCAAAATCCCATAATAAGTTAGATGATGCAGGTACTGTAAGGTCAGTAAAACCAACCAACATAGAATCACATCCCAAAATATTTGATATACCGAAATCAACTTCTATGTCATATATATGATACATACTCTCTACCATCATTGTATCCTTACACCCATGTATGTCTGTTACAATAAGCGTAACATCAAAATCTCCTTCTGCAGTAAAAGTATGATCCTCTCTACCATAACCAACATAGCCATCAGACCATAATACTTTATAGTAAGCACAATCTTGTGATTTATTATCAATATATACTTTTTTTGGCGCACAGCCAACTGAATCTTGATACCCATTAGTTGGATTTATTAAGTAATCAAAATTAGCAACTGGTTCAGTAAGTTTTATTTGCTTTATAAATTCATGTGTACATCCTGTAATATTATTAGTTACGGACAATGAAACATCATGCACACCAAGAGTAGTGAATACATGACTCGGATTTAACTGGTTAGAGCTTACACCATCACCAAAATCCCAATTAACTAAATCTGCACCTATTGAAAGGTTAGAAAAATTAACTAAAAGAGGATTATCACAATTATATTCCACTTCAAATATAGCAGCTGGCTCAATAATTTTAATATAATCTGACATCACTAATGTATCACGACATGAATTAACACCAGCAATCAAGCTTACATCATAAAGACCAGGTAAAGAATATTGATAAACAGGACTCTGTATATTGGAAAATATACCCTCTCCAAAACTCCATTGCCAGTTATTAGCTCCTAAAGATGATAAGTCAGTAAAATTAATATCCTGACCCGCACAAGAAGTTACTGTGCTAGAAGTGAAATCAACTAAAGGAGCCTCATCAGCTTTTATATAATCGGTGAAACCAAAAGATGATTGACATCCATAGTCATTTACCACAACTAAACTTACATCAAATACTCCTGGATTTAAATAAGTATTAGATGGGTTTTGCAGATTAGAGAAGTTGCCATCTCCAAAATCCCAGCTCCAATCTATCAATGGTCTTGATGACACAGTAACATCATTAAAGTCAATAGCATAAGGAGCGCACCCCTCAAGATTACTTGCAGAAAAATCAACTATTATCTTATCTACTTTAATGAGATCTAATAAAGATAAAGATGAAGAACAGCCATCTAAGTTCTCAACAGTTAGAGTAATATCGTAAGATCCATAATTTACAAAAGAATGAAGAGGATTTGTTATACTATCAGTTTGTCCGTCACCAAAATCCCAGAGCCACTTCGAAACATTGGCTGTATTGTCAGTAAACAAAACATCAAAAGGAGCAGAACATGCATAAGTTGTATCTGCAATAAAATTAACATCTGGATTCTCAAAGACATCAATCTTTGCAGGAAAAACCAATGAAGTTAAGCACTGCCCAGAAAGGCTAGTTGTCAATGTAATATCATAGACTCCAGCATTAATATATGTATGTGATGGATTCTGGTTGGTTGAAGTTGTTCCATCTCCAAAATCCCAGAGCCAAACATCTGGATTGTTAATAGTAACATCCGTAAATACAACATCTAAATCTTCACACCCAGAATTTGTGTTAACTATAAAATTAGGTGTTAGGGAATCTCCTATCTTAATATAATCATTATAAACAAGAGTATCTGAACAATTTCCTTCTTTTGCAATTAGTGTTACTGAATATACTCCGGAATTATACATATGTGTCGGATTTGCAATGCTAGAAACATTTCCATCACCAAAATCCCATTGATAATTAGTAGAAAACATACTATTATTTGTAAAAGAGACCGACTCAGATGAATTACATGAGAAGAAAATATCTGACTCAAAATCTACAACAGGAACTTTATGTACTGTTACTAATTCTAGATCAGTAACTAAGCTTTGACAGCCATTATCATCAGTTATTGACAATGACACTGAGAAGTCACCATTATTTAAATAATTATATGACGGATCTTCAACAAAGCTTCCGCCCCCATCTCCAAAATCCCATTGCCATGAAACAATAGGAACAGTATGAGTTGACAGATCCTCAAAATCAATATTTAAAGGCATACATCCTTCCACAGCTGTACTGGCTTGAAAAACTGCTACTGGATTCTCATACACCTTTACATAAGCATACTTAGTCTTTACATTATCACCTAAAGCATCTGACACTTTCAATGTTACATCATAAATACCTGGAACACTGTAAATTGTAATTGGGTCTTTTAAAACTGATGTATTTCCATTCCCAAAGTCCCACAGCCACGATGTTGGACTACCAAGCGATAAGTCTTCAAACTCAACTACTAATGAGCCACATCCTGATGTAGAATTAATTGTCGTAAAATCAGCTGTTACTTGTGAGGTTGCGCTATAGGAAACAAGCATGGCTATAAGGACTAAGAAAATGTATTTTAAAGAAGTTTCTTTAATATTATATTTTTTTTTACAGAAAAAACTAAACAGTAACAATATTGTCATAAATTTGGATTTAGTTAAAATTAGTCTTGGAGAACATATCATTTATTACGTGATCAAAATATATTTGGTTACAAAATGTTTAATATTTTTCCTTTTTCTACTTTTGCATTATGTTTAAAGACAAGAAAGCAGCATTCTATACATTGGGGTGTAAACTCAATTTCTCTGAGACATCTACAATTAGTAGGCAACTGTCTAGAATAGGTTTTATTAAAACATCTTTTGATGATCAAGCTGATCTCTATGTAATTAACACTTGTTCAGTAACAGAGAATGCAAATAGAGAATGCAGAAGGATTATCAGGAAAGCAAAAAGAAACTCACCAAATTCGTTTATTATTGTTACAGGTTGTTTCGCACAACTAAAACCAAAAGAAATAACAGGCATTAATGGAGTCGATATGGTTCTTGGTGCAAATGAAAAATTTAATTTACCAAAATTACTAGAGAATCTCAACAATACTAATACCACTAAAATACATGGATGTGAGATTGATAATTTAGATTATTTTTCTTCTTATTCATTAAACGATAGAAGTCGTTCATTTCTTAAGATACAAGATGGATGTGATTATCCTTGTACATATTGTACTATTCCACTTGCAAGAGGAAAAAGCAGGTGTGATACTATTAAAAATATTATAACTAACGCAAATGAGATATCTTCAAAAGAAATAAAAGAAATTGTAATTACCGGTGTTAATATTGGTCTTTTTAATGATGGGAATAGAAACTTTACTGATTTAATTAAGGAGTTAGATAAGGTAAATGGAATTGAACGCTATAGAATATCATCTATTGAACCTAATTTAATCAAAGACGAAACAATTCATCAAATAAAAAAATCAGACAAGTTTATGCCACATTTTCATATTCCATTGCAATCAGGATCTGATATGATTTTAGGTAAAATGAAAAGAAGGTATAACACCAGAATTTACAGAGATAAAATAACTAAGATAAATAAAGAAATAAAAGATGTTTGTATAGGAGCTGACGTAATTGTTGGCTTTCCAGGTGAGACAGATAAAGAGTTTAATAAAACTCTTAACTTTATCAAAGATTTACCAATTGCATATCTACATGTTTTCTCGTATTCTGAACGAGAAAACACTGAAGCAATAAAATTAGATGGTTCTATAACCAAAAAGAAAAGATCTGAAAGGAGCAAGAAATTAAGAATATTGTCTAACAAACTACAAAGAAAATTCTATCAAAGATATATAGAAACTGAGCAAAAAGCACTATTTGAAAAAGACAATAAAGATGGTTTTCTTTTTGGCTTTACAGACAACTATATAAAAGTAAAAATTCCATTTTCTGACAAATTTATACAACAAACACTAAAAATAAAATTACTTTCGTTCGATGAAAATCTAAATGTTCTTTCGGAAGTTAAATAATAATATCAAAAAAAATTATGTACCCAACAATAAGTCATCTTATATATGATCTTTTTGGAATGAATATTCCTCTACCAATTCAAACCTTTGGTTTTTTTGTAGCTATGGCATTTATTTCTGCAAGCATGATACTATTGCTTGAACTAAAGCGAAAAGAACAAGAAGGAATTATATCTTCTAGCAAGATAAAAGAGGTTATAGGAGAAGGCATTACAAAAACAGAAATTCTATCTTCTCTTATTAGTGGTTTTATCATAGGATTTAAAGGTATAGAAGCTATCTTAAACTATTCTGATTTAGTCCTTGATCCACAAGGATTTATTCTATCATTAAGGGGGCATATGTTAGGAGGAGTCATTATTGCTGGGATTTCAATTTACTTAAAGTATAAAGAAAAAAATAAAGATAGATTAGAAACTCCAAAACAGATTGAGAAAGAGGTTCATCCTTTTCAATTAGCAGGTAATATGACTATGATTGCTGCTATATCTGGTATTATAGGAGCAAAAATATTTCATAACCTTGAGAATATAGATCTTTTTTTAGCTGATCCAATAAGTCAATTAATTTCTTTTAGTGGACTTACCTTTTATGGTGGACTTATTGCAGGAACTATAGCGGTTATTTGGTATGGCAAAAAATATAAAATAAAACCTTTACATTTAGCAGATTCTGCAGCACCTGGACTAATGCTTGCTTATGGAGTTGGCAGGATTGGCTGTCAAATGTCAGGAGATGGAGACTGGGGTATTAATAATTTAGCTGCAAAACCTGATTGGATGAGCTACTTACCTGATTGGATGTGGAGCTATAACTTTCCTCATAATGTGATTCGTGCTGGAATACCAATGGAAGATTGTGGAGATAAATTCTGGCACCCTTATTGCTATGAATTAGCAAATCCAGTATGGCCTACTGCTTTTTATGAAGTTATCATGGCGGTTCTTATTTTTTCTTTCTTATGGACTATTCGTAAAAGGATAAAAATAGCTGGAGTCATGTTTTTCACCTACTTAGTATTAAATGGTATTGAACGTTTTTTTATTGAAAAGATAAGAATAAATACCGAATATAATATATTAGGAGGCATTACCCAGGCAGAGATTATTTCTTTCTGCTTAGTCCTTATTGGAATAACAGGTTGTACTATTTTATATAATAAAAATAAAAAATCTACTCTATAACTATTCTTTGCTCTACTGTTCCGTCATCGTAGATTAAGAAGTATTTTTTTTATTTAGTTTTTAATAAATATAGGCCTATAAATGTAATCAAACCATTTAATATCAATAATTCAAATCCAAAAGGAATATATAGATTTAAAATATAACAGATAATTGGAGAGGCAATGGCAATTAATGGAACATATTCATCTTTAACTTTATATTTGGTGAAAAGTCCAAATGAGAACATTCCAAGAAGTGGTCCGTAAGTATAACCAGCAACAGTGAATAATGATTTGATTACACTCTGATCATTAATAGCATTAAATATTAAAATTACAGCTAATAGAATAAGAGAGAATAATAAATGAACATATTTTCTTGTTTTAACTTGCTGATTTGGATCTTGTTTTTCAAATTCAATAATATCAACACAAAAAGAAGTAGTTAAAGAAGTTAATGCTGAATCTGCACTAGAGTAAGCAGCAGCTATTATTCCAATTATAAATAGTATCCCAACATATACTGGCAGTCCAGAATTCAAAGCAATGTTTGGAAACAACATATCTGCATTTCCAGGAATAATTATATTAAATGTATCTGAATATATGTAAAGTAACGCACCAAGTGACAGAAATATAAGATCCACAAAGATTAGTATTGTACTGAAGAATGTCATGTTTTTTTGTGCATCCTTTAAATTTCGACAGCTCAGATTTTTTTGCATCTGATCCTGATCTAGACCAGTCATTACAATAGCCATAAACATACCAGAGAAGAATTGTTTAAAGAAGTATTTTTTATCTGTCCAATCATCAAAAAAGAAAGCCCTTGAATAATCTGACTCATTAATTAATGAAACAACAGATAAAAAGTTTAAATCCATTTTCTGAATAAGTGTATAAGCAATAATAATAACAGTAGATAACATAAATGTTGTCTGAAGTGTATCGGTCCAAATAATAGTTTTCATACCACCTCTATAAGTATAAAGCCAAATAAGAGAGATCGTAATGATTACTGTTATATAAAATGGAACATTCCATGAATCAAAAACAGCAAATTGTAAAACTGTAGCAATTAGAAAAAGTCTAAATGAAGCGCCAATTGTTCTAGAGAGTATAAAAAACAAAGAACCTGTTTTATAGCTACTATTTCCTAATCTATCTCTTAAATAAGTATATATTGACGTTAACTCAAGTTTATAATAAAGTGGAAGTAGTATTCTTGAGATAATAAAATATCCAACGAAAAAACCGAATACCATTTGCATATAAGAGAACTGGCTAGAATCAACCCATCCAGGAACTGAAATAAAAGTAATCCCTGAAAGAGTTGTCCCTATCATCCCATAAGCAATAACATACCATGGAGAGCTTCTATTACCTCTAAAAAAAGTTTCATTGCTATCATTTTTACCTGTTAAATATGAGATAAAGAAAAGTAGTATAAAATATAATGAAATTATACTAATTAATAGAATTGGGGACATAGATATTTTTTTTTACAAAGCTAAAAGTTTTGTACATTAATATTAGATTTGCATATATGAATTTTCCATCAAAACTTGTTGAGAATGCTGTTGAGCAATTATCTAGCCTTCCAGGTATTGGAAAGAAATCTGCATTAAGACTTGTACTTCATATGCTTAAACAAGACAAGTATAAAATAGAATTATTTGGTGATTCTTTTATTCAATTAATTAACAGGATTAATTATTGCAAAAAATGTTATAGCATTTCAGACAATGAATTATGTGAGGTATGTATTAATAATAAAAGAGATAGTAAGACAATTTGCGTTGTTCAAGATATACGAGTAATGATGGCAATTGAAAACACCATGCAATTTAATGGTGTTTATCATATATTAGGAGGACTAATATCTCCTATAGATGGTGTAGGACCAACAGACATAAGAGTTGATGAGCTAATAAAAAGGATTAATTCAGATAATGTTAAAGAAGTCATTTTTGCATTAAGCACTACAATGGAAGGAGACACCACAAACTTTTATTTATTTAGAAGATTAAAAGATTTTAACATCAAAATATCTTCAATAGCAAGAGGAATCGCAATAGGTGATGAGCTTGAGTATGCTGATGACATAACCTTAGGAACAGCCATTTCAAGTAGAATGCCTTATTCTGAGTAATTCACAACTAACAAAATGGTATTAAAAACTAACTATCAAAAAAGAATTAAATTGCTTTCTTTTCTTAATTTTGCGAAAAATTAATATACTATGGCAAGAGTAGAGCTTATTATGCCCAAAATGGGTGAGAGTGTTTCAGAAGCAACCGTAATATCATGGAGCAAGAATATTGGAGACATGATTGAAATTGATGAAACAATTATAGAGATTGCTACTGACAAAGTTGATTCAGAAGTACCTTCAACTCATGAAGGAAAACTAGTAGAGCAGCTTTTTCAAGCAGATGACGTCATTAAAGTTGGTGAGGCTTTTGCTATTTTGGAAACCAAAGGCGATGAAACTATTAATGCTTCAGCACCTTCTAAACCAAAAAAAGATCAAGAACCAATAAAACCTACCGAAGAGTCAGTCATAAAGACTACTAATACCAGTACAACAATTACTAGCTCAGCAGATAGATTCTACTCCCCGCTTGTAAAGAATATGGCTTCGAAAGAAGGAATTAATCTAGATGAGTTAGAAACTATTTCTGGAACAGGAAAAGAAGGCAGAGTCACTAAATCAGACATGATGTCTTATTTAAAGAATAGAAAGAACCCTCCTTTAACAACAACAACAACAACAAC
>MDSW01134900.1_pt1 | contig 21039 bp, 22 predicted proteins | sample 811171 | NCBI WGS metagenome assembly MDSW01 (sample SAMN05326641, study PRJNA326480) | marine metagenome | isolation source: seawater | place: Atlantic Ocean: North West | collected 2012 | reverse complement strand
TCGGCCAGCTTGGCTCGGACGACGCCGTGCGCGTGGTGATCCTCGCCGCCGAAGGGCGCAGCTTCTGCGCAGGTGGCGATCTGAAATGGATGCAGAGCCAGATCGCGGCGGGCGCGAAAGAGCGCGCGGCGGCGGCGCGCAAGCTCGCAGGGATGCTGCAGGCGCTCAACACCTGCCCGAAACCGGTGATCGGCGCGGTGCAGGGCAACGCCTTCGGCGGCGGGATCGGCATGATGTCGGTCTGTGACGTCGCCATCGGTGTCGAGGGGGCGAAATTCGGGCTGACCGAGACGCGGCTGGGCCTGACGCCCGCGACGATCTCTCCCTATGTCGTCGCCCGCATGGGCGAGGCGCGGGCGCGCCGGGTCTTCATGTCCTCGCGGATCTTCGAGGCCGCCGAGGCGCGTGATCTGGGATTGCTGGCCAAGGTGGTCCTGCCCGAGGTGCTGGAGCGCGCCGTGATGGCCGAGGCCGAGCCCTATCTTGCCTGCGCGCCGGGCGCGGTGGGCGAGGCCAAGGCGCTGGTCCGGGCGCTGGGACCGCGGATCGACGAGAGCGTGATCGACATGACGATCGAGGCGCTGGTGACTCGCTGGGAATCCGCCGAGTCGGACGAAGGAATCACCGCGTTTTTCGAGAAGCGCGATCCGGCGTGGAAAGCTTAAGGCAGCCTTAAGTGGCACCCTGCGGCGCGCAGGTCGAATATTCCGAAAATTCAAAGCGCCGTTAAGTTTGATCGAAGGCTGCGCTGCTGCAAAAGCGGCGCAGTCCAACGCGGGCAGGCTCTGAGCGGCGCTCGAAACGCAAAAAATTCGCATACAGTCGTATGCAAAAAGCATCTGTGGCCCGCATTTGCATGATTTTCCGGCCTGCTCTCGGTTGACCCCAATGGGGCGCAAGGCTATTGCTCGCCTAGCCAGAACCTGCGCGACAAGTCGTCGCGATGTTAGGGAGCCAAGCCCATGCATGACATGCTGCGCGAATATCTTCCCATCCTCATCTTTCTCGCCATGGCGATCGTGTTGGGCCTTGTGCTCATGCTCGCTGCGGCAGTGGTGGCGGTCCGCAATCCCGACCCTGAGAAGGTGTCGGCCTACGAATGCGGCTTCAACGCCTTCGACGATGCCCGGATGAAGTTCGACGTTCGTTTCTACCTCGTTTCCATCCTCTTCATCATTTTCGATCTCGAAGTGGCCTTCCTCTTCCCTTGGGCGGTGGCCTTCGGTCAGCTCTCCATGGTCGGATTCTGGTCGATGATGGTCTTCCTGACGGTTCTGACCGTAGGATTCGCATATGAGTGGAAGAAAGGGGCGCTGGAATGGGCGTGATGACCTCTGCCAATACCGCCGGTGCGGATCGCGAAGTCGCGACGCAGACGCTGAACAAGGAATTGCAGGATAAAGGCTTCCTGCTGACCTCCACCGAAGACATCATCAACTGGGCGCGCAACGGCTCGCTGCACTGGATGACCTTTGGTCTCGCCTGCTGCGCCGTCGAGATGATGCAGGTCTCGATGCCGCGCTACGACCTCGAGCGCTTCGGCACCGCGCCGCGCGCAAGCCCGCGCCAGTCCGACCTGATGATCGTCGCCGGCACCCTGACCAACAAGATGGCGCCCGCTCTGCGCAAGGTCTACGACCAGATGCCCGAGCCGCGCTACGTGATCTCGATGGGCTCCTGCGCGAATGGCGGTGGCTATTACCACTACAGCTATTCGGTGGTGCGCGGCTGCGACCGCGTCGTGCCGGTCGATATCTACGTTCCGGGCTGCCCGCCCACGGCGGAGGCGCTGCTTTACGGCATCCTTCAGCTGCAACGCAAAATCCGCCGCACCGGCACGCTGGTGCGCTGAGGAGAGCGAGAGATGGACGATACTGCCCTTCGCGAACTGGCCGGCCATATCGAGCTGAAGCGCCCCGATGACGTGGTCTCCACCGAGATCGCCTTCGACGAGCTGACGGTCACGATCACCGCGCAATCCGTTCCCGGGTTCACCGAGTTCCTGCGCGACGATCCGAATTGCCGCTTCACCAACCTCGTGGACATCACGGCCATCGACTGGCCCGAACGCCCGCAGCGCTTCGATGTCGTCTGGCATTACCTGTCGATGTATCGCAACCAGCGCATCCGCATTAAGGCGGCGGTCCGCGAAGAGGACATGGTGCCCTCGATCACCAAGCTGCACCCCTGTGCCGATTGGTTCGAGCGCGAGATTTTCGACATGTTCGGCATCCTGTTCTCGGGCCATCCGGACCTGCGCCGTCTGCTGACCGATTACGGGTTCCGCGGCCATCCGCTGCGCAAGGATTTCCCGACGACGGGCTATGTCGAAGTGCGTTACGACGAAGTGCTCAAGCGCGTCGTCTATGAGCCGGTGAAACTGACGCAGGAATACCGGCAGTTCGATTTCCTCTCGCCATGGGAAGGTGCGAAATACATCCTTCCCGGTGACGAGAAGGGCGAGGAGGCGAAATGATGGACGGCGATATCCGCAACAATGTCTATGATGACGGCTCGAGGGACACGCTGACCGACGAGCAGCGCATCCGCAATTTCAACATCAACTTCGGTCCCCAACACCCGGCCGCCCACGGCGTGCTGCGCATGGTGCTGGAGCTGGACGGCGAGGTCGTGGAACGTGCCGACCCGCATATCGGGCTGCTGCACCGTGGCACCGAGAAGCTGATGGAAAGCCGCACCTATCTGCAGAACCTGCCTTACTTCAATCGCCTCGACTATGTCGCGCCGATGAACCAGGAACATGCATGGTGCCTCGCCATCGAGAAGCTGACCGGCGTGGAAGTGCCGCGTCGCGGCTCGCTGATCCGCGTGCTCTACTCGGAAATCGGGCGCATCCTGAACCACCTGCTCAACGTGACGACGCAGGCGATGGACGTGGGCGCGCTGACGCCGCCGCTCTGGGGTTTCGAAGAGCGCGAGAAGCTGATGGTCTTCTACGAGCGGGCCTGCGGCGCACGTCTGCACTCGGCCTATTTCCGGCCCGGCGGCGTCCACCAGGACCTGCCGCCGAAGCTGCTCGACGATATCGAGGCCTGGGCGCATGAGTTCCCGAAAGTTCTCGACGACATCGAAGGGCTGCTGACCGAGAACCGCATCTTCAAGCAGCGCAACGTCGATATCTGCGTCATCTCCGAGGAAGAAATCCAGCAATGGGGCTATTCCGGCGTGATGGTGCGTGGCTCCGGCCTTGCATGGGACCTGCGCCGCGCGCAGCCCTACGAATGCTATGACGAGTTCGACTTCCAGATTCCGATCGGCAAGAACGGCGATTGCTACGACCGCTACCTCTGCCGGATGGCCGAGATGCGCGAGTCGACCAAGATCGTCCTTCAGGCGATCGAGAAGCTGCGGATGCCGGAAAATCAGGGCGACGTGCTTGCCCGCGGCAAGGTGACCCCGCCGAAGCGGTCGGAGATGAAGCGCTCGATGGAAGCGCTGATCCACCACTTCAAGCTTTATACCGAAGGCTTCCACGTCCCCGCGGGCGAGGTTTATGCCGCCGTCGAAGCGCCCAAGGGCGAGTTCGGCGTCTATCTGGTGGCCGACGGCACGAACAAGCCGTATCGCGCGAAGATCCGCGCTCCGGGTTACCTGCACCTGCAATCCATGGATCACGTCGCCAAGGGGCACATGCTCGCCGACGTGTCTGCAATCATCGGCACGATGGACATCGTGTTCGGGGAGGTTGACCGCTAATGCTTCGCCGTCTTTACCCGGAACAACCCGATAGTTTCGAGTTCACGCCCGAGAACCTCGCATGGGCCAAGGCCCAGATGACCAAGTTCCCGGTCGGCCGTCAGGCCTCGGCGATCATCCCGCTGCTGTTCCGCGCACAGGAACAGGAAGGCTGGCTGAGCCGTCCGGCGATCGAAACCGTCGCCGAGATGCTCGACATGCCCTACATGCGGGCGCTCGAGGTCGCGACCTTCTACTTCATGTTCCAGCTGGCTCCGGTCGGCTCGGTCGCCCACCTGCAGATCTGCGGCACGACCTCGTGCATGATCTGCGGCGCGGAAGACCTGATGAAGGTCTGCAAGGAAAAGATCGCCGCCGAGCCGTTCCAGCTCTCGGACGATGGCAAGTTCTCGTGGGAAGAGGTCGAGTGCCTCGGCGCCTGCGCGAACGCACCGATGATGCAGGTCGGCAAGGATTACTACGAAGACCTGACCGAGGAGAGCCTCGCGAAGCTGATCGACGAAATGGGCAAGGGCGACGTGCCGAAGCCCGGCTCGCAGACCGGCCGCTTCTCGTCCGAGCCCGCCTCGGGCCTGACCGCGCTCACCGAGTCCAAGGGCGACAAGGAAGAGTACAATGCTTCGGTCGACCTCGCGGTCGGCATCGGCGACACGATCAAGCGTATCGACGGCACGGAAGTGCCGCTCGCCGCACCGTGGCAAAGCTCGGGCCAGCGCGGCCCGATTGGCACGATGGGGCAGGAGCGTCCGCGCTCTGCCGCGCAACAGGACGAGGCGCGCAAGGCCGCCAAGAAAACCGAGGCCAAGCCCGCCAAGGACACGCCCGCCGACAAGACCGGCGTGACGAAATCCGAAGCGCAGGCCACCTCGAAGGCCCGCCCGGAGTCTAAGCGCGAGCCCGAAGGCACCGAGGCTGCGGAGACAGAGGCGGGCGAGAAGCCCAAGCTGCTCGACGCACCGCGCGACGGTGGGGCCGATGACCTCAAGATGATCAAGGGCGTCGGGCCGAAGCTCGAGACGCTTCTGCATTCGATGGGCATTTATCACTTCGACCAGATCGCTGGCTGGACCGATGCGGAACTCGCTTGGGTCGACGGCAATCTCGAAGGCTTCAAAGGTCGCGCGACGCGTGACGACTGGAAAGGTCAGGCAGAGAAACTGGCCAGCGGGGCGGAGACCGAATTCTCGTCGCGCGCAAAGAAAGACGGCATTTACGAATAAGCACAACAGGGTAGAGACCGCCGTTCGGCGGAGTGAATGGAGAAACGGGAATGGGTGATCAGACACAAGGGTGCCGCGGCAAGGCGGGTATCTGGGCAGGTATTACGGGGCTTGTGGTCACCGTATTCCTGATGGTCGTGGCGCATGAGCCCTTCCTCGTGGCTCTGTTCCTCGGTCTGATGACCTTCCTGCTGTTCGGTGCCTTCCTGATCTGGGCATTCTGCTCCGAACATGGCGCGCCGGGCGCGGCTGACGGCACCGGCGCCTCCTCCGACGACTCCGCAATTCCCGATAGCCCGGTCGAAACCTTCAACGCCTCCTCTCCGGAAGGGGTGGCAGCCCAAGCGCAGGCAGCGGCGGCGGCACCGACGCCCGCAGCCGAGCGCGAGGTCGCGCATGCCGACACCATGACACCCAAGGACGAAGCGGCCACGCCCGAGGCGGACAAGCCCGAGCCCGGCCCGACCACCAAGCCTGCGCCGGAAGAGGCTGAGACCGAGGAGCCCAAGGCCGAGCCGAAGGCGGCAGAACCGAAACCGGCGCCCAAGGCCAAGCCCGAGAGCGACGACACAAACCCGCTCTCTGCCATGTCGGCGCAGGTCGCGGACAAGCCCGCCGCGAAAAGCGCGGCAGGCCAACCCGAGGCCGCCGAGGGCGACGGCAAGAAGCCGCGCGGCCTCAAGCAGCCACGCAAGGCGGGGGCCGACGATCTCAAGAAGATCGAAGGCGTCGGCCCGAAGCTCGAAGAAGTGCTGAACGGCTGGGGTATCTACCATTACGACCAGATCGCGAAATGGGGCCCCGAAGAGATTGCCTATGCGGACCAGAACGTGCCGCGTTTCAAGGGCCGCTGCACCCGCGACAAGTGGGTCAGCCAGGCGAAGATCATCGTCGAGGAAGGCATGGATGCGTTCCTCGAACGGGCGAAGACGAACGATTACTGAGCGGGGGTGAATGAGCCAGATCGACGAGCACGACAGGGCGTTGGGGCGTAAAGCCGCCCTTATCATCGCCGTCGCCACGATCCTCTGGCTCCTCCTGCAATGGATCGGACAACAACAGGGCTGGTCGGCGCAGGTCGCGCTGATCGGCGATCTCGCGGCGATAGCCGCCTATATCTACGCGCTGGCACTCGTCTGGCGCATCTGGCGCCGGAAATCCGGCAAGTGAGGGAAGCGATATGCTGAAGGATCAAGACCGGATCTTCACCAATCTCTACGGGATGCATGACCGCTCTCTGCAGGGCGCGAAGATGCGCGGGCATTGGGACGGCACTGGCGAGATCCTGTCGAAAGGCAAGGATTGGATCATCGAGCAAGTGAAGGCCTCCGGCCTGCGCGGGCGCGGTGGGGCAGGCTTCCCGACGGGTCTCAAGTGGTCCTTCATGCCGAAGGAAAGCGACGGGCGTCCGGCCTTCCTCGCGATCAATGCCGACGAGTCCGAGCCCGCGACCTGCAAGGACCGCGAAATCATGCGCCACGATCCGCATACGCTGATCGAAGGCGCGCTGATCGCCGGTTTCGCGATGGGCGCGGCTGCGGCCTATATCTACATCCGCGGCGAATATGTCCGCGAGAAAGAGGCGCTGCAGCGCGCGATCGACGAGGCCTATGAGGACGGGCTGATCGGCAAGAACGCCTGCGGCTCCGGCTACGATTACGACGTCTACCTGTCGCACGGCGCGGGGGCCTATATCTGCGGCGAGGAAACGGCGCTGCTGGAGAGCCTCGAAGGCAAGAAGGGCATGCCCCGGATGAAGCCGCCGTTCCCGGCAGGCGCGGGCCTCTACGGTTGCCCGACCACGGTGAACAACGTGGAATCCATCGCCGTTGTGCCGACCATCCTGCGCCGCGGCGCGGAGTGGTATGCGGGCTTCGGGCGTCCGAACAACACCGGCGTGAAGCTGTTTGCGATGTCGGGCCACGTCAACACGCCCTGCGTCATCGAAGAGACCATGTCGATCTCGATGAAGGAACTGATCGAGAAGCATGGCGGCGGCGTCCGTGGCGGCTGGAAGAACCTCAAGGCGGTGATCCCGGGCGGCGCGTCCTGTCCGATCCTGCCCGCCGATCAATGCGAAGACGCGATCATGGATTACGACGGCATGCGCGAGCTGAAATCCAGCTTCGGCACCGCCTGCATGATCGTCATGGATCAGAACACCGACGTGATCAAAGCCGTCTGGCGCCTGTCCAAATTCTTCAAGCACGAAAGCTGCGGCCAGTGTACGCCCTGCCGCGAAGGCACGGGCTGGATGATGCGCGTGATGGACCGTCTGGTGCGCGGCGAGGCCGAGATCGAAGAGATCGACATGCTGTTCGACGTGACCAAACAGGTCGAGGGCCACACGATCTGTGCGCTCGGCGACGCAGCCGCCTGGCCGATCCAGGGCCTGATCCGTCACTTCCGCGAAGAGATCGAAGACCGCATCAAGGCCCGCAAGACGGGCCGCATGGGCGCGATGGCTGCCGAATGAAGCAACCCGCCGGATATCACCTGGCCGAGCTGAATATCGGCCGACTGGTTGCCGAACCGGGCGACCCGCGTGTGGAGGCTTTCATGAAAGCCCTCGACGCGGTGAACGGCATTGGCAAGCGGTCGGACGGGTTCGTCTGGATGATGGAGGGCTCGGGCGAGCCCGGCACCGGCAATACCGAGGCCAAGATCGGCGGCGACCCGTGCTTCGTGTCGAACCTGACGGTCTGGGAAGACGTCGAAAGCCTCGAGAAATTCGTCTGGAACACCGTGCATCGCGCTTTCTACGAGCGTCGTGCGGAGTGGTTCGAACTTCTCGGTCAGCAGCATTTCGTCATGTGGTGGGTGCCCGCGGGCCATCAACCCACGCTCGACGAGGCGCTGGAACGGCTCGAAGACCTGCGCGCGAATGGCGCGTCCGAGCGTGCCTTCGGCTGGAAAGATCTGCCGCAGGCCACGCTGTGGAAGACGCGCGCCTGTGCGGCGGAGGCGGCATGATGCGGGCGGTGATCATATCGGGCTGCGCGCTGGCGCTCGGTGGCTGCATGGGCACTCCGGGCGGCAACGAGGCCTCCAAAGGTCCGCGCTGACTGGCGGCAGTCGAGGGCTACGCGGCGGCCTATGACGCAAACGGAGCACTTGTCGTGATGCGGCAGGCTCAGCCCTTTGCGAATGACGAGGGCGCCGAGGCCAAGCGGGCCGCGAACGCCATCTGCGGCGGGGCCGTGGCCTCGTCGATTAACGATACATACCGGGACGGCGCTTGGGTCTTCCCGATGGGCTGCGGACACGCGGCCTGACCTAAAACCCGCGCGGGGGCAACCTCGCGCCCGAAGAGACGAGACGGATAGCCATGGCTGACCTGAGAAAGATCATCATCGACGGGAACGAGGTCGAGGTCGATCCGAACCTCACGCTGATCCAGGCGTGCGAACAGGCGGGGATTGAGATCCCGCGCTTCTGCTACCACGAGCGTCTGTCGATCGCGGGCAACTGCCGGATGTGTCTGGTGGAAGTCGTGGGCGGCCCGCCGAAGCCTGCCGCCTCCTGTGCGATGCAGGTGCGCGACATGCGCCCGGGGCCGGAAGGCGCGCCGCCGGTGATCAAGACGAACTCGCCGATGGTCAAGAAGGCCCGCGAGGGGGTGATGGAGTTCCTGCTCATCAACCACCCGCTCGACTGCCCGATCTGCGACCAGGGCGGCGAATGCGATTTGCAAGACCAGGCAATGGCTTACGGGGTGGACTTCAGCCGCTACCGCGAGCCCAAGCGTGCCGCGACCGAACTGAACCTCGGCCCGCTGGTCGAGACCCATATGACGCGCTGCATCTCCTGCACCCGCTGCGTGCGCTTCACCACCGAAGTCGCTGGCATTACCCAGATGGGCCAGACCGGCCGGGGTGAGGATGCGGAGATCGCGAACTACCTGAACATGACGCTCGATTCCAACATGCAGGGCAACATCATCGACCTGTGCCCGGTGGGCGCGCTGGTCTCCAAGCCCTACGCGTTTACCGCGCGTCCGTGGGAGCTGACGAAGACCGAGACCGTGGACGTGATGGACGCCGTGGGCTCGAACATCCGCGTCGATACCAAGGGCCGCGAAGTGATGCGCATCCTGCCGCGGAACAATGACGACGTGAACGAGGAGTGGATCTCCGACAAGACCCGCTTCGTTTGGGACGGCCTGCGCCGCCAGCGTCTCGACAAGCCCTACGTCCGTGTCGACGGTAAGCTGAAGCCTGCAAGCTGGGGCGAGGCGCTGAGCGCCGCCGCCGAAGCGATGAAGGGCAAGAAAGTCGCCGGTCTGGTGGGCGATCTGGTCTCGACCGAAGCGGCCTTCTCGCTCAAGCAACTGATCGAAGGTCTGGGCGGCACGGTCGAATGCCGCACCGATGGCGCGCGTCTGCCGATCGGCAACCGCTACGGCTATGTCGGCAATGCGACGATCGCCGATCTGGATAACGCCGAGATGGTGCAGATCATCGGCGCGAACCCGGCGGTGGAAGCGCCCGTTCTGAACGCCCGCATCCGCAAGGCCTGGGCCAAGGGCGCGACTGTCGGTCTCGTCGGCGAAGCCTGCGATCTGACCTATGATTACGTCCATGTCGGCACCGACCGCGCGGCGCTGGCCGAACTGTCGGGCAAGACGATCTCGGACGAGACGAAGGCGAAGAACACCGTCGTCATCATCGGGCAGGGCGCTCTGAACGAAGCCGATGGCGAGGCGGTTCTGGCCCATGCGATGCAGCTGGCCGAGAACTCCAACGCCAAGTTCATGGTGCTGCACACCGCTGCGGCCCGCGTGGGCGCAATGGATGTGGGCGCTGTGACCGAGGGCGGTCTGCTCGCGGCCATCGACGGCGCCGAAGTGATCTACAACATGGGCGCCGACGAGGTGGAGATCACCCCGCGCGCCGAGGGTGGTCCCTTCGTGATCTATCAGGGCAGCCACGGCGACCGCGGCGCGAACCGCGCCGACGTGATCCTGCCGGGCGCGGCCTATACGGAAGAAAACGGCCTCTTCGTGAACACCGAAGGGCGTCCGCAGCTTGCTTTCCGCGCGGCCTTCCCGCCGGGCGAGGCGAAGGAGAACTGGGCAATCCTGCGCGCGCTCTCGGCCGAGCTCGACGCCAAGCAGCCCTGGGACACGCTCGCCGGTCTGCGCCGCGCGATGGTGGCAGAGGTGCCGCATCTCGCGCAGGTCGATGAGGTCGTGGAGAACGAAGTGCAGGCGATCGAGCCGCGCGACATGGGCAAGGCGACCTTCCGTCTGCCGATCCACGAATTCTACCTGACCAACCCGATCGCACGGGCCTCCGTCGTGATGGGCGAATGCGCGAGCCTCGCGAAAGCGCGGGCCGAAGCGCCGGTCGCCGCCGAGTGAGGTTGAGACGGATGATGCAGACCCTGCCCAATATCGCACCGCTCGCCCCCGGCCTTCTGGCCGGTCTGGCGGCGTGCACGCCGACCGGCGGGGCGCAGGGGGATAGCGCGGTCAAACCGGACTATCGGGGCACCGAGACACGGCTCCTCGATAGCGATCTGGTGGAGATCCGCGCGCGTGTCTCGGGCGAGGGCGCTGGCGAGAAAGCGGCGACCGATTATGCCCAATGCGCAGCCGCGCAATACGCGCTGGTGCGCGGCTATGGATTTGCGCGCCATGTGCGCACGAATGTGACTGAAGAGGGTGGCATCTGGCGGGCAGATGCGGTCTACACCATCTCGCCCGCCTTGCCGCAGGGACTCAAGACGATCGACGCGGAAGTGACCGTCGCCGATTGCAAGGATCGCGGCATTCCGACCGTATGAAGAGAGTGGGACATCATGGCTGAATTCTTCGCGACACCTTTCGGGATCTTCCTGCTGATCGTGCTGCAGAGCTTGGCGGTTATCGCCTTCGTGATGCTTTCGATGATCTGGCTGGTCTATGGCGACCGTAAGATCTGGGCTGCCGTGCAGATGCGTCGCGGGCCGAACGTCGTCGGGCCCTGGGGTCTGATGCAGACCTTCGCGGATGCGCTGAAATATGTGGTCAAGGAAATCGTCGTGCCGGCGGGCGCCGACAAGTTCGTCTATTTCCTCGCCCCGATCCTGAGCTTCGTGCTGGCGATGCTGACCTTCGCGGTGATCCCCTTCGCCGACGGTTGGGTGCTTGCCGATATCAACGTGGCCCTTCTGTTCGTCTTCGCGGCCTCCTCGCTCGAAGTGTACGGCGTGATCATGGGCGGCTGGGCGTCGAACTCGAAATACCCGTTCCTCGGCTCGCTCCGCTCGGCCGCGCAGATGATCTCTTACGAGGTCTCGATCGGCCTGATCATCATCGGGGTGATCATCTCGACCGGCTCGATGAACCTGTCGACCATCGTGCGCGCGCAGGATACCGGCTGGGGCCTGCTGGGCTGGTACTGGCTGCCCCATCTGCCGATGGTGGCGCTGTTCTTCATCTCGGCGCTGGCCGAGACCAACCGCCCGCCCTTCGACCTTCCCGAAGCGGAATCCGAACTCGTCGCGGGCTTCATGGTGGAATACAGCTCGACCCCGTATCTGCTGTTCATGGCCGGCGAATATATCGCGATCTGGCTGATGTGCGCGCTGATGTCGATCCTGTTCTTCGGCGGCTGGCTGTCCCCGATCCCGGGCCTGCCCGACGGGGTGCTGTGGATGTTCGCCAAGATGGTGTTCTTCTTCTTCATGTTCGCGATGGTGAAGGCGATCGTGCCGCGCTACCGCTACGACCAGCTCATGCGGATTGGCTGGAAAGTCTTCCTGCCGCTGTCGCTGGCGTGGGTGGTGATCATCTCCTTCCTCGCGAAATTCGAAATCTTCGGGCACTTCTGGGCCCGCTGGGCGATGGGGAGCTGATAGATGGCTTTCGACTATAACCGCGCTGCCAAGTATTTCCTGCTGGTGGACTTCATCAAAGGCTTCGGTCTGGGGATGCGCTATTTCTTCGCGCCGAAACCCACGCTGAACTACCCGCACGAGAAGGGCCCGCTGTCGCCGCGCTTCCGTGGCGAGCACGCCCTGCGTCGCTACCCCAACGGGGAAGAACGCTGCATCGCATGCAAACTGTGCGAGGCGATCTGCCCGGCGCAGGCGATCACGATCGACGCGGAACCCCGCGCCGACGGCTCGCGCCGAACGACGCGCTACGACATCGACATGACGAAATGCATCTATTGCGGCTTCTGTCAGGAAGCCTGCCCGGTGGATGCGATCGTCGAAGGTCCGAATTTCGAATTCTCGACCGAGACCCGCGAGGAGCTGTTCTACGACAAGCAGAAGCTCCTTGAGAACGGGGCTCGCTGGGAAGCCGAGATTGCCCGCAACCTCGAACTGGATGCGCCTTACAGATGACCGACGATTTTTCGAAACTCTTTAGCAACATGATGGAGCAGTCGGCCGAGATGGCGCGGCTGTTCAATCCGGCGCTGGAAAGTTTCAATCCGGCTGCGATGGAGAAACTCTTCCCCACCATGTCGAAGGACATGATGGAGATGTGGTTCGGCAAGACCTTCAACCGCGAAGGGCTCGACAGCCGGACGCGGCTTCTGGTGACGATTGCCGCGCTCACGGTGCTGGGCGCGCAAGCGGATTCGCAGCTGCGCCTGACGATCCGCCACGCGCTCGAGGCCGGGGCCACGCAACGCGAGATCGCCGAGGTGATCTTTCAGATGAGCATGTTCGGCGGGGTGCCCGCCATGACCCGCGCGCTCGAGATCGCGCAATCGGTCTTCGACGAGAATTCGGGAGAGAACGAATGACGGTGTTTGCTTTCGCCTTCTACCTTTTCGCCATTACGGCGGTGGTCGCGGGCTTCATGGTGGTGATTTCCAAGAACCCGGTCCATTCGGTGCTCTGGCTGATCCTCACCTTCCTGTCGGCGGCGGGGCTTTTCGTGCTGCTGGGCTCGGAATTCGTCGCGATGCTCTTGATCATCGTCTATGTCGGCGCGGTCGCGGTGCTCTTCCTCTTCGTGGTGATGATGCTCGATGTCGACTTCGCCGCGCTCAAGGGCGAGCTGGCGCGCTACATGCCGCTGGGCCTCCTGATCGGGGTGGTGATGCTGGTGCAGCTGGGTATCGCCTTCGGCGCATGGCAGACCTCCGGCATGGCGGAAAGCCTGCGTGCCGATCCGGTGCCCGAGGGCATGACCAACGCGCAGGCGATCGGCCTGCTCGTTTATGACAAATACCTCTACCTCTTCCAGACGGCGGGCCTGATCCTGCTGGTCGCGATGATCGGGGCGATCCTTCTGACGCTGCGCCATCGCACCAACGTCAAGCGCCAGAACGTCATCGCGCAGATGCATCGCGATCCGTCCAAGACGATGGAAATGGTGGACGTCAAACCGGGGCAGGGGCTGTGAGCGAACAAAAGCAAGCGAAAAACGCGAGTTCGGAAACGAGGGTGAACGCATGATCGGATTGGAACATTACCTTGGCGTGGCTGCCGCGCTGTTCGTGATCGGCATTTTCGGGATCTTCGTGAACCGCAAGAACGTGATCGTCATCATGATGTCGATCGAACTCATGCTGTTGGCGGTGAATATCAACCTGGTGGCCTTCGCGGCCTATCTGGATGACCTCGTCGGACAGATCTTCACCCTCTTCGTGCTGACCGTTGCGGCAGCCGAGGCCGCGATCGGCCTTGCGATCCTCGTGGTCTTCTTCCGCAACCGCGGTTCGATCGAGGTCGAAGACGTCAACGTGATGAAGGGATAAGGGACGATGGAAACGATCATTCTCTTTGCGCCGCTGGTCGGTGCGATCCTTGGTGGCTTCGGCTGGCGGGTGATCGGCGAAAAGGGCGCGATGGTCCTGACCACGGGCCTTCTGTTCCTCGCCGCTCTGCTCAGCTGGATCGTGTTTCTCACGCTGGGCGATCAGACGCAGCATATTCACGTCCTGAACTGGATCACCTCGGGTGAGCTGGACGTCTCGTGGGCGATCCGGATGGACCGACTGACCGCGATCATGCTGATCGTGGTGACGACGGTCTCCTCGCTCGTGCATCTCTACTCGTGGGGCTACATGGCCCATGACGAGAATTTCGACGAAGGGAAGGGCGAGAACTACAAGGCGCGCTTCTTCGCCTACCTGTCCTTCTTCACCTTCACCATGTTGATGCTGGTGACCTCGGACAACCTGCTGCAGATGTTCTTCGGCTGGGAAGGCGTCGGTGTCGCCTCCTACCTGCTGATCGGCTTCTACTACAAGAAACCCTCGGCCAACGCGGCCGCGATGAAGGCCTTCATCGTCAACCGTGTCGGCGATTTCGGCTTCCTGCTGGGGATGTTCGGCCTGTTCTACATGACCGGCTCGCTGCAGCTGGACGACGTCTTCTCGGCGGCCCCGGCCTTGTCGGAGACCAATCTCGACTTCCTCTGGGGGTCCTGGAACGCGGTCGAGCTCTGCGCCTTCCTGCTCTTCGTGGGTGCAATGGGCAAATCGGCGCAGCTCTTCCTGCACACATGGTTGCCGGACGCGATGGAAGGCCCGACGCCTGTGTCGGCGCTGATCCACGCCGCGACCATGGTGACCGCGGGCGTCTTCCTCGTCTGCCGCATGTCGCCGGTCTATGAATACGCACCGCATGCGCAGACCTTCATCGTCGTGATCGGCGCCTCGACCGCCTTCTTCGCCGCGACCGTGGGTCTGGTGCAGAACGACATCAAGCGCGTCATCGCCTATTCGACCTGTTCGCAGCTGGGCTACATGTTCGCGGCGGCCGGTGTCGGCGTCTATTCGGTGGCGATGTTCCACCTGCTGACCCACGCGTTCTTCAAGGCGCTGCTGTTCCTTTCGGCGGGCTCGGTCATCACCGCGATGCACCACGAGCAGGACATGCGGAACTATGGCGGCCTTCGCAAAAAGGTGCCGCTGACCTTCTGGGCGATGATCTTCGGCACGCTGGCGATCACCGGGGTCGGTATTCCCTTCACGCCGATCGGCTTCGCGGGCTTCCTCTCGAAAGACGCGATCATCGAGAGCGTCTGGGGCGGCTCCGGCGCGGGCTATGCCTTCTGGCTTCTGGTCATCGCGGCGGCCTTCACGTCCTTCTACTCGTGGCGCCTGATCTTCATGACCTTCTTTGGCAAGCCGCGCGGCGATCATCATGCGCATGATCACGCGAAGGAAAGCCCGTGGGTCATGACGGTGCCGCTGGTGGTCCTGTCCTTCGGCGCGATCTTCGCCGGGATGATCTGGTACAACGTCTTCTTCGGCGATCACGCGAAGCTGGTGAAGTTCTTCGGGCTTCCCGCCCATGCCGAGCAGACGGCGGATGCGGGTCACGCGACGACTGGCGAGGCTGCGCAGACCGGTGAGGGCGCCCATGGCGCAACGCCGCCGGTGCCGGATGCGACCATGTCCGAAGATCAGGCCGAGGCCGAGCTGATGGACGAGGCCAAGACCTCGCCGGATGTCGGCGTCTCGACGGCGGTGATCAAGTATCCGGGCGTCGCACCTCAGGGCGCGATCTACATGGGTCAGGAAAACGAGGTCATCGACAAGGCGCACCACGCGCCGGCCTGGGTCAAGGTTTCGCCCTTCGTGGCGATGCTTGCAGGGCTTCTCGTGGCATGGCTGTTCTACATCAAGGACACCAGCCTGCCGAAGCGGTTCGCCGAGGCGCAGCCGGGCCTTTACCGCTTCCTGCTCAACAAGTGGTATTTCGACGAGCTGTACGAGCGCATCTTCGTGCGCCCGGCGCTCTGGTTCGGCTATCAATTCTGGAAGAAAGGGGACGAGGGCTCGATTGACCGAGTTATCGACGGCATGGCCGTCGGCATCGTCCCGACATTCACGAGGTTCCTTAACAGGATGCAATCGGGCTATCTGTTCCACTACGCCTTCGCCATGGTGATCGGGATTGTCGGTCTCATGCTCTGGGTCGTCCTCAACGGGGGGGCGAACTGATGCAACACCTGCTTTCCATCGTCATCTTCACGCCCGCCGTGGCGGCGCTGATCCTCGCGCTGGTTCTGCGCGGCGGCTCGCCCGAGGCGGACCGGAACGCGAAATGGGTGGCGCTGACCGCGACGTCGGTCACCTTCCTGATCTCGCTGTTCCTGCTGGCCGGGTTCGACCCGTCCAACACCGGCTTCCAGTTCATGGAGAAATACTCCTGGATCATGGGGTTCCAGTACCGCGTAGGTGTCGACGGCCTGTCGATCCTCTTCGTGATGCTGACCACCTTCATGATGCCGCTGGTGATCGTCGGTAGCTGGAATGTCACCGACCGCGTGAAGGAATACATGATCGCCTTCCTCGTCCTCGAGACGCTGATGGTGGGCACCTTCGTCACGCTCGATCTGGTGCTGTTCTACCTGTTCTTCGAAGCGGGCCTGATCCCGATGTTCCTGATCATCGGTATCTGGGGGGGCAAGCAGCGCGTCTACGCCGCGTTCAAGTTCTTCCTCTACACCTTCTTCGGCTCGGTCTTCATGCTGGTGTCGATCATCTACATCTACTTCCACACCGGAACGACGGACATGCCGGGGCTGCTCGTCTACGAGTTCCCATACACACCGGTGCACATACTCGGGATAACGATCCCCGGCGGGGTGCAAACGCTGCTCTGGCTCGGCTTCTTCATCTCCTTCGCGATCAAGATGCCGCTCTGGCCGGTGCACACCTGGCTGCCTGCCGCGCACGTGCAGGCGCCGACGGCCGGTTCGGTCGTGCTGGCCGCGGTGCTGCTGAAGCTCGCCGATTACGGTTTTCTGCGCTTCTCGCTGCCGATGTTCCCGGTGGGCAACCTCGTGGTCGGCCCCTGGGCGATGTGGCTCGCGGTGATCGCGATCATCTGGACGTCGCTGGTGGCGCTGGTGCAGACCGATATCAAGCGCGTCATCGCCTATAGCTCGGTCGCGCACATGGCCGTCGTGCTGCTCGGGATTTTCTCGGGCACGCAGCAGGGCATCGAGGGCGGTATCTTCATGGTTGTCGCGCACGGTTTCACCTCGGCGGCGCTGTTCCTCGCGGTGGGTGTGGTCTACGACCGGATGCATACGCGTGAGATCTCGGCCTATGGCGGCCTCGTGAAGCGCATGCCCGCCTATGCGACGATCTTCATGTTCTTCACGATGGCCAATGTCGGCCTTCCCGGCACCGCCAATTTCGTCGGCGAGTTCCTGATCCTCGTGGGCGTCTTCCAGGTGAATACCTGGGTTGCGCTCTTCGCCACGACGAGCGTGATCCTGTCGGCGGCCTATGCGCTCTGGCTCTATCGCCGGGTCGTCTTCGGCGATCTGATCAAAGAGAGCCTGCGCTCGATCACCGACCTGAGCACGCGCGAAAAATGGATCTTCGCGCCGCTGGTCGCGATGACGTTGCTGCTCGGCGTCTATCCCGATCTGGTGACCAACATCATCGGGCCGTCGGTGACGCAACTCGTCCAGAACTATCACGATGCCTTGCCGGACAACCTTCTGTCCGACCTGGTCGAACACTGAGGAGCTGAGGGATGACTTCTGCGGATTTCTCGATCGTCCTTCCGGAGTTTTTGCTCGCCGTTTACGCGATGGTGGCGCTGCTCGCGGGTGTGTGGTTCGGCAAGGACAAGCTTGCGCCGACCCTGCTGTGGATCACCTCCGGCGTCATGCTGGTGATCGCGGCCTGGATCGGTCTGGCCGAGGTTGGCTCGCATGAGGCCTTCGGTGGCCTCTTCATCGACGACGCGTTCTCGCGCTTCACCAAGGTGATGATCCTCGTCTCGGCTGCGCTGGTTCTCGCAATGGGCACCGATTACATGCAGCGCCGCGGGCTGCTGCGCTTCGAATACCCGATCCTTGCGACGCTGGCCGTCATCGGCATGATGATGATGGTCTCGGCGGGCAACCTGATGTCGCTCTACATGGGGCTCGAGCTGCAATCGCTCGCGCTCTACATCGTGGCCGCGCTGCGCCGCGAGAGCGAGAAGAGCTCGGAAGCGGGTCTGAAGTACTTCGTGCTCGGCGCGCTGTCCTCGGGCATCCTGCTCTACGGCGCCTCGCTGACCTACGGCTTCGCGGGCACCACGCAATTCGCGGGTATCATCGGGGTGGTTCAAGAAGGTCACCTGCCGATCGGCCTTCTGTTCGGCATGGTCTTCCTGATCGCCGGTCTCGCCTTCAAGGTCTCGGCGGTGCCGTTCCACATGTGGACGCCCGACGTCTATGAAGGTTCGTCCACGCCGGTCACCGCCTTCTTCGCCACCGCGCCGAAAGTCGCCGCGATGGCGCTGATCGCACGGCTCGTCTTCGACGCCTTCGGTCAGGTGCCGGCGGAGTGGGGCCAGATCCTCGCGCTGCTTGCGGGCCTGTCGATGGTCTGGGGCTCGGTCGCGGCGATCGGTCAGACGAACATCAAACGCCTGATGGCCTATTCCTCGATCACCCATATGGGCTTCGTGCTGCTGGGCCTCTCGGCGGGCACCGCCGAGGGCGTGCAGGCGATGCTGACCTATATGGCGATCTACGTGACGATGAATGTCGGCGTCTTCGCCTTCATGCTCTCGATGGAGCGTGACGGCCAGCCGGTGACCGATATCAAGTCGCTGAACCAATATGCCCGTCAGGATCCGACCAAGGCGCTGGCGATGCTGGTACTGCTGTTCTCGCTCGCGGGCGTGCCGCCGTTCCTGGGCTTCTTCGCCAAGTTCGCGGTGCTGCAGGCGGCGCTGCATGCGGGCTATATCTGGCTCGTGCTGCTGGGCGTGATCGCCTCGGTCGTGGCGGCCTTCTACTACCTACGGATCGTGTTCTACATGTATTTCGGCAAAGAGACGGACCCGCTGGACAACCGGATGCCCGCGATCCAATGGGGGCTTCTGATGGTCTCCGCGCTGGCGATGCTGCTCGGTATCTTCAACCTCTTCGGCATCGAGGGCGCAGCCCAGGCTGCGGCGGCGGCTCTTGTCAACTGAGCGCGATGACTGGCCCGAGGGTGTGGCGCGACATGTCCTGCCCTCGGTCGATAGCACCATGGATGAAGCGGCCCGGCTAGCGCCGGGCCTCTCCGGTTCAGCGTGGATCTTTGCGCATGAGCAGACCGCGGCCCGCGGTCGGCGCGGCCGTGCCTGGCGCGCGCCCACGGGCAATTTCTCGGCGACGCTGGTGATGCGGCCCGAGGGCGGGCTGGGGCAGGCGGCGCTCTATTCCTTCGTCGCGGCCTTGGCGCTCGAGGCGGCGCTCGCCCATGTCGGAGGCCCGCATGCGCGGCTCTCGATCAAATGGCCCAATGACGTGCTGCTGAGCGGTGGCAAGATCGCGGGTATCCTGCTGGAGAGCCTGCGCGGCGGCGATCAGATCGCGATCGGCATCGGGGTGAACCTCGCGCAGGCGCCCGACCGCAGCGAGGTCGAGCCCGAGGCGATGGCCCCGGTCAGCCTGATTGGCGAGACCGGGATGCGGATCGCTCCGGTCGACTTCCTGCCGATGCTGGCGCAGGCCTTCGATCACTATGACCGACAGTTCCGCGATTACGGCTTCGACGCGATCCGCAATGCGTGGCTCGCCCGCGCCGCGCGTCTGGGCGAAGAGATCACCGCCCGGGTCGGCAACGAGACCTATCGTGGCACCTTCGAGACCATCGACGAGACCGGGGCGCTTATCCTGACCACGCCCGAGGGCCGTCGCGCCATCTCGGCAGCGGATATCTTTTTCTGAGCGGAAAGGGGGAGCCATGCTTCTCTGCATCGACTGCGGTAACACCAATACGGTCTTTTCGGTCTGGGACGGGACGGATTTCGTCGCCACATGGCGGATGGAGACCAATCACCAGCGCACGGCGGACGAATATTTTCTCTGGCTGTCGGGCATGATGCGCGTGCAGGAGATCGCGGGCGAAATTACCGAGGTGATCATCTCCTCGACCGTGCCGCGGGTCGTGTTCAATCTGCGGGTCCTGTCGAACCGGTATTTCAACTGCCGGCCGCTCGTGGTTGGCAAGCCCGAATGCCGTCTCCCGGTCGAGCCGCGCGTCGATCCGGGCACGACGGTCGGGCCGGATCGCCTCGTGAACACGGTTGCGGGTTATGACCGGCATGGCGGCGATATCGTCGTCGTCGATTTCGGCACCGCGACCACCTTCGACGTGGTGGCCTCCGACGGCGCCTATATCGGCGGCGTGATCGCACCCGGCGTCAACCTCTCGCTCGAGGCGTTGCACGCGTCCGCCGCCGCCCTACCTCATGTCGACGTGACGATGCCCGAAAAGGCCATCGGCACGAATACCGTCGCCTGTATCCAATCGGGCGTTTTCTGGGGCTATATCGGCCTCGTCGAAGGCGTCGTGCGCCAAATCCGGCTCGAACGCGACCGCCCGATGAAAGTCATCGCGACCGGCGGTCTGGCCGAACTGTTCTCGCAGGGCTTTGACCTCTTTGACAGTGTAGATTACGACCTTACCATGCACGGCCTTCGCCTCCTCAACGACTATAACAAGGATCTTCCCGCGTGAGTGACAGACTGATCTACCTCCCCCTCGGCGGTGCCGGCGAAATTGGCATGAACGCCTATGTGTACGGCTACGGCCCAGAGGGGAAAGAGCGGCTGATCGTTGTCGATCTGGGCGTGACTTTCCCGGATATGGACGGCACGCCCGGCGTCGATCTGATCTTCGCCGATCTCGAATGGCTGGAAGCGAATGCCGACCGGATCGACGCGATCTTTATCACCCACGCCCATGAAGACCATATCGGCGCGCTGCCCCATGTCTGGAACAAGCTGCGCAAGCCGGTCTATGCGCGGGCCTTCACCGGCCGCATCGGTCAGCTGAAGCTGGAAGAGGCGGGGATCCCGCCCGAGACGATCCAGATCGTCGAGCCGCGCCCGAAGGTGATCGAAGCCGGTCCGTTCAAGGTGCAATTCGTGCCGATCTCGCACTCGATCCCCGAAAGCTCCGGCCTCATCATCGACACGCCCGCCGGGCGCGTTGTCCATACGGGTGATTTCAAGCTCGACGGCAACCCGATCGTGGGCGAGCCCTTCGAGCCCGAGATGTGGCATGCCATCGCCAAAGAGGGCGACGGTGTGAAGGTTCTGGTGAGCGATTCCACGAATGTCTTCTCGCCGCTGCCGGGCCGGTCGGAGGCCACGCTGGCCGAGCCGATCTCGGAACTGATCCGCGCCCAGACCGGC
>MDSW01121352.1_pt1 | contig 21041 bp, 17 predicted proteins | sample 811171 | NCBI WGS metagenome assembly MDSW01 (sample SAMN05326641, study PRJNA326480) | marine metagenome | isolation source: seawater | place: Atlantic Ocean: North West | collected 2012 | reverse complement strand
GCAAAAATTATTTGGTCTTTGAGCCTGCATACCCTGCTCTACTGAAATCAACTACAGTTATCGGGGGAAAGATTATAACCTATGGCTCTTCTTCTTACACTTTCTTAAAATAAGATAAGGTTATACAAAAGCCATTGTCAAAAATACCATAGGCGGAAAATATGTACCCGAAGGTAGAGCGCTGGTTAAAAGAAAACAAATTAGGCTGTATTATTGAGAAGAAACCCCTATCCGGGGGTTGTATTAGTCATGCTAGTCGTCTCACTTTAGATTCAGGCAGGACCTTTGTTTTGAAAATCAATCAACAAGCTCCAGTAAACATGTTCGAGGAAGAATCAAGAGGTTTAGCTGCACTGTCAGAGCGCCAAACGATAAAAACACCAGCCGTCATTTGCGCGGATCAGAAATTTATTTTGCTAGAAGATCTAGGCTCAGGTGAACCAAATGACTCCTATTGGACCAACTTAGGGGAAAACCTTGCGAATCTGCATAATAAACCGGTAAGGCAATTTGGATTTCTAACAGATAATTACTGCGGCAGCACACTTCAAGAAAACACTGTAACAGAAAACGGTTTTAAATTTTTTAGGGATTATCGAATTATTAATCTCTGCTCCAAAGCGTTTAATAGCAACCTTCTTGAAAATCAAGATCTAAAGCATCTCGAGTATATCGCTGCCAATCTATCACGCTGGATTCCTGAGCAAGAACCAGTTCTAATCCACGGGGATTTATGGCGAGGTAATGTGCATTGCGACACCAGTGGAAATCCCGCGCTAATAGATCCAGCGGTCTACTGGGGGTGGCCAGAAGCAGAACTTGCTATGACCAAATTATTTGGAGGCTTTGAACGAGAGTTCTATGCAAGCTATGAGTCATGTTCAAATATAAGTAACGATTGGTATTCGCGTGCACCGCTATATAACCTCTACCACCTGCTTAACCACTTGATTCTTTTTGGAGGCAACTATTTGATGCAGATCCGAGAGAGCATTAAAAAGTTTGTGTGATCCAACCCTACAATCAAACGAGTCGTCGCAGGACATTAAGTGGGCTGATATTAACAACCTTACGAGTTGAATTTACGCCTAAACCCGCGATTATTACCATGCCAAACAGTGGCCCTGCCAACCATGTCCAGGTATGAAAGGAGAACTCTTGCTCGAAAACCTCCGCTTGCAGATAATAAACGCTAGCTTCAGCGCCGATAGTAGCAATCAAACCAGCGACGAGTCCGATACTCGCAAACTCGATTAACAAGCTAGTTAAAATGAGCTTCTTGCCCGCACCCAAGGTCCTAAGAATTGCGTTTTCGTGAAATCGCTCATCTAAACTCGCATTAACACAGGCAAGCAAGACCAGACCACCACTCAATAAGACGAGTATAGAGATTAGCTCAATCGCAGAGGTAACCTGCGCGATGATTGTTTGAATTTGCTCGATGAGCGCATCAATTTCAATCACGACGACGGTCGGAAACATTCGAATGAGATCATTAAGTAAGATTTTTTGTTGCCTTTCCATTAATGCCGTCGAAAGGAATGTAGCGCCTATATGGTCGATAGTCCCTGGGGAAAAAATAATAAAAAAATTGGGCTGCATATTGTCCCAGCGAACGCTGCGGAAATTGGAAACTTCTGCGGTAATAATTTGCTGATTGACTTCGAACTCCAATAGATCACCTAAGTCCAGATCGAGCCACTCCGCATATTCCTGCTCAATAGAGACATAGCCTGGCTGGGAATCTTCACCCCACCAATCTCCGTCTGTGACCAGGTTGTCATTAGGCAAATCGACCGCCCAAGTGACCTGCCTTCGACTGAGGTTTCCTCTTACACGGCGCCCTCCCGTTGCAGCTTCATTTTCATTCACGGGCAAAGCATCCGTCTGAGGGTTTGGAAACTCGCTACTAACGTCGTCCAAAACTTCTTCCCCTTGGGAGTTCTCCGTCAGCGTCGCTCTGCTAACCGATACTTCGCTCTCCTCCCCAGGTTCCGGCACGTCACCATTTACTCGGGTCACCCTTGCACTGACCAATGGGTAGAACTGATTACCCTGAATCCCATTTTCCTCGAAGAACTCCTCAATTCCTGGAATCTGATTCTGGGTGATATTCATCATGAAATGGTTAGGCGTATTCTCTGGAAGCTGCGCCTGCCACTCTTCAAGCAAGTCAGTTCGGAGCAAAGTAAGTATCAAAAGAGACATAATTGTTACAGAGAAAACCATCACCTGGAGGACGTTTTGTCTCCTCCTTCTCCGAGTGGCGGTCATCGCGAGCAACCACGCACTACCCGCCTTCATTCCCGTCGAATTAGACGAGCGTAAAAAGAGATAAGAAATTAGAGAAAGAAATACTCCAATAGCCGTTACGGCAGCGACCAAAACCGAGGTAAGGACTAGATCTTTGCTATACCACATCACCAAAAATAGACCTCCCGTTATACCGAAGGCGTAAGGCACCTTATCGCTAATCTTTTGCTGACTCATATCCTTTCGAAGCACTCTCAGCGGCGGCGTCTCTCGAAGCGCCAGTAATGGCGGCAAAGCGAAAGATAATAAGCAGATGACCGCCGTTAAACCGCCTACAATAAACGGTTGTATACCCGGCTCTGGCAAATCTACGAGAAGCAAAGACCTTAAAACGGCAAGAATAACTTCGTGTATAACCCAACCTAGAATCCAGCCAACGAAAATTGCCACACATGCGAGCACTAACTGGATACTTAAATAGATAAAAGAAATCTGCGTGGAGGTGCACCCAAAAGTTTTTAGAATAGCGACGTAATCATAATGCCTTTCGCTATAGCGTTTAGCGGTAAGCGCTATGGCGACTCCCGCAAGGAGAACAGCAAAGAGCGAACTCAACAGTAAAAAACTTTCAGCTCTCTCTAGCGCCTCACGAACCTCTTCACTTTCGTCTCGAATGTCCCGAATATAATAGCGTCCCCGCCATTCCTCTCGTGCGCGAAACCATTCTTCAAAAGCATCTAAATCCGAGACATCATTAGAGGCAAACAGGTATCGATTACTTACTCGGCTACCCAGCTGAACGACGTTAGTGGATGCCAAATCACTCATATGAAGCATTAGCCTCGGACCAGCATTGTCCATCATGCTTCCGCCACCCCGATCTGGCTCCGCCACGATAATTTGTCCGACCCTAAACTCTGCCTCTCCTACATAGACTGAATCACCTAAATCAATGTCCAGCGCTGCTAAAGCTCGGGACTCTAGCCATACTTCACCTGGCGGAGGGCCATTCTGAATAGGCCTACCGCGGACAAATGCCTCTTCCGAGACTATCACATCACCACGCAGTGGATAGCCGTCCGTGACCGCTTTCGCGGCGACCAGCATATTGCCACTATCCGAAAAAACCATGGAAGTAAAAGAAACTATCTCTGCTGTTTCAAGACCCCTTGCCTGGCCCTCAGCAAGCACCTCCTCTGGAAGGTCCCCTCTTCCACTCACAATACGATCGGCAGCGAGCATATTTGCAGACTCTAAAAGAAGTGCTTTTTCAAGTCGATCGGTAAAAAGAGCGATTCCTGTGATTGAGGTGACCGCCATGACCAACGCAGCAAACAGCAAACGTAATTCTCCACCTCGCCAGTCTCGGCGAAGCAATCTCAATGATAAGGAAAACAAATTTTTCAGTGGCTTACCTCCCGATGGATTTACCTCTCTCAAATCACTCACTTACTTCTTCCCCAGTTTTCTCATCTTTAAAAACCTTTCCCGCAACCAACCTTACTTGCCGATCACAACGAGAAGCTAACCTATCATCATGAGTAACAAGTATTAACGTGGTAGAGAAAGCTTGATTCAGCTCAAAGATGAGATCCACAATTTTGGCCCCTGTTGCCGTATCAAGGTTACCCGTAGGCTCATCTGCAAACAAGATTCTTGCTTCAGTCGCAAAGGCTCTAGCGATAGCTACCCTTTGTTGCTCCCCTCCAGATAGCTGATTTGGGTAATGATGCCACCTTTCTGACAACTCGACTCTTTCTAGCAGTCGAATAGCTTTCGCTTTTGCTTCAGCATCACCCTTCAGCTCGATTGGTAACATAACGTTCTCCAGCGCGGTAAGGCTTGGCAGCAGCTGGAACGACTGAAAGACAAATCCTACTAATTGACCACGCAGCACCGCTCGCTGCTCCTCATCAAGAGAGGATAACTCATGACCATCGAGAATAATTTCTCCTGAGGACGACCCGTCAAGCCCAGCCATCAGGCCCAGAAGGGTCGATTTCCCCGAACCCGAAGCGCCAACAATAGCCACGGTTTCACCAGCCTCAAAACGAATACTAATATCGTCTAAAATAGTTAGCATTCCTTCGCTAGTCTCAACAGACTTCACGAGATTTTTAGTTTCAATCATATCTTCTCAGCACTGTTTTGAAAATTAAGTCCATTATAGTTGAATTTAATCAAAGTGTTTTAGCGGCTGAACGCTAGATTCTACACACCTAACCTATTACAGTACATTCTCTGTGCTTTGACGATTAAGATAAAAATCCACCTAGAGTATTTAAGAAATGAAATCGAAGATTTTCGGGATGGTAGTTACTCTAACCTTTGCTTTTTCTGCCGTCGCCAGTGGCGCCGAAAATGATATGCGCTCTCTCTTGATCTACGGGGATAGCTTAAGTGCTGCTTATGGCATGGCAGAAGACGACGGCTGGGTAGCTCTCTTAGAACTAAGAATTCGACAAGAAAACCGGCCGTATCGGGTAGTCAACGGAAGTGTAAGTGGAGAAACGTCAACAGGTGGTTTGGAGCGCCTGCCTTCAATGCTGCGCAGCTACAACCCAGACATTGTTGTTTTAGAATTGGGGGGAAATGATGGCCTCCGCGGACTACCACTACACTTATTGAAAAATAACCTCAGACAGATGATAGCGCTTATTCACCAAAGTGGCGCTAAAACGCTACTCTCGGGCATCCAAATCCCGCCTAATTACGGACCTCGTTACGCTACGCCTTTCTATGAGCTGTTCTACCAAATAGCCGAAGAAGATGAGGTAGCATTTATACCATTTCTTATTGACGGCATCCCGCAGCATCCTGAACTGATGCAGGATGATGGAATACATCCGACGCCTGAAGCACAGCCTATTATTTTAGAAAATGTCTGGAACTATTTATTACCAATGCTTGAAGGTTCCTCAACTTCTCTAATGGAACTCTCCGATTAATAGTGATGTAACTCTTCAGCGCCCGTTGATTCTAAAAGCAACTTTAGATAATTACTGGTTAACTATTCTAAGATACTGTTCAATAACTGACCTTATTCCTTGGTCCAGAGCTTCAACCACTAACGCGTGACCAATAGATACCTCTCTAACTTCAGGTATTTCGAGAAAGCGCGCCAGGTTTTTTAGATCAAGGTCATGCCCTCCATTCACACCTATATTTAATTCTGCTGCTGCACGAGCGGTATCCGCATAACTCTGCCAGACAGCAGCCTCATCAGGAGTATTAAATTTTGATGCATATTCTTCTGTATATAGCTCAATCCTATCGGCGCCAACTTCCGACACCTGTTCTAGGAGAGTAGGCTGTGGATCAAGAAAAACACTGCTGCGAACCCCTGACTCTCTCAGACAAGCTATCGCCTCTGTCAAGATCGAATGGTTCGCTGAAACCTGCCAGCCATGATCCGACGTCAACTGCTCTGGGTTATCAGGAACCAGTGTGCATTGATCGGGGGAAACTTCTATTACTAGCTTTAGAAATTCCTCGCTCGGGTATCCCTCAATGTTAAATTCAACCCCAGAGTGAGACGTCAGACACTCGCTAATATCAAAAATATCTTGTCTCGTAATATGCCTTTCGTCGGGGCGTGGATGCACCGTGATCCCCTTCACCCCCAGTGAAATGATTTTTCGAACGTATTCAATAACGCTGGGGAAATCGCGACCACGTGAGTTCCTCAGCAAAGCAATTTTATTTACATTGACGCTCAACATTGCCATCTTTTTATTCCTTATCGGCCAAGAAATTCAGTGCAAATTTTTGAAAAACCTTAGGTTTATCAACATGCAGCCAATGGCCCGCCTGCATAATAGTTTTTAGTTTAGCCTCTGGGAATAATCGCAGTATTTCTTCTTCGTCCTCTGAGCTAATATAACTAGATAATGCGCCTTTTATAAACAATGTAGGTTTCCGGTATGGGGTTTTTCCAGTTGGCTTCATCCTCAGCTTCCCATAATTTTTTTCAATTGCCTCTAAATTAAGCCTCCAACGAAACCCGCCGCCCTCGTCACGAGCAAGGTTTGTAAGAATAAACTTTCGGGTTGCTTCTTCCTCTATATAGTCCTCCAAGAATGTTTCTGCCTCATCCCGAGTTTTCAGTCCAACCAAATCCAGAGCCTGCATTCCAGCAATAACACGCTGATGAGTCTGAGTATCGTCAGGATAACCAACAGGCGCAATGTCGACTACGATGAGTCTATCTACAACTCTATGGTGCTGTAACGCCAATTCCATCGCAACCTTTCCACCCATCGAATGCCCAATAATCGCTACAGACGCGAAGCCTAAATCCTCTATGAGTTGCAGGACGTCGGAAGCCATAGCTGGATAGCTCAACTCTGCATCGTGAGGCGAATTTCCATGATTTCGAAGATCGACGCCAATTACGGAGTGATGCTGGGATAGCTCTTTACTATGCCAGCCCCAGTTCCCTAGGCTTCCAAATAAGCCGTGTAAAACAAGCAGAGGCGCGCCCGATTCAGAGTACTTTTGATAGTTTAACCGCATCTTCTAATCAAGCGCTTGCAGTATCTCTAAAACGTCACCATGATGAGTTTTGGTTTTCACTTTTGACATGATATGAGCAATTTTCCCCTTCTTGTCCACTATAAATGTTGAGCGAATTACTCCCATAAACTCCCTTCCCATAAATTTTTTAAGACCCCACACACCATACTTATCTGTAACGGCATGGTCCTCATCTGACAACAAAACAAAATTCAAAGATTCTTTGTCCTCAAATTTCTTCAGGCGAGAAATAGGATCGGGACTGATACCTAAAGCAATGGCATCAAAGTTATTTAACTCCTTTCTTGAGTCTCGCAAACCGCACGCCTGCACGGTGCAGCCAGGGGTCATTGCTTTGGGATAAAAATAAATAACAACGTTCTTCTCACCCCTATAATCTTTTATACCAACTTTTTCACCATTTTGATCTTGCAAAGTAAAGACAGGAGCATTATTTCCAACCTTAATTAAAGCCATTTGCTTTTATTTCTCCATAACTAAGTATTTTTACAGCGCGTCGAGGTAAAGTTTATCGTAAATATCACTGGTATTCATGTATGTACCAAATCGAGTTGGTTTTGTTAATATCCTGACGATGGACAAATCAAAGTCAGTAGTCGTATTAACGGGCGCTGGAATTTCAGCCGAATCTGGGATCAAAACCTTCAGGGCCAGCGACGGCTTATGGGAGAATCACTCCATTGAGGCGGTGGCTAGTCCTGACGGATTTTCAAAAAACCCAGAATTGGTCTACGAATTTTATAACCAGCGCAGAAAGCAACTATTGTCAGCTGAAATAAAGCCTAACCGCGCTCATATAGCACTCGCCGAATTTGAGAGAGAAACCAAGGGCCAATTCCTTCTGGTGACGCAGAATATCGATAATCTGCACGAGGTCGCCGGGAGCCATAATATATTGCATATGCACGGAGAACTTTTAAAGATGCGCTGCGTCAGGTCAAATGAGCTGTTCGAAGTTCAGGGTAATTTCAGCGCTGAAACCCGTTGCTTATGTTGCGCAGGGGTAGGCAATCTAAGACCTCACGTAGTTTGGTTCGGAGAGATGCCCTTGTACATGGACCGAATAAATTCTGCCCTACAGCACTGCAATATTTTTATTTCAATTGGCACTTCGGGAAACGTTTACCCCGCCGCTGGCTTCTATCAATTAGCAAAGAGCTATAAAGCGCATACAGTCCAGCTTAATTTAGAGGAAACAGGTACTTCCTTCGACACAAATATCGAAGGGCTAGCAACCGAGGTAGTACCGAAATATTTTCAAGAGTTACTTGCGAGTAACGAATAATCGATAGTGAACTATGATCTGTCCTATACACGAAAATTTATGGTGGTTGGCAATAGGCAATGCTTGTCGTTGCAGAGCTGCAAGTTCACCACCAATAGGGCGCTGAAACTAAAATCGTCTTCTGGTATTTGAGTGCGGACCAGGTTCACATTTACTGTGAACTCATTCTTATATATTGAAATTTTAGTTCCTCCCTCTGGCGCCACAGTTCCAGAAGGGTCTGGATAATAAATGTCTAATACTTCCCAATGCTTTTCTTTCGGATGCGCGGCCACAAAGAATCGAGAATAATCCTGAGCAGGTGTTTCTGTGGCCACAACATGCCAATCCGGCGCCAGATCTACTCTGAAACACAGCGATTTAGTAGTTGAATCCTCGTTACTCTGCTTTATCACGCTTACCTTTACTAGGCCCTCGTTAGAGTATTGGCATAAATCAATACTTCCCCGCTTAATTTGCTCTGCTCGGCGCAAGACACTAGTGTGACTCATTGGGTTCTCATTAATGTCTCCGCCGAGCGAACTTAACCCTCGATCTGCCATCTTTTTGTAATCGACTACAGTAGTTTCAGTAATCAGCGCCTTACGTTGTTGCAACTTGTACAGACAATTTATAGCCGTCGCCGTCGGCGACAACACAGCACCATCGGCTGCGCTACTTGACCTCGTCAACTGCGGCCCTAATTGATTGGCTGGGCTTAAGTAGAACCTATCACTCTCTTCGTCCCAAAATTCATCAATGCATTTTCCCATTAAGGAATTCGCTTGATTCAGAAAAATTAGATTGCTCGTGATATCGAAAAGACTGAGCATCGCCTCGATAAGGTTCACATAATCTTCGAGTTGGCCCTCTATTGAAACATTACCGTTTAAGTAGATCCGGCTTAACCGAAAATCTTTTGCGACACATTTTTTTACAATCAACCGGATGGCTTTTTCTGCAGATTCGACCCACTCCTTATTGTTAAAATATGATCCGGCCAAAGCTAAGGTATTAACAAACGCTGCCGCCCAGGCGACAATAAGCTTTTCGTCTCGTAAAGGGTGCTCTCTTTGTTCGCGAACTTTATACAATTTTAACAAGACTTTATCTAAACGTTTCGCGAAGTCTTCTCCATGCATTTTTTCAACATCTGAGAACGATCGAGAAAGATTTAGAATATTTGATCCTTCGAAATTTCCAACTTCAGTAATCCCATAGACATCAATTATTAACTTTGCCTCTATCTCTGTTAGAGCGCTCTCGATTTCATCCTTTGTCCAGAGGAAGAATATTCCTTCCGCCCCTTCGCTGTCCGCATCAGTTGCAGAATAGAATCCACCCTCAGGCAGCTGCATATCTCTTAATACATACGTTAAGGTCTGACCGCAGACCCGCTTGAAATATGCGTCTCCAGTAAATCGGTAGGCTTGGAGATATATTAAAGCCAGTTGCGACTGGTTATAGAGCATCTTTTCAAAGTGCGGCACCAACCACTCTTCATCAACACTGTACCGATGAAACCCTCCTCCAACCTGATCATAGATACCTCCACGCCCCATACCCTCGAGTGCTCGAGTCACGAAGCCAAGGGTACTAACTTCCCGAGTCACCGCCGCCCGCTCTAACAAAAAGAGGATTAATGGTTCTTGCGGGAATTTCGGCGCGCCAGCCAAACCGCCCAAACTACGATCTTCTCTCTGAGACAATGCCTCACAGACATTTTTAGCCAAATTTTCATTTAGTTTAACCACTTCTCGTTCCCCACCAAGCATCTTATTGATGGAGTCACTTATCTTATTCGCACTATTTTCCAGCTCAGGGTATTTTTCGTTCCAAGCATCTACAATATTTAAAAGCAGTTGCCTGAAATTGGGTGGTGGAAAGTAAGTTGCCGCAAAAAACGGCTTGCCATCAGCCAACAAAAAGTTAGACATGGGCCACCCGCCATGGCCCGAAATAAGCTGTAATCCCGTCATATAAATTTCATCAATATCTGGATACTGCTCTCGGTCCATTTTAATACTTACAAAATGGTCATTCAGCACTTTTGCCACTTCAACATTATCAAAACTTTCTACTTCCATGACGTGACACCAATGACACGTCGAGTATCCTATCGATAAAAAAATAGGACGATTCAAAGAACGCGAAACCTCAAAGGCCTCTTCACCCCAAGGAAACCAATTGACTGGATTATGGGCATGCTGGAGCAGGTAAGGCGAATCCTCCTGAACCAATCGGTTTATGAATACGGCAGTGCCATCTGAACTGAGATGCTCTGTTCGTTTCTCATATGTCCCCTCTTTGTTGCTCTCGGCCACACGTAAGGTGCGCTCCAACTTGGTTTCTTCACTTTTTGATGTAATCTTCGACATACTTTATGACTACTATTCCAATAAAATTTCGTGTTCTAGTTAACTTCGCAGATAAATGAGGGATGAGGCGTGAACTTATCCACGTACATTCTACATTTTTTTCGGGGCTTTATTCTGGTTAAAATCTTCGAGTAGTGTTACTTTGCAATTCTGGTTAGTTGGGGGGAAAGTCTTTGAGCACGATGCATAAGAATTCAAGACGTTCGTTTTTAAAAAACTCTGCTATGGCATCGGGAGCAGCAATCGTGGGTGGGTGCTCAAGTAGCGATCGACGTCTATTGACTCAACCTCACACGCCTAACTTTTACCCGACACATAACGAGCGCACCAAAGGTTGGTTACGATTTCTCTGGCAGAAATCAACATTTCCTGATGACTGGAGCTACACGGGCGAAGAAAAACTCCCATGGGGTATCGGTCTACCAAGAGACGAAATAAACTGGGACTACAATGGCAAGGGCCCTCATCCTTGGTGGGATCAATATAGTGGCGCGCCAATGCTAAGCTACCCTCGTTTTGATCTCACAGAGTCAAGTTACGCTGTCATGCTCATGGCCGACCAGACGCCGGCCTGGCGAGAGGTCTACACTCGCATTATGGACGAATTGGCTACTAGGCATACAGCCTACTGGGCCGCCATCGATTGGAATACATTTATTGGTCCAAGTCCTAATAGAATGAAATACGCGGACTACCCAGAGTTAGCCCCTGGTTCGTTTGCATGGCCAGAACGTGTTATCGGCAATTATGATCGGCCAGGCTGGACTGCAAACGGAGTCCAACCTTGGGGGCTACAACCTGACCCCATAGGCGCAGACGGCAATCTATTCTTCCGTGGATGGTTAAATCTCCTCCTCTCAACTTACAAGTATGTTTCCGGGGATGATAAGTGGGAGCGGCCGTGGATGATTGCCGGATACGAGAACCAGCAGTTCGAGTGGACCCAGCCTAGGATGGTCGAGCATTTGCATAGGCAATATACAGACCACCCAGAAGGACCCCACTGCGAAAACACCAAGGTTTGGCCTATCTGTAACTCTGCAGCCGGGCTAGGTATTTATCTTTCTGATCAACTTGGTACATCTAATGCTCATGGCATTTTTGAAAATTGGATAGAGTTCATGAAAGATAACTACATGAGCGTCAATAGTCAGAATCAAATTGAGTCAATGACTCTGTATTATGACCCTTTAGCTGATTTTAAAGTAACTTTGCCAGGAGTTGCTGCTGGCACTACCGCAGCTTTTTATTTAATGCCGCAATCTCCGGAAATAGCCACCCAGATATACGACTCGCTGGCAACAACTCTAGGCTGGCGAGACCCCAAACGAGCAATAGAACCCAGTGCCCTAGGTCTAGTGATGGCAAAAGCACTCGGTGACCATACTGCTGTCGCTCGGCTTAGCGCAGCTGCAGAGCGCTATTCGGAGCCAAGGTGGTTTGGAGAGGATATGGATAAGTTTGGCTGGTGGTTCAACAATGGTGAGCCCTGGCCTCGTGGGCAAAGCTCTGCACAGATGATGATTACCGAAATTACTGAGGGGAGCTGGATTGACGCTTTTAAGGTAAAGCACCTCGATAAATATACTGCGCCCACCGTAGAGGGCATAGACTTCCCGACACTAGGGGTTGAACAAGCCTGGAACGATAAAGAGAGTGGGGTACTGCACGTAGGCACCTACGCCGCGGATCGAAATCGCTTGGGTGAAGAAACTTCATGGCGGGTAACTGGATTACCCAATGCTAGAGATGTCTTCGTGCTTGCGGATGGATCACCGTTTCAAAACGTCGAAGTGATTAACAACAATTCCATCATAATACGTACCGATATAAATCATCACCGCTTCCAGATTTTCACGGGTTACCATGGGCAGCAAACGGATCAAGCGTCGAACCCGCCTGCACCTGAAACAGATTCAGGCGCTTTTGTTGCGAGGCAACGTACCGCAGCAGAGAACGCTAAAGCTGCGGAGTCGGTATTGCTAAGCGGTTCTGCAAATTGCCCCTGTTGCGCCGGCGCCGCGTAATTTAAATAAACGATCGAGCTATTCGCTTTATCTACTATCATGCTCACTCAGGCCCCTAGGGATAAAAAATGAAGAAGACTGATATAACTCGAATTCTGGTGACTTTAGCCTTTATGCTGACGAGCTGGTCTACTCTTGGTCAGATAAGCGGTCAAGAAAATAGCGCACAAACGCTTTCTCAAATTTTGATTGGAGATCACCGAACCCCAGAAAATATTGCACGAAATGCGTCTCGTAATCCGATTGAGACGCTAGAGTTCTTCGGTCTAAAACCTGACATGACGCTTATTGAAATTGGGCCATCCGGTGCCTGGTATACAGAAATACTGGCCCCGTACATGAGTGAAAGTGGCCGCTACTATGGCGCGCATTTCTCTCCCAACAGCACGAATAACTTTCAAAGGCGAAACCTGGAAAATTTTGAAGCAAAACTTAAGGGAGACCCCGCGATTTATGGGAGAGCAATTATTCGCCACTTGCATCCACCGCATGAGACTGCCATAGGCCCGGAAGAGGGTGCCGATATCGCGCTGACTTTCCGTAATGTGCATAATTGGATGGCTAGAGGGCTAGAGGGCGATTTTTTTAAAGCTTTCTATGAGAACCTAAAGCCAGGAGGCATTCTCGGATTAATAGAACACCGAGCACCAGACTCCGCAAGCAGGCAGCACATGATAGATACTGGCTATGTTAGCGAGGCTTACGTAAAAGAAATCGCTAGCTCCGCCGGATTTGAATTTGTAGCATCGTCAGAAATTAATGCCAACAATAGAGACACGAAGGATCATCCTGAAGGCGTCTGGACACTGCCTCCCAACTTTCGTATGGGTGAGACTGATCGGGCGAAGTATACCGCTATAGGCGAATCTGACAGGATGACCTTAAAATTCAGAAAACCTCAATAAGAAAGGCGAGAACTGCGCGCCTGAAAATTAGTGTTATTTTTCTAGCTCGCGCAGTAAACCGACCATTCTTGAGCATAAGCCACTTGGCAAAAAAATCGAAAAGTCTAGCTACTAACTTACGCGCCTTCGTATATTTAACGCTTTTATTCGTAAGCACCCCTTCAATAAATTTAGCACAAGAGGTAGTTGTTGGTGAGGACGCAGACGGCAGAAAATCAATTCGCGCAGTCCGATATGATGGCCCCGTATATATTGACGGCAATCTCGATGAATCAATTTATCAAACCGTGGCGCCCATCGGAGATTTTATTCAGCACCTACCAATTGAAGGCGCCGATGCTACTGAGAAAACCGAGGCATGGGTTTTTTACGATGATGTAAATATCTATGTCACAGCGAAAGTATATGAATCGGTTCCCGAAGAAGATTGGGTCGCCAACGAAATGCGAAGAGATGTCGGGCGTTTGCGAACCAATGACTCATTCTCAGTAATGTTCGATACGTTTCTAGATCGGAGAAATGGGGTAGCCTTTCTCGTATCGCCGATAGGCGGGTTTTCTGACTTCACGATAAACAATGAAGGAGCGGCGACGAGGCCTGTCAATTTCGACTGGAATGTCGTTTGGGATTCTCGTGTAGGCAGATTTGAGGGCGGATGGACGGTCGAAATGGAAATTCCTTTCCGCTCCCTGCGATATGAGCCTTCGACTGAACAAACCTGGGGCATTCAATTTCGTCGAGTGCTCATACGCCAGAATGAGGCTTCCTATATAACAGAAATTCCAATCTCAGCAGCAAATATTGGTCCACCAATGGTCGCTGGGATGTGGCGCATTTCAGAAGCAGCATCGCTGACCGAGCTCCAAGTTCCTCCTCGAAATTTAAATCTCGAAATTAAACCCTATGGGCTCGGCACCTCTACAACAAATCGAATTACCAGTCCCACCTTTGAGAATGACTTAGAAGGCGAGGCTGGTGTCGATGTAAAGTTTGGGATAACCAACAATCTAACAGCAGACTTTACTTATAATACTGATTTTGCTCAGGTTGAGGTGGACGAACGACAAGTTAATCTCACCCGGTTTAATTTATTTTTCCCTGAGAAAAGAGAATTTTTTCTAGAAGGCGCGGCCAACTTTGACTTTACGCAGCCTCGCAACCTCGATGTCCCCACCATGTTTTTCAGCCGCCGAATTGGTCTTGAGCAAGGTCAAGTAGTACCCATAAATGTAGGAGGAAGGTTGACCGGAAAAATAGGCGACTTTGATATAGGCGCACTGAGTATTGGTACTGATGGGGGCGACCTTGAAAACACTCAGTCGACTGACTTCTCAGTCCTGAGGATTAAGCGAGACGTATTACGCCGGAGTCGAGTCGGGATGATATACACAGACCGATCCAAATCAATTGTGGGCAGTGGAACGAACCAGCTTTATGGCATTGATGGAACTTTCAATTTCATGGACGACATCGAAATCAGCTCTTACGCGGCAAAAAGTAAGACACCTGGCCAGTCTAAAGACGATAAAAGCTATATGGCTAATTTTAATTATAATGGAGATCGCTACGGGTTTAGGTCGGGCTACTTATTAGTGGAAGACAATTTTAACCCTGAAGTTGGTTTCAAGAGGAGAAACGACTTCAAACAATATGAGGGAAATGTGCGGTTTAGCCCAAGACCACACTCAATTGATTCGGTCAGACAATTTCGTTTTGAGGGACAAACACGCTCGTACTGGTCAGCAAGCACAAGCGAACTCGAGACAAGACGCCATGAATTGATATTTAGCACAGAATTTGAGAGCGGAGACCAGTTCCGTATTTCCATGAAAGATGAATTTGAAATGCTAACACAAACGTTTCGTATCGCTCCAAAAGTAAAATTAGATCCTGGCGATTACGACTTCACCAGTTATCAGACTTCCTACCGCCTTGGTCCTCAGCGCAAATATAGCGGTCAGCTGTCCTATCGGTTTGGTGAGTTTTGGGGAGGTACTAATTCAGCTATCGGGTTAAGCGGCGGAAGCATAGAGGTATCCCCCCAACTATCGTTAGAACCGAGCTATTCTTTCAATAGGGTCAAACTTCCAAAAGGAAATTTTAGAACCGAGCTCAGTAGGGTTCGAGTAACGTATACGATTTCACCCCGCATGTATTTCAGCGGACTGGTACAATACAATTCGACGCAAAATTCAGCCAGCAGTAACTTTCGTTTCAGATGGGAATGGGCGCCTGGCAGCGAGCTATTTGTCGTTTATAGCGACGATCGCGATACTAACCCGCTGGATCGTCCCGACAGCTTTGAGCTGAGAAATCGCGGTTGGGCGATTAAGCTCAATCGATTATTTCAGATTTAAAGCAAAATTTTCTGATCGCTACCTCTTGAATTCCTTACCAAGACTGGGCTTTAATCTATAGGATAAGTCAAAGCCAATCACCGAGGAATTTTCGATGAGAATCAAAAGAATAGGCGCCCTTGTAATTCTCTCAACTGCCAACCTTTTTCTCCAAAGCACTATCGCACAGCAAAACAGCGTTTTACCGGATTATCCGAACAACTATACGATGCATGAAGACCTCGTGAAGATGCCCGACGGACGCAATATGGGCTCAGGCAACGCCATAGATATCGATTCAAACGGCAACATATGGGTATTCGAACGCTGCGGCGGCAATCAAGGAGCTTGTCTTGAATCTGATGTCGACCCAATCTTAAAATTTAGTCCGGAAGGCGATATTCTCACAAGCTTCGGCTCAGGAATGTTTGTTTGGCCTCACGGAATTATTGTTGACGATGAAGACAATCTCTGGGTTATTGACGCAGGTGTAGTTGACGGAGAAAAAGGCAATCAAATTTTTAAATTCGACCAGGATGGAAGGCTACTCATTGAACTAGGGCAACCGGGAATTAGGGGTGACGGTCCGAACCTATTTGATGAGCCTTCAGACCTCTCTATAGGTCCAGATGGCACTCTATATGTGGTCGACGGACATATCAGTCCTGAATCTAATCGCCGAATACTTCACCTGACAGCTGAAGGCGAATACATTGAAGAATGGGGCTCTCAGGGATATGGGCCCTTACAGTTTGAGGGCCCACATGCGATAGCAGTTGACTCTCAGGGGAAAATCTACGTGGGTGATCGAACAAATAATCGCCTTCAAATTCTTTCACCAGAAGGCGACTTGATTGCGATTTGGGCACACTTTGGCCGTCCAAGCGGCATCCGAATCCACGACGACATGCTTTACGTTGTAGATTCTGAGTCCAGGCAGGCTGAAGGCGAATACGGATTCAATCCCGGGTGGCATCGTGGAATTTATGTTGGAACCCTTGATGGCACGATCACAGACTTTATTCCTGACCCTAGCCCAAGTGGTGGCACAAGCTTTCCAGAAGGAATCGCAGTAGATGATAACGGAATTATTTGGGGCGCATCAGTTGGCGATCAAAACGTAACCAAGTACGTTAGAAACTAAGCGAGGATAACAAATGACAATGGATGTGGAATTTCACTTTGATTTTGGCAGTCCCAACTCTTATCTTTGCCATCGCGTTATCCCAAAAATTGAAGAACGGACTGGGGTGAAATTTAAATATATCCCAATTCTTTTAGGAGGGCTCTTTAAAGCGACAAACAATAAATCGCCAATGGAACAATTCGCTGATGTTAAAAACAAGAAGGAGTACTTTGCAAGAGAGACAGAGCGCTTTATTGGAAAACATAATCTTAATAATTATGCCCGGAATTCGCATTTTCCGGTCAACACACTGCATATAATGCGTGGCGCATGTTATTCGGTCGGGAAAACATTTGAATCAGACTATATTGAAGCGATGTATAGCTGCATGTGGGAGCAAGACCTAAAAATGGATGACCCCTTAATCATAAGCAAGGCACTGCATGACCATGACCTTCCAGCCGAAGAAATAATAGCGGGGAGCCAAGATCCTGCAACTAAAAAGATCTTAATTGACGGCACCTCATATTCAGTTGAAAAGGGCAACTTTGGCTCTCCAACATTCTTTGTTGGCAACGAAATGTTTTTCGGGAAAGACCGATTGCTTGATGTTGAAGAAGAAATATTAAGCCAAAGATAAGTTAGTCTTTACGATCAAAAAAGCGCACTAATTCTATAGGCTCCCCAAAAGACAGGGGCTCGATGAACATCTCGATGCGCAATCGATTACCACGATCAATGACCGTATACGTCTCCAAGGCATAGCCTCCATCCCGCGGACGCGCTTCAACAACCAACGAGTTTCCTTCAAAATTTCCTTCCGACCAATCCAGCCCTCCACCCTCATAAAAGTCGTTCGCCGTCGTACGGCGCCGGCGTCCGTCAGTATGAAAGACCCGGAGATAATTACTCTCATACGTAAATCTAAACTCTGGATCTGAATACTCTACAGTCAAGATGTCATCATAAGAAATCCGGTCATAAAGCTCATGCTCTGGAGGACCGCCCCGATAAAAATCTTCCTGACGATTAAAAAATCCTCGGCCTCCATCGCCGCCAGACGCTTCAATGGCCGCTTCCACCTGATCATCAGTGTTATCACTTAAATCATCGTTGATTATCCACTCACCTACAATTTGCTCTTGAATAGATTGTTGCGCGCTCGTAACAAAAAACTCAGCACTAAGGCCGATTGAAAAAAGAACTCCACATATGGGCAACCAACCTTTTAAAAATGTATGTGAATTAATCATAGAGAAAATTTAGTTGCTAATTCTTCCTCTCCACTCTGCAATCGCCTTGCCGATCTCATGTGGAGAGTCTTCTTGCAAAAAATGGTTTCCAGCCACAGTCACTTCTTCTTGGTTAGGCCATGCACGACAGTACTCCCGCTGTGGCCCCGTTAATATGGCCCCTGGTTCAGCGTTTATAAACAGCTTAGGAATATCTGACTCAGAAAGCCAATCCGCATAGCTTTGCACCAGCTCCACCACTTCAGCGGGTTCACCTTCAATCGGAATTTGACGAGGCCAACTCAAGGTAGGTCGCCTACCTTCTCCAGGCTCGGAAAAAGGTCTGCGATAAACATTCATTTCCTCTTCGCTTAAATCTCTCATAATCGAGCCAGGTAGGACCCTTTCTACGAATATATTTTTTTCAAGCGCCATTTCTTCACCAGCAGATGATCTAAATCCTTGAAAGACTCCTCGTGCCGCTTCCGGCCACTCGTCCCAAGTAACAGGCTTCACTATACCTTCCATGTAAGCTATACCCATAACTGAATCTCGGTGGCGGTTCGCCCAGTCAAAACCCAACGCGGAACCCCAATCATGGATCACAAAAGTTACATTATCGGTCACCCCAATTTCCTCAAGAGCGATGTCCCAATAATCACGATGCTCCCTTAGCGTATAGCTTCCTGGCCCCGGATTATCTAATTTTTCAGAATCTCCCATGCCGATCAAATCGATTGCGATGCAGCGACCTTGATCGGCCAAATGGGGCATGATGTTACGCCATAAATACGATGATGTCGGATTGCCATGCTGAAATACTATGGGGTCACCCTCCCCCATTTCTACATAACTCATCGTTTTCCCTTTAACTGTAATCTTTTTTTTAGGTTGTTCTTCAGCGCTTATCATTTACTCTTCCCCAGAAAATACTTCGAAAGTTGGTCGAAGAATAAACTGCTCGATCAGCAGTGTCTAGCGCGGCCAAATAGATAACCTAGCCACAGTTATGAGTGGTGGTTGTTAATTTCTATACTTGAGATTTGATCATCCCCCCAATTATCCGATATGCTCATCGTCCTCTCCTGTTTGAGAGGACAAAGAATTAAGGGGGAAGACCTAAATGACAATGCAAAATACGCCTCTATTAATGTCGCGGATTCTTGGCCGTGGCGCACTTTTGGACCCAGAGGTCGAAGTGGTCACTCAACAAGTCGGCAAAACACATCGACAGACATTAAGACAAACTTGGGATCGCGCAAACCAACTCGCGAACGCTCTAGCCGCCCACGGGATTGGGGTGGGCGACCGGATCGGCAGCTTCATGTGGAACAACTATTACCATCTAGAGCTATACCAAGGCGTGCCTTCAATGGGCTCCGTTTTACACACGTTGAACATCCGACTTTCAAGCGCCGATCTAGAGTACATCATTAATCATGCTGACGATAAAGTGATCTTTGCCGATGAAGATTTGCTGCCCCTGCTTGAGCCCCTCTGGGGAAAAATACCTTGCGTAAAGCTGTTAGTTATTTGTCGTCATGGTGAAAACGGTGAAAGCTCTTTCGAGAATCAGATTGACTACGACGACTTCATCAAAGATCAACCGACAACTTACAGTTGGCCAGAAATCGACGAAACATCCCCCATGGGCCTTTGCTATACCTCAGGGACTACGGGCAAACCTAAGGGCGTTATGTATACAAATCGATCAACTTACTTACACACCTTATGCGAATCGCTTCCTGATGCACTTGGACTTTCGAGTTTAGACTCTCTTTTAGGCATCGTGCCCATGTTTCACGCAATGGGATGGGGACTGCCCTTTGCCGCCTCCATGCTAGGATGCAAGCAAGTCATGCCGCATCGCTTTATGATTCCTGACGTCATCTTGAAGCTGATGGAGGAGGAGGAAGTGACAATTTCAGCAGGCGTCCCAACAATCTGGCAAGGGGTGAGGGCTGAGCTCAACGCGAACGCGGATAAGTATAACCTCGGCAAGCTTGGTCGCTTAACCTGCGGTGGGTCAGCGCCCCCAAAAGAAATGATGCGATGGTATTGGGAGACGTATGAAGTTGAAATGATCCAAGGATGGGGAATGACAGAAACGAATCCGCTTGGCACTGTTTCACGAAAAATCGCTAAGCGCTCCCACCTTGGAAGCTCAGAGGATCAACAATTTGAGAATATCGCCAAGGCCGGATTAGCAATGCCTAGCCTAGACATTGAGATATTTGACGAAGATTGGAATCCTTTACCTCATGATGGGGAGACCGTAGGAGAACTCTGTATTAAGGGCCCCTGGATCGCTTCGGAGTATTACAACGACCCTCAACCAGACAAATTTCATGATGGTTGGCTCGTAACCGGTGATGTCGCAAAGATCGATTCAGAGCAATATATAATGATAGCCGACAGGTCAAAGGATTTGATTAAGTCAGGTGGTGAATGGATTTCATCTGTCGATTTAGAAAACCATATTGTTGCAATGTCAGGTGTTGCACAAGCGGCAGTGGTTGCTAGGCCTCATCCAAAATGGGACGAACGGCCAGTGGCTCTGGTGATTATGAGTGAGGGGAACACATTGAAATCAGAAGACGTCATCGAACACTGCGGCACCATTTTCGCGAAGTGGCAACTTCCGGATGAAATTATTGAGACGGATAACATACCTTTAACGTCAACCGGCAAAATAGATAAGAAGGCAATCCGCGCAAAACTGGATGAAGAAGGATATCTTTTACCAGATTTGCGTGGTTAATCCAGACCTCTCCATGGGCACCGTCTAGCGGTGCCTTACGTTCTCTAGAGAAGACTAGAGAAGAGCTTGTGTTTACCAGAGTGAACGCTTATAAAAGTTCTAGAGGGACGACCCTTCTAAATCTCACGTGCGATTAATAGTTTCATTATCTCGTTCCTCCCGCCATAAATTTTTTGCACCCTGCTGTCCGCGTACATTTTTGCAATAGGATACTCCATCATAT
>MDSW01213301.1_pt1 | contig 21045 bp, 20 predicted proteins | sample 811171 | NCBI WGS metagenome assembly MDSW01 (sample SAMN05326641, study PRJNA326480) | marine metagenome | isolation source: seawater | place: Atlantic Ocean: North West | collected 2012 | reverse complement strand
TAAAGCTATTATCGAATTTGTATAGACTAGTACCTGATCAGCTCAATATGCATCTCATAGAGAGGATTTCTGTTATTGATATGATTTCTAATGCTGTAAATTCTTTCGGTTCCTTTTTTTGGTAGCAAATTTCTAAAAACGCTAAAGTAAGTTCGACACTTACTATGCGTATACAAATAAAATATGTATTTACTTATTATTTTATTACCATTAATAAGTGCTTTAACTTCTGGTTTATTCGGAAGATACATAGGCCGTGAAGGTTCAAAATGGATCACTACTAGTAGTATATTCGTTACCTTTCTTATGTCTTGTGTAGCTTTCTATGAAGTGGCGCTTGCAGGAAGTCCTTGTTATTTTGAAGTAATGACATGGATTGATTCCGAAATGTTTAGTACATCCTGGGGATTTTTGTTTGATTCTCTAACCGTGGTAATGTTAGTTGTAGTAACATGCGTATCTACTTTAGTTCATTTATATTCAACTGAATACATGGGAGGCGATCCACATTTGCCTCGCTTTATGTCTTATTTATCACTTTTCACCTTTTTCATGTTAATTTTAGTAACAGCAGACAATTTTTTACAAATGTTTGTTGGGTGGGAAGGTGTAGGACTATGTTCTTATTTATTGATTAATTTTTGGTTTGCACGTTTACAAGCTAATAAAGCTGCAATAAAAGCGATGCTAGTTAACCGTGTAGGTGATTTTGGTTTAGCTCTAGGTATCTTTGCGATATTCTTAAATTTTAAATCAATTGACTATGCTACTGTATTTGCGTCAGCTCCTTATGTAATAGGACAAACCACAACTTTCTTTAATTTCGAAATAGATACACTTACTCTTATTTGTCTTTTACTATTTGTAGGTGCTGTAGGTAAATCTGCCCAGATAGGTCTCCATACTTGGTTACCAGATGCTATGGAAGGTCCGACACCAGTTTCTGCATTAATTCATGCAGCTACCATGGTTACAGCAGGTGTTTTCTTGCTTGCGAGATGTTCACCCTTATTTGAATATTCACCAACAGCTTTAATTGTAGTAACTGTAATGGGTGCTATGACCGCGTTTTTCGCTGGTACCACAGGTTTATTGCAAAATGATCTAAAACGCGTTATCGCTTATTCTACTTGTAGTCAATTAGGTTATATGGTCTTCGCTTGTGGATTATCTGGATACTCTGTAGGTGTCTTTCACCTTGCAAATCACGCTTTTTTTAAAGCGTTATTATTTTTAAGTGCAGGTTCTGTTATTCATGCTATGGGAGACGAACAAGATATGCGTAAAATGGGAGGACTTGTTAGAGTTTTGCCATATACTTATGCTATGTTCTTTATAGGTTCTTTAGCTTTAATGGGTTTCCCGTTCTTGACAGGTTTTTATTCAAAAGATGTTATTTTAGAAATGGCGTATGCTCATTACACATTACATGGGCATTTTGCTCATTGGTTAGGTACATTAGCAGCATTCTTTACTGCTTTTTATTCCATGAGGCTATTATATTTAACTTTTTTAGCAGAAACCAATAGTTACAGACAAATTATGATCAATGCACATGACGCACCGTTTGCGATGGGATTTCCTCTTTTTATATTATCTTTAGGTAGTATTTTTGTAGGTTATTTAACTAAAGATATGATTATTGGAGTAGGAACGGATTTTTGGGGTAATGCTTTATTTACTCACCCTACACATTTAACAATGTTAGAAGCTGAGTTTATTCCTCATTATATCAAACTGGTTCCAGTAATTTTCAGTATAACTGGGGCAATTTCTGCATTCATTTTTTATATGAATTATGCAAATAAACTTTATGAATTTAAGGTTAGTCGAATTGGTCGTAATTTATACACTTTTCTGAACCGTAAATGGTTCTTTGACAAAGTATATAACGACTTTGTGACCCAAAATATGCTAAATTTTGGATACCATACATCTTATAAGTTAATCGATAGAGGGGTTTTTGAATTTTTAGGTCCTTTAGGATTGTCACGTTTAGTATCTAAACGCGGAAGTGATCTTGCTCAACTACAAACTGGTTTTTTATACCACTATGCTTTTGTAATGCTATTAGGTGTTACTTTTATAATTGCTATTGTGGGGTTATGGGACATGATTATACCTTTAATGGATAGCCGCTTAATCTTTATTTTATTGATAACAGCTTTTTTTTCATCAAAGTACTTAAAAAATTAAATAAGGTCTTAAGTGAACAACTTAATCCTTAATATTTAATGTAAGCCTTTATAAAACTTATGTTTTTCAGCTCAAATTTATTATCTACACTCATTTTGTTACCTTTAGTAGGTGCTTTTGGAATGTTATTTGTTCCTTCACGCTATACTGACGTAATAAAAACAACAATATTATCTATTTCATTAATTGAATTTATACTTTCTCTGAATTTATGGATGCAATTTGACAACTCTACAGCAAAGTTTCAATTTGTTGAGGTTTATGAATGGATCGATAATTCGAATATTATCTTCTATTTAGGTATAGACGGTATTTCGCTGTTCTTTGTATTATTAACAACATTATTAATTCCCATTTGTCTTCTAGCAAGTTGGGATGCTATAAAAAATAATCAAAAAGAATATTTCATTGCGTTTTTAGCAATGGAAGCTCTTGTTATAGCAGTTTTCTGCGTTCTGGATTTAATTCTATTTTATGTCTTCTTTGAAAGCGTTTTAATACCTATGTTTATTATTATAGGTGTTTGGGGATCACGCGAGCGTCGTATACGCGCGGCCTATATGTTTTTTCTTTATACATTATTAGGTTCTGTTTTAATGTTACTTGCAATTTTATATATTTATTATTCAGCAGGTACAACAGATTACCAAATTTTATTAACAACTCAATTCGATCCTCAAGTACAAAAATTACTTTGGCTAGCATTCTTCGCATCATTTGCTGTAAAAGTTCCTATGTTGCCAGTACATATTTGGCTTCCGGAAGCTCACGTGGAAGCTCCAACAGCAGGATCAGTTATTTTAGCGGGTATCTTACTAAAGTTAGGTAGTTATGGATTCTTACGCTTCTCATTACCTCTATTCCCTTATGCTTCTGTATATTTTACACCTCTTATTTACACGTTTGGTGTTATTGCCGTAATCTATACCTCTTTAACCGCTATTAGACAAACAGATTTAAAACGTATTATTGCCTATGCTTCGGTAGCTCATATGAACTTGGTTCTTATAGGTATGTTTGTTTTCAATACACAAGGTTTAGAAGGAAGTATCTTACAACAATTAAGTCATGGTTTAGTTTCCGGTGCCTTATTTCTTTGTGTTGGGGTTATTTATGATAGACACCATACAAGGCTGGTTAAGTACTATAGTGGATTAGCTCATACTATGCCAATTTACATTGCTATTTTCATGTTTTTCAGTATGGCAAATATCGCTTTACCTGGAACAAGTAGTTTTGTTGGCGAATTTTTGATTTTAGTAGGTGCTTTCCAAACTAATACTACTGTATGTGTGCTCTCTGCCACAGGTATGATTTTAGGAGGGGGTTATTCCCTCTGGTTATTTAATCGTGTAGCATTTGGTAATATAAAAATACAGTACATGTCTCAGTTTTCAGATATAAACCGTCGTGAATTAGCGACACTTCTTCCACTAACTATTTTAACTTTGGTTATGGGAATATACCCTGAAATATTTTTAGACCCTATGCACGTCTCGTGCAACAACCTATTAGAGCACATAAATCTTTTTAATTAGTGCTTTATTAAAGCCTGTAACTCAGTGGTTAGAGTGTACGCCTGATAAGCGTAAAGTCGGTAGTTCAAATCTACCCAGGCTTAACCTATGTTATTAAATCCGATCTGATAAAGTTTTGCTAACAATGATTTTGGGTCCACGTTTAAACAAAAATAATTCAAACACTTCGAAATAAGAATATACCTCATATAACCTATTTCAATAAATAAAACAAAGGGTGGTTAGCTCAGTTGGTAGAGCTTCTCGTTTACACCGAGAAAGTCAGCGGTTCGAATCCGTTACCACCTAAGATCTTGAATGACATTTAAGGAGTAAAATTAATCGATTATGAATACTAACTTATCGAATTATAATATAAATAACTCTAGTTCTGAAAATAAAAAAATGTTTGGCCCTAAACAAGAACTAGATTATAATGAAAGATATACTCCCATTTTTAAAAATATCTGTGGGTACCTTTTTATGAAGTATTCTTTCATACAATTTTTAGCAGTTTTATGTGGTCAGTATGCTGTTTTTTGGTATACTGATTCTTTCGACTGTATATTCTATCTATATTTCATTTTTCTGATAATTCAATTTGTCAAATTTGTAACATGGAGAATATTAAACCTTGTTGGCCTAACTAAATTATCATCCAATGAAGATTTTAAAGATATAGTTGTAGAACTGAAGGAGGTTCTCACAAAAATAGTTCCTCTTGTTAGATTATGGCTAATTATGTCTACTGGGCTTTGTTCAGTTTACATATTTTACTATGAAGAGGGTAGTTATTTAGGTGTTTCGTATATAGTGCCTTTAGTAATATGCGTAATCTTAATGGTAATCTTTTCTATCCAATCTGTAATTGAGCATGATCTATCTAATAAAAATTTGAATGACCATAGTATGATTACAGTAAATCATGTATTAAATAAGGATGTCGAAAGACATTTGAAATCGGATGCTTGGGTCGTTGGTACCTATCAGAGTTTCGTTTCTTTTATTTTTTTTGTATTTGTTTTGAGCTCTTTCTGTAATCTCGGTCCTAAGTATTTGGACATTACTCTACCTCAATTTCTTCTAAGTAACGATAAATACTTTTGGATTCTCTTTAAATCACAGGATTTAAGATATATTTTCTTTTCAAATATGTTCGTTCTATACAATTTGAAGATTGTCGTACAGGCTTCAATGAATCCTTTTTTCTCCCGTTATTTTACTCGGGTAATTAAACATGCTACTATAGGAAAAGTTGTTGTGGGTGGCGGAGTTGCGGTAGCTACAGTTGGTGGTGGTGCTTATGACCATTTAATGTTGGAAAGTACAACGACGGATGGTGATCCAAGTAAACTAGCCAGGTGGCCTAATGGGATAGTACAGATGGCACAACGTAGTTGTAATCTTTGCCCTTATAACAGTGAATTATCAAAGGGACTTTCCCATGCTTTTTCAGATGTCGACATCGCTGTCAGAGAATTTGCAGTTTATAATGAGAAGACTGGTTTCATGGAAGGGGAGTCAACTAAAAAAGCTCTTAAAGAAAACGGTTTCCTTTTTAGAGATGGTCGCATCATTGAAAAACCCAAAAGTCTTGTAAGTAAAATATTCAAATAACTCAAATAAACAAATAATTGGTGGGTAAAACATCTCGTTTAGATCGAGAAAGTCAGCGGTTCGAATCCGTTACCACCTAAATACCCCAATAATATTTAAGAACAATAAAATAATTATGTCAACTACCAAAAAAAGAACAAATATTACGTTCCTTGGTCCTTCCAATAAGAAAGATGATGAATGGAATTACAAAAACAACTACAGCCCTTGTTATAAAAATAGAATAGGTTACCTCTTCATGAAATATGCTATAGTACAATTATTTGTAGTAGTATTTATACAGTATTGGATATGTAGTTCCCTCTTTGACTACTTTCAGTCTATATTTTACACATATCTTGTATTTATAGTACTAGAATGTATGAAATTTTTACAAAGGAAATTTTTAAAGATGGCTGGAGTTAATAAGTTATTTTTGAATAAAATGATTGACAAAATAGTTGTTTTTTTTCAATTGTTTATAGTAATGGGCCTTGGTACTTCTTCCCTTTACATTTTTTATTACGAAAAAAGTTATTTAGGAGTTCATCATTACGTACCCCTAGGTATTTTTGTTGTGATTGGTTTAGTTTTTCTTTTTCAATTTTTAACAGCCTATGAATTAGCCAACAAAGAACCTGAGGACTATGGTTATTTTGCAGTTATTCACTACGTGAATGTCGTCCTAGAAAAGCATTTTAAAACTGATGCTTGGGTTATAAAGTATTACCAGAGTTTTGTTTACGTGTTAATGTTCTTGAGCTCTTTAAGTAGTCTTTGTGAATTTTGCCCTATTTTTTTAAATATCACTTTACCTCCATTTTTAAGTGAATACCTGGAACTTTTCAAAGCGAATGAGCTGAGATGGTTTCTCCTTTCAAACATGTATGCCTTAGTTTGGGTCAAGTTATTTTACTCGGTGTCCATGAATCCTCTTAAACGGTCTGTACAAAAGGCCTTTAAAAAATCCGTCGGGGTAAAAACCAATTTTTTCGGTGGAACTTTGCTAGTTACAGCAGTTGCTATAATTACTGGAGTTTATGCGGATATATATTTTAATTTAGGGGCGAGTGGCGAGCTTAATCGATTAATGGTTTATCCAGATGCTTTGGTACAATTTATACAGGAATGTAAACTCGATCTGATACCCTTTTGTGATGCGAATGCTAGAGATTTAGCTTTTGCGATTAGAGAAGGAGGCCACAGTGAGCTCAAAGAATACGTAGTCTTTGATCAAAGCGGTTATATGCTTTCTGTACCAACTTTAGACAAAATGTTTGAGGCTGGAATTATCTACGAAAACGGGGTCCTTCGTAATGAAAGTACTTTAGAATGGGGTTACCGAACATGTTGGGGTATCCTCAAAAACAAATAAGTAATTGGCGGGTATAGCTCAGTTGGTTTAGAGCGTTAGGTTGTGATCCTAAAAGTCACGGGTTCAATTCCCGTTATTCGCCCAGGTATTTTATAAAATTAATGACTCACTTATTTGGTACATACATACCGGAAAATAAAGGGTTGTACATAAGTTTAACAAACATTTATGGCTTGGGCACAAAACAAGTTATTAATATTTGCAAATCAATAGGTATAAATCCTAAAGTTAGTATAAGTCAATTGACAAAAAAACAAAAAGATATGTTATCTTATATAATAGAATCCCAGCATGTCATTGATAGTGACCTTAAAAAGGGTAATCGTGAAAACTTAGAGACTTTGGTTGAAATTCAATCGTTTAAAGGCATAAGGCATTCTAAAGGTTTACCTGTTCGTGGTCAACGTACTAGTACTAATTCCAAAACTCAAAAACGTTTAGGATCTTCACGTTTAAGAAGACGATAATGAACTACATGAATTCGAATTTAGAATATACAACTCATTTTAAAAATAAAATTGAAAAGTCTCTCTTAAAGAAAAAAGAAACTAATAAATTACTGAAAAAAGATTTAATTCTTCACATAAAATGCAGTTTTAATAACACCATAGCTACAGTTACTGATTTTGAAGGGAATGTGTTAATCTGGAGTTCTCCAGCCTGTCATGGATTTAAAGGAAGTAACAGATCAACGGTATTTGCCGCTAGAATAGCTATAACTGAAATAGCAAAGGGCATACAATCATTAAATGTTAAATCTTTAGATGTTAGACTCAAAGGACTGGGACCAGGACGACGAAAGATTACTAAAATTTTAAAAGACCATGGGATTGCTATAACAAGTTTACAGGATGTCACCCCACTACCTTTTAATGGTACACGTCTAAGGCGTAAACGACGTATTTAACTAAACTGATTCTTGGTTATACATAAAAAAGCGGGTATATGTTAATGGCTAAACGATTTGGCTTCCAACCAGAAGATGAGGGTTCGATTCCCTCTACCCGTAATCTCTTAATTAATAATATAATTTTATTTCCATTAGTCCCTTTCGTCTAGTGGTCCAGGACACTGCCTTTTCATGGCAGCTACACGGGTTCGAATCCCGTAAGGGATAAATTTATAGTTCTTTTGAACTATTTTAGTTTTAAATTGTTTAGATTATGAACGCAGTTTCATCTACTAAAAATTTTCAAAGGCACCCGTTCCATCTAGTGGACCCTAGCCCTTGGCCTTTACTATCAGCTACTATGGTTTTCACTATGGTTTCTGGTGGGGTAATGTGGTTTCATGGATATTCCCTAGGAGGTTGGACATTAGCCTTTGGGGGAAGCGGAGTTCTTTTTACCATGTATACTTGGTGGAGAGATATCGTTCGCGAAGCCTCATTTGAAGGTTGGCATACTAACCTTGTACAATTAGGTATGAGATACGGTATGATGCTATTTATTTGTTCAGAAGTCATGTTCTTCTTTGCATTTTTTTGGGCATTCTTCCACTCTAGTTTAAACCCAACCCCAGAGATTGGTGGAGTTTGGCCACCTAAAGGTATAGAAGTATTAAGCGCTTGGGAAATCCCACTTTTAAATACTATCATATTATTAACTTCAGGAGCTTCTTGCACTTGGTGTCACCATGCAATTGTAGCTGGTGAAAGAAAAGAGGCTATAGTTAGTTTAATAATAACTCTGATTTTAGCAGTATTCTTCACTGCACTGCAAGCGTTCGAGTACGTTAATGCAGGTTTCACAATATCAGATAGCGTATTTGGTTCTACATTCTTTATGGCAACAGGCTTTCACGGTTTCCATGTGATAATAGGTACAACTTTCCTTGCCGTATGTTTTTTCAGATTATTGAATCATCACTTTACCAAGGAGCATCATTTCGGATTTGAAGCGGCCGCATGGTATTGGCACTTCGTAGACGTAGTTTGGTTATTCCTATTCGTAACAATATATTGGTGGGGAGGTCAATAAACCAAAGTTTTCAATTAATAAAACAATAAAAATTTATTACAAAATTGATGTTATCAACTACAACACAAAAAATGGCCGAAATTGTACAAAATCCTTTGGAACAATTTCAAATAGTGCCCCTTATACCCATAAGATCAGGCGCAATGGATATTTCTTTCACAAATTCATCTTTAATGATGGTATTAGCTACTGGGGCATTTTTGACTTTATGTCGTCTAGTTCTAATAGAAGGACAAGGAAATCTTATACCCAATAGATGGCAAGCACTAGTGGAATTTTTCTATTCTTTCATACAAGATATGGTAAGTAGTAACGTAGGAGAACGTGGACAAGGATATTTCCCTATGGTTTTTGTTCTATTTATTTTCATATTAGTATGTAATCTTATTGGAATGGTTCCTTATAGTTTTACCGTTACAAGTCACATTATTGTTACTTTAGCACTGTCTATGACAGTTTACGTTGGTGTAACAATAATATTATTCCGTGAGCACGGTTTCCATGCATTTTCATTATTTGTTCCTGCAGGAGCACCTTTTGCTTTATATTCTTTACTAATTGGTATTGAGTTAATATCGAACGTAATGCGAGTAGTATCTTTAGCTGTTCGACTTTTTGCTAACCTTATGTCAGGACATATTCTTTTAAAAGTTCTATTAGGTTTTGCTTGGACAATGATGATGTCGGGAGGAATTATGCTTCTAGTTCATTTAGTTCCTATGGGAGTTGTTTTCATTCTGCTATTTTTAGAAACAGCAGTGGCAATGATACAGGCATATGTTTTTGCAATTTTAACTTGTATCTACCTGAATGAGGCTTTACATTTACACTAGTAAGTGTCTATTGGTAAATACGTTAAAGTATCTGCCAATAAAATTATTTATATTTTTAATATACAAAAATGAATTCTATTTCAAATATTTTTTATCTAGAATATTCACCTGTCTTCGTAACTTTATGTATAGGTTTAATCCTAGCTTCAGTAATCTTTGGAGCGTCTTATTTTTTTTCGCGACAGGCTAGTGATCCAGAAAAGTTATCCCCTTATGAATGTGGATTTGAACCCTTTGAGGACGCAAGAAATACTTTTGATATAAGGTTTTACCTTGTGGCAATCTTATTCATTCTTTTTGACTTAGAAGCTTGTTTTCTGTTTCCATGGGCGGTTTCATTACATGAAATTGAAGGTCTAGGTTTTTGGAGTATGTTAGACTTTATTGTTGAACTGACAATAGGATTTATCTATGCTTGGAAAATTGGTTCTTTAGAGTGGGAATAATCCTAACACAAACAAAATTTTCTTTAAGGAGAGATCTTCTCTAGTAGCTCAGTTGGCTAGAGCGTATGGCTGTTAACCATAATGTCGTTGGTTCGAATCCAACCTAGAGAGACTATTTTTAAGTTTATTCATTATGATAAACTTAAAGCCGTAAGGCGTTAGTATTATAAATTAATTATGATTACTAAGTTTAACATTTTTTTAACTACACTAGCAGATACTTTATCTACTCATAGCGTTTCAGCTGATGCTGCACGCCCATGGCAATTAATGTTCCAGGATCCTGCGACTCCGATTGCTGAAGGTGTTATGGATTTCCATAATGATCTTATGTTCGTGGTAGTTTTTGTAGGTATATTTGTTGGTTATGTATTAGTTCGCTGTGTACAATTATACAGTAGCGATATTAATCCAGTACCTAACCGTGTACAACATGGTACAGTACTAGAAATAGTGTGGACAATTACACCAGCACTAATACTAATGTGTGTTGCATTCCCTTCATTTGCATTATTATACTCAGTTGATGAAATTGTTGACCCTGCTGTAACTATTAAAGCTGTAGGTCACCAATGGTACTGGAGTTATGAATATTCAGATTATGTTAATGATGATGGTGAATTTATCAATTTTGATAGTTACATGATATCTGAAGACGATTTATTAGCTAACAGCAAAGATGCTGGTAAATTCAGACTTCTTGAAGTAGATAACCGTGTGGTACTTCCTGTACAAACACACATACGTGTTATTATTACTGCTGCAGATGTAATTCACTGTTGGGGTATCCCTTCATTAGGTATAAAGCTTGATGCTTGCCCAGGACGTTTAAACCAAACTTCTATGTTTATTAAGCGTGAAGGTACCTTTTACGGACAATGTAGTGAAATTTGTGGTGTAAACCACGGATTCATGCCTATTGTTGTTCAGGGAGTTTCTTTAGAAGATTACTCTACTTGGGTGTCGGATAAGTTAGCAGACATTTAATTCACAAAAAACACAAAAATTTATAGAGAATAATGAATATCGGTTTAGGTCAAATAATTATAATATTCTTAATTATAATATTACTTTGGGGAAATGCCCCCCAATTGATTAGTAATGTTTCTAAAAGTTTAAATGATGTTCTTGAAATGTTCAAAAAAAACAGCGAACAAGATAAAGAAACTCATGATAAAGATAGAAAAATTTAATTTTTCAGGAGAAAAGGGACTCGAACCCTTAACTTACGGCTTTGGAGACCGTTGCTCTACCAATTGAACTATTCTCCTTTTTGTGATCCATTTTTAATAAAAACAGACTACTCTCTTATAATCTAAAAGTTAAAGAGATAACTAAAAAATCTTATAAATAACGTTTTCTTTTTTAAGAAAACTATAAATAAACATGCCTTTATCAATATATAATTGGTCATCGAGATGGCTATATTCAACTAACCACAAAGATATTGGTACCTTATATTTCATATTTGGAGGAGTTGCTGGTGTAATGGGAACAACTTTATCTATGTTATTACGTATGGAACTGGCTCAACCAGGGTCACAAGTTTTAGCAGGAAATAACCAACTTTATAATGTTATTGTAACAGCGCACGCTCTTGTAATGATTTTTTTCTTCGTTATGCCTACTATGATTGGTGGATTTGGAAATTGGTTCGTTCCCCTTATGATTGGTGCTCCAGATATGGCGTTTCCTCGCTTAAATAATATCTCTTTTTGGTTATTACCACCAGCGTTACTACTACTATTAAGCTCATCTTTAGTAGAAGCAGGTGCAGGTACCGGATGGACCGTTTACCCACCACTTTCTAGTGTACAAGCTCACTCAGGACCTTCTGTAGATCTTGCTATCTTCAGTTTACACTTAGGTGGTACATCGTCAATTTTAGGTGCCATTAATTTTATTACTACTATCATAAATATGCGTAGTCCTGGAATGACTATGCACAAGTTACCACTATTCGTATGGTCTGTATTAATTACAGCTGTACTTTTATTACTATCATTACCAGTTTTAGCAGGTGCGATTACTATGCTATTAACTGACCGTAATTTTAATACTACCTTCTTTGACCCTGCTGGGGGAGGAGATCCTGTATTATACCAACATTTATTTTGGTTTTTCGGACACCCTGAGGTATATATTTTAATTCTTCCTGGATTCGGTATGGTAAGTCATATGGTATCAACTTTTTCTAAGAAACCAGTGTTTGGTTATTTAGGAATGGTTTACGCTATGTTATCAATCGGTATTTTAGGATTTATCGTATGGGCTCACCATATGTATACCGTAGGTATGGACGTGGATACACGTGCTTATTTCACTGCAGCAACTATGATTATTGCGGTACCTACAGGAATTAAAATCTTTAGTTGGTTAGCAACTATGTGGGGAGGTTCTATTGAATTACAGACTCCTATGTTATGGACAATTGGATTCATTTTCTTATTCACTATAGGAGGACTTACTGGTATTGTACTAGCAAACTGTGGTATTGATATTGCAATGCACGATACTTATTATGTAGTTGCACACTTCCACTATGTTTTATCTATGGGAGCAGTATTCTCTATTTTTGGAGGATATTATTATTGGATCGGTAAGATTACCGGATTACAATACCCCGAGATTCTTGGAAAAATCCACTTTTGGATGACTTTTATAGGAGTTAATATTACTTTCTTCCCTATGCACTTTTTAGGTCTTGCTGGAATGCCTCGTCGTATACCAGATTTCCCTGATGCTTATGCAGGATGGAATGCTGTAGCTTCTTATGGTTCATACTTATCAGGATTGAGCGGAGCTTTCTTCTTATATGTACTTTATGTAACCTTCACTGAAGGTAGAAAAGTTTCTGGAAATTACTGGTCAAAAGAATTCCAAAGATAATAAAATATGGAGGGTAAAACCTGTATATTTTAAATTTTATAAAAATATTAAATGCCTACATTTAATCAATTAACTAAAAACCCTAGGGTTCCAAAGAAAAGGTCAAGTAATGTACCTGGGCTTAAAAATTCTCCCCAAAGAAAAGGAGTTTGCTTAAAGGTTTATACTAGATCACCTAAGAAACCTAATTCAGCTAATCGTAAAGTAGCTAGGGTTAGGTTAACTAGTCGTTCCAAAGTTATCAGCTATATACCTGGTATTGGACATGGTTTACAAGAACACTCTGTTGTACTCGTAAGAGGAGGACGTGTTAAAGATTTACCAGGTGTTAGGTATCATATGGTACGCGGTAAATTTGATCTTAAAGGGGTTCTAAATAGACAACAAGGAAGGTCCAAATACGGTACCAAAAAAGAAAATTAATATATAAAGATGTATAATCTAAATAATATACAGGATGCTAAGAATGTCCCTTATATATATAGTAAGCTCGTAAATAGACTAATGTATGATGGTAAAAAGACTTTAGCTGAAAAAATTATGAAGAATTCCATAGAAATAATGAAAGATGGCTCAGATGTAGATCCCTACGAGACATTACTTTCAGGAGTAGAGAATGCTTCACCTTTTTTAGAGGTTAGATCTATAAGGCTTGGAGGTACTAAACATTTTGTGCCAGTTCCCGTTAAACCAGAAAGACAGGTGAGTTTAGCACTTAAATGGATAGTTGAAAGTGCAAGAGCTCAATCCGGTAATTGCATGAGCGAAAAGTTAGCCAACGAGATTGTTTTAGCGTCTAATGACAAAGGAAACGCCGTTAAAAGATGTAATGAATTACACAAACTTGCTATGGCAAACAGAGCTTATAGTAATTTTAGATGGCAATAAATTAATTAAAAATAGTGCGGGGTAAAGCAGTCCGGTAGCTTGTCAGACTCATGATCTGAACGTCGTTGGTTCAAATCCAACCCCCGCGAATTATGTAAACATTGAAACACACAAAACCTTTTCGAACTTGTCTGTGAAACATGTTTACGCCAGAGATACTAATAAAATTGGGAAATATGGTTAAATAATATTTTAAAATTCAAAAAGAAAGAACGTTCTTAGCTCAGTTGGATAGAGCAACGGCCTTCTAAGCCGCAGGTCATAGGTTCAAATCCTATAGAACGTAATATTTATAATATGTTTATAAAAATTGATTTGTTAAATTAACTAGCAAATTTTTACATCAAAAAAGGAGTTTTTATATTTATATATGAAACAAGTTAATACGAGTTTGATCCTGGCTCAGAATGAACGCTTGTAACATGCTTTACACATGCAAGTCGAATGGTATTATATTTGTAATGCCATGGCGAACGGGTGAGTAATACTTGGGAATTTACCTTATAGTTGGGGATAACTAAGATTTTTCTTAAGAATACCGAATATTTTAAAGAAACCTTAGGGTTTTGCTATAAGATAAGCCTTAGTAAGATTAGGTAGTTGGTAGGGTAAGAGCCTACCAAGCCAAAGATCTTTAGCTGATCTGAGAGGATGATCGGCCACACTGGGACTGAGACACGGCCCAGACTCCCTTGGGAGGCAGCAGTGAGGAATATTGGACAATGGGCGAAAGCCTGATCCAGCAATGTTACGTGGGTGACGAAAACCATTTTGGTTGTAAAACCCTTTCAGTGGAGATGATAATGACAGTATCCACAGAAGAAGTCCCGGCTAACTCCGTGCCAGCAGCCGCGGTAATACGGGGGGGGCGAGCGTTATTCGGAATGACTGGGCGTAAAGAGTTCGTAGGCGGTTTCTTAAGTTGATTTTAAAAATTTAGAGCATAACTCTAAAAGTGGATCAAAACTGAGAAACTTGAGTTTGGTAGAGGATAGTGGAATTCCTAGTGGAAGGATAAAATCTCTAGAGATTAGGAGGAACATCAGAGGCGAAGGCGACTATCTGGACCAAAACTGACGCTAAAGAACGAAAGTATGGGTATCAAATGGGATTAGAGACCCCAGTAGTCCATACCGTAAACGATGAGTGTTAAACGTTCGGAAATCCTTAGAAACCTATGTTTATGGGTTTTTATATAATATAGATGTTTATAAGTTGAAGGCGAACCACAATCCAAAATCTTTTTGGATTTAGTGTAGTAAATTTTTGTTTTGGTTAATTTAAATTTACCCCGTACCAATCAACTAAAAACATAATGTATACAAAAAAACAATTATAAATTGTAATTATTAACTATTTAAAATTATTGTCTTTGACAATTCTGGAAATCTGAGTGTTACAGCTAACGCGTTAAACACTCCGCCTGAGGAGTACAGTCGCAAGACCGAAACTCAAAGGAATTGACGGGGGCTCACACAAGCGGTGGGGTATGTGGTTTAATTCGATAATACGCGCAAAACCTTACCAGTTCTTGACATCTATCCTTTATTAAAACCGAGAGGATTTAATATTAAAAAATAGACAGGTGTTGCATGGCTGTCGTCAGCTCGTGTCGTGAGATGTTTGGTTAAGTCCTTTAACGAGCGTAACCCCTTAAATTAATTGAATATAAGTATCTGATTGCTTGATATTTACTGAGATTGATTTTTTACTGCCGATGACAAATCGGAGGAAGGTGGGGATGACGTCAAGTCTTCATGGCCCTTATGAACTGGGCTACACACATGCTACAATGGTGGTGACAATAAGATGCAAAGGTGCGAACCTGAGCAAACTATAAAAACCATCTTAGTTCGGATTGTAGGCTGCAACTCGCCTACATGAAGTTGGAATCGCTAGTAATCGTAGATCAGCACGCTACGGTGAATATGTACCTGAGCCTTGTACACACCGCCCGTCACATTCTGGGAGTTGATTTTATTTAAAGCTAATGTCCTAACCTTTACAGGAGGGAGTTTGTAAGAATGAAAACAATGACTGGAATGAAGTCGTAACAAGGTAGCCGTAGGGGAACCTGTGGCTGGAAATATCAATAAAAGTAGTTAATTTAACAAATTTTTATAAACAAATAAATAAAAAGTTCGCATAAATTTTAAATGACTTTTGAACTTGCTTTATTTTATTTTTTCTCTGGAATAGCACTATTTTCAGCCATAATGGTTATTAGTGCACGTAACCCTGTACACTCTGTACTATTTCTTATATTAGTATTTTGTAACTCAGCAGGATTACTTATATTACTAGAGGCCGAATTTTTGGCATTATTATTCATAGTTGTATATGTCGGTGCTATAGCAGTACTCTTCTTATTCGTTGTTATGATGCTTAATGTTAAAATTTCAGAAGTACAAGACGAAGTTCTTCAATATTTACCTATCGGGGGACTTATTGGAATTGTGTTCTTGTTAGAAATATTCTTAATTATTGAAGGTGATTTTATATCCCTTATAGATACTCATAGTGTTAGTCCCGAGTATATTAATTGGTTTACTAACAAAGATTCTGTATCTAATATTCAAACATTAGGTGACGTTTTATATACAGATTACGTTTTATTTTTTTTATTAGCAGGTGTTATACTATTGATTGCCATGGTTGGTGCGATAGTACTTACCATGTCTACAAGGACTAGTTTAAGACGTCAATTTATATATCAACAAGTTTCACGTGATTTTGATAACGCAGTATTTCTTGTTACACATAAGTAGATTGTAAAATCTCGGCTAGATAGCATAATGGTAATGCGAAAGGTTGCAAACCTTTTTTATGTCGGTTCAAATCCGGCTCTAGCTTAATAAAAGAAAGAAAGGGGGCATATCGTCAATTGGTAGACCGCTTGCTTTGCACGTAAGAAGCTGCCGGTTCGAGTCCGGCTGTCTCCAACAAACTAATGAAAAGTTTAATACAAAGAGATAAAAAACGAAGAAAACTCTATAAAAAGTATGAGCCTAAGAGAAATCTGCTTAAATCGATAGTGTATAATGAATTATCCACTCAAGACGAGCGCCATAAAGCGCAAAGCATACTATCTAAGTTACCAAGAAATAGCTCAAAGACTAGAGTGAAGAATCGTTGTGTAGTAACAGGTAGAAGTCAAAGTGTTTATAGATATTTTAAAATGTCTAGAATCCAACTGAGAAATTTGGCTTTGGATGGTAATATAAACGGCTATTCTAAGATAAGCTGGTAAATTCTTTAATTATATAATGGCAATAAACCATACAATTAGCGATTTTGTTGCACGTATAAACAACGCTTTAGGAAAAAACAAAAAAGTAGCGTTAGTGCCTAACACTAATACTATTCGAAGTTTATTAGATATTCTAGAAAGCGAAGGGTTTATAATAGGTTACCAACTAGAGGGTCCTAAAAGCAATAATCTAAAGATCCTGTTGAAATATTTTCAAGACAAATCTGTTATAAATACTTTTCGAATAGTTTCAAAGCCTAGCCGAAAAGTCTACTTTAGTAAAGAAGATATTTTACAATGGAAAACTCAAAACAACACTTTTGACCTTTTAATATTATCTACAAATAAAGGTGTTTTAACCCACCAAAAAGCCTTAATCCAAAAGACTGGAGGGGAAGTTTTGGTATCTATAAATTAAAAATTAAATTAAAATATGTCTTATTTAGGCCGTAAACCTATAAAAATACCGGAACATGTAAATATAAAAATGACTGGTAATAGCTTATTAGTTGAAGGGCCTTTAGGGTCATGGAAACGAAAAGTAGATAGCAGAATCTTATTTGAGATTAATAAGACCAACCTCACTATTCAAAAGCCCGTTGAAAAAAAAGATTTGCCTTTATGGGGGCTTTATAGAAAATTGATATCGAACATGGTGACTGGGGTTTCTATGGGATTTAGTACCCAATTAGAGATTATTGGTGTTGGTTATAAAGCTGAAGTAAAAACTACTAATGAAGGTAGCTTACTGCTATTAAAATTAGGGTTTAGTCACCCAATATCATTGAAAGTGCCTGTAGGTATTGATGTATCAGTAGTTAAAACAAGTAAAAATAGTTTGCTTGTTTTCTCAGGTATAAACAATGAGCTTATAAATTCCTTCGCTTCCAAAGTTCGAGATTACAGACGTCCAGAGCCTTATAAAGGAAAAGGGTTATCTTATTTAGGAGAGCAAGTTAGAAGAAAAGAAGGTAAGAAGAAATAAATAAATGGCAAACTATTATAAACCGAAATATAAGAAATGGTTGAGAAATGAGAGGCTTGTCTTTAGAAATAAATCTAAGAAAATTGCCAAATTTTCAAAGAAAAAATGGACTAGTTTCAAAAAAAGGAATCTTCTAGTTTTGGCGACCGATCAAAATGTAGTTACTTTTGAAGGTAAATTAAGACGTGAGTCTGAAAAAGGGCTTTATAAAAAATCTTTAATACAAAAACAAGTTATAAAGAATTTTTACGGAGACATGTCTGAGAAGCAGTTTAAAAAAGCTCTTTTAAAATCTAACCTTTATGATTTGAAAGCCAAACATTCTCTCATTGCTATCCTTGAAAGTCGACTAGACGTATGTTTATATAGGCTCAATTTTGTAAAAAGTTTATATGAAGCAAGGCAACTGATATCACATAAGCATGTTGTAGTAAATGGTAGTACAATTACTTCCAAGGGGTATAATCTTTCACCTGGTGACATTATACACGTGGAAAAAAATCCTGCTGAGTATTTACTAAAAGAAAATACACATCAGCAACAGATAAATAAGACGTTTAATGATGTAATAGTCAACCACATGCAAGCTGATTTTAGAACTATGTCAGCCATATTTTTAGAATATCCTAAAGTGGATGAAGTTTTTTTTCCTTTTATTGTTAGTTTAAAAAACATAAGAGAGTTTTATAATATATAAAAACTAAAGTGACATATTTATAAAGATAAAACTTTATGATATGATAATTAACCTTATATTTATATGATTGATATGATTATAAGGCACTAGGGGGATACCTAGGTAATTAAGTTAAAGGACGTAATAGATGCGATAAGCTGTAAACTAACGTGTTACAGATTTCCGATAGGGAAACCTTCTCTTTTTGAGAATTTGAAAACTTGGTGAAGTGAAACATCTCAGTAACCAAGATAGAAGAAATCAACCGAGATTCCGGGAATAGTGGCGAGCGAAACCGGAGATAAGGCCAAATAAATTTTAAATAATATTACTGTGGATACTGTAAAATAACTAGAGAAAAGTTATGCCAAAGAGGGTGTCAGCCCCGTTGCAGCCCAGAATATTATACTATTTATAATAAGAGTAAAGCGGGACATGTGAAATCTTGCTCGAACATAGGAGAACCATCTTCTAAGCCTAAATAAACTTAATTAACCGATAGTGTACAAGTACCGTGAGGGAAAGGTGAAAAAGACTAATGAACAGTTCTTGAAACCTAGTGCCAATAAGCTGTTGGAGCTTCGAACGAAGTGACAACGTACCTTTTGTATAATGGGTCAGCAACTTTATTTATATAGCAAGCTTAAGCTGTTAAGTGTAGGCGTAGCGAAAGCGAGTTTGAAAAAAGCTAGTATGAGTTATATGAATAATACCCGAAACCGAGTGATCTAGTTATGAGCAGGCTGAAGTTAATCTAAACGTTAATGGAGGGCCGAACCCGTGTATGTTGCAAAATACTGGGATGACTTGTGACTAGGAGTGAAAGGCTAATCAAACTCGGTAATAGCTGGTTTTCTGCGAAATCTATTTAAGTAAAGCATCAAGTTAATAAAGATTTGGGGTAGAGCACTCATTGAACTAGGGGGATGAAAATCTTACCAAACTCAAGGAAACTACGAATACGAATCTTGGTATCTTGGTAGACGGACATTGGGCGCTAAGGTTCAATGTCAAGAGGGAAACAGCCCAGATTATTTGCTAAGGTCCTTAAGTAATGTCTAAGTGGGAAAGGAAGTCAAAATATTAAGACAACCAGTAGGTAGGCTTGGAAGCAGCCATCCTTTAAAGAAAGCGTAACAGCTCACTGGTCTAGTAATTTGGCGCCGAAAATGTAAAGGGACTCAAGACATTTACCGAAGCAGTAACTACTCGTTTATTTGCGAGTGGGGTAGCAGAACGTTCTGTAAGTTGAAGAAGCTTTTTTGAGAAAAAAGGTGGAAATATCAGAAGTGAGAATGCTGACATAAGTAACGATAAACCAGAGCCTAGCCTTAAAAAGCCGGGCAGAATTCTGGTCGCCGTAAGCCCAAGGGTTTCTATAGTAAAGTTCGACTTCATAGAATAAATCGGTCCCTAAGGACAAAGCGAAAGCTGTAACCGATGGGAAATAATTGTAAATATCTTTTGTTGATGACGAAAATTAGAAGTTGATTAGTTTAAGAACTTTTCATTATAATTTTCCAGGAAAAAGTCACAAAAATTTTATGACCGTACCCGAAACCGACACAGGTGGGCGAGTCGAGTAGACTCAGGCGCGTGAGAGAATCAAGTTTAAGGAACTCGGCAAAATAACCTCGTAACTTCGGGAGAAGAGGTACTCTAACGAGTGACACAAAATTGGGGGTAACGACTGTTTAGTAAAAACACAGGACTCTGCTAAGTCGTAAGACGATGTATAGGGTCTGACACCTGCCCGGTGCCAGAAGGTTAAGAGGAGAAGTATATGCTTCGAATTGAATCCCTGGTAAACGGCGGCCGTAACTCTGACGGTCCTAAGGTAGCGAAATTCCTTGTTAATTAATTGTTGACCTGCATGAATGGTGTAACGATTTCCCCACTGTCTCAAACTTGATCTCAGTGAAATTGAAATGTCCGTGAAGATGCGGACTATCTACGGCTAGACGGAAAGACCCCGTGCACCTTTACTACAATTTTTCATTGTGCATTAAACTTAATTATGCAGGATAAGTGGGAGCTTATGATAATTTAGCGCCAGCTAAATAGGAAGCGTCCTTGAGATACCACTTTTTTAAGATTTAATCACTTAACCCAATTGCTTACACAGGTAATGAACAATGGGGAAGATGAATGATTGGTAGTTTGACTGGGGCGGTCACCTCCTAAAGAGTAACGGAGGTGCGCAAAGGCAAGCTCAAACTGGAAAAATATCAGTTGTAGAGCGTAATAGTATATGCTTGCCTGACTGTAAGGCAGACATGCCGAGCAGGCATGGATACAAAGTATCTGTGGGTTATAGTGATCCGGTGGTCCATTATGGAATGGCCATCGCTCAACGGATAAAAGGTACGCCGGGGATAACAGGCTAATGACTCTTAAGAGCCCCTATCGATGGAG